>Ga0187863_10001272_pt1 | contig 20460 bp, 9 predicted proteins | sample June2016WEW_11_1_FD_132975 | JGI IMG/M metagenome (GOLD analysis project Ga0187863, IMG submission 132975) | Peatland microbial communities from SPRUCE experiment site at the Marcell Experimental Forest, Minnesota, USA - June2016WEW_11_10 | ecosystem: Environmental > Terrestrial > Soil >... | reverse complement strand
CGTGCGTCGCCATGAGTGGCGACGCGGCACGCAAGAGTGCGTGCGCTACAAGCCCATGCGCTGCTGGAATGCGTGGAATGCGGGTGAGTTTCGCATCGGCGCGAACGCCGGATCAACCGCGATGCTCAATACCTGAAATTCATGCAAGTCCGCCGACCGCTGAAGCCATTTCAACGTGTTCGGCTCGTCGCCCATGAACGCGTAGACCAAGGCGAGCCACTCCATGGCGATGCCGGGGCTCGGGTACTTTTCCTCGTACGGACGGATCAGCCGCAGAGCCGCATCCTTCTGCCCTTCCTTGGCCAGCGCCATGGCCTCGCACACCTGGGCTGGAGGGAAACGTTGTTTCAGTTTCTGAAAGATCGGGAGGGCCAGTTCCGGACGGCCTTCTTCAACATACGTGAGGCCAATGAGTTGCTGGGTCCAAAGCATCCTGGGATTTTCCGCAGCCGCCTTTTGAGCTATCTCGCGAGCTTCGACGAACCGGCCCTCCAGACTTTGCGCCAGGGCGAGATTGCTCTGGGTCGCCGTTGAATATGGGTCTAACTCAGCCATACGCGAGAAGTGCAAGTCAGCTTCCGCAAAACGTCCGTGAAAAAGCAGAAAAAATCCGTAATCGCGGTTCGCTGCCGCGCTGGAAGGGCCGGCCAGCGCCAGTTGAAGTTCGCGTTCGGCTCGCGCCCAGTCGCGATCGTACTGCATGGCCAGAAGCGCAACCAAGGAGTGAGCCGCCGGCAATCCCGGATCCAGTTGGAGCGCTTTCAGGGCCAACGATTCGACGTCCTTGAGCTCCGCTTCGGTCTGAGAAGAGGAGCCCCTGGCGATGCTTTGATTGAATTTCGCGCTGGCCAGGCCGAGGTATGCAGGAGCGAAATCCGGATCCTTGTCGATGGCATGTTGATAGTCCAACTGGGCTTGGGCCGCGGACTCGGGCGTAACCTGTTGCAAATCGTAGCGCCCTTTCATGAAGAACTCATTCGCCTCGGCGTTAGGGACATGCGTGGTGGATGGAACTCCGGCGGCTACTTTTAAACCCGTGGCGATACCGGCTGCAAGCTCGGACTGGACGGCGAACAAATCGGACGCTTTGCGTTCGTATGTGTTCGACCACAGAAGGGACCCATCGGAGGCGCGCTCCAGATGCGCGATGATCTTGATGCGATCGCCGGATCGCGCGACGCTGCCTTCCAGGACGTTAGCAACTTTAAGCAATCGGCCCACTTCGCGAATATCCACTCTCTTGCCCTTGAACTGAAACGCCGACGAACGGGCAATCACGCGCAATCCTTTGACGCGGGCGAGCGAATCGGTGATTTCGTCGGTCAGGCCGTCGGAGAAATATTGGTTGGCAGGATCGGGTGTCAAGTTCACGAAAGGGAGAACCGCGATCGAGGGCGGCGATGCGTTCGGGAGAAAGTTGCGCCACGCGATTACGGCTCCGGTCAGGCACACGAATCCCGCCGCGGCATACAACCAAAATCGGGATCGCGCAGCCGGAATCTGCTCGGGGGCCGGGCTTGGGATTGGCGCAGTCTCGATCTCGGCCGGTTTTCGTCGAAATACCGGAACATAGGTGCCGACCGGCAGCTCGATCCGGACCTGGGACTCCGCGCCGCCGTTTTCGTAGTACTTAGCCAGCCGCTTCCTCAGCCGGCCCGCCTCCTGGCGGACGACGGGATCGAGCCGAGGGTCCCAGGAGGCAGGACGGTCGAATACTTCGACGCCCAGGACGTTTTCCTTAAGGAGCGGGGCTTCGCCGCGAAGCGCGGTCTCTACCAGATAGCGCAGGAAACGGGCGGGACGCTCGGTCTTGCCAAATGCTCCGCTCGTGACTACTTGGCTGAGCGCCGTCAGGACGGCATCGCGCGGGATTTCACCGGCATCTTCGGCATTCGCCAGTCTAGGGAGATCTTGTTGTGCAGGCATTCTCAGGATAGCCGACCGACTTCGAACCTTCAGACTACGCGTTTTTTCTGAACGCTGCTACCCCCCAGTAATACCATAACTTACCGGCGGCGCTGCTACGGTAGCACTACCCCTTGCGCCTTGTTTTGGTGGCCGGATGGCGGTTATTGTCGATCTTCCGCGCAAAGCGGAAATTTTGACTTACGGAGGAGATCATATGAACTTTTGGCGACTCGTTCCAGCCGCTTTTCTGGTCTGTGCTGCAAGTGCGGTACTGGCTGACACAATCACCGTTCTCAACCCCAGCTTCGAAGACCAGGTTTTCAGCACCGGCACTGGTACACCCTATCCATACGGCACCATTACCGATTGGACCGCAACAACCGCCTCTCCCGATGGCTTCAACGGGAATGTTAGCGATGGCGGTGCTTTCGGCGTCTACAACCCCACAACCGTCTCTTATCCCGGCGGTGTTCCCGACGGCGTTAACGTAGCGTTTCTTCAGGGCGTCGCGAATAGCGTTTCGATATCCCAGACCCTGAGCGCAACGCTTCAGGCCAACGATACCTATACGCTTACCGCGTGGGAAGGTTTAAGAGACGACACTGGCGTTCTCGCTCCCGGCCTTGGATGCAACGGCTCTAACATTACCCTTGAGGCGGGTGGGACCGTTCTTAATTCTCTCCGCAACGAAATCACCGACACGTGTCCGAGTACGAATGGTGTTTTTCAGGAATTCACCGTGACCTTCAACAGCGCCGGCGTCAATCCAGCTCTGTTGGGGCAGAATCTGGGAATCGTGCTGACTGCGAACGGATCCGGATCGATATTCGAGCCCGCTGAGATCGACTTCGATAAGATCTCATTGTCCGACACGCTGGTTTCGAGCGGCGGCGGTGGAGGGTCTGCGGTTCCCGAGCCGGGGATGGGCATCGTGATGGCGGGTGCGATGGTGGCGATATCTGCTATTTACCGCCGGCGGCAAGTGGCGGGCCGCCACGAGAAGTCCGCAGTCCCTTCACTACAATAAGGAGAAGTGTTCCCGGCCTGGCTCCAAAAGCGTGCGGCGAAGCACAAGTGGGTTCGGGTTCTGGCCTTAAATCTCATTGCGTGTTGCGTGGCGATGCAGGTATCGAGCATCGCCGCGCGGGATTTCAATCTCAGTATCGTTGCTCGCACCGGCGATGCTATCGCCGGACACACTCTTCAATACCTTGGCAGTCCGGCGATTAACAACAGAGGGCTTATCGTATTCACAGCCAGACTCTCCGATATCCCGTCCCCGGAGTGCCCGGGTGTGGCCGCTACGGCATTGTGTACCTCGGCCATTGTTGCGGGCAGCAGTCTTTTAGTCATAACAGGATCTACCATCGCGGGGCACAACCTTACCTGGATTAGCGACCCAGTTTCTCTGAATGACGCCGGAACGGTCGCCTTTGCTGCCGGTACCAAGGCTATGGATTGGCGGGCCCCGCGCGGGGAGCACGGGATCTTTACTCAGAATCAACTCATCGCTAAACCGGGCGACACAGTGGACGGTTGTGAAATTTCTCAAATAGGATATAGCGACAGCGTGCTTCTTGATCCTCGTCCTGTCATTGACAGAGTGGGCCGTGTTTTCTTTTCTGCGAATCATTTCGGGCCATGTAAGGGAGGTTCGCTAAGTTCAAATCTTTTTACGCAGCAGCATGGAGTTAACTGTGCTGGAAGACCTGCAGGCTATTTCGGTGTAAGCGGCAACGGACTAGCCGGTGCGTTGACCGATTCTGGAATCTACAGTCAGCATGGGATAATTCTTCGGCATCGAGCCTCTATTGAGGGGCACCGTGTCGACGGCTTTAGTCAACCTGCAATCAACGACGCAGGAAGGATCGTCTTTGCCGGACAGTTTGATTGTTCTCCATCCGGATGTCTGAATGCTGTAGCCACCGAACATCATGTGATCGCAAAAGCCGGGGATATTATGGACGGCCTCCGCGTCACGGAATTCTGGACGCCGGTGATTAATAACCGAGATGCCGTTGCGTTTCGAGCTTTGGTTGGCCCGGACAATGCCAACTTCCTGCTCTTCTCGACTGAGCTTGGTGTGATTGCCAAACCTGGCGACGTAATCAAGGGTAAGACGCTACAGACGGTTGGGAGACCAGTAATGGCCGGCTATATGGGCTTGAACGACGATGGGCGTGTTGTTTTTCAGGCTACGTTCACGGACGGCAGTCAGGCTATCGTTTTGGCTACGCCGGCGAAACGGTATCACGCGGGTGCTTCATCGTGGTAAGCAGAGCGACATCCAAGGTCAGCCGCTGTTTGAGAACAAGCGCAGCGAGGCTGTGCTATCAGATCACAATGCCGTCGGAACGGAGTGATCGCAGGGTCGGGTGGAATTTAGGGATCGACCATGCCTCGATGAGGGGGGCCCCTTCCCGCCAGAAGCTCTGGAATTCTTGTTTTCCCCCGGTGACATAGTAGTGGCGCAGATAGGCCGCATCGCAGGCCGCATAGTCGGCGAACCACTGATCCGCATCCGTGACGCCACTTTCGTGCAAAAGGCCCAGAGCGTAACAGGCGGCTTCGCGCTCGTAGTCCATTAACGCCGGTAGACATTCTTCACTCACGGGAGGGTCGCGAGGTTGCCCAAGTTCAAAGGCGCCGGGGCTCACGTTCCACTGCACGGTATGGCCAAACAAGTGCATCAGCAGGAAGAGGCGCTGTTCGGGAGTCACCGCGTAGTCAATATGGATTTCCGCACCGTTCAGATCGCCGGTTAACGGGTCTGGAACATCCCTGGTGATAACACGAACGCCGTAAACCTTCTCGATGCGGTGTTCGACTCTAGCGGCGTAGTCCGCAAACGGTATCATGCTGCGTAGCACTTCTATCTTAGTCGTTTGATACAGCGAGGGAACAGCGTCCGGCGTGGCGCCGATTTCGAACAACGGCGATTTGGACGGCGAGGATCAGCGTGGGCTTGGGTGAATAGGCCCAGTTTTCCTGCGACTCTTTGCAGCAAGCCGCCAACTCGAAACTAGGACCTCTTAAATCCAATCATTTGCGCCGTTGGTATTTGAACTGCTCTAAGGCGATTACCACTGCACGACCAATTGCTGGTGCGGCGCCATGGACGAATCGATGTCAACGCTTACGATGGTACGGACGAAGTGCTGCGAGGGGCACAAGCAATTCGGACGAAGATGCTCCATCTGTCCCAATCGGCCCGAAAACCGCGAGGCGGTTCTGAACTATCAGCGAGAATCGCTCTGCGGCCTGGGATGCAACCTCGCACGCACCCAGGATTGTTGTATAAAACATCCGTCAGCCGCACCACGTCAGCCTGACGAATCCCGCATAGCTGGGCCGGAAAGAACCTTCCCCGGCCGGGCGCCGGTGTGTTTGCCGCCGTCGACCACCAGCTTTCCGTTGACGATGACATACTCGACGCCTACGGAATATTGATGGGGGTTGTCGTAGGTAGCTTTGTCTATAATCGTGTCCGGATTGAAGACGGTTACATCGGCCCACATCCCCGGCCGAAGCAGGCCGCGATCAAAAATCCGTACCTTCGCGGCATTGTGGGAGGTCGCTTTCCGAACGGCCTCTTCCAACGTGATGACCTTCTCCTCGCGAACGTAGCGACCCATAATGCGCGGGTACGTGCCGTAAGAGCGCGGATGCGGGAAGCCCTGCGAGAGCGGTCCGTCGGTTCGAAGCGCCGTTCCATCAGAGCCAAAGCTGACCCACGGCGTCTGCATCGCAAAGCGCATGTCCTTCTCTGAGTGGTGGAAATACACCGTGGGCACAGACCCGTTGTTGTCGAGCAGGATCTGAATGAGCGCTTCGAGCGGCGGTTTTTTCATGTCGGCGATAATCACGTCCATACGCTTGCCGTCGTACTTCTTGTAAGCCGCGTTGGAGAAGCTGACAGGCTGCATCCGGCTCCAGTCTTTGCCGACAGCCGTATAGTGGTCATACCAGCCGTCGATGCCATTCTCTATATCGCGGACCAGGCGGTCCCGAAGCGACATATCCTGCAGCCGTTTAAACATCTCTTCAGTGCCGCCCTCCTGCGCCCACGTTGGAATAATGCTTCGCAGATTATTCTGGCCGGCGGTATAGGGATAAATATGGGCTTGAACGTCCACGCCTTGATTCCGCGCATTCTGGATTACCCCAATGAGTTCCGGCATCTGCCCCCACAACCCTTCGTAGGCGATCTTAAGGTGAAGCAGATCCACGGGCACGTTTGCTCGCCGCCCGATTTCGATGGCCTCTGAGATGGCTTTGAAAACTGTAGGGCCTTCATCGCGTGTATGCGACGAGTAGATTCCGCCGTACTCTCCGGCCGCTTTCGCCATTTCCACCAATTCGTCTGTCGAAGTCCAGAACCCCGGCAGGCACATCAGGCACGATGAAACACCCAGGGCACCGTCCTCCATTCCTTCGCGGATCATGCGGCGCATATCTTCCATTTCGGGCGGCGTTGCCGGACCCGATTTCATGCCATGTGCATTCTCGAAAACCGATCCCGACGCGATGTAAGAACCGATGTTCGTAGACACGCCTCCTTTGGCCAAAGCAGCCCAATAATCCCGGAGCCTGGGGAACCGTTTGGTGGGTGCTTGGGAGTTCCCTTCGCCGAGGATCATCGACGTGACGCCCTGGGTTATCATGCTCATCGCGTCGCCGTCCACCAGAACGGAATCGTCGGAATGGTTATGCATGTCGACGAAGCCGGGAGCGATTACCAGACCCGTGGCGTCAATGGTGCGTGTCGCGGTCTTGTGCGGCAGTTTGCCCATCGCGACAATCTTGCCGCCCCTGATCGCGAGATCCCCGTGGAAGGATGGATCACCGGTGCCGTCCACGATCTTGCCGTTACGGATGAGGATGTCGTAATCCTGAGCTGAAAGACTAACCGCGGTGAGGATCAATACCAGCGCAAGTCTGGATTTCATTTCACAGTCTCCAATTTTCCCATGTCACCGACGCCCAACGGGGGCACCAGGCGGAGCGAATGAAGGCTGGGGCTACGAAGCGATCAGTCGCTCTCGGGACGGCGCGGATTCGCCCAGTGACCGGACTCGTCCTTTCCGCTGACGACCACGCCTTTTGCGTTCCATCCCAGCTCCGCTCGTACGCTCGATGGGCAATACCGCAGTGTCAGACCGCAGCGCCGCCGCTTGGACTGATTTGGTTGGGAACCATGCAACAGGAGGTCGCTATGAATCGAAATCTCTCCGGCCTTGAGTTCGTCATCGATGGGCTGGCCGAGCTCCTCGGCTCCGGTCACCGTTTGATTCAAAACGTTGGTTTCATCGTTTTCGCTAAGCGTATATGTGAGGTGCCCTAAAAGGTGCGAACCAGGAATGAATCGCATGCAGGCGTTTTCGACATCGGCATCATCGATCGCAAGCCACGCGGTTACTGTCTTCGAGTGCGAGAGCGGCCAATAGCTGGAATCCTGATGCCAGGAGACCCGCTTTCCGTCGCCTGGCAACTTACAAAAGAAATGGGAACCCCAGCCGATCAAGTTCTCGCCGAGCAAGTCTTTAACCAGAGATACGATGCGAGGATTCGTCAACAGATCGTAAACGCGGCCATAGCGCAGATGCGCCGTTGTAATGGAATAGCTGTCGCCGCCAGCCGCCAGAGTCCGGGCCAGCAAGCCATCGAAGTATCGGCGGATGTCCGCGATTTCCGCTTCGCTGAAGATCCGAAAGGGCGCCAGATAGCCGTCGCGATTGAAAGCAGCGATCTGTTCGCTCGCGAGAGTCTTGGGGTGTTCCGTTGTCGCCGGATGAAACCGCAGGTCGCGGTGCGTCGTACTCAACTCGGCCGTGCTTGGGACGAGCTTTGCTGCCGGCGAAGCTTCCATTGTTTTCGGTTCCGACTCTGATTGTACTATCCGTTGCGGTAACATCTCAGAATGCAATGGGAACTCAGCAACCGTCTCAGCACGCTGCCGTTAGTTCTGGCCGGTCCGGTTCTGCGGAAGGTGACGGCGAAGAGTGTCACAGTCTGGGTTGCCCTACAAAATAGCGCGAACGTCACCGTCTTGCTCCAGGATACGAATGGCAAAGCTCTGGGAAATGGCTCCCTTCCCACCATCGCAGTCGGTCAAAACCTGCATATTGCGGCAGTCACTGCCACACCGGACGCGGACCTTACGGAAGGGTTTGTTTACCAATACGACATTACTTTCGCCGCTTCAAAAGGGACAGTCAACCTGGCGAGTGCTACTAACTCCGCTGCCCTTTCCTATGCGCCCTACAAACTCCCGACGTTTGTTTTGCCACCCTCAGACCTCAACAAGGTGCGGCTGTTTAACGGCTCCTGCAGAAAACCGCACGCCGATGGCGGCGATGCGCTACAACTGCTGGACCCACTGATTCAACAGACGGCCACCAATGCTCCGGATCGTCCCCATCAACTACTGATGACGGGTGACCAGATCTATGCCGACGACGTCGCCGAACTTCTGTTGATTCTGCTCACGGATGCCGGCGAAACCTTGCTTGGATGGAACGAAACGATATCGGGCGTCAACAAAACCGCGAAATCCTTGCCACCGTACTTCCGCACGGGACCGCTCGCGGGCGCTGGGTTCACTTCCGTCGATTTGCGCTGCCATGTGATGTCGCTGAGCGAATATCTGGCCATGTACCTTTTCGTCTGGTCGGACGTTTTGTGGCCGAAGGATTCCACCGGCAGCTTGGCACTGCCTACAGCAGCCGATCTTCTCACGCTCGTACAGAACGCGGGCATGAGCCTGACGTATCCGCTTTTGATAGACATGACCAACCGAACCCATACTGTGACCAGCGATGCAGCGGACGTGACTACGTTCTACAGCACAGTTGCCGCTGTCCGCCGGGTGCTGGCCAACATTCCCACATACATGATCTGCGACGATCATGAGATCACTGACGACTGGAACATGACGCTGGGGTTTTGCAAGAACGTCTACAGCAGCGACTTGGGAAAGCGGGTCATCCAAAACGGACTCACCGCGTACGCGCTCTGCCAGCACTGGGGCAACGCGCCCGAACAATTCGACAAATCGAATGCGTCGCTCGCTGGAACCAAACTGCTGAACCTGCTGAACGGGGGAAGCGCCTCGACCTACGACAATAACAGCGACCAGATCCAAAGCTACCTCGGCATTCACGATTGGAAGGTGCAGCAGAACCACACAGACAAGGGAGTGTTTCACGACCCCTTGTCGCTTACTTACAACTACACGATCAATACTCCAGGATATGTGGTAATCGTGACGGATACCCGCACGTGGCGTTCGTATCCCGACGGCAACAATACTTCTCCCACGCTGCTGCCGCTCGATCAGCTCGCGGCTCAGATCTCCAGTGCTCCCAACGTTACCGCGAATCAAATTCTTCTGGTGGTAGTGACAACCAATGCGCCGGAAACAGAGGCCTTGCGCGCCGCCACCCGGCACTATTTCATCGCCACTCACGGATCGAGCATAGTGTCGGGAGATCCGCATCCAGACATTTACGAGAGCTGGGAAGTTCCATCGCTCGCGTTCGACCGGCTGGTGGCGCGCCTGACCGACAAGCTACCGTTGGACACCCAAGGCAGGCACCATGGTTCGGTGATTCTGTTATCGGGAGACGTGCACAATGCTTTCGCCACGCGGCTCAAGTACAACGCGACAAAGCGAATCGATGATGGGGCCAAGCCTCAACCGGCGGTGGCTGTTATTGGTCAGCTCATCTCGAGCCCTTTCAAGAACGAGAACGGCAAGACACGGGACATGCATCGTGAAGGCTATCGTTGGAGTATCCCGGGCATTGGAACATCGCCCGAGGAACCGGAAGGCTATGTCGGCTATGATTCGGTGACTGGTGCGCAATACGCGTTGAATCGAGGAAGCTGGCTGCAGGTTACGGACCGGGGAAGCTTCATATTGGGGATGGGCGTTTTCGGTCTTTGGGGCGACAAGACTTTCGCCGACGCGACAATGTTCAAGCTGTCGGTGGTTCCTGATTATCGATTCCGGCTGGACTATATCGCGTCGATCCTGCAAGGAATTCAGCTTCCGAATCCTCCTGCGATTCCGCCGGTGGGCCCCGGGGCAACTCCCGCTCAACGCCAGCAGGCGGCACAGTATTACAATCAGGCGACCAATTTCTATCGCAGCTACAATACCGGTGGACCGAACGCGCAGGATATCGTCGGGGTGAACAACATTTCCGAGGTGACGTTTCACTGGGATCCGAATGACAGCCTGAAGTGGGTTAATCATACTCTGCGTTTCGCAGGTCCGGGTCTAAACGGTGTCGACTTGTGGACGACTTATACGTTTGGCCTGGATCCCCTGGAAAGCACCGTATACCCCGATATCATGGCGTCCAAAGAAGGATAGTTGATGGGCACTCCCTTACTCACAGCGCTGGCGGACGAGGCGGCCAAGCTGTTTCAGCCGCTGGCAATGGTGATCGACAATCCTCTGCTTCTGGATCCGCTGGTGGCGGAAATCGGCGCTGCCAGCGGGACAGCCGGCGGCGACCAGTTGTTAACGGCCATTAGCAGCATTCTCGATCTTTACCAGCAACTCGACCAGCTTGCCACGCAGCCAGCGCCTTCTTTTGCGGGAATCGCAGCCGTGCTAGAGGCGGCGGACAAGGCGTTTGTCGCGATCCGCACCCTCAGCGATCCTGGCGGCCCCTCAGCATTGATCGAGGATTTCGGCAGTGACGTAATCGATTTGCTGTTTGCGATCTACTTGATGCGCTGGCACCCGGTAGCGCGCCAGTTTGCCGCGTTGTTGACGCTCGTCGACCCCTCGGACACGCAAGTGCTCCAGACGGACCAATTCACTGGCGCCCCCGGCGAGCGCGTGCCGTTTGCCCTAGACCGCGTGCACCTCGAGCGCCTGCCGAACTTATTTCGCGACCCGGTAGGCACGTTGCGGACGGCATACTTCAATGACCTCGAAACGGTGGCCGATGCCAATGCTGTGGCCGACAAGCTTTTTCCTAGAGTGTTAGGCGTGTTGCGAGAGTTCGGAGTTCCGTGCCGTTACGGTTTCAAACCGGGCGACGAAGCTCTGTTTGGCGGAGCCGCACCACTGGTGGATCACGCGCTGATTATTTATGTTGCCGATCAACTGGCCGGCGTGGCCGCGGAAGCCGGTGTCATGTTCGCGTTCTCGTCCGCGGATCAAGGAGATCTCGGGCTGGTGGCGACTCCATTCGGCTCGCTTCAGTTCCAGAAGACACTCGGGCGGTTCACGCTGGAACTGGACGTCACGGCGGAAGTGAACGCGGTGGCTTACGGCCGCCACGGGGTGACGCTGCTGGCCAGCGCGTCGACGCTAGAGGTTGACGGCAGTTTCACTGCAACACTGGCCGCACCCCCGGCAGCACCAACGGCAGCACCCCCGGCGGCATCCCCGGCAACACCCACGGCAGCGCCCGATCCCCCACCGGCGTTCCTGCTCGGCTCACAGAACGGTACACGGCTCGAAGTGGGCGGCGCAAAACTGTCGGTCGAGACCACGCTCTCCGAGGCGACGCAAACCTTGGCTCTTTCAGCAGACGTTTCCAAAACCGCGATTGTGATCGTCGCGGGCGATGGCGATGGCTTCCTGCAAAGCATCCTGCCCGCGAACGGGGTGCGCGCCGAGTTCGATCTCGGGCTGGCCTGGTCGAATACCCAGGGCTTCAAAGTGCGCGGCGCGGGAGGCCTGGACGTTACACTTCCCGTCCAGATCTCGGTGGGCGGCGTTGTGTCCGTGGACAGCATTCACGTCGGGCTGCACGCCGACGACTCGGGCATCTCCGGGGAGTGCTCGGCTACCGCCGGGCTCGCGCTCGGCCCCGTACATGTGGTGGTTGACCGCATGGGGCTACTCGTGAATCTTACATTTCCCGCTCAGGGAGCAAATCTCGGCGTTCTCAACGCGGCGCTGGAGTTCAAGCCGCCCTCGGGATTGGGAATCGCGATCGACGCGGGCGTGGTGACAGGCGGCGGCTTCCTGTCGTTCGATCCGGCGCAGTCCGAATACAGCGGAGCGGCGAATCTTTCCATTGAAGGCGTCGGAGTTTCCGCATTCGGACTGGTGGAGACCGCGCCTCAGGTTTCCTTCCTGCTTCTTATCGCGACCACGTTTCCAGTGCCGATTGAACTGGGCTTGGACTTCTCGCTCGCGGGCGTGGGCGGCCTCGCGGGAATCAACCGCAGCATGGCGCTGGACGCGCTTGAAACCGCAGTCTGGAAGGGAACCGCGAAAGACATTCTGTTTCCGAGCGCGCCCATCGCCAGTGCCGCGGCAATCCTGAGTGAACTAGACGCGCTTTTCCCAGCGGCCGAGGGCCGCTACGTGTTCGGGCCAACTGCGAAGATCGTGTGGGGCACGCCGGTCCTGATCACGGCCGAGGTGGGAGTGGTGATCGAGCTGCCGGATCCGATTCGCATCGCCCTGATCGGGAACGTCACCGCGCAGTTCCCACCGCAAAAACCGCTGGTGCTCCTCAAAGTGAACTTCGCGGGTGGAATCGATTTCGGCACCAGCCGCTTCTTCTTCGACGCGAGCCTCACCGGGTCGCGCATCGAGAGCTATCCGCTCACTGGCGACCTCTCGGTGCGCAGCGCGTGGGTGGAACCGAAGAATTTTGCGCTCGCCGTCGGCGGGTTCAATCCTCACTTCCAGCCCCCCGCGGGATTCCCAACGCTTTCACGCGTCGGGCTTGACATCAGCGACGGACCGCTGCACCTTCATCTGGCAGCTTATCTGGCAATCACCACGAACACCTTCCAGATTGGGGCGACGGTGGATCTGAAGGCGAGCATCTGCGACTGCGGCATCGCCGGGCACTTTGCGTTTGATGCGCTGTTTACCAAAAACCCGTTCTCCTTCAGCATCGATTTTGACGCGTCCGCTTCTATCTCGGCGGACGGACAAAACTTTGCATCGGTTCACGTTAGCGGAACTCTGGCGGGACCGGCACCGTGGCACGCGAAAGGCTCGGCCTCCATCAGCCTGCTGTTCTTCAGCATCGGGATCTCGTTCGACCGCACCTGGGGATCCGCTGCGCCCGCCACGCTGCCGGCGGTGGACCCGTGGACGGCGGCGCTGCAGCCTGCGCTCGCTGATGCATCGAGTTGGCACGGGGCGCTGCCGGCCGGCGTGCATCCCCCGGTGACATTTGCATCGATTCCTGGTGCACAGAATCCCGGCGGCAGCGTGATTCTCCTGGATCCCGCCGAAGATTTGGTGCTGGACCAGAAGGCGGTGCCTTTGAATCAGCCGATTGAGCGTTTCGCGGAAAGCACGCTTCCATCGCCCGTGCGGTTCGATATCGCCGCCCCCTCGGTGAATGGTACCGGTGTGGACGCATCGAACTGGACGCTGGTGACGAACGAGTTCGCTCCCTCGCAGTTTACCGAGATGAGCGACGACGAAAAACTTTCAGCGGAATCCTTTGTCGCCCTTCCCTCCGGAATCGTGATTGATGTGGGCGCGACGGCGGGAAACAGCGTGCAGGCTGCGCTGACATACGACCTGATCATTATCGATTCCACGCGCACGCCGCAACCCCGCGTTCCGTTCCAGGCGACGCTCGCCATGCAGATCGCAAGTGCTGCCACAGGCCCGTCCGCGCGGGCGCCGTGGCGAAGTTCCGGGCTGGGCGCTTTCGCGCCGGCGCCGGGAGCAGCCCCGAAGGCTGCATTGTCCGGCAGAGTGTTTTCCATCGTCTCCACCGCGAATCTCGCGGCACAGGCGAAGGCCGTGGCCTCCACGCGCTACGCAGCAGGACTTGCGCTGGCGGATTTCACCGAGCAGCACGCGTCGGCACCGGGGTCCGTGCAGGCCGTGCCTCAATGGGAGGCCGTATGAGTACACCTCCTACACTTCCTTCGGGCCTCGGCTCGTTTGCGTTTGTGCCGTGGCTGCGGCGCGGTGCGGCGCGCTTCATCGGTGGGGGCGCGGCGGCGCAGACGCCAGTCTCGGTGGCGCTGCAGGTGGGCGGCCATCCGGTTACCTCGCCCACGATGGCGCTGCACGGTCCCGGGGATATTATTTCGTTTGATGCATCCGCCATATGCCGTGTGTGGCCGCTCGCCGGGGCCACGGATGCAGAGCCGGAATATCTGGCGTTGATCGAATTCGATCAACCGGACCTTCCGTGGAGATTCACGCCCGCCGCGCCTGCGGGCGACCAGCTTGCACCGTGGCTCTGCCTGATCGTCGCCGCCGAGGGTGAGTTCTCGCCGGTTGTGCCCGGCACTCCCGATCGTCCACTCGACACGGTGACTATCAACGCCGCCGCGGCACTCCCCAACCTCACCGGTTCGTACGCATGGGCGCATGCCGAAGCCATCGGCGAGACGTCGCTGACCGGATCACTAGCGGCATCGCTCATGGCAACCAGCCCGCAAATGCTGCGCTCCCGCATTCTCTCGCCGAGGGCGCTCGCGCCGAACACCAGCTATACCGCTTTCCTTGTTCCTGCTTTGGAGATCGGCCGGTTGGCGGGATTGCTCACTCCTGATCCGAGCACTCCGATTACGACGGCGGCATGGACCACCGGTCCGGTAACGCTGCCCGTCTACTACCAGTGGGCGTTCTCCACGGGCGATCCCGGAGATTTCAGCATTCTTGTCCAGCAGCTTACTGCCAATCCGATTCCGGACTCCGTGGTCTTGCGCGATATGGATGTCAGCGATGTTTCCGGCGGTAGCGCGCCCATTGGGATGGGATCCGCGCTGACCACCGCCGCCAATCCGACGAAGGATCTACCCGCCGCGGATCAGGCGAAGGTGACAGCTCGCTACGCGGTCGTTCTCGCGGCCAACCCCAATTCGGTGCGTCCGCCGCTGTATGGAAGCGCCTATTCCGGCGCGGCACCACCCGCCACCCCGCCCGCCTGGTATGCCGATTTGAACCACGACCCGAGGACGCGCGCCGCCGCGGGGCTGGGGGCCCAGGTGGTGCGCGATCACGCCGATGCTCTCCTAGCTGGGGCCTGGGGGCAAGCAGCCGGACTGCGGGAAGCGAATCAAAGCCTCAGGCAGTTGGAGCTTTCCCGAGAACTCGCGCGCAGTGCATGGACGCGTCACGCGCCCACAAGTTCTCCGGATGCGTTCCTTTCTTTCGTGAGTCCGATCGCGGCACGAGTTGCTGTAGGAGGCGTGACTGTGGCGCAATCGGTTCAGGGAAGCACGCTGGCGCGTGGCGCGCTTTCCGCAGGACTGCGGCGGTTGACGCGGCCACTTGGCCCTGTAACGCTGCGGCAAAAGCGGGCCAGCGGACCGGCGCTTCTCTCCAAAATGAGCAATGGAAACTGGATGGGCAGCGCTGCCGTTCAGGCCCCGCCCGTGACTCCAGCGCCTCCGGGTGGGATTCGCGCAGTAGGCGTGGTGGCCACTGAAGCAAAGGTGGCCGTCGGATCCACCGCGATCATCACGGGCCGGCTGGGGGCCACGGCAGGGCTGTTCGGAACCGGCGATCCGGTTGCCACGCTGCGCGCCTCCACGGACACTACTGGACTCGCGGCCTCGGCAGCAACCTTGTTTGAGCAACTGAGCGCGCCGGCCCAACCGGGCGTGGTGCTGACGGCCCTCAACCTGACCGCATTCCAGAAATCAGCGGCGGCCGAGATCGATCCGGCGGCGGCCATCGATGCGGAAGCACACTCGCGCACCGTTCGCACCGACGGCCGGAGCGGCGCTGCACCATTCGTGGTGGCTCCGTCGTTCCCGCAGGCGGCGAGCCCCTGGCTGATCGCGCAATCTCGCGATTGGCTGCTGCCGGGACTGACGCAGGTTCCGCAAAAAACCGTGGCTCTGCTGGAGGTGAGCAAGCGTTTCCTGGAAGCGTTTATGGCTGGGCTCAATCATGAGATGGGAGCGCGGCTGATCTTCGACGAATATCCAACCAGTCCTTCGGCAACGTTTTTTCAGAGCTTCTGGACCGATGGGATCGACGACATTGCGCCCATCACCGGCTGGGGCGAACTGGGAAACAACGCAGCGCCCGGCGGTTTCGGGGGCGATCCCTTGGTGTTGCTGATTCGCGGCCCGCTGGTCGAGCGCTATCCCAACATGCAAGTCTTGGCCGTGCCGGCTACCGAGCCAGGTCCCCAGCGGACGCTCGGAACCACGGAGACGTTACCGATCTTCTCCGGCCGCGTGGACCCGGATGTCGCGTTCTTCGGATTCCCTCTCACTGCGGCGCAGGTGCTGGGCACGGCAACCACGCCAGGCTACTACTTCGTGATCCAGGAACATCCGTCCGAGCCGCGATTCGGCGGCGCCATCCCCGCAGGCAGTTCCGCCGCGGTTGCTGCAGCTCTGCTACAGCATCCAGTGCGCCTGGCAATCTATGCGTCCGATCTCATAACCGCGACCGCGCAGGGAGGCATATAGAACATGGCCGACTTCACGGCACTGCGCGCCGCTGTCCAGACGGCGGAAAATGCGGTCACACAGGCGCTGTACCAGAACGTCGCCGCACCCGGCACATCCAACCAGACAGGTTTCGCCAATGCTCAGCAGGCTCTTCGCGCGGCGCGGAGCGCATTGAATGCCGCGCTGGCGGCATCGCTCGCAGCAGGCGCCGATACGGCAGTGAATCTGGGCGGCGATCTCCCGATCGCGCTATTTCCCGTGAGAATCGAAACGCGCTTCGTGCAAAGCGCCCCGGCGGTGGGCATTGCGGGAGTCGCCAAGATAGCGACAGCCGCGGCCGCCTTTGTGGGACCCGCGCCCGTGACAGCGGCCGCTGTCGCAGCTCCCCCCGCTGCCCCTGTGGGCACCTTACAGATTCGTGTTTACCCGGACGAACTCCTGGCTCAGACGCACGAGCCTGAGTTGACCGACGACGAGTGGAATGCGGGCCGGGCCTACTGGACCGCGGGCGACACGCTCGCCTCCTGGACGGCGCTTCTCGCCCTCTTCCCGACGCCACGCGCGGCCTGGATCGTCAGCCAAACGAATACGACGGTGCGCCCTCCTGCGCGGGCCGCCAGTTGGACGCGGCCTGCTACCGCGATTTTGCCGGACAACTTCACCGCCTTCGCATATCGAGGCGGCGTACTGGTAGTCTCGGCCGTGGGGTCAGCAGTCGCCGAGCCCGTGACTTTGACGATGGCTCCCGCAATCGATGCGACCGCGCGTGTGACGCTTCCAGGCAGCTCGATCCAAATGGACGCTGACCTCCTGTGGACCGTTCAATTCGCCGCTGCGAAATCGGTAGGCATGGGCCTGGAGATGCCTCTCATGGCGGTGGATTGGGCGCAAGGTTTCGATCTGCTTCTGGTGGTGGGAACGAAGGGAAGCTTCACCGTCGCCGAGGCAGGACAGCAGATCCAATCGCTGCTCGATGGCCACCACTACACGCGTGGGCTGGCCTTCATCCCGCCCGGGACGCCGACTTCGAACCAGCCGGGCGCACCTTCCGGATATCCACCAGCCGATCCGGGCGGTGCGGACAGCTTTGCGGTGGAGCGCGGGACGCCAACGTCCGGCGATGGTCTCACCGCCGCCGGCGCACTCGGAGTAGCGCCTCAAACCATGGCTCACATCGAGCATACCGATCTTCAGAGCGATGCCGCGGCTCAGGCGATGCTCACCGCACTCTGGCCTGCGACGCTGGGTTATCACTTGGAACAGATGATGGCGCCGACGGACGCGTCGCTCTCTCCGCCCTGGAACGCGAACGCCGTGGCTGCCGCATACGACTACACAAGGAGCTACGTACGTCCAGGTGGTCCGTTGCCCGCCTTCCGCGTCGGCGCGGTTCCCTATGCACTTTTGCCGGCGACATCGCTCTCGCGGTTGGCTGCGGCTGCGCCGGGACCACTCGCGACCGCGCTCGCGTCGCTGCAGCCGAATCTGCTGACAGCAAGCGCCCAGGCGGCGCGCGTCGATCCGAATTCCGCGGACCCCGATGGCGACCTGGTTAACGTGCTGCGCCTGAACGCCAGTTCCATGTCATTTCTAGTTCAGGTGCTGATCGGATCGGATTTCCAGGTAATGATTGGGAAGCTGCCCGGAATAAACCCTGCGTCCGTGGTAACCGGGCAAGCCCTTCAGGCGGGATCGGCCAACTCAGTACTGCGCGGCGCGGGTCTCGCGGTTTCTGGCACGCCACGGATCGCGGCGGCGTCGTTCGGGCAGACGGAGGCGTTCTCGGGAGTTCTGGTTTCCAGCTTGCCGGATCGTCAGTCGCCGCTTCCGGATTCCGCGAACTACATCCAATGGATCGCCGGTCAGCTTGCCTCAGGCGGCGCGGACCTCGCGTCGGACTCCCTTCCCCCAGCGTACGAGCGTACATTGCTGTACCAACTGTTGCGCCACGCCGTGCTGGTGGAGAAGGCTCGGATTGCGCAGCCGAACGTGCGGGAAGTGGAGGTGCTCGGGCTGGCGTCTATCGAAATACGTGCGGCAGTGACGCCGGAAATGACTGTCGCCAAGACTGGCATTGATACGACTGGCATTGAAACAACTGGCGGCGTGATCGCCACAACCGGGGTGCCACCGGCTCCCCCTCCGCCCATACCGCACATGGCGGACGTGACCGCGGCGCTTGGTGTGCTTGCCGGATTGCCGATCGCCGATTTGGAGCGCCTGTTCACCGAGACGCTGGACGCCTGTTCGCATCGCTTCGATGCCTGGATCACTTCGCTCGCGACCGCGCGCCTCAAACAACTGCGCGGCGGGACGGGCGCCCAGGGCACTCACTTCGGCGCTTACGGCTGGGTTCAGAACATCAAGCCCGCGGCGGCGCCCTTCGATCCCGGTACCGGCGGATTCATCCACGCGCCCTCTCCGAATCACGCCCAGACCGCGGCGATCCTGCGCAATGGATTCCTGGCGAGAGGAGCGCCGGGAACGCTCTTCTATGCGCTCGACCTCTCTTCCGCGCGTGTGCGCGCCGGGCTCGAAATACTGGCGCGCGTTCGCGACGGCGAATCGCTTTCGGAGATTCTCGGTACGGAGCTGGAGACGCGCCTGCGCGCCGATGCGACGCTGGCATCGACGTTTCTCGAACCGCTGCGCATCAGCTATCCGATGCCGTCCAGTTCTATTGTGGATGGCTTGGCGGCTGTCCTGGCGTGGCGCGCTAATCCCACCTCGCCGCACTTTCCATCGGCAGTCCTCTCGGACGTCGCTCAACTGCTGGACTCCGCGGCCGACCTGCTGACCGCGGAAAGCGTGTATCAGTTGGTGAGCGGCAATCCCATGGGCGCGGCTGCGGGTTTGGATGCGCTGGGCCAGGGCGCGCGGCCTCCTGAGCCCGCGGTGGCGAAGGGACCAGTCGCGGGTACTTCAGTCTCGCACCGCGTGGCCGTGGTACTGGACGACACAGCGGCGCCGGGTTGGACTGCGCCGCCAACACCGCGCGCCTCCGCCTGCCGCTACATCGATGGGTGGCTCGGCCAGCTATTGGGAGATCCGCAGCAAACGAAGTGCCGCGTTACCACGAAGTCCGGCGTTCAGGTGGTCAGCCTCGCTCAACTCGGCCTTCGGCCAGTGGATGTCGTGGCTCTTTCCGTTGCCGCACTGGATGGCAACTCCGAAATCGATCTGCGCATCCGCGCCGCGGCGGGAGATCCCGAGAGTACCGTGAATTATGCCGCGGACTCCAGTCTCGGCGCGGGTGCAATCACCTTTCCGGCTTTGCTCGAACTGGCGCAGCAGGCCGACCGGCTGCTCTCGCTCGCGCGCCCGCTGCTAGCGAGCGATTTTGCCGGAACCAGCGGTGGCGTCTCCGATGCAGCCGATCCCGACGTCGCCGCAAGAGCGCAGAGCGCGCTGAACACGCTTTCGGCTTTCGATCTCACCACTCCGTCGACGCAACTGTCGCAACTCCGGCAGGCTGCTTTATTTGGGTTCGGCGGAGCATACCAGGCGGACGACGCCACGCCAGATCAACTCGCCGCGGTTGCCCAGCGCGTGGAAGCGCAGCGGCAGGCGCGGATCCATGAAGCTGCGGCGACCACCGATCCCGCCGAAATCATCCGGTGCCTGTTCGGCCGCCGCTTCCCGATGCTCGGCCAATTCCAGGTTCCTTCGGAGGTGACTCCCGCGATGACCGGACCTGCAGGGTTGAACGCCGCGGATGTCGACAAGTGGGTGCACAAAGCAGCGCGTGTCAGACCAGGGCTGGAGCGGTGGCGGCGAATGCGGCTTTTCGCGACTGCGTTGGGAGCGCCGGCCGTGACCTGGGACGTAGTGCAGCTTCCTTATTCGTCCTCCGCTCCGTGGTGTGCCCTACCGTTCTCTAAGGACGGCGGCCCCTCGTCAGGTACTGTATCCATCGCGCTGAACCGTCCATGGAAGACAGCGCCTTCCCAAGAGTGGGCCGGCCTTTTGATCGAAGAATGGAGCGAGCTGATCCCGTCACCGGTGCAGCAGACCGGCATCGCATTTCACTATCCTGCACCGCGCTCGGAAGCGCCGCAGGCAATTCTTCTGGCGGTCCCTCCCGCGGACGCGCCGGCATGGTCGACCGCGGTCCTCGCGGACGTCGTGCGTGAGACCTTCGAATTGGCGCAGATTCGTCTGCTGACGCCGGATCTTCTTTCG
>Ga0187863_10001269_pt1 | contig 20472 bp, 21 predicted proteins | sample June2016WEW_11_1_FD_132975 | JGI IMG/M metagenome (GOLD analysis project Ga0187863, IMG submission 132975) | Peatland microbial communities from SPRUCE experiment site at the Marcell Experimental Forest, Minnesota, USA - June2016WEW_11_10 | ecosystem: Environmental > Terrestrial > Soil >... | reverse complement strand
GACCTACCGGGTCACCGCGACGGCCGTCGATTCCCGCGGCCAGCGCACCGTCATGTCCGGCACGTTCCGCACGCTGCGGCCTCGCCGCACCTTCACCGCCGCCACGACGCTGGGCGCGGGCGAGACGGTCGGGGTGGGCATGCCCATCATGATCGATTTCAGCCGGCCCATCACCGACAAGGCCGCGGTGGAGCGCGCGCTGCAGATCTGGTCGAGCAAGCCGGTCAGCGGGGCCTGGTACTGGGTGACCAGCAAGAGCGTGTGGTTCCGGCCCCGGCGCTACTGGCCCGCGCACACCCGGGTGCACTTCACCGCGCACCTGGCCGGCCTGCAGGGCGCGCCGGGCGTCTACGGCCGGGCCGGCCTGAGCCAGCACTTCCGGATCGGTGACTCGCTCATCGCAGTGGCCAGCGCCGCCACCCATTACATGAAGGTCTGGTGGAACGGCAGGCTCGCCGGCGACTGGCCGGTCAGCACCGGGCGGCCCGGGATGGACACCCCGGACGGCCGGTATCTGTCCTTTGCCATGGGCAGCCCGGTGGACATGAACTCGGCCAGCTACGGCGTGGGCCCGGGGATGCCCGGCTACTACAACGAGCTGGTCTACGACGCCGTCCAGTTCACGTTCAGCGGTGACTACGTGCACAGCGCCCCCTGGTCCGTGGGTGAGCAGGGGGTCACCAACGTGAGCCACGGCTGCGTCAACGTCGCCCCCGGCTACGCGGCCTGGTTCTACGGCCATTCGATGCTGGGCGACCCGATCAGCGTGGTGGGCAGCCCGGTCGCCGGGACCTGGGGCGACGGCTGGACCATCTACTTCCTCGGCTGGCGCAAACTGCTCGCGGGCAGCGCCACCGGCGACGCGGTGCGGGTCAGCCCGGACGGCAGCCGGCTCGCGGCCGCCTGACCTTCCCCTGGGGGGAGTTGCCGGGTACAGAGCGGATGCCGGGTACAGAAAGGTCCCCGGGACACGAGACCGTGTCCCGGGGACCTGCCCGCAGTCCCTCAGTGGTCGCTGGGGTCCTCCGGGTCGCCCTGCCCGAGAACCGTCTTGTCAGCCTCGCCGGAGGTGACGGCGGCGCGTTCCGTCTCACCGTGACCGTTACTGCCGTGGCCATTGGTGCCGTGCCCGTTGCCGTGCCCGTTGGTCCCATGACCGTTGCCCACCGGGAGCGGGACGCTCTCGCTGATCACCCGGTTGAGGGCCAGCCGGAGCTTGCCGACCGGCCCCCGGGTGGCCGGGTCGGGCACCCCGCTGTCGTCGTCCGCGCCCGCCTCCAGCGGCAGCGGGGCGGTCGTCCTGGCCTCCAGCACGGCCTGGACGTCTTCCGGCACCGGCGCGTGCAGCTCGACGTACTCGCCGCTCGGACGCTGGTAGATGATGCCGGTCTCGTACCCGTGCAACAGCGTCTGCGCGTCCTTGCGCTGCAGCCCGAGGCAGATCCGCTTGGTCGCGATGTAGGCGATCACCGGCCCGATGAACACGGCGTACCGGGCGATCTCCGTGGTGGTGTACAGCGAGATGCTGAAGTGCTCGGCGATGACGTCGTTCGCGCCTTCCAGCCACATGATCCCGTACCAGGTGATGACGGCGATGCCGATGGCGGTCCGGGTGGCCGCGTTACGCGGCCGGTCGTTGACGTGATGCTCGCGTGTATCCCCGGTGATCCAGCGTTCCAGGAACGGCCAGAGCGCGGCCGCGGTGAACAGGAATCCCAGCGGCACCAGGGCCGGGATGAGCACATTCCAGGCGATCGTGTGCCCCCAGAGGTTCCACGACCAGTTGGGGAAGATGCGCAGCGCACCTTCGAGCATGCCCATATAGAAGTCCGGCTGGGAGCCCGCGGACATGGCCACCGGGTTGTACGGGCCGTACAGCCAGATCGGGTTGATCTGGGCCAGGCAGCCCAGCAGGGCCAGCACGCCGAAGGTGAAGAAGAAGAACGCCCCGGTCTTGGCCATGAAGTACGGGTAGAGCGGCTGGCCCACGACGTTCTTGTCGGTGCGCCCCTTGCCCGGCATCTGGGTGTGCTTCTGGTGGAACATCAGGAACAGGTGCGCGGTGATCAGGGCGAGCAGCAGCCCGGGGATCAGCAGCACGTGGATGATGTACAGCCGCGGGATGATGTCGGTGCCGGGGAACTGACCGCCGAACAGGAAGAACGACAGGTAGGTCCCGACGATGGGGATCCCCAGGAGCACGCCTTCCAGGATGCGCAGGCCCGCCCCGGACAGCAGGTCGTCGGGGAGTGAGTAGCCGAAGAGGCCTTCCAGCAGGCCCAGCGTGAACAGGACGATCCCGATGAGCCAGTTGAGCTCGCGGGGCTTCCGGTATGCCCCGGTGAAGAAGATCCTGATCATGTGGGCCATGATGCCTGCCATGAACAGGTCGGCCGCCCAGTGGTGGATCTGCCGCATGAGCAGCCCGCCGCGCACGTCAAAGCTGATGTGCAGCGTCGAGGCATAGGCCTCGCTCATCCGCACGCCATCAAGCCTCGAATAGGTGCCGTGATAGACCACGGAAGTCATGCTGGGCTGGAAGAACAGCGTCAGGAACACGCCGGTGAGCAGCAGGATGATGAACGAGTACAGGATGATCTCGCCCAGCAGGAACGTCCAGTGGTCCGGGAAGACCTTCCTCAGCAGGGTGCGCGCGCCCTTGGCGGCGTGCAGCCGGTCATCGAGGAAGGTTCCGGTACCCTCGAGCACCTTTTCGATCGGGCCTTCGCCGGCGGTGCCGGCCGGGGCCTCGTTGGTACTACTCATCCCCGCTCCCAGAAGCTTGGGCCGACCGGAACTTTGAAGTCACTGAGCGCGACCAGGTACCCCTCGGAGTCCACGCCCATCGGCAGCTGCGGCAGCGGGCGGTTCGCCGGCCCGAAGAGCACCGTGGCGCCCCGGGTGGCGTCGAACGTGGACTGGTGACAGGGGCACAGGATGTGGTGCGTGGTCTGCTCGTAGAGCGCCACCGGGCAGCCGACGTGGGTGCAGATCTTCGAGTAGGCGACGATGTTGTCCACGACCCACTTCGAGTTCGTGGGGGACTTCAGCTCGCCCGGCTCGAACTTGATGATGATCACCGTGGCCTTGACCAGTGCGTCGTCGTCGTCCTGGTAGCCCTCGGGGATCACGGTGATCATCCCGCCCGGCGAGTCGAAGTCGGCCGGCTTGATGGGCCTGTCGGTGTCAGCGATCACCAGCCGCAGTCCCTTGCGCCATACCGTGTACCGCAGCTTGGTGCCCGGCAGCGGGCCCAGGTCACGCAGCAGGACTATCGGCGCGAGGACCAGCGGCAGGGTGGCGGCGATCAGGGTCCGGCGCAGGATGGGCCGCTTGACGAACTGGCTGGCCTCCGCGCCCTCGCGGAACGTCTCCGCGAACGCCTTCCGGTCCTCCTCAGGCGAGGCCAGCGGCTTGCGGGCCTCGGTGAGCTCCACGTCCGGCATCAGGCGCCGGACCCAGATGACGGCGCCCACGCCCAGCGCGAGGAAGGCCACGGCCATGGAGATGCCGAGCGCCAGGTTGGACCGCAGCACCGCATCCACCGAGACGCTGACGGGCAGCCCGATGTAGGCCGCGATAAACCCGATCCCAGCCAGCATGGACAGGATGAACAGGGCGGCGATGATCTTCTCGGCCCGCTTGGCCCCGGCCAGGTCGTCAGGGTCGGCGGGCAGTTCCCGTGGCGGGGCGGCCGGTGCGTCGGATCGGCCCGTGCCCAGCAGGGTCCGCTCCTCCGCGGGCGGCGGTGTGCCGATCACCCGGTGCGGGGCCCGTGAGGTCCCGGCCTCGACAGTCTCCGGGTCGACGGGGTGGACGTCTCCCGAGTATCCCTCTGTGCTGCTCATTCGTGCACCCGCCGCTTTGCCGTGATCCAGATCGCGGCCAGCACCAGCGCGCCGATTCCGCCGATCCAGCCGACGAGCCCCTCGGTGACTGGCCCGATCCGGCCGAGGCTGAAGCCGCCGGGGTTGGGCGAGGAGCGTGTCTGCGTAACGTACGCGATGATGTCACGCTTCTCACTCGGCGTGATCGTGCTGTCGTTGAACACGGGCATGGCCTCCGGGCCGGTGAGCATGGCCTCGTAGATCTGGGTCGGCGTGGACTGGGTGAGCGCGGGAGCGTACTTCCCGTAGGTGAGCGCACCGCCCGCCCCCACGAAGTTGTGGCACTGGGCGCAGTTCGTGGTGAACAGTTCCTGGCCCAGACCCACGTCCGCGCCTCTGGTGCTCACCTGGGCGGCGTCCGGGATAGCCGGGCCACCGCCGAGCGACGCGATGTAGGCCGCGATCTCCTGGGTCTGCGCTGGGGTGAGCACGGGCAGCTTGCGCGGCGCCTCGGCGTCAATCTCCTTGAGCGGCATCCGGCCGGTGCTGACCTGGAAGTTCACTGCCGCCGCGCCCACCCCGATCAGGCTCGGCCCGGTACTCGTTCCCTGGGCCATGAAGCCATGGCAGCTGGAGCAGTTGTGCACGAACAACTGCCGGCCCAGGCTGATATCGCGCTGGGAGGCGGCGGGGGAGGACGCGGAGGCCGGGCTGCCCTGGGCGGTGAACGCCGCGTAGATGACGCCCACCGCGATGAGCCCAAGCAGCACCACGGCATATCCGGCGACCGGACGCCGGCGCCGCGCGATGATCCAGCTCAATGGAGAGCCCTCGTCTTCTGGTCTGTGCTCTTGTGGTTAGGGAGGTAGACCGCTGCTCTATTGACGTATTCGGCGCAGCGGCCCTCAGTGGATGAGGTAGATCGTGGTGAACAGCCCGATCCACACGACATCCACGAAGTGCCAGTAGTAGGAGACAACGATCGCGCTGACCTGCTGCTCGTGCGTGAAGGTCTTGGCCACGTAGGTACGGCCCAGCACGAACAGGAACGCGATGAGCCCGCCGGTCACGTGCAGCCCGTGAAACCCGGTGGGAATGAAGAACACGGAGCCGTACGCGCTGGAGGACAGGGTCAGGTGCTGGTCGTGGACCAGGCTGAAGTACTCGAAGCCTTGCCCGCAGACGAAGTACAGGCCCATCAGGAACGACAGGACGTACCACTCGCGCAGTCCCCAGCGCGACACCTGCCAGATCCGGCCGGCCCGCCTGACCTGCCCGCGCTCGACCGCGAACACCCCGAGCTGGCAGGTCACGCTGGACAGCAGCAGGACCGTGGTGTTGATCGATCCCAGGGTGAGGTCGAGGTGGGCGCCCGGCCAGGGGATACCGTTGCCCTTGTCTACCGAGCGGATCGTGAAGTAGATCGCGAACAGTGCCGCGAAGAACATGAGTTCCGAGGAAAGCCACACGATGGTGCCCACGCTGACCAGGTTCGGCCGCGCGGTGGGCGGGCGGGGAGTGGGTGCCTTCTCGGTGACGGATGCGGTGGCCACGAGGTCATTATTACGACAACCCGTAGGCGAGCGTCGGCCGACCCCCCGTGTCGGTACCATCCACTTCATGAAGGTCGTTGTCTACAGCCACGATGCGGACACCCGCGCCCGCATGCAGCTTGCCATCGGGCGGCGTCCCGCTCCCGACGTGCCCGAGGCCGAGATCATCCCGGTGGCCACCGAGCCGGCGCTCATCCGCCTGCTCGACGCGGGTGGCGCGGACGTCATGGTCCTGGACGGCGAGGCGCAGCCGGCCGGCGGGATGGGCGTCTGCCGCCAGGCCAAGGACGAGATCCACGACTGCCCGCCGGTGCTGCTCGTGGTGGGCCGGGCGGACGATGGCTGGCTCGCCACCTGGTCCGGCGCGGACGCCGTGACCAGCCACCCGATCGATCCGGTCGCATTCGCGGCCGCCCTCGCGGGCCTGATGCGCCAGCGGGCCGAGCACCTGTCCGCCCAGGCCGGCGGCTGAGCGGGCCGGCGAAGGCCCCGATGCAACCGACCGCGCCGCGGGCGCTGTCCTGGCGCGCCCTGATCGGCGCGCTGATCCGGGGCGAGACCCTCAGTGCGGACGAGGCCGCCTGGGCCATGAACGAGATCATGGAGGGCGCGGCGACCCCGGTCCAGGTGGCCGGGTTCGGCGTGGCACTGCGCATGAAAGGCGAGACGCCCGCTGAGCTGACCGCGCTGGCCCAGGTGATGCTGCGGAAGGCCACCCCGATCAGCGTGCCCGGCGACCTCGTCGACCTGGTCGGCACCGGGGGTGACGGCGCGCACACGGTGAACATCTCCACGATGGGCGCCATCGTCGCGGCGGCCGCCGGCGTCCGGGTGGTCAAGCACGGCGGCCGCGCCGCTTCGTCCGCGTGCGGCACCGCGGATGTCCTCGAGGCGCTGGGCGTGGTCATCGACCTGCCCCCGGCGGCTAGCGCCCAGCTCGCCGAGGAGACAGGGATCGCGTTCCTTTTCGCGCCGCTGTACCACCCCGCCCTGAGGCACGCGTCGGTCGCGCGGAGCGAGCTCGGCGTGCCTACCGTGTTCAACCTCCTCGGCCCGGTGTGCAACCCGGCCCGGCCCGGGGCCCAGGCGGTGGGCGTCTCGGACCCGCGGATGGGCGGGGTCGTCGCCGGGGTGCTGGCCGGGCGCCGCTGCTCGGCGCTGGTCTTCCACGGCGACGACGGACTGGACGAGCTGACCCCCACGACCACCTCCACGGTCTGGGTGGTGCACGACGGCATGGTGGCCCAGACCGTATTCGATCCGGCGGTACTGGGGCTGGAGCGGGCCCTGCCGGAGGATCTGCGCGGGGGGGATCGCGAGCACAACGCGGCGGTCGCCCGCGCGGTGCTGGGCGGTAAGCGGGGCCCGGTGCGGGACACCGTGCTGCTCAATGCCGCCGCGGCGCTCGCCGCGGCCGCCGGGGTCCCGGGAGCCGAAGCGCTGGACAAGGCCCTCACCGACGCGTTCGCCCGGGCCAGCGCGGCCCTCGATTCCGGGGCGGCGGCGGATCTACTGGACCGCTGGGTGGCGGCCAGCCAGCGGCTAGCCCAATCTGGCTAGCTTTGGTAACGGCCGGGGGTCGTCCTCCCGGGCTCAGCCTTCGTCGTAGCCGAGCGCGAACGCGGCCTCGAGGTCGTGCCGTGAATAGGTGCGGAACGCGATGTGCGTCTCGGTGTGCGTGACGCCGTCGACTCGGTTAAGGGTGCCCGGGATCACGTCAGCAAGTTCCTCGTGCGCACGCACCCGGACCAGGGCCACCAGGTCGAAGTCGCCGGTGACCGAGTAGACCTCGGTGACCTGCGGGATCCGGGCGATTATCTCTGCCGTTTCGGGGATCCGTGACACATCGGCCTTCAACAGAACGATCGCGGTGATCACCTGCCGCCTCCTTAAGGCCTGCACCTGGGCTGCCCTCGGCCTGCCTTTGCGGCCTGCCATCTGCGGCCTGCCTGCCCGGCGTAGCGTACCGCTGCTCAGCGGCGGACCCGCGGACCGTCCACGCCAGCGGAGGCGAGCCGGGGAGCAGCCCGCCGCCCGGCGGCCCGTTCCGCAGCGCTGAGCTGGGCGAGCGTCCGCACGCCCGCCGTAGGCAGCCGGTCCAGCAGGGCCGCCAGCACCGCCGCGGTGGCCCGGGCGTCGGCTAGCGCGCGGTGGTTCGGGCGGGCGGGCGCCCCGAAGAAGTCCGCCAGCGTGGCCAGCTTGCAGTTCGGCACCTCGTCCTCGGTGAGCAGCAGCCGGGCCAGTGTGACCGTGTCCAGAACCGGCGGGGCGGGCCAGCGCCGGCCGATGGCCTCGCACGCCGCACTCAGGAAGCCGACGTCGAAGGGGGCGTTGTGCGCGGTGAGCACCGCCCCGCGGGCGAAGTCCAGGAAACCGGGGAGGACCGCGCTGACCGGGGGAGCCTCAGCGACCATGGCCTCGGTGATGCCGGTCAGGGCGACGATGTCTGCCGGGATGAGCCGGCCCGGGTTGACCAGGGCGGCGAACTCCGCGCGGACCTGCCCGCCGCTGATGCGGACCGCGCCGATCTCGGTGATGCCGTCCGCAGCCGGTGACCAGCCCGTGGTCTCCACGTCGACCACGACGAAATCCAGCGTGCCGAGCGGCCGCCGCCGGATGCCGGGGGTCCACGGGTGGCGCAGGCGCCGCCGGGCGGCGGCTACCTCGTGCTCCAAGAACGCGCGCGGCAGGAACCCGCGCGGCAGGAACCCGCGCGGCGGGAACCCGCGCGGCAAAGCCCAGCGCCGCGAGAACCGGCGCCGCGAGAACCGGCTCCGCGAAAACCAGCGCCGCACCGACCTGTCGAGCATGATCACGGTGTCACGGTATGCCGCGCTACCGACACTCCGGCTGGGGCACGCCGGCGCACCGGGCTAGCTGTCGAGCTGGGCCCGGTAGCACTCGGTCACGTAAGGCAGCAGCAACTCGTCGGACCCAGCCCGGCCGGCCAGGCGCCGTACCCCGGCCAGCACCGCGGCCCGCTGGTCTTCCGGCATGGTGATCACGTAGCTGCGCGAGGCTGCGAGGTCGATGAGCTCGTCCAGGCTGAGCCGGTGCTTCCACTCCACGTCGCGGCGCTCGACGGGCCCGAACGGGGGCCCTATGATCCCGCGGTCCACCTCGCGGTGCTCGCCCGGGTCGTGCAGGATGCGGCCCAGCTCGGCTACCCATTCCTCCCGCTCGTCCCGGATGTTCCACACCAGGCCGAGCCGGCCGCCCGGGACGAGTACGCGCGCCACCTCCCGTACCGCGCGGCTGCGGTCCACCCAGTGCCACGCCTGGGCGACCAGCACCGCGTCGACGGAGCCGTCGGCTAGCGGGATCTCCTCCGCCGACCCGGCGTGCACGGGAACACCCGGCACCGCGCGCGCCAACTGCTCCCGCATGCCCGCGGAGGGCTCCACGGCGATCACGTCCAGGCCGCGGTCGCTGAGCTGACGGGTGAGCTTCCCGGTGCCCGCCCCGAGGTCGAGCACCCGCGACGCGCCCCCCCGCAGCAGCCAGTCGACCGCTTCGGGAGGATACGGCGGCCGGCCCCGCTCGTAGGCGGCTGCGGCGGCGCCGAAGGACGAGGCCTGCCGCTGATGCTGGACCGCGCTGCGGTCGTCATCAGGCATGCCGGCATCATCCCAGGCTCGTCTGCGGCCGGAGTGTCAGTACCCCCGCCTAGCGTGAGCCCCGATGCACCCCCCAGCGGGTGCCGCGACCACCGGCCCGTCCGGCGGGAGCCAACCAGAGGAGGAGAGATGCTGATCGAATGTGACCGCTGTGAAATGCGTGACATCGCCTGCCCGGACTGCGTCGTCACCGCCCTGCTCGCCGACGGGGAGCAGGTGGCCGATCTCGATCCCGCCGAGCGGCGGGCGCTCCGTGTCCTCGCCGACGCGCGGCTGGTCTCGCCGCTCCTGCTGCGCCCGTCGGCTAAAGCGTCCTGAGACTGGGACAGGCACTCACCGTGACCAGGACACGCCCGTACCCATGGGGACACGCCCGTGCCCTGACGGGGCACCGCCCGTACCCTGCCGGCGGACGCCCCGCGTTCTGACCGGGACACGCCCGCATCCTGGAGAAGGCCCGCCGTGCTGGCCCCGGCTGCGGCGGCCGGAACCCCGGCCCGGTAGGCAATCTGCGGGAACAGAAACGCCTGGCGATGGTCAAGCAGGTTACGGGAGTTCGCGAAGCGGTTGAATTCCCCTGGTGGCCTTCACTAGTGTCAGCCCCGGTCGGTTCGCTCCCCAGCCACCACTTTGGTGACGGCGACCGGCCACCGCCGAGTCTTCGCGCTGGCAACGGCCAGCCGGAGAGCCGGGGACCCACCGGAGGACTGTCCCGGGACCAACCCTGGACCAGAGTCCTTCAGGGGTGAATCGGCCAGGTCGCGCCATGGTTTGCCGCATCGCGGTCATCGCGATGCGGTCGGCCGTACCGTGACCCGGCCGTAGGGCATCTTCCACAGCCCGAACCCGTCAGCTCACCCGGTAGGCGGAGTGGAAGAAGGAGCGTGATCACGTACGTGAGTACGCGTCCAGTTGCCGAGCCTGCGCGCTCGCGCATGTCGGTCCGGGGCAAGTCGGTGTTGCGCCGCGGGCTGGCCATCGGGGCCACCGTGGCCGCCGCCGGGGCCCTGGCCACATTCGCCGGTTCCGCCGGAGCCGCGCCGAAGCCGACCGTCGGCCAGGTCCAGAAGTCGGTGAACCGGCTCACCTCTGAAGAGGACCAGGCGGTCCAGATGTACGACCAGTCGGAGCAGCAGCTCAGCAACGCTAAGCAGCGCCTCACCCTGGTCAACCGTGAGATCGGGACGGACCGGGCCAAGTTCGAGTCGATGCGCAGCCAGATCGCGGCCATCGCCTCGACCGCCTACGAGAACGGCACCATGACGTCCATAGGCGCCCTGCTGACCTCCGACAACCCCCAGGCCGTGCTCAGCCAGGCATCGGTGCTGCTGCAGCTGTCGAGCGACCGGTCCGCTCAGGTGAACGAGTTCATCCAGGCGGCCCAACAGCTCCAAGGCGCCCAGCTCACCGCCCGGCGGACCGAGCAGGGGATCGCGAGCCTCGACGCGCAGCGCCTGGCCCGCAAGAAGTCGATCGGCAAGTCGCTGGCCCAGAAGAAGGCCATGCTGGCCACGCTTACCGCGCAGCAGCAGCAGACCGTGGCCGCCACGACCACGCCCGGCGTCGGCGGCAGCACGAAGGCGACGGACAACGTCCCGGTCAGCGGCGCCGCGGGCCAGGCCGTGGCCTACGCCTACTCCAAGCTGGGCGATCCCTACGTGTACGGGGCGACCGGGCCGAGCACGTTCGACTGCTCCGGGCTCGTCCAGGCGGCCTGGGCCTCCGCCGGGGTCGCGATCCCGCGCACCACCTACGAGCAGGTGGCGGCCCTTCCGGCCGTCTCCACCAACGACCTGCAGCCTGGCGATCTGCTCTTCTTCGATGGTGACGGCCATGTGGGCATGTACGTCGGGGGCGGCTACCTGATCGACGCGCCGCAGACCGGCGAGGACGTGGAGAAGGTGCCGCTGTCCGGCTGGTACTCCGCCAACCTGGACAGCGCCGCGAGGCCCTGAGCCACGGCGACGGCGGCAGCGATCGAGCGGCGCTCCCGGGAACGTTCCGGGGGCGCCGCTATGATCCTCCCCAGATGGCAAAGATCCTGATCGTTACCAACGACTTCCCGCCGCGGGCCGGCGGCATCCAGTCGTTCGTGCACGCCCTGGCCCTGCGCCTGCCTCCCGGCGAGGTCGTCGTGTACGCCCCCGCCTGGGAGGGCGCCGCCGACTTCGACCAGCGGCAGCTGTTCACGGTCCTGCGCCATCCCACCTCGCTGATGCTGCCGGTGCCCTCGGTGCGCCGCCGCGCGGTCCAGGCCCTGACCGAGCACGGCTGTGACACCGTGTTGTTCGGCGCGGCCGCGCCGCTGGGGTTGCTGGCTCCCGCGCTCCGCGCGGCCGGGGCCCGGCGGATCGTCGCCCTGACCCATGGCCACGAGGCGGGCTGGGCGGCGCTGCCGGTCGCCCGCAGCCTGCTGCGCCGGATTGGTAACTCGGTCGACGTCGTCACCTACCTCGGCGAGTACTTCCGGGTTCGCCTGGCCCGCGCCCTGTCGCCCGCGGCGGCGGCCCGGATGGCCCGGCTGGCCCCGGGCGTGGACACCGCGGCGTTTCACCCGGGTGCGGGCGGCGCCGCCATCCGTGACCGGCTCGGCCTGGCCGGGCGGCCCGTGGTGGTCTGCGTGTCCCGGCTGGTCAAGCGCAAAGGCCAGGACACTCTCATCCGGGCTTGGCCACTGGTCCGGGCCGCGGGTGATCCGGTCCTCCTGCTGGTCGGCAGCGGCCCGGCCACCGGACGTCTGCGCCAGCTTGCCCGCGAGCTCGGCGTCGCGGACTCGGTCGTGTTCACCGGCCAGGTGCCGGACGGGGAACTGCCCGCCTACTACGACGCGGGCGACGTGTTCGCGATGCCCTGCCGCACCCGCCGCCGCGGCCTGGACGTCGAGGGCCTGGGCATCGTCTACCTGGAGGCCTCCGCGACCGGGCTGCCGGTCATCGCGGGCGACTCCGGGGGCGCGCCCGACGCGGTGCTCAGCGGCGAGACCGGCTACGTGGTCCCGGGGCGCGACGTGAGGGCCCTCGCGGCGCGGCTCACCGAGCTGCTCGCCGACCCCGCCGGAGCCCGGGCCATGGGCGAGAAAGGCCTGGCCTGGGTGGACCGTGAATGGCGCTGGGACCTGGTGGCCAGGCGGCTGGAGCAGATCCTGGCGGGCTGACCCGCCGCACGTGCAGCGCCGCACTGGGCGGCAGCACTGGGCCGCTGTACTGGGCGGCAGCACTGGCCGCTGCACTGGGCCGCTGGCTGGGCCGCAGGCCAGCCCAGCCGTGCCGCTCGTCAGGCGTAGAGGGCGTCGATGTCCGCGGCGAAGTCCTTGCTGACCGCGCCGCGACGGACCTTGAGTGACGGCGTCAGATAGCCCTCCTGCTCGGTGAAATCGACCGGGAGCACCCGGAACCGGCGGATGGACTCCGCCCGGGACACTGCCTTGTTGGCGTCGTCCACTGCCGCCTGGATCTCGGCGATCAGGTCGGGGTTCTCGGCCAGCTCGGCCAGGCTGGCCGAGGCCAGTTGCGGGCGCCGCCCCTTCCAGGCCTCGAGCGCCTCCTCATCGAGAGTCACCAGGCAGGCGACGTAGGGGCGGCCGTCGCCCACCACAATGCTCTGGCTGACCAGCGGATGCGCGCGCAGCCGGTCCTCCAGGACGGCCGGGGCCACGTTCTTGCCCCCGGCGGTGACGATGATGTCCTTCTTCCGGCCGGTCACCCGCAGGAATCCGCCGTCGTCGAGTTCACCCAGGTCGCCGCTATGCAGCCAGCCCTCAGTGTCGATCATCTCTGCGGTCGCGGCCTCGTTATGCCAGTAGCCCGGGAAGACGTTCGGCCCGGACACGAGGATCTCGCCGTCGTCCGCGATCCGCACCGTGACCCCCGGTACCGGCAGCCCGACCGTGCCAATCTTGTTACGGCCGGGCAGGTCGACCGACACCACCGGGCTCGTCTCGGTGAGACCGTAGCCCTCCAGCACGGTGATACCCGCGCCGCGGAAGAAGTGCCCGAGCCGTTCGCCAAGTGGGGCGCCTCCGGACACGGCGTACTGGACCCGCCCTCCGGTGGCCGCGCGCAGCTTGCTGTAGACGAGACGGTCGTAGACGGCGTGCGCGGCCCGCAGCCGCAGGCCCTGGCGGCCCGGGGCAGCCCGTCCCCCGGCACCCAGCGTCTGACTCCACTCGATCGCCGACCGTGCCGCCGCGGCGAAGATGCGGCTCTTCGCCGAGCTCGCCGAGGCCTGTAGTTCCGCGCCGTTGTACACCTTCTCGAAAACCCTCGGGACGGCCAGGATGAAGGTCGGCTGGAAGCTGCCCAGGTCGGCCACCAGGTTCGCGACGTCCGGGGTATGCCCCAGGACGGTGCCCGATTCGAGGCAGCCGACCTGGATGATGCGCGCGAAGGAATGCGCCAGCGGCAGGAAAAGCAGGGCCGAGCGCCCGGACAAGGTGAAGATCTCCGGCAGCGCACCGATCGCGTTCCGCACGTCCGCGAGCATGTTCGCGTGCGTGAGCTCGCATCCCTTGGGGCGGCCTGTGGTCCCGGAGGTGTAGATGATCGTGGCCAGGTCCGCGGCCACGCGTTCCGACCGGCGCCTGGCGAGTGCCTCGTCGCTGACCGCGGAACCTTCCGCCGCCAGGCTGTCCAGCGGTTTGGCCGCGGCGGCCCCGCCGCCGGCGGCCCCCTCGATCAGCCAGGTCCGCTCCACGGTCGGCAGCCTGCCCAGCACCTCGGCCAGAGTGTCCGTGTGCGCGGGCGTCTCCGCGATGAGGGCCCGGGCGCCGGAGTCGCTGAGGATCCACTCGACCTGCTCGGCCGAGGATGTCTCGTAGATGGGGACGCTGACCGCGCCGGCCGCCCAGATCGCGTAGTCCGCGAGTGTCCACTCGTACCGGGTCCGGGACAGCAGCGCCACCCGGTCCCCAGGCCCGATGCCGGCCGCGATGAGGCCCTTGGCCAGCGCCGTGACCTCGTCGCGGAATTGCGCGGCGGCCACCTCGCGCCACAGCGGTCCGCCGTCCGCTGACTGGCGGCGCATGATCACCGCCTGCGGCTCACGGTCCGCGCGCTCGAAGACCACGTCGGAAAGGTTCTCCGACGGCGCGACCTCCACCACAGCGGGAGTCCTGTATTCACGCATGACAGCTCCTGCCGGTCATGTTGTTCCCGGTGATCGACTGGACCGTACCCCGGGCGGCCCCCCGCAAGCTACCCACAGGTAGCCGATTCAGGGTACGGCCCGAGGGTGGCCAGCCTGGTCCAGCCCGCCGGCCCCCGCCAGTCGTCTCCCCTCATGCTGGCGTCCGACACCCGCCCCGGCTGCGGTGTATCCAGGCCGGCGGCGCCCGGGCGCCAGTTGTGGCAATCTGGCGGAATGCCCACGCGATGGGAGTACGGCTCCCTGATCACCATTGCCCTCGCCCCCAGTGAACAGCAGCCGCCCGAGCACACGATCGGCATCCTGGTCACGGCCATGAACGCCCGGGTCATCTCCGTCGTGGAACTGGGCGACCTCGTCGCCGGGGAACGCTACGCGGCCATGAACGCGGTGGGCGAGGAGGGCTGGATCATCACCGGGCCCAGCGTCCGGTCGGAGTTCGCCCGGGGAACGCCGGTCAGGATCGGCGGGGGGACCAGGCTCGCCCCGTGGATGGCGCAGACGCTGGCGAATCAGCCGGTGGGCATGTGGGCCCGCGGCTACTTCGAGTACCCGCTCCGGCGGCCCGCGGACTGACGTCCCGGGGCCGGACCGGGACGGGCCAGGAGCGGCCCGGGCTTGTACGGTTGGCTCATGCGGGTGCACGTGGTCAGCGATGTTCATGGCCGCGCGGAGGCGCTCGCCGCCGCCGGGGGCGCGGACGGCTTCATCTGCCTGGGTGACCTGCTGCTGTTCATCGACTACGCCGACCACCGGCAGGGTATCTTTCCCGACCTGTTCGGTGCCGAGGCAACCCGCACGTTCGTGGCGCTGCGCATGGCCAAGCGGTTCGATGAGGCCCGGGAGTTCTCCCGGCGGCTGTGGGGCCAGCTGGAGGGCGACCCGTCCGGGTACGTCCAGAACGCTGCCTCAAGCCAGTACGCGGCGCTGTTCGCGGCCATGCCCGAGCCCGCCTACATGACCTACGGCAACGTGGACATCCCGCCGCTGTGGCAGCAGCACCTCAAACCCGGGCACGAGGTACTCGACGGGCAGCGGGCCTCGCTCGGCGGCTGGACCTTCGGGTTCGTCGGCGGCGGGCTGCCGTCGGCCTACCGGACCCCCAACGAGATCGACGAGGACGCCTACGCGGCCAAGGTGACCGCGACCGGCGAGGTCGACGTGCTGTGCACGCACATCCCGCCGGCCGTCCCGCAACTGCTGTACGACACCGTGGCGCGCCGGCTCGAACGGGGCAGCACGGCGGTGCTCGAGCACATCCGCCGCACCCAGCCCCGGTACGCCCTGTTCGGCCACGTGCACCAGCCGCTGGCCCGCCGGGCCCGGATCGGCCGCACCGAGTGCATTAACGTGGGGCACTTTCGCGCCACCGGGGTTCCGTACGTCCTGGAATGGTAGGAGGCCGGGACAGCTCGCCCGGCCCGGCCGGCGTGCCGGACCCGGTCGTGGCGGTACGCTCCGAGCATGGCCGACAGGACGACGTCGAGCATCTCTATCGCCGCTAGCGGGCCGGACGTGATGGCCGTGATAGCCGATTTCGCCGCCTACCCGCAGTGGGCGTCCGCCGTGCGCTCCGCCGAGGTGGCCGCGCGCGACGCGGACGGCCGCCCCAGCCTGGTCCGCTTCAGCCTGGATGCCGGGATGATTAAGGACAGCTACGGCCTTAGCTATGAGTGGGACGACTCCGGCGTTCGCTGGGATCTCGCCGAGCCAGGCTCGGTCATCAGCGCGATGACCGGCGGCTACTCTCTGGCTGACGACTCCCGCGGGACCGAGGTCACCTACGACCTCAGCGTGGATCTCCGGGTGCCACTGCTCGGCATGCTGAAGCGGAAGGCCGAGAAGGTCATCATCGACACCGCGCTGAAGGGGCTCAAATCCCGGGTCGAGGGCCTGCGCGCGCAGGCCGCGGCGGCGGGGAGCACACAAATAGACATGGACACGGAAGAAGGCGCGACGTGACGGAGCGGCAACCAGGCAGCGACCTGATCGGCGAGCTCCAGCGATGGCTGGTCCGCTCGGGGGCGCGCGGCGTGAGCAGGGAACTGGGCGATCAGGTCCGGACCGTCCTCGGCGGCAATTCCCGCGAGGACGTCTGGGAGAGCGCGACCGCCGACCACGAGGCCCCGGAATGCCAATGGTGCCCGATCTGCCGGGCCCGGCGGAAGCTCCGGGAATCCGGTCCCGGCCTGTCCTCCACCGTGGCGGCCGCGGGTGACGCGGCCTCCGTGGTACTCCAGGACGCGGTGGCCGCGTTCGAGGCGGCGGTGGGCGCAGCGGGACGGCAGGCCCGGCCCCGGGACGACGCGCCCGCCGACGGTGAGGTGCGGGACGAGGGGACAGGGGGACCCCCCAGCGGCGGGGTGTGGGAAGAGGTGACCGACGGGCCAGCCCGCCCACTGCCACGGCTGGTGCCGGACCCGCCTGCCGGGACCGCTGAGCCGGGAGAGACGGTGGGGACGGCTGGGGCGACCGGGCTGGGAGAGACGGCTGAGCCGGGGGAGACGGCTGCGGCGCCTGAACCACCGGCTGAGCCGGGAGGGACGGCTGGACCGCCCGCCGGGCCTTCTGGACCGGCCGGGCCGCACCCCGGGCCGTTCCCCACCCCCGGCCCGGGGGAGTAAAACCCACGTAAGGTTGACCGCGCTTTGGCCCGGGCACCGTCCAGCGTGTGGCACCGTGAAGTGTGGTTCCACACACTCCTGTGATGCACGCAGGCCTGGCCCTCGGCGGCGCGGGCGGGGGCGGCCTGGCTCATCTCCTGATCCGGTTGTTCATCTGGCACCTGGTCTGGCGGCTAGGCCTGCTGATCTGGCGGGTCCCGACGGTTGGGCCGGAGCTCGTGGTGGTCATCGTCCTCGCCCTCGTGGCGCTGGCCATCCTGAGGTCCCGGCGCGGTCGCGGCTGGCCGGGACCGGGACGAGGGCCCAGAAACCCTTTCCGCGATCGCACCGGCGACCAGGCGGGCCCGCGCGACTGGTGACCGGAGACGCCGGGCCACAGGCATGCCCCCGCGGCCCGCGGAGCACCGGCTCCACCCGCTCAGATCACCGCGCCGTCATCCGGCCCTGAGTCGCGCGGCGGCTTCTCGCCCATCCTGATCACCAGGGTCGCGAAACCGCCGACGAACGCCGCCACGGCCAGGAACGCGGCCCACCCCGGGATTGCCCAGCCGGCCATGGTGGCCAGCAGCAGATAGCCCGGACCCCCGAACAACGCCGCCCAGGCTCCCTTGGCCATCGGGTCGAGCGACGGCAGCGGCGGCGGGACCGGCGGCACGAAGTCCTCACCCTCCGCCGGGACCGGCGGAACGGAACTGGCCGGGCGGACGATCCGTGGCCTGCCTCCGCGTGGGGGCCCGGCGGGTGCGGGGTCTTCGTTGCGGCCGATGGAAGCGGGTCCATGCGCGGTGGGACCGTTGACCGCCGGGCCGTTCGCGGTGGAAGGCGGCGGGTTGTCCGGGCCCGGGACGTCGCGCTGGCCTGGGGCCGGGGGAGCGATCGGGCCTGCCGCCGGCCCGGGATCCGAGGTCCCGCCGGGGTCCATTCCGAGGTCAAGAGCGGGGTCCGTGTCGTCGTTCAGGTCCAGGGTGAGCGACGGGTCGGTCTCCGGGCCAGGGTCCGGCAGGGTCCCGGCCCGGCGCGGGCCAGGCAGGTTCTCCCGCTCCGGCCAGGGCATCTCGCCGCCGTCCGCCTCCGGCTCTGCCGCGTAGTTCGCGATCAGGTCACGCCAGGCGGCTTCCTCGCCGCCCGACGCGCCCCGCCCGCTGCCCTTCACTCCGTCTCCGCATGACTATGCGCACGGACGAACTCCAGGCTCCCGGCGAAGATCGTTGGTGCGTCGTTGTCCAGGGTGGCCACATGATAGCTGTCCGGGCAGTCACGAACCGTCAGCTGGCCAGGGGGCAGGGCCGTCTGCAGTACCCGCATGCTGGCCGGTCCCACGACGTGATCGACCGTGCTGCGGTAGACCAGCACCGGCTGGGTCACCTCCCCCAGCCGCGACCGGGTCAGCCGCCACAGCGCGGGCAGGGACGCCGCTGCCCGCACCGGGACCCGGGTGTAGCCGAGTTCCTGGACGCCCTCCTTCTTGATGTCACTGGCAATCCCGGGCAGCGACGGCACCACCCACTTGAGCGCCGGGGCCAGCAGGAAGAGCTTGGTGTCGGGAGCCACCGACGGGTTGACCAGGACCAGGCCGCTCACCCCGGCACCGCGCAGTTCCGCCATCCGCAGCGCCAGGCAGCCGCCCATGGACAGGCCCATCACGAAGATCTCGTTGCTCTGCCCGCGCAATTCCTCGAAGGCCCGGTCGGCCTCCGCGTACCAGTCCTCCCACCGGGTGCGGGACATTTCCTGCCACGTGGTGCCGTGGCCGGGCAGCCGGGGAACAGATACCGTCAGCCCCGCCCCGGCCAGGTATTCCGCCCACGGCCGCAGCGACCCCGGGGACCCGGTGAACCCGTGGCAGAGCAGGACGCCGGTGCCGCCGGTGCCCGCGTGGAAATACGCTTCCGCGCCTGGGATGACTGGCATGAGTTCATCGTCCTCTACGCCGGGGCCTGGACTGCGCGCCCGGTGCCCCGTGAGCACCAACCATCCCCCGGAGCCGGGCCGCGCATCTCACGCCCTGGCATCGTCGCATGCCCCGCGCCTCGCCGCACGCCGCACGCCGCCCGGCCGGGTAACCAGTGCTGACGAGCGGCGGCTTTCCTGCATATCTCATGCGACGATGGAGGCGTGTTCTACTGGGTGGTCAAGGCGATCCTGGGGCCCTTCCTGGCGCTGATCTTCAGGCCCTGGGCCGAGGGCATCGACAACGTGCCCCGGGAAGGGCCGGCCATCATCGCCAGCAACCACCTCTCGTTCGCCGATCACTTCTTTGGCCCGCTGCCGCTGCCGCGCAAGGTGACCTTCCTGGCCAAGTCCGAGTACTTCACCGGCCGCGGGCCGAAGGGCCTGCTCAAAAAGGCTTTCTTCAGCGGGGTAGGGGGGATCCCGCTGGACCGGGCCGGCGGCCATGCCAGCGAGCGGGCCATCAACACCGGCCTGCGCGTCCTGGCCCAGGGCAAGCTGCTCGGCATCTACCCCGAGGGCACCCGGACCCCGGACGGGCGGCTGTACCGGGGCAAGACCGGGGTGGCCCGGCTGGCCCTGGAATCGGGAGCACCGGTGATCCCGTGTGCCATGGTGGGCACGTTCGACCTGATGCCGTCGGGCAAGCTGATCCCGCGGCTGCGTTACCGGCCCGGAGTCCGCTTCGGCAAGCCGCTGGACTTCTCCCGCTACGCCGGGCTCGAATCAGACCGGCTCGTGCTGCGCGCGGTGACCGACGAGATCATGTACGCGATCATGGCCCTGGCCAGCCAGGAGTACGTGGACGAGGACGCGCAGCGGGCCAAGGAGCGGCTGAAGGCCGAGCATAAGGCCGAGCGGCTGGTCCACGCGTCCACCGAGGGCCGCTCCGGCACATAGCCCGGCTGGCCTTCCCGCGCCGGCCCGCCCCGCCGGCGCCACCAGAAGCGGATCCGGCGGCGCGCCGCCCGGCCCGCCCGCTGCACGAGGAGCGCCACGGCCAGCAGCAGCGCCGCGGCGATGCCGTCCAGCCAGAAGTGGTTGGCCGTGACGACGACCGCGAGCAGGGTGAGCACCGGGTAGCCCAGCGCGAGCCAGCGCCAGCGGCTCCGGGACACCTGCGCCACCACCAGTGCCACCAGCAGCGCCCATCCGACGTGCACTGAGGGCATGGCCGAGAGCTGGTCGGCGTTGAAGCCGGCCACCGAGCCGTAGACCGACTGGCCGTAGCGCGCCGCGGTGTCCACCAGGCCGTCACCCGGAAGCATCCGCGGCGGCGCGACCGGCAGGAACTGGATCAGCAGCGCCCCCGCGGTGAACAGCACCAGCGTGGTCCGGACCTGCGGGTACTGCCGGCGGTGCCGGGCGTACACCCAGACCAGGCAGCTGATCAGCACCACGAAGTGCAGCGAGGCGTAGTACAGGTTCAGCGTCTCGACGAGCAGCGGATGGGCGAGGAACGCGCGCTGGATCTCCGTCTCGCTGGGCAGATGCACGACCCGTTCGGTGTGCCAGATCCAGCGGGCCCGCGCCAGCGCGCCAGCCGGGCCGATCAGGCTGAAGCTCCCGGCCAGCTGCCACAGGGCGAACAGGGCCAGCAGGACGGCCGCTTCCAGGGCGACCCCAGCGGCCAGGGCCAGCCGGCGTGGCCAGGGACCGGGGGGTGGTGTGCCGTCCAGGCGGTCGCGGCTGGCCCCGTCCCCGGGCTCCTGGTTGCCGGGCTCCTGGTTGCCTGGCTTCGGGTTGCCTGGCTTCGGGT
>Ga0187863_10001264_pt1 | contig 20499 bp, 11 predicted proteins | sample June2016WEW_11_1_FD_132975 | JGI IMG/M metagenome (GOLD analysis project Ga0187863, IMG submission 132975) | Peatland microbial communities from SPRUCE experiment site at the Marcell Experimental Forest, Minnesota, USA - June2016WEW_11_10 | ecosystem: Environmental > Terrestrial > Soil >... | reverse complement strand
CCAGGACAGCGGAAATAGCCGTGCCTTACCGTCCGGAAAATTAAAGTTCTTCGTGTAAAGCAGCGGCTGATCACTTCCATCGGCGGCCACAGGCCACTGCTGGGTCTTGTAGCCTTCTAGGCGAGTGTAGTTCACGCCTGCAAGCAGCGGCGTGAGCGAAGCCATTTCGCTCATGATCTCCGAGGGATGGCCATAGTTCCAACCTGCGCCAAGACGGTTGGCGACATCCTGCGTGATCTTCCAATCCGGCTGGCTGCCCGGGAGCGGCTCGAAAACCTGATAGAGCCGCTGGATGCGCCGCTCGGTGCTCGTAAACGTGCCTTCCTTCTCCAGGCTTGGGCTCGCGGGCAGGACGACATTCGCGAAACGGCAGGTCGTGCTGAAGAAAATGTCCTGTACGACGAAGAAATCGAGCTTGGAAAACGCATCCGCAACGCTATTGGCGTTGGAATCGACGAGGGCCATCTCCTCTCCGATGAGGTACATCGATTTAAGCTTGCCCTGCTTGATCGCGTCTACCATTTCGTGGTTGTCGAGGCCCTTGGTCGAGGGCAGCTTCACCTTCCACGCCGCCCCGAATCGCGCTCGAACTTCGGGATCGTCCACGGATTGATAGCCCGGCAGATTGTTGGGCATCGCACCGCTGTCGCTGGCGCCCTGCACATTGTTGTGTCCGCGGAGCGGATATGCACCGGTACCTGTCCTCATGTAGTTTCCGGTGACGAGAAGGAGATTTGAGATGGCTGTCGAGGTGTCAGAGCCCTGACTGTGCTGTGTTACGCCCATCGCCCAAAGCACGCAGACGCCGCTGGCTTCAGCAATCATGTGCGCGACCTTCTCCAGCGTGTCCACGGGAAGGCCGCAGGTCTGCGACGCAAATTCCATGGTAAAGGGTGCGAGCGTCTTCTTGTATTCCTCCAGACCGTTCACCCATTGACCCAGGAAGTCCTCGTGCGCGAGACCGTTTTCCAGCAGATAACGAGTGATCGCGGAGAGCCAGACCAGGTCCGTTCCCGGCTTGGGGTGCAGGAAGAGGTCAGCACGCCGCGCCATTTCGTGCTCGCGCAGATCGGCTACGATGAGTTTCTGGCCATGGAGTTTGTGAGCGCGCTTTACACGCGTGGCAAGAACAGGGTGACTTTCCGCAGTGTTGCTGCCGACGATCAGCACCAAACTCGCGTTTTCGATATCGTGAATGGAACCTGAATCCCCGCCGTAGCCGACGGTCCGAAACAGACCCATGGTGGCGGGCGCCTGACAATAGCGGGAGCAGTTGTCGATGTTATTGGTACCGATAACGGCACGCGCGAGTTTTTGCATCAGGTAGCTCTCTTCGTTCGTACACTTCGAGGAGGAAATGAAGGCGAGCGAGTCCGGGCCGTGTTGTGCCTTGATCTCGGTGAATTTGCGCGCTACCAAGTCGAGAGCCTCATCCCAACTGGCCTCGCGAAACTTGTCGCCCTCGCGAATCAGCGGCTTGGTCAGGCGATCCGGATCGTTGACGTAATCCCATCCAAACTTTCCTTTGACACAAGTGGAGATTCCGTTCGCGGCGCCTTCCGACGGCTCGACCTTCAGGATATGGCGGTCCTTGGTCCAGACATTGAAGCTGCAACCGACACCGCAATACGTGCACACAGTCTTGGTGCGGCGGATGCGCTTCTCGCGCATGGCGGATTCGACCTCGGATAGACGCATGATGGAACCGTATCCAGTCTCCGGTTCGACGCCTTTGACGACGTCGATCATGGAGTTCAGCGCCCGCTTGGAAATGCCGGTGAGAAATCCGGCGTGCCCGAGCATGGACTTTTCCATGAGCGCGTTGCACGGACAGACCGTCACGCAGTGGCCGCACGAGACACAGCTGGACTCGCCGATGCTCGAACCCCCATCCCACAAAACGCGCGGGTGAGGATCGTCCCAATTAATGGAAAGTGTTTCGTTCACCTCGACGTTCTGACAGGCTTCCACGCAGCGACCGCACAGGACGCATTGGTCGGGATCGTAACGGTAGAAGGGATTTGTATTGTCGACCTCATATGGCTTGGGCTTGAACGGGATCTGCTGGTGCTCGATTGCCAATAATTTCGTGGTGTTGTGTACCGTGCAATTTCCGTTGTTGTTGTCGCACACGGTGCAGTAGAGCATGTGGTTGCTGAGGATGCGGTCGAACGCCTCTTGCCGCGCCGCATGGGCTTTTGACGAAACCGTTGACACACTCATCCCGTCGGCGACGGTGGTCGCACAGGCACGGGCGAGTTGGCCGTTGGTCTCGACCAGACATGTGTCGCAGGTTTGGATTGGCCCGAGCTGCGGGTGATAACACACCTGGGAAAGCTTCAGGCCCACGCTGTTGATGAGGTCGACAAGCCGTTCTCCCGGCTGTGCCGCGTACATCAAACCGTCGATAGCCACACCGACCGGAGAGGGACGTCCCGCTGGAACCGCGTTGTTCTCTTTTCCGTTCACAAGTGTCGAGTTCCGCATGGCTGTCATCCTCTCGTATCCATCGTCATGGGAGTATGTAGCGAAGTCCGAGGTACACCATATTCGTGTGCGCGTTCTTGGGGTTCCCAGGGGTGGAGAGAATCGACCACGGGCTCCGGACCAAGTACGAGTATTGGGTGATGATTTGCAGCCGCCCGTAGTTTTCGTTCGACCACAAAGTAGGGATCACGCCGATCGTGCCTTCTTGAACGGCCCGGTTCGACGTGTTCGCGGATCCCGGGAAACCGAAGCCCACGCAAGTGAAACCGGAGACGCCGTCGCACGAAGAAGTTGACGTCGCGGCCAGGAATCCATAATTGCGCTGGAAGTATGCGCCGCCGTAGTACCCATAGAACATGAAGTGTGGTGTGGTCTGATATTCAAAACCACCGACGCCGGAACCTGCGTGAACGGCGGAGAGAGCGCCATCGGGTTTGACGACTACGTCGGGACCAAGCCCAAAGATGTAACGGCCGCCGCCGTCGCTATAGAACGTATTGGCGACGATGTGCAGATTATGAATAATTTCGTAGTTCACGTTCAATGAACCACCGCCTCCAGTAATCGTATCGGTGGCCGCCGAAGCCGTGAGATCGTTGAGGTCCCTGAAGCTGCGCAGCAGGCCGGCGACCTCGATGTGAAGTGAGTGACCCGCTGGATGCGCGTCGAACGCAGATTTCACGATAATGTCAGGATGCAAGTTGGGAACGGCCGTATTCGTTGCGCTGCTGGCGGCGCTGGTGCTGCCGCTCCCGTTGTCGAACTGCGTGCTGAAAAACGTGGAGGGAAAGACGACCGATCCGGGCACGAATTGCTGGGGATTTTCGAGCGACAAGCCAATGGCCCAGTTGGTTGTAGGGTGATAAACCACTCGGACCTGCGCCTGACGCGCCCATGTGAGGCCGACTTGGAAGTTCGGGTCTTCGTCCAATGTGACGAATACGTCGGGCGTCAACGGTGAGAGGCCCACGCGATTGGGAGTTAGCAAAGACCATTCCTGACCGGCCAGCACTTCCCACTTACCGTGCTGCACATCCGCCCAGAAGACACGCAGACGCAGGCTATCGCTGTTGGCGGTCTGGTAGGCATTTGCCGGCTGGAAGCCGAGAAAATCAGTTTCCACGTAGCCAGTAAGGCTCGTCGAATCAGTCAGATGAGTATCAACCTTGAGGGACAGACGAGAGTACTGCCCTGAGAGGCGCGTCTCTGACAAACCGCCTTGCGGCAGTTGATTGTTGAAAGGAATTGAACCGAACGCTGTGGCAATACCGCTGCCAACATTCGTGCTGCGATATAGCGCCGTGAAATCAAGAAAACCACCCGGTGTAAATTCCGCCGAACCAATTTTGAACGACAGAGGAGCCTTGTTTTCGTTCTGGTCGGGCGCGGCGAGCTTCGTCGCAGCATTCGGCGAGATTGAAACAGGAGTTATCGCCGCCGAAGTTGGTGGCTGAATGGTGCCTGCAGGAGACGCAGTAGCTGGCGCGGCAGCCTCCTTGGGGGCTGTCACTCCCGCCTCGACGGCCGCCAGACGAATTCGCAATTCGAGGATCTGTTCGGTTTGAGATTGCAGCAGATTTCGCATTTCCTGCATTTCGGATTCGACAGCATCCTTCTCGCTTCCGCGCGCTTCGGACTTGGCTGACTCGTCAGACTTGGCCACTGGCTCGTTATCGGTCTTGCTTGGCGTTGTTCCGGAATCGCCGGCTCGAGCGTTTGCTACCGAAGCAATATTGAAGAAACCAAGAAGCACCATCCAGGTAACGAGTCTGCGCATTTCTACCTCCTGAAGTTCAAACGCCCATGAGAGCTTCCGTGACGCTCGGAAGAAAACAAAGGCACGTTGCATTCCATCCGTTGTCCTTCGTGTGCCGCTGCGCATGTCGCGAAAAATGAGGCGTTGGCCTAATTGGGATGTTTGGCTGGGGACTGGCGGCCTCGTAGGCGCGGAGACATCGCGCCCGTATGTCGACAGCTGTCCAAGGATGTGGACAACGGAGTGATCGGACCAGTGAACATTGAAGCGGAGATCGCGCGTTCTCGGCGAAACGGCCTTTCGGTATGGGATTACAGTCTACTGCCGCGAGCGACCATCAATATGCGGATTGTGACGGAGCGAGTTAAGTTATGTTGTCTCGCTCCGCCTTCCCGGCTACGTCGCGTAGCCCTGCAGATGGAGTTGCGTAGTCTTTTCGAGGGAGTGGGGTGGGTAGAAATTCTCAACGCGTTCAACGTGCGGTTTCGCGTGGTTGTCAGTCTTGTTGTGGTTGCGGCTACAAATGAGCACAGGAAGTGGTCTGCAAACATGAATTCTGCGTCCAAAGGGATCCGCGCCAGCAACAGCACCATCGCCAAGTCCCGAGGACCTAGCCTTGCGGCGCACAGCACACTTTCGGTCCGCAACGAACGCCGTCTTGCCCATGGGACGGGTTCCGAAGGCTTCTCCGAGAAGCCGACTCAGGGCCGCACGCGCGCGTGAAAGACGCGACTTCAGCGCGTTCGTGGAAATTCCCAGGGCATTTGCCGCCTCTCGTGTCGAGAGCCCTTCCAGGTCACGCATTCGAATTGCGCTCCGAAAGATTGGAGTGAGCTGCGCGAGACCCCCGTAAAGAGTTTCGTTGGCTTCCATTTGCGCGCAAATCGTCTCCGGGCTCGGGTCCACGTCTATCAGTTTGTGTGTTAGTGCCGCACCATCGTTTTCCTCGCCTTGGTCGAGGGACAACGTTTCGTACCTCGAGTGCCGTCGCAGCTTCATTAGCGCAACGTTCGTGACGATCCTGGTGAGCCATGTCGAGAGCTGCGATCTGCCTTCGAACTGGCCGATGTGTTTGTGGGCGGCCAGAAGGGCGTCTTGCACAGCGTCCTCGGCGTCTTCGATATTGCGCAGTCGTCGTAACGCGACGCGGAAGAGAATTGGGGAATAGCGCGCGATGGCGTCTTCGAAATCGTTCCTGTAGTCGGCGAATACTTGGTTGGCTGTGACGCTCATGACGTTTCTCCCCTTTCTCCTCTTAATTGAGGATCAATCTCGTATTTAGATAATGCATTCACGCTTCCAAACGCGGCGCTGAGGGATCTGCGTGGGGCAACGCATTTTTATTAAATGAGTTACGCCGCAGACGGGGTCGCGATTGCTTCGGGGATATACTTACCGAATGCGTGCGTTTCTGTCGTCAGGTAGACAGACTGTCGAGATGCGGGCACGGAGCGCGCTGTGCCAACACTCTATATGAATGAAGGCTCGGATGCCGGAGATTAGGTCTGCCGCAGCGAGGTTCCCGGATGTTCTGCCGCTCGGTCAGGCTTGTGCAGACGATAGGCGAGCCACGCGATGAACAGAGCGGCCATGCCCGACATCGCGCGGATGATGTCAACACCTAAAGAAACGTTGTCGAAGAGCCGACGGCCGATTTGATTGGGAGAGTGAATCGAAACAAAGCGCCGAGTTTGTTGCCGGCTGACGCCGAAATTTGACCGTCATGGCGTAAAATAATCATTCGGCAAATAGCCAATCCCAGTCCCATTCCGTTTGGCTTCGTCGTAACGAACGCGTCGAATATGTTTTTTAATTTTTCCGAATCAATGCCCGGCCCTGAGTCCTCCACGGACACGACAATCACGTCGCGGCCATCGCGCTCAGTTCTAACCGACAGCACCCGAGCCCTATCGGTTACCGAGTCCATAGCCTCGATCGAGTTGCGGACCAAGTTGAGCATGACTTCCTGCAGCTGGCCGCTATGGCCCGGTACAAGGGGCAATTCGGGCGCCAGCTCGGCACGGGCTACGACACCGTGATCGTTTAACTCTCCGCGGAGAACGTCCAGTACGCCAAGAGCAATCTCGTTCAAGTCGACTGGCTGCACGTCGAGTTCGGCGCTTTTGAACAAGGACCGGAAGCTCTCTAACACCTGGCTGGCACGGTGGCAGTCACGGACCATGCGGGCCATAGCTGCCTGCGCTTCGTCGTAATCTGGTGGCTTTCTCGTGAGCCACCTTATTCCCGTAGCACCGCTTAACGCGATGGCCCCCAATGGCTGTCTGACCTCGTGCACCATCGCGCTCGTGATCGCGTCGATCTTCATTAGCCGGTTGTTCCGCTCCTGCTGCAGCATCATGTTTGAGCGAGTGAGGCGTTCCTCGCTCGCCCGCCGTTCGGAAAACAGTGAAGCGAGAACGATCGCGCAGAGCGACACAGCCAGGATGGCGGCCTGTGCGACCGGGGCGCGTTCGGTGATCGGGAAATTTTTTTCGTCGAACATGCCAATGCTGAATGTCGTCGTCCAAACGATTGTCACAGCAACGATGAACGCAGCCGCCGCTGCGAAGACCGGCCTGCAGCGAGCCCCGAGCCACAGCAGCAATGGGAACAGCAGAACAACAAGCGCCACGACTGCCCAGGGTTCCCTCGGCAGGAAAACGATGAGCCCGCTCAATGCGATCAGCCCCACAAGCGCCACGACGCCTTCAACGATTTCCCTGCGCGGAGGCGGATGGCGCACTGCGGAAACGACTCCGATCAAGAGCGGCGCGACGGCGACGATGCCGGGTACGTTGGAGGTGAACCAGTGGTTCCAGATCGTTAGGGCCGGTGCCGTCGAACCTTCTAGCAACACGACGCCCACCGTTCCGCCGGTCGCTGCAGCGGCGGTCCCGACGATCGCCGCCGCGACCAGGCCCAACACCTGGCGCAGGCCGTCGAGGCGGAAGGCCAAACCGAAGTACCGCTCGATCAAACCGGCCATGAGCAGGACTTGGCAGGCGTTACATAAGGCGAAGACGAGGGAGGTCGAGAGGCTCCAGTTGCCCGAGAGGTTGGCCGCGACGCTCGCGACCATCGTCCCAATCGCCACCGGCACCCTCGCCCAGGGCCCGAGACCGATCAGAATACCGGCCGCCACACCTGCGGCCGGCCAGAACGCCGCGATGTCGTCCGGTTTTGTCTTTAGGAAGAAACTGAGCTGCGCCGCCAGGAAATAGCCAATGGCCACCGCGATGGCGAGCACGGCTGACCCAGCCCACCGCGATGAAGACCCAGGAACCCTTCGTGCCCATGAGCCGACGCGCCCCCGAAAGCCGCTCGTGAGGCCGCATGCCGTGGATCGCATTTCCAGCACAGATGCCTCTCGTTCACGGTGAATGCCACCGCGCGCGGGTCCCCAGGAATCCCCGATCACGACGCGGAATGTCCCACGCGTCGCTCGACGAACCCGATAATCTTCCAAAAGGGGTTCCTCGTCAACTGGCTCTCGGCAAGCTGAGGGATGTATTGCCGAGCATGAAGTCTGGGCCGCATAATCTCAAATGATAAACGGCTTGCGGGAAGTCAACCAAGATTTGAGGAAGCAGGCGGTACCGATCGAGCGAGTCGAGGTATTGAGTCCAGTGTTTCCCAGTTTCCGATACTTCATCGTCAGTACTCCTCCCTTTGCAAACGATACTTGCGATGGCGAATTCGCGCGTTGCCTCTGTCCTAAGATTTTGTCGAACGGTCCGCTTACCGCTTTGGCACAACCATTTATTCAGTTAAGCCAAAAAGGTTCTTCAAGGCAGTTCCTATTGTGGCGAACCGGAGTTCACGCCACTTGAGGTGACGCTGCTAACGAGTTTGCCGCAACACTCGGGTCTGCTCGGCAGGCTTGACCGGTCCCATCCGCCACCGAGAGCCTGAATCAGTAGAACCGTGTTGGCCATCCGCCGACCCAGGATGTTGACCGCTGTTACCTCATCCGCAAGAGCAGCACTTTGAGCAATAGTCACCTCCAGGTAACTCGTGACTCCGCCCGTATAGCGGGTGTTAGAAAGGTCCAACGAGCTCTGTGCCGCAGTCACCGCTTCATCCTGCACCTTCGCTTCATTCTCCAGGATTCTCAACGCAGCCAAATTGTCTTCCACCTCCTGGAATCCGGTGAGCACACTTTCCCGATACGCAGCGACTTGAATATCGTAGCCAGCGCGTGCCTGATCCGTTAGCGCATGGCGTCTTCCCACGTCGAAAACCGTTCCCAGGGCTGACCCTCCCAAAGACCATAGTCCGCTTGGACCGTTGAGCAGGGTCGTGATGCTAGTGCTTTCAAATCCTCCCCCACCCGTTAGCCCGACCAGGGGATAGTAGGCGGATTTCGCCACTCCAATCTGGGCATTGGCGGATGCCACCCGCCGTTCCGCAGCCGCGATGTCGGGACGTCTTTCCAGCAGCTCCGAAGGCATGCTGACAGGAATGGCCGGGGGTGGTGCAGTGAGAGGAAGCGGAGGAAGACTAAACTCGGCAGGAGGTTTCCCAATAAGAATTGCAACCGCGTGCTCGTACTGTGCCCGCAGCACACCTACATCGATGGCTTGCGCGCGGGTCGTATCCAGCTGAGTCTTCGCCTGCTGGACTTCCACTTCCGACGACAATCCCCCGAGGTAGCGGCTTTGGGTCAAATCCAGAGCATCCTGGTATTCTTTGACTGTAGAGTTAAGAAGTTCTTCCTCGGCGTCCAGGCTGCGCGCCTGAAAGTAATCAATCGCCAAATCCGCGTGCAAGCTCAGATTGACCGTTGCCAGGTCTGCGGCACTGGCTTGGGCTTGGTCTCGGTAAGACTCCACTGTTCGCCGGACACGTCCCCACACATCGGCCTCATAGGAGAAGTCGACAGGCACCACAAAGTCGTTGTAAGTGATACCGACAAAGGTCGAGCCCGGAGGCGGGGCGTGGGATGAAACTCGCGTTCGATCCGCGGAAAGGCCGGCGGTAACGGTAGGATAGTAGTCAGCCCGAGAGTAGCGAAGAACCGCTCGAGCCTGCTGATACTGTGCCTCTGCTTCCTTCAGATTCTGGTTCGAAACATCGACCTGGAGTTCCAGCTCATCAAGCTTTGGGTCTTTAAATATCGTCCACCAGTTCCCACCAAGATTTTGGTCATTGGGCTGGGCGGCCTTCCACTCCGCGGCCTCTTTATAAGCGGGTGGAGTCTGGGTCGTTGGCGTGCGGTAGTTCGGACCCACCGCGCATCCAACCACTGGGACGACGAGTGCAAAGAGGACCTTTAGCCAGGGAATTTCCCTCATGTCCTCGGCTACAATATTCTCTTGAGGACCGCTCATTTGGTGTCTCCCGGCAGACTGGCCTGAACGATTTGGACTTTCTGCCCCGAGACAATTGAGTCCGGCGGGTTGATGATGACTTGGTCGTTAGATTTGAGACCCGCTACAATTTCTATATGATCCCCAAAATCGTGGCCCGGAGTTACGGTTGCGAGCGCGACACTGCCGTCCTTGACGGTGCCCACTTGCAAGCCATCTGAACGGAAGATCAAAGTATTAACGGGTAGCAGATAGGTGGAAGCCGGCGACGGCACTTTTAAGTGGATTTCCGCGTAGGAGCCGGTGAGCAATGTGCCTGCGGGATTGTCCACATCGATTTCGATCAGCAACGTCCGGGTTGACACGTTGATCGCCTCGGCGGTTCGCACTAACTTTCCTTGGAACTTGCGGCCGGGAAATTCGGCGAGATCGAGATCCGCGGTCATGCCGACCTTGACTCCTTGCGAGTACTCCTCTGGCACGTTTACGTAGACACGCAAGACTCCGGGTTGCGCGATGTGGAACAGATCGGTTTTCACGCCGCCGTTGCTGCCGGAATTGATCAGATCCCCGATATCCGTGTTGCGGGCCGTCACAACGCCGTCGAATGGAGCATAAATCTTTTCAAACGACTGCAGGGCCTGAAGCTGTTTGACGTTGGCTTGGGCGGCGTCAACGATCGCCTGGTTTGCGTTGTAGCTGCCAACAGCATTGTCGACATCCTGCTGAGCGACGGCGTGCGACTTGAGTAATCCCTCGTAACGGTTCTTGGTGATCTCCGCAAGCGCGAGATTGGCTTTCGCGGTGTTGAGGTTACTGAGCGATTGCTGAACTTGCTGGTCGACTTCCGGAGTCTCGATCACGGCAAGCAGTTGACCTTCCTTAACGTGCGCACCTATGTCGACGTACCACTTTTGTAGATATCCATTCGTACGCGAATAAATGGGTGACGTAATGAATGGTTGTACGTTTCCAGGAAGGATAATCTCCTGGGCGGGAGTAGTCCGTTCCGGCGATACAACCGACACCGCAGTTAGGGCCACTTGCGACGTCTCAGTGCGTAACTGTGCACCGGCCCTCACACGTGACCGGATCCCAGATATCAACAGCGTGGCAGTCAGAATCAGCGCTACCGAGAGGACCAGCCAACGACTATAGGAGTGCTTCGCTCCGCCCACATTATTCGATAGGGGCGGTTGCCCACCGATCTGTTTTGCGTCCTCAGTTTGAGGCGACATAGTAGCTCCACATGGCGGTGCCTAACGCTCGCTTCCACTTTCGGACAGTTGTCGGCGCGAACTCTGCAGAACGCTGAAAAATGCGGGTACGAAGAAGAGTGTCGAAACCGTCGCGAAAATCAATCCACCGATGACCGCCCTGCCAAGAGGAGCGTTTTGTTCACCGCCGTCCCCTAGTCCTAGAGCCATTGGCACCATACCGATGATCATGGCCAGGGCAGTCATCAATACAGGTCGAAAGCGTGTAAAACCCGCTTCCAACGCGGCACTCACGGAATCATTTCCTTCTTGCATTTTGTCCGTAGCAAAGCTCACGACGAGAATGCTGTTTGAGGTTGCCACACCCATGCACATGATGGCTCCCATGAGTGCGGGAACGCTCAGCGTCGTATGCGTTACGAACAAAAACCACGCAATCCCGGCGAGTGCCGCGGGCAGCGCTGAAATCATGATGAAAGGGTCCAGCCAGGATTGGAAATTCACAACGATCAACAGGTAGACCAGCACAATCGAGAAAGCCAATCCACCGAGAAGGCCAATGTAGGACGACTCCATTGTCTGAACCTGCCCCCGAACAACCACACGAGAACCGCGGGGCAACTGTTGCCGCGAGGTGTCAATAATCTTGCTGATGTCGCCCGCCACGCCGCCCAGGTCCCTTCCAGTCACCGCTCCAAAGATGTCAATCACCGGTTCGATGTTGTAATGAGAAACCACGGCCATGCCTGCTCCCCGTTGCATGGAGACTAAACTGGCCATCAGTGATGGGGGAGTCGCCGGATCTGTTCCCGTTATTGGAATATTCTCAACGGCTTGCAATGTGTCCGCTCGGTACTGCGGCGTTTGAGTCGCGATTTGATAGCTGACATGGTTTTTGGGATCAACCCAAAAAGTGGGCGACGTTTGGAAACTGCCGCTCAGCGATACCAAAAGATTTTGCGCAATGTCATGGGCAGTGAAGCCAAGTTCTTCGGCTTTCGTCCGTTCCACTCGGAAGCGCAAATATGGCTCATCAAACGGCTGTTGGATTCGCAGATCAGCCGTCCCAGTAACGGATCTCAGCCTCTCGAGTAGCGCGTTTGCATAGAGCCTGTTTCCCTCCAGGTCGTCGCCCACAACCTGCACGTCGAGGGGGGCAGGCAATCCAAAATTCAGAATCTGACCGACCATGTCGGCGGGCAAAAAGGCGAATATCACACCCGGAAACTGTTTCGGAAGTGTCAAACGGAGCTGATGAATGTAGCTGTCCGTGGGATGGTGATTGGCGTTTAGAGTCACAAGAATATCGGCGTCCGATGTCCCGACGGGAGCCGAATTACTGTAGGAGAGGTTGATGCCACTGTATGGCAGACCGATGTTGTCGATAACGTTGTGGATTTCAGCCGCTGGAATCTGCTGGGAAATCGACCGTTCCACCAAGTCACAGAGGTCGGCGGTGTCCTCAATGCGCATTCCGGTGGGCGCTCGAAGATGAAGTTTGAAGCTGCCGCTGTCCACGCTGGGAAAGAAGTCACGACCCAGCCAAGGGATTAGAACTGCCAGAGAACCAAGACAGAACGCGAAGAACGCGATTAAGAAAACAGTTCGGTTATGGAGGGAACTCTCCAATAGCCCGCGATAGCTCACACGAAATCTCTCGAAACCCGCCTCAAAACCCTTTTGAAATCGCACCAGCGGATTGCGGCTGGGAGCAGAATCTTTCTCATCTTTTTTATCGCCGCGCAAAAGGTACTTCGCCATGGTCGGAACGATCGTCCGGGATAGCAGATACGACGCCAACATAGCGAAAACCACCGCTTCGGCGAGTGGCACAAACAGATACCGCGCCACGCCCGATAACAAGAACATAGGCGCAAACACAATGCAGATCGAAAGCGTGGATACGAAGGCGGGTGTCGCGATTTGCGAAGCGCTATTGAGCACAACTTCATCCATATCTTTTTTCGGTTCTGCCTCGCGATTTCGGTTGATGTTTTCGACCTCGACCGTAGCATCATCCACCAGAATTCCAACAGCTAGAGCGAGTCCGCCGAGCGTCATGATGTTGATCGTTTCCCCGATCGCGCTGAACACAACGATGGAGCTGAGGATTGCGAGTGGAATGGAGGTCGCAATAATAATCGTGCTGCGCCAACTGCCCAGGAAGGTCAGAATCATGAAGGCCGTCAGACAAGCGGCAATCAGGGTCTCCCGGACGACCCCGCTGATTGCACCACGGACAAAAATCGATTGATCTGCCAGAGGGCTTATTTGCAGTTGCGGCGGAACCGCCAGCTTAATTCGAGGGAGTATGGCCTTGATGCCTGATATCACGCTCAGTGTCGAGGCATCGCCCGCCTTTTGAATTGTCAGCAGCACTGAACGCTGGCCGTCCACCCGCACGATATTTGTCTGTGGGGGAAATCCATCGCGCACCCAGGCGACATCCTTGACGTAAATGGTAGTACCGCCTACCGATTTGATCGGGATGCGATTCAAGTCCTCGATCGTTTGCGGCGCCGCGTTGGGGATGGAGACATCGTATTCTCTGGACCCGATTTTCGACGTTCCAGTGGGGAGGATTAGGTTTTGAACGCTGATAGCATTCACCACATCGAGCGCAGACAGACCTTTAGACTGCAATGCGGTGGTATTTAGGTCCACCTGCACCTGACGTTGTTTGCCGCCGTAGGGATACGGAACAGATGCACCTGGCACGGTAATGAGCTGCGTGCGGATGAAATTGAGGCCATAGTCATTCAGCTGCTGTTCCGACAGATCTTGGCCCGAAAGAGCCAATTGCAGGACGGGCACGCTCGATGCGCTGTAGGCCAGAATGAGTGGCGGTGTCGTTCCGTCCGGCAACTGCCTAAGCTGGGTCTGAGAGACGGCCGTGATCTGTGCGATGCCTTGCTCAATATTTGCGTTTGGTTGCAGGAACACTTTGACGACGGCTGTTCCGTAGAGCGACTGTGATTCAATATGCTCGATGTTATCAACGGTGGTGGTAAGCGATCGTTCGGTGACGCTGACGATTCGGTCGGCCATGTCCTCAGGGACCAAACCGTTATAATTCCAGATAATGCTGACAACCGGAATGTTGATGTTCGGAAAAATATCGGTGGGAGTGCGCACGATTGCGAGTGTCCCCAGGATCAGAATGAGTATGCCCATAACCACGAAGGTGTAGGGCAGCCTCAGTGCAAGTCGAACGATCCACATGACTCACATCCCCTAGCTTTCCGTCTGGCGTTGCTGGAGTAGTTTTCCTGGTCGCGCACTATGGACAATGCATCCGGTATGCCACCATTTAAGAGGAAGCGAAATTTAAGGAAGTAGCTGAAAACAGCGCGCTTAAAAAGGGTGGTGGGAATCAATTAGGTAGGCGGACCTGGGGAGAGTCCAGCGAATTGAACGGCTGTCAGTATTTAGACAGGGTGCCTCTGAAGAAAGCTGTCCCCGTGGAATGAGGCTGCTATCTGTCGCAGGAGCAACTAAATGGACCGCCGATTGCTGATACTGAGTGGTTCTGAGGCCGCAGGAGTTTCGTTCTACAGCGCGCGGGAGAGCCAAGGACGGGACGTGTTGTGATGATTCCCCAAACGTGGTAACAAGAACAAAAGGAGTAAGCAACTTTTGCAGCGAGGCAAGATGTGGCAGAGCTGAAACCGTCGTTGCTGAAGGACCTACACCCGACCCACGCCAGGGAGCATAAGCAAGAAGTAAATATACCCGTTGGGAGTCGCACGATTATGAGTTCCCCTTTGCGCATTCTGTATCTGGAAGATGAGCCTAAAGACGCAGAATTGGTTCAGGCGACGCTGGAGGCGGGCGGTTTTGCGAGCCACTTCATGCGTGTTGAGAATCAGAATGATTTTTGTGCCTCGCTTGAACAGGGCGGTTTTGATCTCATCCTGGCGGATTACACGCTTCCTTCTTTTGATGGCCTTTCCGCATTGAAAATTGCGGTCGAAAAGCGCCCCGAAGTGCCATTCATCTTTGTTTCTGGGACATTAGACGAGGAAATAGCAATTGAAGCACTCAAGATCGGGGCAACCGACTATGTTTTCACAACTCGGCTGTCGAGGATTGTCCCTGCGCTGCAACGGGCACTACGCGAAGGCCAGGACAGAGCTGAGCGCAAGCGGGCGCAGGAGGCTTTGCAGCGGAGTGAAGCGTACTTAGCCGAAGCACAGAGGGTAAGCCATACAGGCAGTTTCGGCTGGAGCGTTTCTACCGGTGAACTTTTCTGGTCAGAGGAAACATTTCGAATCTTCCAATACCACCGAATGACGACTCCGACGCTGGAACGCGTTCTCCAGCGGACTCATCCGGAAGACGCCGCTTTCGTCGGTAAAGCAATCGAGGGCGCAACCCGGGATCGGAAGGATTTTGATCTTGACCATCGATTGCTGATGCGCGACGGCTCAGTCAAGCATGTCCATGTGGTGGCTCATGCCATTTGCGATGCATCGGGCAACATTGAGTTCGTTGGAACGGTGATGGATGTAACGGAACGAAAACGGGCCGAAGACAGCTTACGCCAAGCGCAGACGGAGCTAGCGCATGCGAACCGCGTGGCCACCATGGGAGAGCTGGCTGCCTCTGTGGCGCACGAAGTGAATCAACCGATTGCCGCCGCCGTCACCGATGCCAATACGTGCCTGCGATGGCTTACGCGCGATCACCCTGATGTGGAAGAGGCGCGCGCGGCTGCGATGCGGATCGTAAAAGATGCTGCGCGGGCTGGGGAAATCATCAACCGGATTCGCCTGCTCTTCACCAAGGACACTCAACAATGGGAGTTGATTGATGTAAATGAAGTCATTCGAGGGATGATTGTCCTGCTGCGCCACGAGGCAATCCAATACAACGTATCATTCCGGACAGAACTGGCGGCACGTATCCCCCAGATCACAGGAGATCGCGTGCAACTGCAGCAGGTCATGCTGAACCTAATCATGAACAGCATTGAGGCGATGAAGGACGTGTATGGGAAGAGGGAACTAATCATCAAGACGCGGCGAACGGAAAACGACCAAGTTCTGGTGTCCGTCAGCGACACTGGCGTCGGGCTACCCGAGCTAGAATCGGATCAGATATTCAATGCATTCTTTACCACCAAGCGCCAGGGGATTGGCATGGGACTGTCCATTAGCCGCTCGATTGTTGAAATGCATGGCGGACGGTTGTGGGCTGAGAAAAACGCGGGACGTGGTGCAATCTTTTTGTTCACGCTGCCAGCCGTCAGCGATACCGTCATATGACAAAGCAAGAATATGCCGATGCCTAAAGCGAATTGGTGGATCAACCCTCCTTGCAGCATGAAGTATGCCGTCACACTCGTTTCGGTTGGCGGCCGCCTGTGGGCCGCTGCCAACCCCGGACGTGAGGCAACGTTTCATCTCGCGCCGCCGGCCGGCATCGGGGCGCAGGCATGACGCCAGCAAGTGCTCCCATAGTGTTTATCATCGATGATGATGCGGGTGTGCGTGCGTCCATTCAAGGCCTCCTAAAGTCAGTGGGACTTCGGTCCGAGCCCTTCGGGACTGCGCAAGAGTTCTTACGCAGCAAGCGGACGGATGGGCCGAGCTGTCTGGTTCTAGACGTGAGACTTCCTGGGATAAACGGTTTGGATTTTCAGCGCCAATTGGCTGACTCGGGCCTCCAAATACCGATTATCTTCATCACCGGTCACGGAGATATTCCCATGTCTGTGCGGGCCATGAAATCAGGCGCCGTCGAATTTCTGACCAAGCCCTTCAAAGACCAGGATTTGCTGGACGCGATCCATCAAGCTTTGGATCGGGACAGGGCGATACTTCAACAGCAGGGCGAACTCGCCGGATTGCGGAAGTGCTACCAATCGCTAACCCCACGCGAGCGCGAGGTGATGGCTCTTGTGGTTTCGGGCATGCTCAATAAGCAAATGGCTTCTGAACTGGGGACCAGCGAAATCACCGTAAAGATCCATCGCGGCCACGTCATGCGAAAGATGCGGGCTGAGTCTTTGGCGGAATTGGTGAGAATGGCAGCCAAGCTAGAATTTCCGCCAGGCAAGAAGTAGCCTGAGTCGGTTTCTCGTAACCGAGACATTTTTCCAATAGGGACTTCCCCAGCTTGAACTGAGCTTTACAACTACCGCAGATCGAGATTGGGTTTTCAACGTGGCGTTATGCCTACTATACCAACGTATGATTGCGCCCTTTTAGGCGACGCTATAAGCTCACACAGCATAATGGCTAACAATAATAATACCAAGTTAATCGCGATCGTTGATGATGACGATTCAATGCGCAGTGCGATAGAAGGCCTCCTGAAATCGGTTGGCTTGCCGGCGCGAGCGTTTGCGTCGGCAGAAGAGTTCCTGAAGTCCGGCCAGCAGCACCACGCTACTTGCCTGATCGCGGACATCCGGATGCCAGCGATGTCCGGTCTGGAGCTACAGGCCCACCTAAACGCTGAGCGTTGTAAAATTCCGACCATTTTTATCACGGCGCATGGGGACGAAAAAATGCGTTTGCAGGCGTTGCGGGCAGGCGCCGTGGAATTCCTGTCAAAGCCCTTCGACGACGAAGCTCTGCTCGAGAGTGTTCGAGCAGCCCTGGGAAAATAATCCCTTTAGGAAAATGTGTCCAGCCCGCCAGGAGGTTTTTTATGGCAGCGCACGTGGGAGCTCTCGAAATGGGGCCCGTGGACCAGAATCATACTCCGCGCAAATTCGAGCAACTCATCGGCAAGAGTCGCTCTCTGGAAGCGGTCCTGGAACAAGTTGAGCTCGTAGCGCCCACCGATTCGACAGTACTTATTCAGGGAGAGACGGGCACCGGCAAAGAGCTGATCGCGCGCGCGGTTCACAATGTCAGCTCGAGGTGCGGACGCCCGTTCATAAAGCTGAACTGCGCCGCAATTCCGCACGCTTTATTAGAAAGTGAACTGTTTGGCCATGAGAGGGGCGCTTTTACAGGCGCCATCGCGCAAAAGGTCGGTCGTTTCGAACTGGCCGACAAAGGGACACTCTTTCTGGACGAGGTCGGCGATATTCCGCTGGAACTTCAACCTAAGCTTCTGCGCGTATTGCAAGAGCAGGAGTTCGAGCGATTGGGTGGCACTCGAACTCACCAGGTTGACGTTCGGCTCGTGGCTGCGACGAACCGAGATTTGTCGGACATGGTGAAGCGAAGCAAATTTCGAAGCGACCTCTACTATCGTTTGAACGTGTTTCCGATTTCGCTCCCTCCACTGCGGGAGCGCCGCGAAGACATTCCAGCGCTGGCGTCACATTTTGTCGAGATTTATAGTCGCCGCATGGGTAAGCAGATCGATGAGCTTTCTCTGGAGACAATGTCTGCGCTCATTTCTCACCAGTGGCCGGGAAATATTCGCGAGCTGCAGAATTTCATTGAGCGAAGCGTAATACTAAGCGTCGGTCCGGTACTAAGCCCTCCTCTGGCACAACTAAAGGACTCCTCGGCTGCAGCCTCAATGGGTGCTGTTACTTTAGAAGAGGCCGAACGAGATCATATCCTCAAGACGCTCGAGCACACTAAGTGGGTCGTCGCAGGCCCCAATGGCGCCGCGGCTCGCCTCGGAGTGAAGCGCTCCACACTCTACTTCCGCATGCAAAAACTTGGCATTTCACGTTCCAACACAAAGGCCACCCCCGTCCAGCAGAGTGAAGATTATACGGAGATGAACCTTCCGTTAGATTGACCTCAAGTGCTCGTTGCGAAGCCGTCAAAAATAAAATCACAATAATGAACTCGTTCCGAATGTCGGCAATGGGACATGGCGTCTAGCCGGTCGGCACCTTGCACCTCTCCATCGGTTATCTCGAGTCTCTACTTTCTGTGACTTACCAGCTGAAGATGTTTGCCACCCGTGTTGCCCACTCCAGTTTGGTCGCCTGACGCACCGAAGCTTTTGATGGCGATACAAGAGGCACAAGAGAGGAGAAAGGAGCATGTTCATCGAAGGAAGCACCAAGGATCAAGCAAGCCGCACCGGCACAAAAGGTCTCCAATTGCTGATGTTGTTCATTGGCTTTGTTTTTGCATTAACAGTCAATCCGGGTCAAGCACACGCGCAGGTCATTGGGGATCTCGAAGCGAACATCCCATTTCAGTTCCATGCAGGGGACGCCAAACTTCCGGCGGGCAAGTATGTCATCCACGTGCTCGACAACTCAGATCTATCGGTCATGGAAATCAGCAGCGCGGATGGTTCTGCTTCCGCTCTCTTTGAAGTCCGCCAGACGGAAGCCAACTCCGCGCCGGCCAAAACAGAATTGATCTTCAACAAATATGGAAAGAACTACTTCCTTGCGAAGTTGTTTGACCAGGGCAACCCAGGCGGCAGCACGGTCGACAAGTCGCGCTACGAAGAGAAGGTCGGTGAAGCCACCGCGGAAGCGCAGGCACATGTGCCGGCACATCGCAAAGGACAACAGGGAAGCTAGCAGCTCGCTGGAGAACCAACCGCCTCGGCGCGAGGGAGACGCTCTCGCGCCCGAGGAGTTTTGAATCGAATCCCAAGAAACGAGGGGGTAACGCTGATTCCTCTGGGAATTAAGCCTCGCGGGAAAGGGGATCACAAGATCACATACGAGAGTTCGATTGCGCATGTCTTGACGCAAGCTTGGCCTGATAATGAGTTTACGGACTCGGCCCCTCCCGCCTCGACGTGAGGCCGCAAGGCAGCTAAGCGGTCTCCGACGACCCTAGGCAGAATGAGTTCTTGTGGAAAGATTCCATTCCTTCGGGTGAATTGGGCCCGCACCCGCTTTTGTGCGCTCCAGTGCCAAGGCAATCTCTTCGAGATCTGCGCCTGTAAGTTCCAGCGACGCGGCTGGAATCCAGCCATCGACCTGAGCAGGTGTCCGCGCTCCTACAATTGCCCCCGTCATGCCCGGCCATGCAAGAGCCCAGGCAATCGCCACCGAAGACACCGAGACGCCGCGCCTCTGCGCGATGGGCCGCAGGGCGTCCCGCAAAGCAAGATTCCGGCCGAGACTGGGTTCATTGAATTCCGCCGCCCGGCGCCGCCAGTCGTCATCGGCTAATTTTGCCACCCGAGTCGCCGTGAAGCTGTCAGTCAGCAATCCTGACTGCATGGGGCTGTAGCAAATTACGCCAGTACGGTATTTTTCGCACCAGGGAATCTCCCTCTCGGCTGCCTTTCGGTTTATCAATGAGAACGGAGGTTGCAGGGAATCCACATGGCGAATCGCCTCGCAACGCTCCAACAGCTCGGCGCTGAAGTTCGAAACTCCTGCAACGCGAACTTTTCCTTCCTTCACCAGCGTGGCCATCTCTAACCAGGAGTCTTCGACGGGTGTTCCGGTGTTATCGGGCCAGTGAAATTGATAGAGATCGATGCGTTCGATCCCCAGACGGCGCAGAGACGCTTCGCATTCGCGCCGTATGGAATCGGGCTTGAGCACACGGCGTGGCTCCTTCATACGATCGTTGTCATCCCAAATTAGGCCGCATTTAGTGAATACGTACGGCCTTTGGGACGCCGGAAGGTCGCGTAAGAGCCGCCCGACAACTTCTTCGGAATGGCCCAGCCCGTAAACGGCCGCTGTGTCGATCCAGTTGATGCCCAAATCCAGAGCATGACGCATGGTGGCGATTGAATCGGAATCGTCCTGAGGCCCCCATCCATACGTCCATCCTCCGCCTCCGACTGCCCAGGAACCAAATCCAACTGTTGTGATATTGAGTCCGCT
>Ga0187863_10001261_pt1 | contig 20567 bp, 20 predicted proteins | sample June2016WEW_11_1_FD_132975 | JGI IMG/M metagenome (GOLD analysis project Ga0187863, IMG submission 132975) | Peatland microbial communities from SPRUCE experiment site at the Marcell Experimental Forest, Minnesota, USA - June2016WEW_11_10 | ecosystem: Environmental > Terrestrial > Soil >... | reverse complement strand
GCTAGAGAAAACAGTAGCGAAGCAGCCACTCCCGAAGGGGAATAGCCCCAACGCGTTTGCGGGTCATCCCTGTCACTATTTTACAATCAGTTACGCTTGGCTTTTCAGGCTGTCATTAACGACGGTCATGCAATTCCTGTGGCCGAAACTCCGACCGCAACGCACGAATTTTCACCGCTGGAAAGGTTCCCATAGCACCATGCGCGTTCCGCGTGTGGCCGCATTTCCGGGCAGGCGAGGAAACCAACGACCTGACACCCATGATTGCCGGGTCCCATTGCGATTGCCTCATTTGCCGCCTGGAGAAAAGCCTCATCGCCGAATTCCGCGAGGCACCGATAGGCGAGGGATACCTCGCCGCTTCAGGCGACGCACTGTCTGCGTTTCCCACCTACCTCGACCTCATCGGTCACCTGCACGCACCCGACGCCCCCCACCACACCGCGTCAACCGATGCGCTCCTACTCGAACTTCTCAAGCAGCACCCTCGCTCGCTGCGTCAGCGGCTTCTTCTGCTGGTTTTCATTCCGACCATCCACCGCACCGCCAGCCAAATCACAGCCATGTTCCCCTCGCTTGCGCGCGACGACATCTCTCAACAAGTCGTCTCTGTTTTCCTGGACTTCCTGCACTCAAGCGAGCTCAACAGACGCCGCTCGCACGTTGCCTTCACCATTGCCCGCAAACTGCGCCGCAGCGTGTTTCGCTGGGCCATTCGCGAATCCAGGAGTGCGTCGTCTGAGGATTCAGAACGAAATTCTGCCGCCGATGATCTGGCTTCGGAAGGACCTCTTCCCTCCCAAGGACAGCTGCACCAGTTCCTCGACAGTTGCCAGCAACAAGGATGGCTCTCTGCTGAAGAACGCCATCTCCTGGTTCAATTCAAAATCGAAGGCATTTCCTGTGCAGAGCTCGCCCGCCAAAACGGCCATTCCGCCATCGCCATCCAACGCCGCATCCAACGATCCCTTGACAGGCTTCGCCGCCTGGTACAACAAACCCGGAGTGGGGCCCCTGAGCAACTGCAACTGTTCACCACTTCAGGACTGTGAGTACTACCAGAAAAAATATTTCACTGGTACCCGGTTCATTTTCTTTTTCTCTGGCTGATTAGTATTGTGAGGGGAGTTCTCGTCACGTACTCCCGCGGACGACACGACACCCGGCTTCCACCGGCGCGTCGTTTCTGTTCCGCGTTCGGACTGCAGTTAGGATCGTGCGCGATTGCGGATCAATGCTGTTCCTGGAGCTAGAGCTCCATTTGTGCCCCGAAGATTTCGGGGACAACGTGGCGTGAACAGCAAATCCCCCGCATCGCCGCTTGAGTTCTTACCTGCCTTGTCCCGGAAGCCGCCAAGAGTCTCCCCTCGCTGGCCATCTGGCCGGCACTCTTGCATTCTGCGAGGCACCTCGTGAAACGACTTATGAACCCGCATCGGCCAGTCCGGGCTCGCTTCTTTCTTTCAGGGATCTTGGGTCTGCTCCTGGCAGCTCCTGCATTCGCCCAAACCGGAAATTCTCCCTGGGAAAACGCCGTGAGCGTTCTTCAGACCTCCTTCACGGGCACCATTGCCCGTGGTCTCTCGCTTGTGGCGATTGTCGTTTCTGGTTTGACCTTTGCCTTTGGTGAAGGAGGTTCCAAGCGCGTCCTGGCGGGTGTCCTGTTTGGCGTAGGCATGGCGATTGCGGCGGTGAACTTTCTCGCCTGGCTGTTTCCCGGCTCCTGAGGGAGGGCCATATGCCAGAAGCAAGACGCATCAACAAAATCCAGCGGTCGCTGTCCCGGCCACTCACGATCCTGGGCGCCGAACGGAAGCTCTTCTTTTTCGCCATGTGCCTGGGCGCCGCGACGTTTAACCTCCTGGGCAGCCTGCTCGGGGGGCTGCTCATCTTCCTGCTGCTCTATCTTGCGGCCAAGTGGGCGACCCGGACCGATCCGCAGATTCTGCGCTTTCTGCTTACCGCCGCGATGCTCCGCACGCAGTACGACCCGATGAAATTCACTCCCCTTGTGGTCCGAAAGCAGACCAATGTTTAGGCTTAGCCGAATCTTTAAGAACTACAACGAGACCGGGTCACTGGGCGCGCAGATCAATCTTTACGGCTTCATCGGCCCGCACGCGTTTCTGACAAAGACCGGAGACGTCGGAGTCATACTCGAAGTTCGCGGCGTCGACTATGAGTGTTTGGACGACCATACGCGTGACGGCTTAACCAAGCGCCTCGAATCAGCCCTCAGGCTTTTCGATGAGAACCACCGCGTCTACCAATACCTGTTCAAACGAGGCCACGAATCGATCCCGTTCAAGATGTACGGCAATGCGGTAGTGGACGCAGCGATCAGCAATCGCATGACTTATCTCGCGAGCAAGGCCGAGAGCCTCTTCTCGCTATCGGTTTACTATGTCGTGCTCTATCGAGCGTTCCAGGCCCCCCACAAACTCGCCAGGACGTGGGAGCTGCTTCGGAGAAACCCGAAGCAGGCATTGAGCGAATGGGGAGAGCAGTTCTCCTGTCGGAAACGGGTTCTCTCTGTCGGGAAGAATGTGGATGATGCGCAGACGGCCCTGGTTCAAAAAACGCAAAGCTTCATTATGCAAGTGAGCGACTTCGTATCCGTCCGGCTGCTCGCAAAACAGGAAGCCTTCCACGTTCTCAAGAAAACCCTCAACTTTGATCCCGCCAAACTTGCGGCGGCGAACCTGAAACACGACACATTTCTTGATTACTATCTGCCCGAATCCCACATCGAGTGCCATCGCCGGCATCTGCGCCTAGACAACTACTACGTCAAGGTCTTAACGCTCAAAGAGCCGTCTGCGCAAAGCTTTCCGCTGATGTTGAGCAGACTGCTCGAAGTCGAGGCCAACTACCATGTCGTGACCGAGTGGCAGAAGGAAGATTCCGGCAAAACCCGCAGGGTCATTCAGGCGAAACGCCGCCACTTTCACAATACGAAGCGATCCTTCGCAAGCCAGGTCCGTCTCCATGACGCCCCCGCACAGGATGTCCTGTGGGATGACTCCAAAGAGTCCCAAGTCAGCGAGTTAGGCGAAGCCATCAAGGAGCTCGAGCTTCACGGAAACTACTTCGGCCAATTTTCATTGACGGTGGTGATCTATGACCTCGATTGGGCGAAAGTGGACCAGGCCTGCGCCGAGTTCTACAAAGTCTTCAGCATCCACGACGCCCAGCTCTATGAAGAGAAATACAACCTGCTCAATGCCTTCCTGGCCGCCGTACCCGGCAATTGGGAATTTAACCTGCGTGGGCTGTACCTGCTCAACACCAACTATGCAGACTTTTCATTTCTCTTCACTCTCCACTGCGGCGAGCGCTGGAATTCGCACCTGCGGCAGGAATACCTCGCGGTCCTTGAAACAAACCACCGCACGCCCTACTTCTTAAATCTCCACTATCGCGACGTAGCCCACACCATGGTCCTCGGGCGAACCGGGGCCGGAAAAAGCTTCCTGATGAATTTCCTGATCACCAATCTTCAAAAATACCAGCCCCACACATTCATTTTCGATCTCGGTGGCGGCTTCGGAAGCCTCACGCAGCTCTTTGGCGGCTCCTATGTCCGCGTAGGCTTGGAATCAACCGACTTCAGCATCAATCCGTTTTCGCTGGAACCGACCAAAGAGAATCTCGATTTCCTGACCCTGTTCCTGAAGGTTTTGATGGGTGTTCAGAGGTCCGGGGAGCTGGACCCGGCAACGGAACGAGATCTCTACCATCAGATTGAGAATCTCTATGCGGTGGACCCGGCTCTTCGGACGCTCGGAGTGCTCGCCAACACCCTCGGCCATAACCTTTCTGGCCGCCTCGCCAAATGGACCCGGGGCGGACAGTTCGGCTTTCTCTTTGACAATGCCCAGGACACGATCTCCTTCTCCCGGTTTCAGTGTTTCGACTTCCAGCGCATGAGCCAGTACGCCGAGCTTCTAGAACCTCTCCTGTTCTACATCCTGCATCGTGCAGACGCAGTGATGTCCGATCACAGGATGTCGTCGGTCTTCAAGACCTTCTTCATCGACGAGGCCTGGGTGTTTCTTAAAAACCAGAGCATTCAGCGCTACGTCGCCCAAGCCCTGAAAACCTGGCGCAAACACAACGCGGCGATGGTGCTCTCCACTCAATCACTCGACGAGCTCAAGCGCTCAGACATCTTGGATGTCATCGTCGAAAGCTGCGCCACCAAGATTTTTCTCGCCAATCCGGACATGGACCGCGACCTCTACCGGCGGCAGTTTCACCTGAACGAAAACGAAATCGCGCTGATTGCCAACCTCATCCCCAAGCAGCAGTTTCTGATCAAGACGCCCGAATTGGCCAAGGTCGCCAATCTCCACGTCGATGCCAGGAGCTACTGGCTCTACACAAACGACCCCTACGACAACGAGCGACGCAAGCAAGCTTTTGAGGCCCATGGATTCGAGAGGGGACTGGAAGTTCTCGCCGAAGGCGGAAACAGCAGCATTTTCCGGGGAAGAAAACAATGAAATCAGCAATGCCCAGTCGGTGGCAGGTCATCTGCGTTCGCGCCGTCGCTTTTGCTTCTCTGGGAGCCGCTGTTCTCCCTTGCTCTTGGTTGCGGGCAGCCGACCGGGCGCGGGTTGTGAAGTATTCCAAGGAAGACATCGTTCTCATCCGTGCCAAGCTACGCTTTTCCACTCTGATCGTTCTCCCCGACGACGAGGAGATTCTCGACTTCACCACCGGCGACAAAGAGTTCTGGATCATCAACGGCGCCCACAATCTCTGCTACATCCACCCGGCCCAGGCCGGTATCCGCAGCAATTTGAACCTCATTACCGCAAGCGGCCATGTGTATTCCTTCCTTCTGACTGAGATCAGCAACACCCCCCATGCCGATCCCGACCTCAAGATCTTTGTTGAGCCCAACGAAGGCGATGCGGCGAACACCGGGTTGCGCCGCTATGTGAGTGCCGGTGAAGCCGAGGCCTACAAAAAAGAACTCGACGCATTGCGAGTGCAAACAGCACAGGAAGTCCGCGCTGCGCAGGCCCAGGTCACCGAAGAGGTTAGTCGTTTCCGCGCCAGCTACGCGACCACACTCCAATTCGATTACTCGCTCGGCGCCAAGGCTGCGCTGGAACCGTTCCTGGTTCAGGCGATCTATCACGACGAAAACTTTACCTACATCAGGTGCGCCGCGAGAGAGAAACCCGCTCTTTATGAAGTCAAGGACGGCAAGCCCAACCTGATTTTCTTCCAGGTGGACGGCGGCGTCTACATCGCGCCCAAGATTATCGACTCAGGCTACCTCGCCGTCGGTAACAAGCGATTGCCGTTCACCCGGCGCGCAAACTGAGAGGTCCCCATGGATCAGCCGATTTCCGTGCAGGAAAAAGCGCCGCAGCCGCAGGGTCTGCTCCCCAAAAACGTCCAGTCCTGGCTCCTAGCTGGCCTCGCGTTTCTCATGATCGCGATCATGTGGCTCACCGGCGGAGAGAAACCCCAGACCCCAGCTAAAGCCGCGTCAACGGCCACACCCATCCAGGCTCCCGTCGAAGTCAACGAAACCAAGATCGCCGAACTTCAGAACCGGATCGAGGAATTGCAACGCCAGCAGCTTGTCGCCCAAAGCGCGCTCGCACAACAGACCCACCTGCTCGGGTCTGCGCAAGATCCTGCGCAATCTTCAGAACCGAACCCGGTCGGCAGCGCCACCAGCCAGCACCCTGCAGATCCCATTTCCGCCGAGCGGAAGACGCGGGCTTACGTTTCCCTCTTCGTGTCGAATGTCGCGCTCAGCTACCGCACACCCCCGGCGGGCGCTGCGAGGAGTCAGTCGTCGGTTGCCGCGCCGACTGGCCCAGCATCCGACTTGCCTCCCATCGCCCAGATCTTAAAAGACATGCAGCCGACTTTGAACTCTCCTGGGCCTGGCACCCCGTCGCCAGCGCGAAACGACTCGGCGGAAAAAACGGAACAACCCAAGGAACAGGCTGGTGCAGCAAATGCGTCGGCAGGAAAAGCGTACGTGCTGTTTGAAGGAACCATTCTAGAAACCATTCTGGTTAACCGCCTCGAAGGACAGTTTTCCGGTCCCGTCGAGTGTCTGCTTTCAACCGATGTCTATTCAAACGACCGCCAGCATCTGCTTATCCCGGCCGGCTCGAAGTTGCTCGGTGAGACCAAGAAGGTCGACACGTTCGGGCAGAGCCGCTTGGCCGTGGTATTTCACCGCATCCTCATGCCGGATGGGTATTCGGTCAGCCTCGACCTGTTCAAAGGACTCGACCAGATCGGCGACACCGGACTCCGCGACCAGGTCAACAACCACTATCTGCGCATCTTCGGCGTATCACTTGCCATTGGAGCTGTGGGTGCCGTCGCGGAAGCGGGGACACCCGGCGCTCTCACCGAATCAAGTAGCGATCTGATGCGGCAGGGATTCGCCCAGAGCACGGCCCAGTCCTCGGCCCAAATTCTCGACAAATTCCTCAACGTCATGCCCACGCTTACCATCCGTGAAGGCCAGCGGGTCAAAGTCTATCTCTCGGGTGATCTCTTGTTGCCCGACTACAGCAACCACCGAATGCCTTCCAATCTGTGAAGGCAAGAAAGGAACCGAGGCTCCATGAAAAGAAAAGTTCTGATCTGTTTACTGTCCCTAGGGCTTTCGGTCGGTACCGCATCGGCGCAGTTTGGCTTGGGAGGCATTGTCTACGATCCGACCAACTACGCAAACGCGCTGCTGCGCTACGCCGAACTTCAGCAACAGCTCGTTCAATTGCGAAACAGCTACGCGCAGCTCGTCACACAGTACAACCTGGCCTTCGAGATGTCGAAGAACCTGCAAAACATGGCCGCCCGTTATCAGGCACAGTTTTCCCAATGGCGCAATTCGCTCGCACAGGATACCTACGGCAACACGGGCAGATGGATTGCCGGCATCAACACGGGCGTGTCTTCATCGGTCGATCCCGGCTACCAACAGGCCACGACGCAACTTCTTCCTTACAACCAGAACCAACTGTCCGCGATGAACGCCGATGAGCTTGCTCGTGTCGAGTCTCAGTACGCCACCGTTGAGCTCGCCGATGGCGCCAATACAACCGCCATGGCCACCATCGGCTCGATTCGCGGCAATGCCCAAAACATTCAAACCCGGATCGGCAACCTCGAAGATGACTCCCTGTCGAGTGATCCGAATCTCAACACGGAAGTCTCTGTCCTCAATAAGATCAATGCGGCCGGCGTGCTCACGCTCCGCACGCTGCAAGATTCAAACAAACTGCTTGCATCCATGCTTGAAGAACAAACCATTGCCGCCAAGCAGCAACGCGAGTCCACCGCAAACACCATCAATGCCGACATCGAGCGCCAGGCCAGCCTGTCTGCCAACCTTGCGCAAGTCACCGCTACCCTGACCAATTCACTTCAAACCTTCCGCATGCCGTAAGTGTGCGGAAAACAAAGCCCATGCGCCCGAGGAGCTGACGGCCGTGCAAACCGACTATCTGCAGTACATCTTCCAAGCCATCAACACCTTGCTCACCCAACACCTCGGCTTCTTCGACGCCATGGGTCAGAATCTGTTTCGATCGTTCGCCACGATCTTAGTGGCGTGGCATGGAGTCAAATCCGCCCTCTCTGCTGCCAGCGGCAGATCCCCTTTTTTCTTTGACAACTTCGCGGGCCTGCTTCTCACGATCAGCTTCGGCTTCGCCATGGTCAATTACTACAGCACCCCCATCCCCGGCGTGGGCACGAGCTTCCACAATCTGGTTACCAATGAAGCCCAATTCCTATCGAGCGCGATCGATCAGGCACAACTTCAGACCGTCATCGCGGGAGTAGCCGATTTCGAGGCGCGCATGGACTCACCCGGCTGGGGGGACCTTCTCGGCACAGCCATCTACGTCGTTGTGACCGTTTTGCTCGCCGCCGCCCAGTCGATTGCGCTTGTCGTCATCGCTTACGGCTTCATCGCCACCGCCGTGTGTGTGCTCGTCGGTCCGATCTTCGTTCCATTCTTCATCGTTCCCAAGATGGACTGGCTCTTCTGGGGCTGGATTCGTTGCTTCATGCAGTATGCCTTCTACCAGGTCATTGCATCCGCCGTCGTTTTCATCATAGGGAACCTCATGGTCGGAGCTCTGCACCTCCCGCCCGCCGGCACACTCTCCACGGCCCAACTCATCGCCTGGTTCCCGGTTCTGTTCATTACATTTCTTGCTTCCATCTACACACTGCTGAAAATCCCGTCCCTAACCAATCACATCTTCAGCGGCACGGCAGGAGAGTCCTCTGCCGGCCTGCTGGAAAGGGTCTTCGGATGAGCAACGACGCGAGCTTTCACGATGCCAAACGGCTCTACCTGGAATCTTACGGTGACCCGATGGTGACCAACACCTATTTGAAGATTGCTCTCGTCCTTGTCTGCTTTGTGGCCGCAGGCCTGGCGCTTGTGGACTTGAAAACGATTCGGACGTTTCAGAGCTTCCGCCCGCTGGTTATCCGCATCGACGATTTGGGCCGCGCCGAAGCCATCAACTACCACAACCTCGAATACAAACCCCAGGATGCCGAGGCCAAGTATTTCTTGTCCCAGTTCTGCGCACTCTATTACCGCCGCAATCGCTACACGATCCAGGACGACTTCTCAAAATCGCTCTACTTCCTCGACGGGAAGCTCGTCGACGGAATTCTGGATGCCTACCGCAAAGACGACGTGATCAAGAAATTCATCACCAATGCGGCCGCACCCGAGATCGATGTGGATGTCAAGAAAGTAGCGCTCGACCAGATGCAGACCCCTCCTTACCGCGCGCGTGTGGATTTCTACACGGTCTATTATTCCCCGGCCGATCACAGCGAGCTCAAGCGCGACCTCTATACCGCGAACTTTGTCTTCCTGTTCAGGGCGCAAGTCCCAAACGAACTCATACCCATCAACCCTCTCGGAATGACGATCACCTACTTCCGCGAAGACGAGGCCTTCCATTGATTTCCAACGCCCTGCTTTTCACATTCGTTTTGCTGCTGGCCTACGGCTTTTGGCTGCTCGACCAGCTAAAATTCATGGCGCCGTACAAGGCAGTGCTGTTCCATGCCTACCGCGACACGATCCTGCTCTTTGTAGCTGTGCTCTCGGCGAACCTGTTTGGTCTCGCATTGGCCCTGGGCCGCCGCTGCTTCCTGAAGAACACCGGGCGCAAACTCTCCCACATCGACAAGCAATTCAATCTGGGCCATGGGGACATGCCGACCCCTGAAACCGAGCACGGAGCGAAGTAATGTCACGCGACGCATTTTCCTACGATCCGCAGGACATCCGCGATACCACACCAAGACCTTCGCCGCGACGGCTGCCTGCAGCTGTGCCAGACGGCAGGAGCGTAGGAGGTAGAACACCCGATCGCTCCGCAGTTCCCGAAGCCGGCACCCCACATTTCCTCATCGCTGAGCGCGACGATTCTTCGCGTGGCTGCTCCGTGCGCGGCCGCAGCTACTCGCTACGCGATTCCGAAACTCATTCGCTCACCGAAATCGGCAAGTTCCGCGTCGTCGCCGCAACCGACCTTGCCCAGTACGCCTACCAAGGCGATCGCGACCGCATGGAGAAAGATGTCCGGCATCTCAAGAGCCGGAGTTTGCTCAATGAGAAGACCATCGAAGTCTCGCAAAAGAAATTGTTGCGGGTGGTAACACTCACCAAGGGGGGCCACCGGCTGCTCAGAAAGACGAACCGGATACCCAGTGACCAAGCCATCTATCACGGATTGTGCAGGCCCCGCGAAGTCAAGCACGACGCCGATCTCTACCGTCTTTATCAAAAAGAAGCCGCCCGTATCGAGCAAGCCGGAGGGCACCCCTTGCGGGTCCTTCTCGACTACGAGCTCAACAAAGATCTGAATCGTGACCTAGCGCTTCTCGGGCCCCATCAAGACACCGAGACGCGCAAGCATGAGATCGCGGAAAAACATGGCCTCCAGCTTGTGAACGGCAAGATTCCGGTACCCGATTTGCGAATCGAGTATGAGTCCGCAGACCTGGAAATCCGGCACCTAGACCTGGAACTTGCGACGCGCGAATATCGCCCCAAAGCACTCTTGGAAAAGGCCGCTGCGGGCTTCTCCCTCTACAGCCGCCCGGAAGACGCATCGCGCCTACGGCGAATCCTCGCGGACCGCAAATTCGCCAAGGGAATCCTCACCCTATGAACATCGCGCCGGCCCATCTCGACGCTCTCCAGGCCCTCGGCTACAGCGAGCAGGAAGCACGGTTTCTCTATATCGTTGCAACCCACTCGGGCTACTTCGTCGCGCGCCAGTTTTCAGGTTTCGCGGACGCCCATGGGACCAAGCGCACGACCCTGTTTTGGAGCAAACTCGAACGGCTCAGGCACGTCCGCAGGGACTGTTTTCCAAAAAGCGGCGTCATCTATCACCTGTTCTCCGGCCGCCTCTACCGCCAGATCGACCGCGAGAACATCCGCAACCGCCGCGCGCACGAAATTGACTTCATCAAACGCCGCATCGCCGTCCTCGATTTCGTCCTGCTCAACAGCGAGTATCAATACCTTGAGACCGAGCCAGAAAAAGTTCGCTTCTTCTGCGAGACGTTGAACATTCGCAGGCACTTTCTTCCAGCCAGACTCTACCTTGGCAAGAACGGTTCGCGTGCCGCCATCCGTCATTTCGTGGACAAGTTTCCGATGCTTCTTGCTCCCCCCTCTGTGGTGACTTTCACCTATGTCGGGGAAGGAGCCGTAGCCTTCACCGATTTCATCCGGCACCTGGAGGCCTACCTCCCGCTGTTTCGCCAGCTTTCCGAATTCGGCCTGATCTACCTATCGCGCAGCAACGCGCACTTCGGGAGAGCCACGCAAATCTTCCATTCTCTGGTGAAGATTCCACTCGAATCCGACATCGCAGGCGACCTGCTGCGGTACTTCCAAGTGCGCAAGGCATGGGACGACAAACAGTATGCAGCCCTGAGCGATTCCGACCTGATATTTCGCAATCAAGCAAGTGCGCGGTTTAACGGGGAACGGTTCGAAGGACTCTATCGCGGGTGGAAAAACGGACGCGTCACGGAGAGCTCTATCCAACAGACCTTTCCAACAGATAACAGGAAAAGAATCGTCCATTTCGAATCGCGTCTGTTGGGCCGGATAGCTCCGCCAGCCACCGATTCCGTGAAGATAGGGTGAAGAAGCCAAGAATTGCGCTCTGCCAAGTTCTTCACCAGGAGGAGCTCCGAAGTCGTTAGGCCGCTCGAGAAATACAAAATGCGACAAGAACAAAGTCACCGTCGTGGGGATTGGGAGAAAGAGGAAAAAAACACAAGGAGATGCACCATGCCAATCGTTAAGAAAGCGCCAAACATCGTGACCCGAGAAGTGAAACTAGAAGAGCCGGTTATCCAGCTTCTCGAAGACTACGCGCGGTTCATTGAGAGCAGCCCCGATCATGTCATCAACAGTGTCCTCAAGAAGCTTTGGCGAGACCAAGACTACCGCGAGTGGCGTGATGCGCGCCGCACCACGCCACCGGCAGCCGGAGCAAAGAATCAATCCGTCGAACCGGGAGCAGGGTCCTGATGCAGAGAGCTCTCGAGTCCCGCGCTTTCCTTTCGGCGATCCTCGCGATGGCTACGGGAGCTCTTCTGCTTTATACACGTCCCTTTCCCGACCAACAGATTTTCCTGCGTGTGATCGCGATGCGCGCCCCGAAGGCCTTCCTGAGTTTCAAGTACATCTACGACACCCTCCTGTTCACGACGCCCTACATGTTCTGCTCGATGGCGCTTTCGGGGCTCTATATCTTCACACGCAAGGCTCGCCAAGACGTTCCAGCCGGACGCCTCCCGCTCTATCCCGATCCGCGAACCAGAGATGACCTATTTCTGGTCGTCGGCGAGATTCACAATCCGCGCAAGGCTGTGCCTGCTAAGACTCCCCAATGGCTCATAATTCCCGAACGCGGATTGTTCACCGGTATCGCCATCCTAGGAGCGATTGGCAGCGGTAAAAGCTCATGCTGCATGTACCCCTTTGCAGAGCAAATCCTGGCCTACCAAGCGGCTGATCAAGAGAAGCGCATCGGCGGACTAGCCCTCGAGGTCAAGGGCGACTTTTGCAAGAAAATAAAAGAGATTCTAACCCGCCATGGCCGGGCCAAGGACTACATCGAAGTCAGCCTCGATTCCGATTTTCGCTACAACCCGCTCCACAACGAACTCGACGCGTACGCCCTTGCCTACAACATTGCTTCCCTTTTGAACAATCTCTTCGGGCGCGGAAAGGAACCCTTCTGGCAGCAGGCGTACACCAACCTCGTGAAATTCATCATTCTTCTCCATAAGATCGCCTACGACTATGTGACCTTCTTCGACATATATCAATGCGCGATCTCTCCGCCGCTGCTCGAAGCGCGTATTCAGGAAGCCGAGGAGATTCTTCTCGGGCGGCACCATGTGGCCGTCACGCCGAAGGTCTATGGTGAGCGTGTCGCTGACTTAACGGGTCTCGGTTTCGCCCACGATGAAACGGAGGACCGCTATCTCGCACTCGCTACTGCCGAGCTGCGGGCGCTACTCAAGAAACGACGCATACCCTTTGAGGCTCGCACGGTCCTTGACCCCTCCCAGGCCGATCCCGATAAGCTCGAACAGCTTCAGGCTGTCAAGAGATGGTTCAACGACGATTGGAATCGCATCGAGCCGAAACTCCGCACGTCCATCGTCGAAGGCGTGTCGGTCTTTCTCTCCTTGTTCGACGACAACCCCAAGGTGAAGAGAGTTTTCTGCCCGGAGAAGCAGTGTTACGACGTAGCACGGAATACCGATCACATTTTCGGTAGACCTCTGCCGTCGTTTCAATGGTTGATAAACAATGGCGTGGTCTGCGCACTCAATTTCCCAATCGGCATGAACGCAGGACTCGCAAAGGCTCTGGGCGTGATGATGAAGCTCGATTTCGAGCGCGCTGTGCTCAATCGCATTCCTGAAATGGAAGCCCATCCCGAACGCTACTTCCGTCAGGTTCTGTTTCTCTGCGACGAATACCAGCACTTTGCAACCGTTGGCGAAAGCGATCCGACCGGCGATGAGAAATTCTTCAGCCTCTCGCGCCAGCCCAAGTGCATTCCGATTATTGCCACCCAGAGCATCAGTTCGCTCAAGTCCGCCCTGCCCGGCGATAGTTGGCGCACCCTCATGCAGACATTCCGCACCAAGATCTTCCTTGCGTTGTCGGACGATTTCTCGGCCCGCACAGCAAGCGACCTTTGCGGCCGGGAGGACAGACTCAAGATTAGCTACAGCCTTTCAGAAAGCGGGCACGACACCAAAGTGAGTTGGCTGACAGGCAAGGCGCTTTCCCACAAGGCCAACATCGTCGCCGCGAAGAGCTACAACACACAGAGCGACTACAGGTTCGATATCAAGACTTTCCTCGAGCTGCGCAACGCGCAATCGGTCACCGTCGCCTACGACGGTCTTAACCCGATGCCGCCAATGTTCTGTTACCTCAAGCCCTACTACAACGACCCGAATCAATCGTATTTTGAGCAACTCGCGAAGGGAGCCCTGTGATGAACGGTTTTGAAATGATCCTTCCTTTTCTCAAACCGATCGAGCACCTGATCCTAGATGATTCGATCAGCGAGGTCATGGTCAATGGGGCCGACCATGTATTCATCGAAAAGCAGGGGTTCCTGCAGCCAGTCCCGGGCGTGGCACTCGGCGAGAGATCGCTCATGGTCGCCGTGAAGAATATCGCCCGGCGTCTGGGCGACGACCTCTCGGAATCGAAACCGATCCTCGATTCCCGGCTGCCCGACGGCAGTCGCGTCGCCGCCGTGATTCCACCGTGCAGCCTTGGCGGCGTCACGCTGACGATCCGCAAGTTCAATACCCGCCATTTCGAGATGGAAGACCTGATTCGGGCAGGGACCCTGGATCGCGCGCTTGCGAATCGCCTCGAAGATTGCATACTCACGCGCAGGAACGTTCTCATCAGCGGTGGAGCAGGAAGCGGGAAAACCACGCTCGCCTCCATACTCGGGAAATTCATCCCGCGGGATGAGCGCATTCTTGTCATCGAGGATACAGCCGAGATTCAACTCGGCCAGGAAAACCTCGTGCGATTCGAAGCCCGCCGCGAACAGGACGGCCTTCCCGCCGTGGCCATTCGCGATCTCCTCAAGGCCGCTCTGCGTCATCGCCCCGACCGAATCATTCTGGGTGAGATTCGCGGCGGAGAAGCATTCGATTTCCTGCAACTGCTGAACACGGGTCACTCCGGCACCCTGTCGACAATTCATGCCAGTTCTGCGAAACAAGGCCTCGCGCGGTTTACCAGTTGCGTCCTTCAAAGCGGGGTCGAGTTGCCGTACCGCGGAATCAAGACCAACATCGCCGACTCGCTCAACGTCATTGTCCAGGTCGAGCGCCGACCCGGTCGACGGTACGTCTCGGAAGTCCTCCTGGTCAATGGCTACGACCCGGATGCAGATTTGTTCGACTACGCCGCGATCTTCCAGACAAAGCAGGAAAACCAATGAGCAGAGGCCACGTGTTCAGGCCGAAATCGCTCACGGCGCGCGAATATGTCCGGGCGCTGTTCGCGCCTGCCGATCACGCAGCAGTTCTGGTACGGAATCGCGGAACCGGAAAGACGGTTCAGAGAATCGCCAGGGTTGAAGCCATCCTAAGCCCTGAGTTTCAAGAATGGCTCGCGGCTCAGAGCGCCGCAGGAGCCGACATCTATATAGGCATGAACCCGATCAAGGAGGGCGCTTACAGCCGAACAAAGGAGGACATAAAAGAAATTCGTCACGCATATCTCGACCTCGATAAAAACGGCGATGCCTCCCTCGAAGCAATCCGGAATTCGCTAGAAGTCCCGGCGCCGAACTTTGTTCTCGATACCTCGCCAGGAAAGCACCAAGTCGTATGGAGAGTGACGGGATTCAGTTCGCAGGAGGCGGAGGTCTTACTGCACGCCCTCTGCTATCAATTCGACGGGGACCCCGCAGCAACCGACTCGACGCGCGTCTTGCGATTGCCGGGATTCACCAACCAGAAGGTTTGCGGCGAATTCATCGTGCAAGCGCGCCATGAAAGTAACACCGTCCATACCCCCCGTGATTTCGCGCTCCAGGAGGACTCTCGCGAAACTCCGCGCCATACAGTCGAGCGCCATGAGCGTCCCCGAACGATGCCGGCCGACCATAGAAGCCAGTCCGAAAGCGATTGGGCTTACGCGAAACGATCACTTGCCCGCGGCGACGACCCGGAGGAAGTCGTCCGAAGGATCGCCGACTACCGGTCCGCCGACAAACCCGATCCTGAATACTATGCCCGGCACACGGTCATGAAAGCCGGAGCGCAACTTGAACAGGAACAAAGAAACCGGGGAGCGTCCAAGGTTGTCGATCCATCGCCAGCCAGCGAGAGATAAAAAGCATGGCGGCGACTGTGACTCGCAAACCGTTGCCTCCCTATTGCAAACCGGATACGTAGTGTCGGTTACGGTTCCGAGTCAACGAGACAGCAGATCCATGTCTCGCAGATTGAACAAGCGCGTCCTTCCACACTTGACACTTGAAGGATACACACCTGGGCGAGCTCACATACCCAGTCTTCCGGGAACTCATTCAGGTGTGGCAACGGGAAGATCTCGCAAGTCGACCCAACATCTCTTCGACATGGTGCGGGCAATCTACAACTTTGCCGGTGGTATAAGTCTGCTCAATCTTTTCGGCGTCGAGGCGGGCGGAGTCGATGAACGCTGGGCTATCCCACGGCACTGGCATGCCCGTTGAGCAAGCCTGATGTACTTGGTTTCCTTCTCGATACCAATGAAGCAACGCCCTTGCTGAAGGGCGGCGACGGCGGTCGTTCCACTTCCAATGAAGCAATCTAATACCGTATCGTTTGGATCGGTCAACAGACGTATGGTGCGGCTCGGCAGTTCAATGGGGAATTTAGCTTCGTGGTCATCATTTGCTCTAACCGATGGAATCGTCCAAACACCCCTTGAACCCCAATCCCTCCATTCGTTCCTTGATAGCCTTGAGCGGTCAACCTTGGTAACGCCGGGCTTCCAGAAAAAATAGAGGTATTCAAATTCATCTACGGATCGATAGGACAGACTGGCCCACCGGCTATTTTCCCATGCAGCATCCTTGACCCAAATACGGCGGTCGTGTGGATAGAAACCGGCCGCCAATGCAAAGTCTTCAATCAAGCCGCCCACGATCTTGACACGAGTCTGCGTCTCGTATTTTCCACCACGGATATTGTTTCCATTCAGGCGGCGGTCGATTGTTTGCTCGCTGCAGCCCAAGAGTTTTGCAAGTTGGCACCGCTTCATATGGGGATGCTCTTCGACCGCTTGAAGCACGGCTTCTCTCGTGACGGGCGACCTGCGCTGATTCAAAGCCTCAGCCTGTATTTTCGGCATCGAAACATCCTTGAAACACAGGATATCTGCGATGTTGATTACCAAAAATCCTCCCGGCTTGATAATCGGAAAGTGCAGCGCAATGACTTCCGTTAGAAGAGATTGCCAGTCCACGAACGAGAGCCCAGATTCATAGTTCTTCCCAACGAAATATGGCGGCGACCACATGCTCAAGGCAATGCTGTTCGGCTCAATCTGCGGAAGAAGTGTCCTCGCATCCCCGTGGTATATCGCGTTTGGTGCTAAGCATTCTATTTTTTCAACAGTGGGACAGAAGATGGGACCTAGCCTCTCTTGCAAGGCTTTCGGCATCCGCTCAATGGTCACGTGCGTCTGAATGGATTCATGCCGCTGGCTGCGGACTTTCAGTGTCTTACCCATCGCATCGACACCCGTGACGCTCACTGGTTCCCTCCGGAAGAAATTGCCTCCGCGACCAGAGATGAAATCTCTGCATCTTGCTTGGCGGATTCGATTTTCAGTTTCTTATATACATCACGTGGCAATGTGAATGTCGTTTTCTTTTGGGGGCAACAGGCTGAGTTGAGTTCCACTTTCGGATACGTTTGCACGTTTGGTCCGTCGTTCCAAATTGACGCTCCGATAGCTAGGAATCTAGATATCAAGAAGGGGGAGAGCAGTGTCAAGCTGAATTTGCCCTATGGGAGAAAAAGCCCGGTAACGGGGCTGAACTTCTACTTTGGGGCACTCAACTCCTCCCCCGAAGTCCTTCGCTTTTTCAAAGATGAGTTTCTTCTTTCGGAGAGAAATGAACGCCCGGAGATTTTCCTCTGTTCACTTGCGTTCGTGCCTTAAGGTAAGCCTCCCTCAACGACGGCCCCGATTGTGCGAATCGTTCCTGGGATCGCGATTCGAGCACAGCTGATCGACCGCCGGTGGGGCCGGCAAGAGTGCCAGGCCATTCTTGATTCATCTGGAACGCCAACCGACGATGTTCTATGACATGCTTCGCGAAGCCTGGGATTCGTATTGGAGGGCTTTGAAGGTCACGAACGGATGAGTGAACCAACCGATACGATCAAGCTCTCTTTCCCAATGCCTGTTTGCTTCCCCACCGGAAAAGAGCATCGAGCACTTCGGTCAAGAGAGGGTCGTGGTCGGTGAGGGAATAGGAAACGTGTGGAGGCCGTGCCGAACTTACTTGCCGCCGAATCAAACCTTCCTTCTCCAATTTGGACAGTACCCGGACGAGCGACTTCGCAGGAATTCGCGGAGCTTCCTTGCGAATCTCGCAGAAGCGTCGGGATCCACCCGTTAGGGTGCGCAGCACCAAAAGAGTCCATCGAGCGCCTAATTTGCGAATGGCGAGCACAAGGGGACAGGGCCTCGCGGCACTGGCAGGCATGCCGCTAAAAGACATTCTTTTCCCGATGTCCCGCGAGCATGACCTGGAATTCATGCCGGAGCTCATCAATTCGGTTCGAGTCTGAAGAATCTGTGTTTTCCAAATGCATAAAGAGACTTTCTGCATTTTCGCAGTCCGTCATAAAGCCCTTCCACTTTTCTCGAGGCTTCAGCCAAGCCCCCGGAGCGGCACCCGCGGCAACGACTGCACTGAGGACTGAGAAAGTGACGTCGTGGAAGATGTCTTTCAGTCCTAGTTTAGCTGCCACAATTGCGCTCGCAACAATAAGGGTCCCTCTCAACGGATGTTGAGATCAAGGCATAGACTCTGCTCATCCCGCGCCAGCCCCGAATGTATTCCGAGACCGTTGTGATCAGGTCCTGACTGGCTGGTGGCATCGCCCTCTTTCGATTCGTTCGGGGAAAAATAGATGGATTAACCGCCGACACGATCCTGGAGATACCGTTGGCTACACGGAAGTTAGTTCGGAGCCCACGGTCCAGAAACGGGTTCTGGGAAGCGCAAGCACATTACGTCTCACCACATTTTCGGACGCCGCCACACAGCCTGGGATGCTGCTGCCGCCGATCTACGGACAAGATCCCACAGTTGCGCAGCCAATTCAGAGATTGAGTGGCCCTTGAAGGGATTCACTGTAAAGAAAAGGTTGTAGCGGATTTGGCGGATTTCGGCGTTCTTCGCGGACGGCGTGTGGACAAAGTTGGTGATTGAACGCAAATAAGCAAGAATCTCGCCGCGTTCGTAAATCCGATCGATCAGAAGTCCTGTCTTGTTGACCCAACGGATTTTCGAATTCACGCTGAAGTATCCCGTCACAGGCGACGGATCGAACGCGTACACTTTGGTGACTCTCGGGACATTTGGGTAGAGTGGTAGCGAGTAGGCAAACTGTTGCGCCAGACCCCCGCCAAGAGAATGCCCGGTAGAATAAAGGGTCACAGGCCCGGGGTCAGGCATTTGCCCTCTAATTCTTTTCACAAACTCTTCGACAAAGGCCGGATTGAATAACTGCACGGTCTCGGTGTACTCATCCTCATGAAACGGGATGAACCACCTCAAATTGGATATCCAGTCTTTCTCGTTTCCCACCACAGTGCCGCCAAATGTGACGGCCACGGCATTCTTCGAACCATTGACCCAGACCTGCACGCGTAGATGTGCGTCTCGTAGTTTCTCGGGAATCCCGCTGCTCTCGCCAAACGGTGGCCAAATGAACCATCCACGTGCAATTAGATCAGTCTCTGCGCTACGGACATTTTGTTTTCGATTGTTTAGGCCGTGGGGAGTCTGATCATAGGCGGCTTGACTCAGCAACGCGAAGTCCAAGTCCATTCGCGCTTCGGGAAGCGCTTTTTTAGGAGGTCCGAGAAGTCGGTCGCCCGGCGCTCGCTCAACGATCTCGTCCGGCTTTTGGTCGTACGCCGGACGGCTTCTGACACGTAAATACGTGATGAAAATAATCAGCAACAGCCCCAGTCCCAAATAGAGAGGCAGTCGTTCCAGACGAACCATCTGCCAAAATGCGAAGAGTTGCGTATTCAGTGCCAACTCAAGCCCCTTTTAACAGGTTGCTAGTGGAGGCGGCTGATATTAAGCGGGTAGACCAAATGTGAGGGGGTCCGAGGGCAAGGATGACAATACCGGCGAATCGCATTAGTCCCTCCTTCTTGCGCCGATTCTCTCTTCAAGCCAAAAACGGTGCCAATTATAAACCCATCTTTGTTTAGTTGAGATAGCTTCTCATCTGGAGGTTTTCACTGGATTTCAATTGCTCAGCAAACTTTCTGTCAACACAGTGAGGAAGACATCCAGAAGATACAGGGTTGGCAGAATAGGTTGTCTCGGGTAAATTATCGCGGGAGGATTTCATGAGCATTTTGACAGCGATTAGACGCGAAGAGAAAAAAGTAAAGAAGCAGTTAGTCAAGTTACAGCATGAATTGAGTGGTTTGCGATCGGCAGCGGTAGCTCTGGGTAAGTCAGCTGGCCGAGACCTCAGGAGTGCCGAAAAGCGGGTGATGTCAGCCGCAGCAAGAGCAAAGATTTCAAAAGCTGCCAAGAATCGGTGGGCAAAGGTCAGAGCCGGAGCCAAGAAGTCTGTCGCCTAGTCGCTCCTCGCGAGGAACTTCTCTCTCAGAGGAAACGTCAGCCACACAACTGGCTGACTCGAGGCCTGATACAGGTGTATCAAAATACTGGGCGGTGCGAGCCTCGCAAGCGTTCACGGAAATTAGAATCGTGCCATCCTTCAAAATAACGCCATCCACCGTACTCAGTCGATCGACCGTCCCCTTCGTGTAGTGCTACAGAGAGCGATGTCGGCACTGCGACGGGTCACTTAGGCGGCCTTCCTGACGTCTCTGGTTTGTAGGCTTGAACTTCGCGTCGGTCCAAGAAGACCTTGTCCCCGATACGGAGGATGCGAAATCTGCCCTTCTTAATGAGGCGTGCTATCGCTTGACGCGAAACTCCGCGAATGCGAGCCGCTTCGGCTTGCGAGATGCACTCTTCTTCAGGAAAGTTCTTCTCTTTTAAATAGGTTGACACTGTCAACTCTCTACGTTTATCCGGCTCTGAGCGGGAATTCGTAAAATGTGCGCTTTTGTTGGGTTTCTGTCGGATAGCCTGTTGGGTCCACCCATGCCATTGCACCTTGTCCACGTGCGTTGTCGCCAATGTTTTCCGGCCTTTTGTGGTAGTTTTGCATCCGACTTTGGCCGCAAGTCCTTT
>Ga0187863_10001260_pt1 | contig 20591 bp, 17 predicted proteins | sample June2016WEW_11_1_FD_132975 | JGI IMG/M metagenome (GOLD analysis project Ga0187863, IMG submission 132975) | Peatland microbial communities from SPRUCE experiment site at the Marcell Experimental Forest, Minnesota, USA - June2016WEW_11_10 | ecosystem: Environmental > Terrestrial > Soil >... | reverse complement strand
GACGCGGTGATGTCAGGGAAATCGCGCTGGGCCTGCTCGAACATGCCGGGCAACGGCTTGCGGCAGTTGCATGCCTCCTTGTCGTGCGGGCAGAAATAAAAAGCGTCGACATGCGCTCCATCGGCCTTCAGAACATCCTGCAGGTTGGCGTGGATCGCCTCAACGTCCGCCGATGAATAGAGTCCCAACGCGATTCCACGTTGATTCGAAACCACAATCACGCGGATTCCTGCCCGATTCAGGCGTGCTACAGCTTCCGGTGCGCCAGGAAGCACACGGAAGTCCGACCACGCGCGGACGTAACTTCCTTCCGGCATCTTTTCGTTCAGCACGCCATCCCGATCGAGAAAAATAGTGCGAAGGGTGCCTGACCATGCACTGCCTGCGGAGTCCGCCACCCCGCTATGATAGCAACAACCATCCGGACGCCAGCCTGCTTCCGTCTAACCAGTCGGGCGGTCGGAAAAGGGGGCGTAGTGATCGGACAGCTGCATCGCGTCATCCACGAAATCGAGGACGAATGGGGTGCCAAACGCCTGCTCGTGATCGGCGACGTGATGCTCGACAAGTACATCTGGGGTGAAGTGGGTCGCATCTCGCCTGAGGCTCCTGTACCCGTCGTGCGCGGCATGCGCCAGGATGAGAAGCCGGGCGGCGCGGCGAACGTTGCCATGAACCTGGCCCGGCTCGGCGCCCAGACAACGGTCGTCGGCATCACGGGCGATGATGAAAGTGCGCGGCTCCTCGCTGACCGTCTTCGGAGCAATGGAGTCACACCCTGCTTCATCTCTTCCGGCGAATTCGACACCATCACTAAAACGCGCATTCTTGGCGGACGCCAACAGATGCTGCGCCTGGACTTTGAGCGCCCGGGTTCAATCGCGCAAGCTGCCCTCGATAGTCTCCTGAAAAAGGCGCTGGAACTCCTGCCTGGGTCCCACGCGCTGGTTCTTTCCGACTACGCCAAGGGCGTCATCACGCCGGAGATCTGCCAGTCCCTCATCACGGCCGCACGAAAGCTCGGCATTCCGGTGCTCGTTGATCCTAAGGGGAACGATTATTCGCTCTACCGCGGCGCCACCACAATCTGTCCCAATCTTGTTGAGCTGGCAGGTGCGGCTCGCCTCAGTCCTGCCAATCTTGAAGCCGTGCTCACCGCAGCCGAGGCGATGGTCACCGAGCTCGATATCGAATTCCTCACCGCAACGTTGAGCGAGAAAGGCATCGCTCTCGTGCGTCCCGGCAATCGCTTTGTTGCCCCCGCACAAGCGCGTCAGGTCTTCGACGTCTCCGGCGCCGGCGACACGGTTGTCGCAGTGCTTGCATTGAGCCTTGCCTCAGGGGTGCAGCCGGAAACCGCAGTACAGTTGGCGAACATGGCCGCCGGTATCGTTGTCGGCAAGGTCGGCACCGTGCCGATAGAGAAGCACGAGTTGCTGGCTGCACTCAGTCCACAAATCGCGCTGCATGCCGAAGATCGCGTCCTGACGCGAGATGAGATCGTCAAGCGCGTAGCTTTATGGAAGGCCAATGGCGAACGCGTTGTCTTTACCAACGGCTGCTTCGATCTGCTTCACATAGGCCACATCACGCTGCTCGAACAGGCTCGCCGTTGCGGCGATCGTCTCATCGTCGCCATCAACAGCGATGCTTCAGTAAGTTGCCTCAAAGGGCCGAGCCGCCCCATCGTGCGCCAGGGCGATCGCGCGCGCGTGCTGGCTGCTTTGGCCGCAGTCGACGCCGTGGTGGTCTTCGACGAGTCCACGCCACTGGAGCTGATCCTTGCAGCACAACCCGATGTGCTCGTGAAAGGCGGGGACTACAAAGCCGAGACCATCGTGGGCGCCAGAGAGATCCAGTCCTGGGGCGGGGAAGTCAAGATCGTGCCCTTGGTGGAGGGCTTCTCTACCACCCGCCTGATTGAAAAGGGTGCGGGCCACTGATGGGCTGTCGCTGGGACTTGCGGCCCAAATACATGGGGCCCAGCTACAATGATGGGATGCAGTCCAGTGACCGTTTCCAACCTGCGTTGCAGCCCATGAATCCACAGGCAGGCCACCGGGCATGAAGCGATTCTTTCGCCTTTTGCGGTACGGGTTACCCTACTCGTTGCAATGGCTGCCCGGCGTTCTTCTCCTGGCCGCAGTCGGCGTACTTGACACCTTTCGCGTTCTCCTTCTGCAGCCTATTTTCGACCAGGTCCTCCGGCCTGATGCACCCGAAGGCCCCATCCTTCTCGGTCTCCCCAATAGTCGTTGGCACTTCGACCTAAGGCAACTCATTCCTCACTTCCTGCACATCCATAATGCCTGGGACGTGGTGGCATTCGCGCTCGTAGTCTCGACCATCCTCAAGGGGCTCTGCGATTATCTGGGCACTTACCTGGTCAACTACGCGGGCTTCGGCACCATTACCGACCTGCGCAATCATCTCTACGAAGCCACGATGCGCCGCTCTTCGAGCTTCTTTCACAAGCACCCAACGGGCACCATCCTTTCCACGCTCATCAACGACGTGGACAAGGTGCAAACCGCGCTCAGTTCCGTACTTGGCGAGTTCCTTCAGCAGTTCTTCACATTCGTTGTCGGGCTGGTTCTCGTGATTCGACTGGGCGGATACCTCAGCTGGGCGTTGCTGCTCTTTATTCCCGTGGTCGTCACCTCCGCGCGCAAGATCGGCAGCGAAGTTCGTACCCGCACCCGTACCGGACAGGACAAGCTGGCAGAGATTCAGAACATCCTGCATGAAACGGTGACTGGCAACCGCATCGTCAAAGCCTTCAACACCGAGCTGTGGGAGATTCTTCGCTTCAAGTCCGCTGCGCGCCGCCTTTTCCGCGCCAACCTGCGCAGCGTGCGCATTCAATCCATCAGCTCGCCCTTGATGGACGCTATTGGGGCGGTCGCCATTGCCATGTTTCTGTTCATCGGACGCAATGAGATTCAGCATGGCCATATGACCATGGGTCTGTTTGGCACGTTCATCATCCTGCTTTTCAAGCTCTATGATCCGGTGCGCAAATTCGCCTACTTTTACAACAGTTTCCAGCAGGCGATGGGCGCTTCGGCTTCCATCTTCACCTTCTTTGATTCGGAAGACGACGTAAAAGAGCGCCCGCGCGCCACAGTCTTGAAGGGCTTCGCGCGATCCGTTCGCTTTGAAAACGTGGGCTTCGCTTACTCCACTGCGGAAGGCGAACATCAGATCCTGCACAACGTCGATCTCGACGTTCGCGCGGGCGAAGTGCTGGCGCTCGTCGGCCCAAGCGGCGCCGGCAAATCTACGCTGGTCAATCTCATTCCTCGCTTCTTCGATGTCACTTCTGGCCGCATCGTCATTGACGATCGCGATCTTCGCGATCTGACCCTCGGTTCGTTGCGCCGCCAGGTGGCCCAGGTCTCGCAGGAAACAATTCTCTTCAATGACACCGTGCGCAATAATATCGCTTACGGCCAACCGGATGTGAAGCACTCTATCGTGGAACAGGCAGCGCGCAATGCGCTCGCACACGACTTCATCCTGCGCATGCCGCAGGGCTACGACACAGTGATCGGCGAAAAAGGTTTTCGTCTCTCCGGCGGCGAGCGCCAGCGTATCGCCATCGCGCGCGCCATCTTGAAAGACGCACCCATTCTCATCCTCGACGAAGCAACTTCGGCGCTCGATGCCGAAAGCGAATCGCTTGTCCAAGTAGCGCTGGCAAACCTGATGCAGGGCCGCACCGTTGTGGTCATTGCCCACAGGCTCAGCACCGTTCGTCGCGCCAATCGTATTGCCGTGCTTGAAGACGGACGGATCACGGCGATTGGTTCACATGACGAATTGCTCACCAATTCGCCCACCTACCAACGGCTCCATCAGCTCCAATTCATGGACATTCAAGAACCGCTGCCACCGGATCTGTTGGGCCTCGATCCTTCGGCGCAATATCCACTGCTATTTGAGCAAGCCATGTCCACGAAGGGTGGGGAATAACACGCATGTCGATCTACTCCATGACCGGATTCGCCCGCACCCAGGTGCGCGTGCACGATCAGCTTGTCTATACGCTCAGTCTGAAGAGCGTCAACCATCGCTTTCTCGATATTCAGTTGCGCCTGCCTTCGGGACTCGATGCGTTGGAAATAGAACTACGCCGCGCGATCAAGGAAAGCCTCGTGCGTGGTCACGTGGAGCTGGCGCTTTCTGTCGATCGCTCGACAACCCAGAAGGCGGGCTACAATCGCGAACTCGTTGCCGGCTATCTCGAAGCATTTCAGTCGGCGCGCAACGAATTCTCGATTGCCGACGAGCCCGACCTCAACGCGATTCTGCGCATGCCCGGCGTGCTGCAAAGCGATAGCCGCGGTAATGGAGACGAAGACCCTTCCGCGCTCTCTGAGAGCGTGCTGCAACAGATCGGACCGCTGCTCGAAGAATTGAAGACCATGCGGGCACGCGAGGGCGAAGCACTCAAAGCTATCCTGCAAGCTTCGCTTGACCGGCTCGCCGAGGCAACGGAAGGCGTGGCCGCCTTACTCCCTGAGGTCGAGCAGCGTTACCAGGAACGATTGACGCAGCGCCTTACCGCGGCCGCCGGGAACGAATTCAATCGCCAGCGGCTCCTCGAAGAAGTTGCTGTCCTGGTTGATCGCAGCGACATTGCCGAGGAGCTTGCGCGCATGACTACCCACATCGCGCATTTCCGGGAATTGCTGTCCGGCAGCGGTGAGATAGGCAAGAAGCTCGACTTTCTTCTCCAGGAAATGAATCGCGAAGCGAACACGCTGCTCTCGAAGACCGGCGGCGTCGGCGGAAAAGGAACACGCATTACTGAACTTGGGCTGGCCATGAAGGCAGAAATCGAAAAGGCACGCGAGCAGATTCAAAACGTGGAATGAAAAGCCCCATGAGGGCCAACGACAAATGAGGGGAACAACGGAAAGTGGCAGGAATTCTTTTCATCATTTCGGCGCCATCGGGATCCGGCAAAAGCACGCTGGTAAGCGAGCTGCGCAAACAGGTCAGCGGGGTTGAGTTTTCGATTTCATGGACTACGCGCCCGCCGCGCGGCTCGGAAGAGAATGGGCGCGAATACTACTTTACCTCCCGTGAGGAGTTTGAGCGCATGCGGGACAAAGGCATGTTTCTCGAGTACGCCGAGGTCTTCGGCAACTACTACGGAACAGCGCGGCAATCGCTCGATGAAGCGCGAAGGGCCGGACATGACCTTCTGCTCGATATCGACGTGCAGGGCGCGGCCCAGGTGCGCAAAATTATGCCCGAGGCGGTGAGCATCTTTGTGCTTCCGCCCCGGCCCAAAGAACTGCGCACACGCTTGCGCAATCGCAGCCGCGCCGAGGGTGTCGTGAACGAGGCAGAACTATACCGCCGCCTGAGCGAAGCCAGCAAGGAAATTGAGAATTATCGCGAATACGGCTATATTTTGGTCAACGACATTCTGGATAGGGCAGTGGCGCAATTGGAGGCCATTGTGCTTGCAGAGCGCTTCTATCGCAATGGCGAACCGATCGCCTACCGCTCGAGCAGGGTGTTGGAGGTCGCCGCAGGCTGCCGGATTGAAAATTCCCGCGAGCGGCTTCAACCCGTGCTGGAGGCATTTGGGATCGACGGTTCCTCCGGTCAGCAACAACTTCCATTTGGAGATGATTCCGATGACGATTGAAACCACATTCGATTCAAACTATCGCAAAGTCCTGGTGGCAGCCCGCCGCGCCCGCCAGTTGCAGAACGGCTCCGCTGCGCTCGTTCCCAGTCACTCCACGAAGGCCTGCCGCATCGCCCAGGACGAAATCGAAGCAGGCAAGATCTCCTATGTGAAGAAGGACGTGCCGGTTACCAAGCCGGTTGTGGAAGACCGCGGCATTCCGATTCTGTCCAACTAAACTGTCCGTAATTCATCGGGCCGACGCAACGCTTGCCATCCGCATCCTAGTTAGTCAAAGGTGGCGCAGTAGTTATCGCGCGTAATCCCGCCAGGTAACATTCTGAGCGGTACCTTGTACTTTAAATGCGCGACCCTTGCAATGACCTAATTCTCATAGCTTCCCGTCAAACCCGGTGCTATGATCCAGAAACGGTTATGTCGATTGGGATGGCCAATCTCGATGGCGCATTACAGGTCAAAGTTGGTACGTTCTTTGGCCGCGAACTGATCCTTGTCTCGCAGTCGAAGATGGAAATCCAGACCTGGTTCATGGGCTTCATGATTGGCCGGCGCAAATTCAATAATGAGCTTGTGCGGCAACTCCGCTACGAGGAATGGACCCACGATGGTGTCCGTACCTGCGGCATTCGGTTTAAATACAACGGGAAGACCCAGGTATTGGTAAAAGCTCTGCTCAATGAGAGCGACTCCCTCCGCACCGTCGTTCGGATCATCAACGTATACAAGTTCTCTCATACGCCGCCGGTCGAGGAAATCCAACTCACTGGCTCGTGAGCGGCCTCTTCATATAGCCGCCAATTCCCAAGCCAGGATTTTCGAAGATCAATACTGCTTCCGCCTCGCGGACGACTTCATAAGGCAAATCAGACTACAATTTCATCTATGCGAGTGACGGTCGGCGTCTCAGGTGGCATCGCCGCCTACAAAGCGGCGGAACTGGTGCGGGCCCTGCAGCGGCAGGCGCTTGAAGTGCATGTCGTGATGACCGACTCGGCGACCCGTTTTATTCAACCGCTTACATTCGCCGCGCTTACCGGCCACAGGGTCATCACCAGTCTTTGGGACGAAACCAACTCCACCGAGGGCGCCTACGATTCGTCTATCGAACATATTGGAGAGGCGCAATGGGCTGAAGCGCTTGTTGTCGCTCCCGCAACGGCCAACCTTCTTGCCAAATTCGCCCATGGCATCGCAGACGATTTCCTGACCACGATGTACCTGGCCACACAGGCGCCCGTTCTCGTGGCGCCGGCAATGAACGTGAACATGTGGGAGCACCCGGCGACGCGGGCGAACCTCGACATCCTGCGCCAACGCGGAGTGAAGGTGATCGAGCCTGGGACAGGCGATCTAGCCTGTGGCATGGTGGGCACCGGCCGCATGGCGGAGCCGGATGCGATTGCCGACGCGGTTCTCAACTCCCTCGGACGCCGACACGATATGGCGGGTGAGATTGTTTTGGTCACTGCAGGCGGCACACGCGAGGCACTCGATCCGGTTCGCTTTCTCGGCAATCGCTCCAGCGGGAAGATGGGCTATGCACTGGCCGATGCGGCGCAGAGCCGTGGCGCCAAGGTCATTCTCATCAGCGGACCAACGTCGCTTCATCCTCCGTCGCATTGTGAGTTGATCAAGGTCACCACTGCCGATGAGATGCGCACGGCTGTGCTCGAACGAATGAAGGAAGTCAGGCTCATCATCAAAGCGGCCGCTGTTGCCGACTATCGGCCAGTCAACGTCTCCGATCACAAGCTCAAGCGGACTGGCCCGATGACCCTGGAACTTGCGCCCACCGAAGACATACTTGCAGAAGTGGTTCGCCGCCGCCAGCCTGGCCAATTGATCGTGGGCTTCGCCGCCGAGACCGAAAACCGCATGGAAAATGGCCGCGCCAAGCTGCTGCGCAAGGGAGCGGATGCCATCGTGGTCAACGATGTTTCGGGTGACGGCGTCGGCATCGATGCCGACTTGAATGCCGCCACGTTTCTCACGAACTCCACTGCCATTGAATTGCACGAGATGCCCAAGCGGAAACTTGCCGACCGCATCCTCGATGAGATCCTTGCCCTGCGCAGGCCGCGCCCGCTGGTTGTGGAAACCGACGATTCAGCCGACAGGCCGACCCCGCAGGATCAGGTGCTGAGCCAATCTGATGCTCCCACCTGCTCGCGCCGCCAGCTTATCGTGGAGTAGCCCGCTTGCCCCGTTCGCTCGATACCGCTACACAACAGGCTCTAGCGGCGCGCCTCCGCTTCTATCGCGATCTCGGGCTGACCGAGTTCTATCGCCGCCCCGTCGACCCAGCAGTGTTTCAGAGCCTCCCGGCGACGACCGAAGAGGAATCGGTTTCCGTTGCGGCTGATTCTGGACTCGCCGCGGAGCCAGAGCAGGGAACTGCGCGCCCGCAGATTATTCAGGAGAGTACGACTATTCCGACCCGCAAGACGATTTCCGCCCCTCCGCAAATCTCCGGTGTGACTGCGCCGGCCGAGCGCGAAGCCGCCCTCCGCCTCATCCGTGAAGACATTGGCGATTGCACGCGCTGCGCCCTCCACAAGGGCCGCAACAAGATCGTCTTCGCCGATGGAAGCGCCAACGCGCGGCTCATGTTTGTGGGTGAAGGACCTGGCGCGGATGAGGATGCGCAGGGACTTCCCTTTGTGGGGCGCGCGGGCCAACTGCTCAACAACATGATCGCGGCCATGGGGCTGAAGCGCGAAGAAGTCTACATCGCCAATATCGTCAAGTGCCGGCCGCCGGGCAACCGCACGCCCGAACCGGAGGAGGCGAATACCTGCTCGCCGTTTCTCTTTCGGCAGATTGATGTGGTGCGGCCGGAGGTTCTGGTGGCGCTCGGAGCGACCGCGGCGACCTATCTCCTTGGCCAGCGACAGCCGCTCGCCGGCCTGCGCGGACGCGTGCATTCGCTGCGCGGCTCGCGGCTCATTGTGACCTATCACCCGGCATATTTGCTGCGCGATCCGCGCCAGAAGAAGGAAGCCTGGGCAGATCTGCAGATTGCCATGAAAGAGCTGGGTTTGAAAGCGCCGGGCAAAGGCTAGGGCATAGGGAACTGGTATCTAAACTGGCGACCGTTGAAATCAGCGTGGGTTGCCGGTCTGTCTGCCTCGTCCGATTCATGACGAAGGGAGTGCAGGTTCATGACGGAGGGAGCAGGGGCCTTCAGGCCCCTGAATCAGGCTTGCGATATACGTGGCTTTAGCCACGGGCATTCTGTTTTATGCTGCCGAGATGAGGTTCGCGCCCCAAGAGACCCGGACATATCTGGTTAAATGGGTGCCCTGTCCATTCGCGTTCTTTGCGAATGGGTGGGAAAGCACGACGCTCCGGCTCGTACCCTAGGGAGCCGAGGCCTTCAGGCCTCGGAAAAGTGGTAGCAACACCAAGGCCTTCAGGCCCGGACACAGCCGCTACGCTTAGCTTCACAGTCCCCTAGCCGACATTTTCATTACTAATCTGATCGGTGATGAGTGCCTCGGCGATTTCGTATCAAAGTACACCCCTGGCCACGCTCTAGGACCTACCCCCTACCCCCTTTGTCGGGGTGACGCCCGCAGCCAAAACCAACGTGCACAAAATCCGCGCCGGCTTGCAGAACAGAATGTCGCTTTGTGCAGGTGTTCCGAACCGAGAGGCGCGCGGAGTCTACCGCAAAGCCCACATATTCTTCGCAAATTCCCGCCGACACCCGTGCTCCCCGATACAAATTGCCTCGCACAGTTTGCGAGAAACTGCGCAACCCGCATGAACACTGGTGATCGTCGATACAATTGTTCCACGTGGAACAATTTGAAGTAACATGACCTCTCCATTGCAACCACGCGAAGCCAAAATTTGCTCAGGATGACAGCGTATTTATGTTGCGAACTTTAGGGACAGGACACTAGGAGGCCGTGGCTCCGCTATGCCATGCTGGAGTGCATGTCGGCGCCCGATGCTGGGGCGGTTGTCCCCGTTCCCTATTTCAAAGACAGTACGGTCTTCCGGTGGGAGAACCAGACGCTTCGCGGCGATCTGATTCTTACGCTGCCGGTTGCGCTCTGTCTCGGCATCGGTATCGCGGTCGGCCATCCTGCAGCCGGCATGATTGCAGCCGGCGGGGCGGTGAACACTGGCTTCGGCCAAAAGCAGTGCATCGATCATTCGCGTCTGCTGCCGATGATTTTTGTCACATTCGGCATGGCGTTCTCCGGTTTTTTGGGCGTGTTGCTTGGCCATGAAAATCTTCTGCTGGTGTTTGTGTCGGCGCTCTGGGCTTTCGGTTATGGCATGCTCACGACGCGGCCGGACGGATACAGTTGGGTGGGCCAGCAGTGTGTGATCACGTTCCTGGTGACGTCGGCGTTTCCGGCTTCGTTCGAGGCGGCAGTTGCTCGCGGTCTGCTGCTGTTCGCGGGCGGAGCGTTGCAACTTGTCGTTTCCTCTCTCCTGTTCGATGTGTTTCGCGATTTGCGCGCGCGTCTCTTTCAGCTCACGCGTTACCTGTCAGAAGAAGAAGCTGCTCTTCGCGCGGCGTTGATGGAAACTGCCGAATCGGTGCGGCAGATGCGGTTTCTGAACTCGGCGCTGCCGTATTCGATTCGGCTGGCGGTTACGATTGCGATTGCCACGGAGATCTATCGCAGGCTGCATTACCCCAGCGGCTACTGGATTCCGATGACCGCGCTGCTGGTGTTGAAGCCGGACCTGACCGATACGGTCAGCCGCGCCCTTGCGCGGGTGCTGGGGACCATGTGTGGGGCCATCGCGGTGAGTTTCTGCCTTGCACACCTGCATCCGACGCCCATTGTTCTGGCGTCCTTCACGGTGCTGTTTGCGTGGCTCGCGTTTGGGCTGGTGAATGTGAACTATGCGCTTTTTTCGATGGCTGTTACCGGCTATATCGTCTTCCTACTTTCACTGAATGAAATTCCGGGGCAGCTTGTCGCGGAGCGGCGAACTTTCTGTACAGTGCTGGGAGGATTGATTGCTCTGTGCTTGCGGCTAGTGGTTATTTCCTATCATCGGCGCCATTGGTTGAGGGCTTTGACGGTCGTTCGACATGTCGTACGCCCAGGGCAAGTCGTGCGGTCTCTTCGAACTTCCACGGAATGATTTTTTGCCGGTTAGCGAAGAACGCCTGGCTGGGCTGCCGGCTGGGATTGGGGAGGCATGGCGGGGTTGAAGATGGAGAAACCGTTTCGGCCACGGTTCTTGGCCTGATACATCGCGACATCGGCGTTCTGGAGCAGGTCGTCGGCGTGGACGCCCTCTTCAGGGTAGGTGCAGACTCCGACGCTGACGGAGATGGAAACCTGCCGGTTTCCAGGTTCGAAGGGTGCGGAGAGGGCCGCTACGATCTTGGACGCGACTGGTTCAGCCTCCTCACGACGGTGCAGATCCTGAAGAAGAACGATGAATTCATCGCCGCCGATGCGCGCCACGGTGTCGGTCTTGCGCACGAGGGAGATGAGGCGTTCCGCGACCCAGCAGAGCAGCTGATCTCCGGCCATGTGGCCCAGGGAATCATTCACTTCCTTGAATCGGTCGAGATCGATCATCATGACAGCAATGACGGACCGGAAGCGACTGGACCGCTCCAGAGCCATTTGGAGGCGGTCATTGAGCAGAGTGCGATTGGGCAGATTCGTTAATGCGTCGTGTTCCGCCATGTGGCGGAGGCGTTCTTCGTTGCGGCGGATCAACTGAGTTTGTTGATCGACTCTTCTGCGGAGCAGGGCGACCCAGAAGAATGCGGTAATGGCGATGATTACGACCACACTTACCGTCAGCAGTGCACGGGCCGGGGTCCACCATGAAGGCGCTTGCAGTACATGGATGTCGTCGGGCGCGCGGAGAAGGAGGCGCACGGATTGCGTGCGCACGGCTCCTTCCTGCAGAGTTGTACCCTGGGCATCGATCTGCACGGAGCAGATTCCCGTGACGCGGAGGCGGCTTCCTTCTTTCCAGGGGAGGGGGAGCTCTTTATTTGGGCTTGCGGGCAGAATTACGGAAAAGAGAGCATTGTCGGCTTGCAGGAAGAGGGTGGGATTGCTGGTGCCCCGGTCTTCGCCGAGCAGGACGCCATCGATCGTGACGAGCTCATCGTCATTCTCGCCGCGTAGCGCTTGCGAGGCGGCCAACATTCTCGGTGTCGGCAAGCTGCCGGCGCCCGCGAGCCGAAAAGCGGCGTTCTCTAATGTCGCCTCGTAGTCGCTGGCGATGGGGAAACCAATAACGTCGACCAGATCTCCCACATCGACCTGGGTCGATTGCGCGGTCTGCATGCAGAGGCCGTTGGTGGCCTGCTGTATGCACAGGATCTGACCCGGCCACTGCAGCGTTACAGTACCCTGCAGGTGGACCCGGTGACGATATTGGAGATTTGGCGAATACCGGAGCAAATCGGGAATTGGCACCGCAGGCACTGCAAACGGATCGGCCGAGGCGGCCTCGATTACTTTTACTTGACCCAGATCAGGAAAGAAGAGATGGACGCCGACCAGTTGGCGGTGCCGGTTAAAAACAGGTGCTGAATTGGCATGGACCCGGACCAGCGCGTCAACTAAGCTCTCATAATCTTTGCCTGGCTCGCGGAGGGTTGTTGCGCTCAGCGGTCCACTCAAGGTGGCGATATCGAGGATCACGTTTCCGGCGGTCATGCGCACTGCGTGGACCAGGCCTTCCACCTCGACCCATTGGCCATCCTCCGGCGCAGTGAGCAGTTGGGCCATGGTGACAGCTGGAGCTTTTGATGGAACGTGCGATTGACCGAGGACCCGCATCTGAGGCCGCTGCACGATGGGCGCGTAGTCCCCGGCACCGCTTACCCCAGTCACGTCGACCAGAGTGCCGGCGCGGAGAGGCAGCACGAGCCGGGAAGGGACAGCCACAAAGATGCTGCCCGACGAATCGTGGACAAACATGGCGCCGTGCCTGGCATCGATGTAGGGATCGTAGTAGGTGACCACCGCACGCAGGTGAACCGGATACTGCCGTGCTGCCTCTTCAGGGGAGAGGCTATGGACTTGGTGGGCTGTGAGAAGTGTGGGCAGCGGGCTCGGGGAGCGCTGGGCATTGGCCACAGAACATGCCAGGGCTACGAAGCAGGCAAATGCAGCGCTAAACTTAGGCCGCACTCGACGCCACCATTCCAGTCGCCCGTCCAATTCGATGTTTGTCGGGCGCCACTTCACCCGTTCCCTCTTCCTGCACTCGCGATCGCCGAGCCTGGCGCAACGATCGACTCCAACCAAGGAAAGGGTAGCACCGCTTTGACTGCGAAATGAGGGCTCGCGCGGTCTGGCTGGGTACGATGGTTTGTGTGTCCCGGAGGATTGGGATTTCGCATTGTTTGGCATAGACGATGATTTCGCGATGTGGCCGCATGTGTTCTTCAGGACTGTGCTAGGTTCTTTTCAGGACTTGTCGCTGATCGATTGGCGCATGTGCACTTCGATGAAGTTGAGAGTTGAGCTTCCCCTTTTCCGAAAAATTCCCTCCTACGCGTCGATTTGGCTGGTTTCGTTTTTTGCTGCGGTTTCGGTTTTCTCGATTGCGATCCTGCTGCAATGGCTGATTTACGACGACTGGATGCATGACAATGGCCCGGTCCGGGTAGTTGGAAGCGCGCTGGCGTTGGTGCTGACTTTTCTGTTCACTTTACGGTGGCAACTTGCCAAGCGGCAGCAGACGATCGAAATGATGCGGCGGTTCGAGACCATCCGATGGATGAACGATCGCATCAGAAATTCTCTGCAGGCTATTGAGTGTCTTGTATTTGCCACTCATCCTCACGTAACGGATCCGGTACGGGATGCGGTCGATGCGATCGAGAATGTGCTCCAGGAGCTTCTGAACGAGACGCATCCTGAGCTGGGTGCCGAGAGACGGGGTTTAACTGAACCTGATCGAGTGGAGCCCGCCTCATAAATGCCGCCTCAAGAGTTGAATGATGCGAGCGAATTCTACATGCTTGCGGTTAAGGGTATTATTTTAAGTGGTTTAGATAGGTTTTCCGAAGAAATTCTTGAATTATGCCTCAAAGGTTGTGCTAATCTAGTGCAACCCTTTCCCCCAGAACGAGCTCTGCCCACATCGATACCGCGAAGATGCGAATCGAATGCGAAATTGCGGGCTGGCTGTTCGTTCCTCACTGCGAGCGGCAAAGCCCGCGAAATTGAACCGCGCAAGTTGGAATGATCGCTTTGCACGCTTTGATTGCCTGGGGAAACATCCCCAAGAAAGTGAATTGGAAAGGGGCCAGATGAGAGTTGGAACGTTTCGGCTTCAACGCAGAACCGTGAAGGGACTCTACTACGCTGCGGGAAGCTTCACCCTCTTGGTGGTGGGAGCAGCCTTCTTTCTTCTTATGGGCATGCTTTTGATGCCGGAAGCCAAGGAAGTTCCTTGGCGGTAAAAGCCCGCGAGTCGAGCGCGAGTAGATTTCTTTGCGAGTCGGTCGGCTGAGAATTGGCCTGCTGCAGATTCCGGCGGACGCCGGCTGGTTTCTGAAGCTACGCAAGCGATCTCCCAAGTAATGCGAACGGGGAGGCCTCAAGGTTCCATGCGCGCAGTCGCATGGTAACTTTGCTCGCATGCAGCCCAATGCGATCTGCCCGCGATGCGGCCAACCGGTGGTGGAGAACCGCTGTCCGGGATGCGGCAGCATATATCCGCCGGGCTACTTCGGCGAAACGAAAAAATCGAGTGCTCTTCGATACCTGATCATCGGCCTGGTTGCCTATCTCGCCGTGGGCGCGTGGCTGCTGGTCATGGCGGGCCATCGCATGATGGAGCGCGCCAAGCACGCGGCGGCAAACCCCGTGCGGCCGCTTTATCCGCGGCACGACGGGCCTGTGGCGGGACCGAACGAGCTGAACGGCAGCGGGACTATTTATCTGATTCAAATGGGGGACCACAAGGCACCGTATTCCCTGGATGATTTTGCGCTGTGGCTGCGCACGAAGTACAAGGTGGACGTGCGGGTACTTCCAGCTGCAGCCGTGGACAAATCGGCGTGGGACGCTGCGCGGGGGCAGTACGTGGCGGAAGCGCTCTATGAGCAGATGAAGCGGGATCACGCGGAGCTGGCTGCCGATCCCAATGCCTACCTTATCGGCTTCACGGACGCGGACATGTATTCCGATCACCTCCTTTGGAAGTCGTCCTTTACGCAGCGGGACATGGAGCGTGCGGCGATCATTTCGGCGGAGGGCATGCAGGATAGCGAGCGGTGGCGATACGACCCTGACGCAAGTCGCGACCAGAAGACGGATGCGAAAAGAGCGGAGCAGCATTTTCAAGCGCGCCTGCGGCGGATTCTGCTGAAGGATGTAGCGATTCTTTACTGGCATTTGCCGGTGAACGAAGATCGGAGCAGCCTGCTGCACGACACGCTTGATCCCGATTTGCCGTCGGAGGATATTTACGAATCGGATCTCGATCCAGCGCGTTCGGCTGCCGGGCAGGTGCTGGACGAACCCTGCATTTATTTCGAGTACTCGGCGAAGCAGGGAATGCGGCCGAAGGCGGGACCGCTGATTCGCAGGTGCGCCGATGTTGAGGATCCGGACGAATACGAGGGGGTGGAGCGGTTTGAATTGGACTTGCGGCTTGGGTTGCTGATGGACAAGCGCACGGACTTTTTTCTGCCGGACACGATTCCGATTGCCTTTCAGCGCGTGACGCGGGATGGATGGAAGGGAAACAACCCATTCGGCATCAGCGGGACTGTGAATTACGACGAATATCTGTCGTCGGCGGATAACATCACGATTTCGCTGGTGCAGGCAGACTCCTCGCGCATCGACCTGGTGCGCGAGCCGCGCTGGCTCTCCAATCTGTCGCTGGTGAAGTATGTGGACACCGGGAATAGCGGGTTCTACGAGATGCGCTGGAGGCCGACGCCTTTTGAGCACTACGACCTGAAACGCTTCGACGGCACTGTGAAGACGTATCTTCCTTGCATGAGCCCGACGGTGTTTTGCTATCTCACGGGCTACCGGAATGCTCAGGGACAGGAACTCAAGTTCGAGCGCGGAGATGGCCGAAGGTTGATGCGCCTGACATCGCCGAATCAAAGCTGGATACGCATACAGTATGAAGGCGACGGCCGGATTGCCGAGGCGACCGATAGTCGCGGACGGACAGTGCACTATGGTTACGATGGGCAAAATCGGCTGACGAGCGTGTCGTACTCGACGGGCGAGGTTTGTCGCTATGAATACGACGGTACGCAGCACCTGCTCGCGTTCAGCGAAGCGCCGAATGCGAAGACGGCACCGCGTGTGTTGATGCGCAATGAGTATGCCAATGGCTTGCTGGTGAGGCAGACCATGGCCGATGGGGGCGTTTATTCCTACACCTACGATTCGACGGAGGCTACGACGATTCGGTCGGCCACGGTTAAGAGCGCGGACGGACGGATCTTTCATCTCGACATCGCTTACGCGTCCAGCACGGTGCACGAAGAGGGTCCCCCACGACCGACTTTGAGCCAACTTTGACCGGCCTCTGGGTATGATTGGAGAGCAGCTTCAATCATTGGTGGAAAGAGTTGGATGGAAGTTCTTAAAGAACTTTTTGAGCGGCATTTCAAAACACCAGCCGAGGAGGTAAAGCCGCTGCAAGGGCAGCTAGGCGGCTCGGGGCGGGCTATTGTGCGGCTTACGGGTGGGGCTTCAAGCGCGATTGGGATTCTGTATCCGGTGCGTGAGGAGAACGTCGCGTTTATCGAGTTCTCACGGCATTTTCGGCGAAAGGGTTTGCCGGTGCCGGAGATCTATGCGGAGGACTTGAGCCGGGGTGCGTACCTGGAAGAAGACCTTGGCAACACGACGCTGTTTGAGTATTTGAGTGCTCATCGGGATGGTGACACGATTGCGCCGGGAGCGATTGAGGCGTACCGGAAAGTTGTCGCCGTGTTGCCGAGATTCCAGGTGGAGGCGGGCCGCGATCTGAATTACAAGGTATGCTATCCGCGCGCGAGCTTCGACAGACAATCGATTGCGTGGGACCTGAATTACTTCAAGTACTACTTTTTGCGGCTGGCGGGGGTGGCTTTCAATGAACAGGCGTTGGAGGCGGATTTCGGACGGCTCACGAAGTTTTTGCTGGGTGCCCCGCATGAATATTTTTTGTATCGGGATTTTCAATCGCGTAACGTGATGCTGCGGGAAGGGAATCCGTTTTTCCTGGATTACCAGGGCGGGCGCAGGGGCGCGCTGCAGTACGACATCGCTTCGCTTCTCTACGATGGCAAGGCCGATCTGCCGCCGGCGCTTCGCCAGGAGCTGCTGGACTATTACCTCGATTGCCTTGGCGGCTTCATCGATTTGAAGCGCGATGCCTTCATGGAGCACTACTACGCGTACGTCTACGTGCGCATTCTGCAGGCGCTGGGGGCGTATGGCTTCAGAGGATTTTATGAGCGCAAGGCGCATTTTTTGCAGAGTGTGCCGTACGCGCTGAAGAACCTGCGCTGGCTGGCCGCGAATGTGAAACTGCCGATTGCGCTGCCTGCGCTGATGGAGGCGTTGGGAAGCCTGTCGGCATCAGAGAAGCTGCAGGGTCTGGCTGCGCCGGAGAATGTGTTGACGGTGCGGATTTTCAGTTTCTCGTTTCATCGCGAGATGCCCAAGGATGAGTCAGGGAACGGCGGCGGATTTGTTTTCGATGCGCGGAGCTTGCCGAATCCGGGGCGTGAGGAGAAGTTTCGGTTGCAGACGGGCAAGGATGCGGCGGTGAAAGAGTATCTGGAGGGCGAGGAGAGCGTTGGGAATTTTCTTGCGAATGCAATCGCGCTGGTGGATGAGAGTGTGACGACTTATCAGCGTCGGGGCTTCCAGAATCTGATGGTGTCGTTTGGGTGCACAGGTGGCCAACACAGATCGGTTTACCTGGCCGAGCAGTTGGCGAAGCATCTGCGGGGAAGCGCCGGAGTGACGGTAGTCGTGCGCCACGTGGAGTTGGAGAAAATGGGCCGATGAAGGCAATGGTTCTGGCGGCCGGGCTGGGAACGCGCCTGCAGCCGCTGACGAATGACCGTCCCAAAGCGCTGGTGGAAATTGCCGGAAGAACTCTACTGGAGATCACACTGACGCGTTTGCGGGAATTTGGTGTGCGCGACGTGATCGTGAATACGCATCACTTTGCGGAGATGGTTCGCGCCTATCTGGAGGCGAACCAAAACTTCGGGATGCGGATCGAGATTTCGCACGAAGAGGAGTTGCTGGACACGGGCGGTGGGTTGAAGAAGGCGGCGTGGTTTTTCCTCGAGGATGGGCCGGATGCGGCGTTGCCCTTTCTGCTGCACAACGTGGACGTGATCAGCACAATCGATCTGCGGCGGATGGTGCACTTCCATGGGGAGCAGAATGCGCTGGCAACGATGGCGGTGCAGGATCGCATGACATCGCGGCCTTTGTTGTTTGACGAGCAGGGGTTGTTATGCGGACGCAAGCTGGGGCGGGAGGGAACGCCGGAGATGGTGCGGTCTGCCGGCTCTGTGCAGGCGCTGGCATTTTCCGGGATTCATGTGATATCTCCGCGGCTGTTCACGATGATCGATGAGACCGGAGCCTTTTCGATCATTCCTGCGTATCTGCGTCTTGCGGGTCAGGGTGAGAAGATCGTTGCGTTTCGAGCGGATGAATATGAGTGGCGCGATCTTGGACGACCGGAGAATGTGATCGAAGCTGAGCGGGAGTTGCGTGGCAAGCAGTAGGTCACTCGGCGGGTGAAATCTCTCTTCGTGGTTCGTGCTTTCCCAGGTCTCAAAGGCGAGATCTCCACCCCAGCGACGAAGACCTGTCGCCGGGGACCCCGGACCTGGGGCACCCAATGCCAGGGCGACCGCATATGGTTGTTCGATCAGAGAATTGTGCCGGCGCGCAGCAGGACGCGTATGCTGCAGCATCTGCCGGTCTTTCGACTCGCGGCCGAGGAAAAGCGCGAGATTGACGGGAAGACGATGTCGCGCAACTCCTGAATGCGTTCGATGAGCCGGGACTCCTTTTCAATGACGGAAGCAGTGATCCACTCCGGAGGCAGGCTGTCATGTGCTTTCATGACTGCCTCGTGGCCATGTTTGCGAATGTGTTCAATCCAGTCGTGGAGGCCGGTAACCATTTCGGACTCGGGATAGATAAGCCGGTCGGAATAGAGGCAAGAGGTCAGTCGAGCCACTTCTTTCGAACCCAGGAGAGCGAACGAACTTCCGTGGTCGATGAAGATGGCCCTGAGGCTGGACGGCGCATCATCGGGAACGAAGAGAGCTTGACGAATTTCGAAGCGCTCGGTCCACACGTCGGCCGCATAGGCGCCCCAGAAGTCAGAGCGATTGGTGACGCGCGAAAACATGCGGGTAGGAAGGAATTCGTAGAATGCGCCGCCGGGAGGCGAGACCAGGCGCGATGCAAAGTGCACGCCCGCGTTGGGGCGGATCATTCCTTTCGGCGAACTGATCCACATCTCCGGATGGGCGTCGAGGAGTTCATCAGGAATGTCGATGGGGGTCCATGTCGAAACAGGAAGACCGAGGTATAGATATACGGAATTACGCAGTGCCTCAAGCCGCACACTGACGGTGGACCTGGGGCCGTGCATCCATTTAACGACGTATTGCTCTTTGTCGCTGGCTCTAATCAGGGCTGCCTGAGACTTGCCCTGCATTTTGCGAACAAATTCTATTGCGGAAACCGCACCGCTTGGACCAGAAATCATTTTTCCCTCTTGCAGAGTCCATCCTGAAAACCGGGAGCGAAAAGGAATCGCGGCCGGCGGCAGGCCTGGTGGAATTCTCTGCTGAAGCGTCTGCTTGTTTCTAATCTGAGGGGTATGTGCGCGGAATGGAAGTGATTCGAGTCACTCGGAGGATGACAAAAGTACCGGTAAGCGCATTTCGATGAAGTTGATAACGACGAGATTTCGCGCAGATGCTCGATGAAGATTCGCTGATTCCAATTGATGTTCCGGACTCAGTCCCACTCCCGCCAGAGAGCGACGCCGCCAAGCAGGCCTGCTTCGTTGGAGACGATCTTCACATTCTTGCCGGGCTCGAAGTCGAGCTTCTTGGTGTTGCCGCCGCCAAGGTAGAGGTGATCCCAGTTGAAGAGTTTTGCGGTTTGTTCGATGGCATCCTGCACCAGCTTGTTCCAGTGCTTTTTGCCGTATTTGTCGAGTCCGCGACGGCCGAGGAAATCCTCGTAGGTTTTGCCCTTGCGCCAGGGATGGTGGGCGAGCTCGAGACCGGGGCAGAGACGGCCATTGGTGAAGAGCGAAGAGCCGAGGCCGGTACCCAACGTGAGAGCGAGCTCCACGCCGTCGCCGACGATGGCGCCGTAGCCCTGAACGGCCGCATCGTTGGCCACGCGCACGGGCTTTTTCCAGCGCTTCTCAAGTTCAAGCTGCAATGGATAGCCCACCCATGCGGGATGCAGATTTGCGGCGGTGTAGGTGGTGCCGCGCTTGATGACGCCGGGAAAACCGACGGAAACGCGATCGAAGGCGGGGAGTTGTTTGCGGAGTTCCTCAAGGCCGGCGAGCACCAGTGGCGGCGTGGGAACGGCGGGTGTGTCGACACGCTGACGCTCGCTGACCGGCTTGCCCGACGGATCGAGCAGCATGGCCTTGAGGCCGGAGCCACCGATGTCGATTGCGAGGGTAACGGGCGACTTTTTGTTGGACGATGCGCTGGGCACTGAAGGAGTAGGTTTGACGGTTTTGACGGTCACAGCAATGAATTGTACTGAAAGAGAGCGAGAGAGAGAAACAGGAGACAGAGAAACAGGAACGGTGACAGCGAGCAGTGGACAGTGACCAGTGATCAGTGCCCCTGTGCTCTTTGCGGGCGCGCCGCGCCGCCGGTTTCGCGAACCCCGCCCACTTTTGGGCCGTGAGGTGTACCGTGCCGGTCACATTT
>Ga0187863_10001259_pt1 | contig 20593 bp, 16 predicted proteins | sample June2016WEW_11_1_FD_132975 | JGI IMG/M metagenome (GOLD analysis project Ga0187863, IMG submission 132975) | Peatland microbial communities from SPRUCE experiment site at the Marcell Experimental Forest, Minnesota, USA - June2016WEW_11_10 | ecosystem: Environmental > Terrestrial > Soil >... | reverse complement strand
GCGCTGCAAAAATGCTGCGGCCTGCCAAAGCACATGGTCGTCGGCATGGCCGGCGTGCTCGACAGCGCGCGTTTCCGCTATTTCCTCGCCGAGGAACTCAAGGTCTCGGTCGAGGACGTCACCGCCTTCGTGCTCGGCGGCCACGGCGACAGCATGGTGCCGCTCACCCGCTATTCGGCCGTGGCCGGGATTCCGCTGCCCGACCTGGTGAAGATGGGCTGGACCACCCAGGAGCGGCTCGACAAGATCGTGCAGCGCACCCGCGACGGCGGCGTCGAGATCGTCAACCTGCTCAAGACCGGCTCGGCCTTCTACGCGCCCGCCTCGGCGGCGATCGCCATGGCGGAAGCGTTCCTGCGCGACAAGAAGCGCGTGCTGCCCTGCGCCGCCTGGCTCACCGGCCAATACGGCGTCAAGGACCTCTATGTCGGCGTGCCGGCGGTGATCGGCGAAAAGGGCGTCGAGCGCGTGGTCGAGATCGCGCTTGATCCCGGCGAGAAAGCCGCCTTCGACAAATCGGTCGTGGCGGTGCGCGGGCTGCTCGAAGCCACCCGCAAACTCCTGGCCGGGGCCAAGGCCTAAACCTAGACCGGGGTCTTACTCGGGATTCCTCGCGCCTCGGGATTTCTCGGCCAGGAAGGCCTAACCGGCCGCTTCTTGCACGGCTTTTGCATGGCTGGAACCGGATGGCAGCCATGACGCAATCCAGGCCTAGCTTTAAGCCGATTCGCGCCCAATCTATAGGACAGACCCATGCCCTATGGGACGGATTCACGTCCCGTTTTTTTCTTAGCATTCCTTAAATCATGGGCCGAGAAAACCGCCATGCCGCGCCGCGATAAAAACACCTTCCTCACCGGCCAGAACGCCGCCTTCATCGCCGAGCTTTACGCCCGCTATCTCGACGACCCGCAATCGGTCGATGCGAGTTGGCGGGGATTCTTCGCCGAGCTGGGCGAGGAGCCCAAGGCTTTTCTCCGCGAAATGGAAGGACCCGCCTGGGGCGACAAGCGCGGCCAGATCATCGATCAAGGCAATGGCGCCGCGGCCAACGGCCACGCGGCGCTAGCCGAACTGCCGCAGGATGTGCGCCAGGCGACGCTCGATTCCATCCGCGCCATGGCGCTGATCCGCGCCTATCGCGTGCGCGGTCATCTGATCGCCGATCTCGATCCCTTGGGGATCGAGCGGCGCACATCCCATCCCGATCTCGATCCCGCGACCTACGGTTTCACCGAAGCCGATTACGACCGATCGATCTTCGTCAACGACACGCTGGGCTTCGCGACGGCGACGCTCAAGGAGCTTCTCGGCGCGCTCAAGGCAACCTATTGCGGCCATGTCGGCATCGAATACATGCACATCCAGGAACTCGAGCAACGCCAATGGATTCAGGCGCGCATCGAGGTGCCGCGCAACCAGACCGAATTCACCGAACGCGGCAAGCGCGCCATCCTGGAGCGCCTGACCGCGGCCGAGCTGCTCGAGCGTTTCCTGGACAAACGCTACACCGGCACCAAACGCTTCGGCCTCGAAGGCGGCGAATCGCTGATTCCGGCGCTGGAGCAGGTCTTGAAGCGCGGCAGCCAGCTCGGCATGAAGGAGCTGGTGATCGGCATGCCGCATCGCGGCCGCCTCAACGTGTTCACCAACATGATGGGCAAGCCGTTCAGGGCGCTGTTCTCCGAATTCCAGGGCAACGCCGCCAATCCCGAGGACGTGCAGGGATCGGGCGACGTGAAATACCATCTCGGGACCTCGTCCGATCGCGACTTCGACGGCGCCGTGGTGCATATGTCGCTCACCGCCAATCCGTCGCATTTGGAGGCGGTCGATCCCGTGGCGCTCGGCAAGGTGCGCGCCAAGCAACATCAGCGCGGCGACTTCGAGCACGACCAGGTGGTCGGATTGCTGATGCATGGCGACGCCGCCTTCGCCGGCCAGGGTCTGGTGGCCGAGACGCTCGAGCTTTCCGAACTCAAGGGTTACCGCACCGGCGGCACCATCCATTTCGTCGTGAACAACCAGATCGGGTTCACGACGAATCCGGCCCATGCCCGCTCCAGCCCTTATCCTTCCGATGTCGCCAAGGGCATGCAGGCGCCGATCTTCCACGTGAACGGCGACGATCCCGAGGCGGTGGTGCATGTCGCGCGCATCGCCACCGAATTCCGCCACCGCTTCAAGAAGGACGCGGTGGTCGACATTTTTTGCTACCGCCGCCACGGCCACAACGAGACCGACGAACCGGCCTTCACCCAGCCGCTGATGTACAAGGCGATCGCTTCGCATCCGACGACGCGCGAACTCTATGCCCGGCGTCTTGCCGCCGAGGGCCTGGTCAGCGCCGAGGAGTCCGGGAAGATCGCGCAGGATTTCCTGAAGCGGCTCGAGGATGAATTCAAGGCGGCCAAGACCTACCACCCCAACAAGGCCGATTGGCTCGAAGGCGTGTGGAAGGGACTTTCCGTCGCCTCGGGCGAGGATCGGCGCGGCGCCACCGCGGTGGCATTGCCGCTGTTGAAAGAGGTGGGTGCGGCGCTGACCCGCGCGCCCGAGGGCTTCAACGTCAATCGCAAGATCGTCCGGCAGCTGGAAGCCAAGCGCGCGGCCATCGAAAAGGGCGAAGGCATCGACTGGGCGACGGCCGAGGCGCTGGCCTTCGGCACACTCCTGACCGAGGGGTCTTGCGTGCGTCTCTCGGGCCAGGATTCCGGCCGCGGCACCTTCTCGCAGCGCCACGCCGCGCTGTTCGACCAGGAGACCGGGAAACGTTATGTCCCCTTGAACCACATCCGCGACGGCCAGAAGCATTTCGAGGTGATCGACAGCCCTCTGTCCGAGGCCGCGGTGCTGGGATTCGAATACGGCTACAGCCTGGCCGATCCGCGCACGCTCGTCTTGTGGGAGGCGCAGTTCGGCGATTTCGCCAACGGCGCCCAAGTCATCATCGACCAGTTCATCGCCGCGGGCGAAGCCAAGTGGCTACGCATGTCGGGCCTGGTGCTGTTGCTGCCGCACGGCCACGAGGGCCAGGGGCCGGAGCATTCCTCGGCGCGGCTCGAACGGTTCCTCCAGCTCTGCGGCGAGGACAATCTCCAAATCTGCAACCTGACCTCGGCGGCGAATTATTTCCATGCGCTGCGCCGCCAGGTGCGGCGTGATTTCCGCAAACCGCTGGTGATCATGACTCCCAAGTCGCTCTTGAGGAGTCCCGAGGTCGCGTCGTCCCTGGCCGAGATGGGGCCTGGAACATCCTTCCATCGCCTCATCGGCGAAGTGGACAAGCTCGACGACGCCAAAATCCGCCGCGTGCTCCTGTGCAGCGGCAAGGTCTATTTCGACCTGCTGCATGCGCGGCGCGCGCGAAAAATCGACGACATCGCCATCCTGCGCATCGAGCAGCTCTATCCTTTCCCGGCCAAGACCTTCGCCGAGCAAGCCTTGCGCTACAAGAACGCCGAGTTCGTCTGGGTGCAGGAGGAGCCGGAGAACATGGGCGCATGGTCCTTCGTCGATCGCCGCCTGGAACAGGCGCTGGGCGCGCTCGATCTCAAGGCCAAGCGTGCGCGTTATGTCGGCCGCGTCGAGGCGGCGGCCACCGCCACCGGCCTGGCCAAGCGCCATGCCGTGGAACAGGCGCGGCTGGTGGACGAAGCCCTGGCTTCGGCTTAAACAGGGGCGGGAAGGACCATGGCTACCGACATCATCGTTCCGCCCTTGGGCGAATCCGTCACCGAGGCCACCGTCGCGCGCTGGCTCAAAAGCCAGGGCGATGCGGTGGCGGTCGACGATCCGCTGGTCGAGCTCGAAACCGACAAGGTGACGCTCGAAGTCAACGCTCCGGCGGCGGGCACGCTCGCGGAAATCCTGGTGCCCAAGGACGCCAATGTCTCGGTCGGCGGCGTGCTGGGCCGCATATCCGATGGCGCGGGCAAGCAAGCTGCAAAACCGTCATCCCCGCCGAAACTGGCTGCCGTGCCGGCGTCCAAACCGGCTCCGACGCCCGCGGCGAAAGCGGTTCCGCCCCTCGCGGCGAACGCCGCGAATACCAAAGAGTCCGCCGATGCCGTGGCGCGTTCCGGCCCGGCGGTTCGGCGCTTGGTTCAGGAGAGCGGCCTGGATCCGGCGCGTGTCGCGCCCTCGGGCAAGGACGGGCGGCTGACCAAGGGCGACGTGCTGAACGCGCTCGAAAAGCCGGTCACTCCCGCCGCCCCCGCCGCGCAAGGCGCGGCAAATCTAAAGGAGTCCGTTCCGCGCGAGGTTGGGCCATTGGAGCAGCGCGTGCGCATGACCCGACTCCGCCGCCGCATCGCCGAGCGCCTCAAGGAGGCGCAGAACACGGCGGCCATGCTGACCACCTTCAACGAAGCGGACATGACCGAGGTGATGGCCTTGCGCGAGCGCTTCCGCGCCGAATTCGAGAAGAAGCACGGCGTGCGGCTGGGCTTCATGTCGTTCTTCGTCAAGGCCTGCATCGCCGCGTTGAAGGAAATTCCCACGGCCAACGGCGAGATCGACGGCGACGACATCATCTACAAAAACCATTACGACATCGGCGTGGCGGTCGGCACCGATCAGGGGCTGGTGGTGCCGGTGCTGCGCGACGCCGATCATCTCGACTTCGCCGAGATCGAGAAGAGCGTCGCCGATCTGGGCCGTCGTGCGCGCGACGGAAAATTGAAACTGGAAGAGCTGTCGGGCGGCACCTTCACCATCACCAATGGCGGGGTCTACGGCTCGCTGATGTCGACGCCGATCCTCAACCCGCCGCAATCCGCCATTCTCGGCATGCACAAGATCCAGAAGCGGCCGGTGGTGGTGGGCGATCAGATCGTCGCCCGGCCGATGATGTATCTGGCGCTCAGCTACGATCACCGCCTGGTCGACGGCCGCGAGGCGGTGACCTTCCTGGTGCGCGTCAAGGAGTGCATCGAGGATCCCGAACGCCTGCTGTTCAGCGTCTGAGCCATGGCCGACAACTTCGACGTCATCGTCATCGGCGCCGGGCCGGGCGGCTATGTAGCATCCATCCGCGCGGCACAGCTCGGCATGAGCGTCGCCTGCGTCGATAAACGCGATGCGCCGGGCGGCACCTGCCTCAATATCGGCTGCATTCCCTCGAAGGCACTGCTGCAATCCTCGGAGAAATACGAAGAAACGCTGCATGCGCTGGGACAGCACGGCGTCAAGGTTTCGGGCGTGGCGCTCGACCTGCCCTCCATGCTGGCGCGCAAGGACAAGGTGGTGGCGGAGAACACCAAGGGCGTCGAATTCCTGTTTCGCAAGAACAAGATCGAATACGTCAAGGGCGCGGCCAGGCTGACCGCGCGCGATCTGGTTGCGGTTGCGCTCAACGCCGGCGGCAGCCGCGCGCTCTCGGCCAAGAAGGCGATCATCCTCGCCACCGGCTCGGAAAGCTCCGATCTGCCGGGCATCAAGATCGACGAGAAGCGCATCGTCTCCTCGACCGGGGCGCTGGCGCTCTCATCCGTGCCGGCGAGCCTGGTGGTGGTGGGCGCCGGCTATATCGGCCTCGAAATGGGCTCGGTGTGGCGGCGCTTGGGATCGAAGGTCACGGTGGTCGAGTTCCTCGACCACATCACCCCCGGCATGGACGGCGAGCTCTCATCCGCCTTGCGGCGTTCGCTGGAAAAACAGGGCTTCATCTTCCGCCTCGGCACCAAGGTGGCCGAGGCCAAGTCCGGCAATGACGGCGTCAAGCTGGGGCTCGAGCCGGCCAAGGGCGGCAAGCGCGAGGAATTGAAGGCCGACGTGGTTCTGATCTCGGTCGGGCGCCGGCCCTTCACCGGCGGCCTCGGCCTCGACGCGCTGAAAGTCCAGCTTGACGAGAAAGGCCGCATCAAGACCGATGCGTCCTTTGCGACCAATGTCCCCGGCATCTACGCCATCGGCGACGCCATCTCCGGCCCGATGCTGGCGCACAAGGCGTCGGAGGAGGGCGTGGTGCTGGCCGAGCGTCTCGCAGGATTCAAACCCGGGCTCGATTACGACTGCATCCCGGCGGTGATCTATACCTGGCCCGAAGTGGCTTCGGTTGGCAAAACCGAGGAGCAGCTCAAACAGGCGGGCCTGGAATACAAGTCGGGCAAGTTCCCGTTTTCGGCCAACGCCCGCGCCCGCGCCAACGCCTTCACCGAGGGCTTCGTCAAGATTCTGGCCGATGCCAAAAGCGACCGTGTCTTGGGTGTGCACATCATCGGCGGCGACGCCGGCACCATCATCGCCGAAGCCGCGGTGGCGATGGAATTCGGCGCCAGCGCCGAGGATATCGCCCGCACCGTCCACGCCCATCCCACCTTGAACGAGGCGGTGAAGGAGGCGGCGCTGGCGGTCGAAGGGCATCCGATCCATATTTAGGCCCATGTTCAGGACCGGGCGCGAGCCGTCGCCGGGCGCGCTCATCATCATACTGAGCGCGACCTCAGCGCTGAGTATGCTCAGCATTTCGAGTTTTGCAGCGCTGCTGCCGGAGTTCCAGAGGCTTTGGAGCCTCGACAACACCGAGGCTGGCTGGATCAGCAGCCTGTACCTGGCGGGATATGTCGTGGCGGTGCCGGTGCTGGTGGGATCCACCGACCATACCGATCCGCGCAAGATCTATCTGATTTCGCTCATTATCGGCGGGCTCGCCTCGGTCGCTTATGCGCTGTTCGCGCAGGGCTTCTGGTCCGCGGCCGTCTTCCGCTTCATCACCGGCCTCGGCCTTGCCGGCACCTACATGCCCGGCCTCAAGCTGCTGACGGATCGCGTGCACGGGCCGCGCCTGAACCGCTACGTCGCCTATTACACCTCCGGGTTCAGTTTGGGCACCGCCATCTCTTATGCCTATACCGGCGAAATAGCGGATTGGATCGGCTGGAGCGCCGCGTTCTGGGGCGCGGCGGCGGGTTCGGCGGTGTCCTTCGCGGCGATTTATTTCCTGGTGCCGCCCTTGGCGCCGGGCGCGGCGTTTGTGGAGGGGCGGGGACGCCGCTTCGATTTCCGCCCGGTGTTCAGGAACCGCGCCGCCATGGCCTTCATCCTGGGCTATGCCGGCCACACCTTCGAGTTGTTCGCCTTGCGAGCCTGGATGGTGGCCTATCTGATCTACGCCGACCACCTGCGCGGCGGTTCGGGTGGCGGCACGCTGGCGAACTGGGTTGCCACCGCCGCGGCGCTGATCAGCACCCTCGCCAGCATCTACGGCGCCGATGTGGCGGCGCGCGCCGACCGGCGCCGGCTGATCGGCCGGGTGATGGTGCTCTCCTTCCTGGCCTCGGTCGCCGCCGGCTTCAGCGCCGGCTTGCCGGTCTGGACGGTGGCGGCGCTGTGCTGCCTCTACAACATGTTCATCATGGGCGACTCGGCGGCGCTCACCAACGGCGCGGTGGTCAGTTCGCCTTCCGGCCAGCGCGGCGTGACATTGGCGGTCCATTCGCTGATCGGTTTCGGCGGCGGCGTGGCCGGGCCTTTGGCCGTGGGCGTGGTGCTGGACGCCGCCGGGGGCGGAGCCAGTCATCTTGCCTGGGGCTTGGGCTTCATCACCATGGGGCTGGGCTCGCTGACGGCGCTCATCGCCATCCGCAAGCTCTAGCCCTTGGCGCGTGGATGCGCCTTGTCGTACACGGCCAAGAGACGGCTGGCGTCGAGCGCGGTGTAGCGTTGCGTGGTCGAAAGACTCGCATGGCCGAGCAATTCCTGGATGGCGCGTAGATCGGCGCCGCCCGCCAAGAGATGGGTGGCGAAGCTGTGGCGCAGCGCATGGGGCGAGGCATGCTCGGGCAAACCCAGTCCGGCTCGGAGCTTGGCCATGGTTCCTTGCACCATTCGCGGGTTGAGCGTGGCGCCCCTGGCGCCGACGAACAGCGGATCGCCCGGCCCGAGCTCGAGCGGGCAGGATGCCAGATAATCCTTCACCGCGAGGGATACCGCCGGCAGCACCGGCACCAGGCGCGTTTTGGCGCCCTTGCCGGTGATGCGCAGCATGCCGCCCGGCTCCGGCGCATCGGCGCGCGTCAGCGACAGCGCCTCGGCCAGCCGCAGCCCGCAACCGTAAAGCAGCGTCATGATGGCGAGATCGCGCTTGCCCATCCACGGCTTGGCTTCGAGCAAGGATATTTGCGCCAGCGCCTCCTCGGCTTCGCGCTCGGTCAAGGCCTTGGGCACCGGCTTGTCGAGCTTGGGGCTTCTGACCGCGGCGAGCGCCGCGTTGGATAAAATCTTGCGTTTGGCGAGGAAGCGGAAGAATCCGCGCAGCACCGACAGCTTGCGCGCGGATGTACTGTGCTTGCGGCCGGCGCGCGCGCCTTGCGCGAGATAAGCTCTGAAATCGGCCGGCGCCAGCGCCTCCAGTTTTTCCAAACTCGCCACGCCGCCCAGATGACCGGTGAGGAATTCGAGGAAGCCGGCGAGATCGCGGCCATAAGCAGAGACGGTGTGGGGCGAGGCGCGTTTCTCATGCGCCAGCCAGTCCTGCCAGGCGGAGATCGCTTCGATCAGTTCCTGCGATGCCGCGAAACGATTGAGCGGCGTCGGATCGGGACGGAAGGCCTGGGCGGGTTTGCGGCCGGGTTTCACGCCGGCAGGTCGAGCCATGCGGCGATGGTGATGCCGAGCGAGCGGGCGAGGAAGCCCAGCAGCTCGGTGCCCTGGCCGGGGTGGAAGCGGCCCGGCTTGCGCGTGCCGATGCACAACAGCCCCGCCGGGCCGGCGCGGCTGACCGAGAGGCGGAGCAAAGCCGCCGAGCGCACCAGATCGGCGCCGCCGCCGAACAGCGCGGGGTCGCCCGGCGCGTCGGAAAACAGCACCACGTCGCGCTCCGGACCCAGCACCCGGTCGACCGTGCCGTTTGCCAGTATCTGCACGCCTTGATGCGACAGGCGATGCTTGGCGCCGTTGCCCTCGACGCCGATCGTGACGACGTCCGCATCCAACAGCATGGCGAGGTCGGTGGTGACGATCTGGATCAACTGCTCGAAGCTCGACGCCGACAGCAGGGTCAAGACCGCGGTGTGCACGCGGGTCTGGCTGGCGAGATTGGCCCGCGTCGTGCCGATCAGCGAGCGCTGCTGGCCCTTGAGCTTGGCGATGTCGTCGCGCTGGCGCTTCAGCATGAATTGCTGCATGTCGACCACGCCCTCCCCGCGCGTCGCCGCCGGCGGCGTCAGCAGATCGAGTATCTCGGGATGCTGGACGAAGAAATCCGGATTGCGGCGCAGGAAGGCGATCACCTCGGCGGCGGCGGCGGAACGCTCGACCGTCACCGGCGGTGGCGGCGCTGCGGCGGTTACCTTGTCCTTGGTGCGGTCCAATGTCCGGCCCTTGCCTATTCGGCCGCCGCGGCGGGCTTTTTATTCTCGCCCAGGATCGACTGGCCGGTCTTGGCCCAATCGGCGAGGAAAGCCGCCAGCCCCTTGTCGGTCAGCGGGTGGAGGAAAAGCTGACGCAGCACCGCGGGCGGAATGGTGCCGACATGCGCGCCGAGCTTCGCCGCCTGGACCACGTGCATCGGCTGGCGAATCGAGGCCACCAGAACCTGGGTCTTGAATTCGGGATAGTTGCGGTAGATCTGGACGATGTCGGCGATCAACGCCATGCCGTCCTCGCCGATATCGTCGAGCCGGCCGACGAAGGGCGAGACGAAGGTCGCCCCGGCCTTGGCGGCGAGAATCGCCTGCGCCGCCGAGAAGCACAGCGTGACGTTGACCATGGTGCCCTCGGCGGAGAGCGCCTTGCAGGTCTTGAGTCCGTCCTTGGTCAACGGCACTTTCACGGTTACGTTCTTGGCGAGCTTGGCCAGCTTGCGGCCCTCGGCCAGCATGGTGGGATGATCGGTCGCGGCCACCTCGGCGCTCACCGGGCCGGGCACCACCGCGCAGATCTCGCGCACCACGTCGAGGAAATTGCGCCCCGATTTGGCGATCAGCGACGGGTTGGTGGTGACGCCGTCGACCAGCCCGGTCGCGGCCAGGTCGCGAATCTCGGCAATATCGGCGGTGTCGATGAAGAACTTCATGCCCGTCACCCTTTGGTCCAGAGTGTAGACCATGCCCGACCGTGATTCCAGTTCCGAAGCCCTGTCTTTGGGACGCGTGAGTGTGCTGTTGCCGCTGCCGCTCGCCGGAGCCTATGATTACCGCACTCCCGATGGCGTTGCTCTCGCGCCCGGCGATTTCGTGCGCGTGCCATTGGGGCGGCGCACGCTTGCCGGCGTGGTCTGGGGCAGGGATTCGGGCGAGGTTGCCGAGGCCAAGCTCAAAGCGGTGGCCGAGCGTCTGCCCGCGCCGCCTTTGCGCCCGGAGCTGCGCCGATTCGTCGATTGGGTGGCGCAATACAACCTTGCCCCGCCAGGCGCCGTGCTCAAAATGGCGATGAGCGTGCCCGCGGCGTTGCATCCGCCGCGCGCCATTCCCGCCTATGCGCTGAGCCGGACGGGCAAGCGAGCCCTGGCCGAAGCAGCCGAGTCGCTGACCCCGGCGCGGCGCCGTGTGCTGGAGGCGCTGGAAGGCGGCCCCGCCGCCACTTCCACCGATCTCGCGCGGCGCGCTGCCTGCGGCGCCAGCGTGGTGAAGGGCCTGGCCAAGCTGGGATTGCTCGACGCCGTCGATCTGCCGCCGTTTCTCCCGCCCCAGCCCGATTGGAAACTGCCCGGCCCGCCCTTGTCGATCGCTCAGGCGCTGGCGGCCAAGAATTTGTCCGCCAAGGCGGCGCAGGGGGGATATTCCGTGACGCTGCTGGACGGCGTCAACGGCTCGGGCAAGACCGAGGTCTATTTCGACGCGATATCCGCGGCGCTGGCGGCGGGCAAGCAGGCGCTGGTGCTGCTGCCCGAGATTTCGCTCTCGGCGCAGCTGCTGGCGCGCTTCGTCAAGCGCTTCGGCGCGCCGCCGGCCGAATGGCATTCCGATCTGGGCGAAGCATCGCGCCGCGCGACCTGGCGCCAAGTCGCCGAAGGCCAGGCGCGGGTGGTGGTGGGCGCGCGCTCGGCGCTGTTCCTGCCCTTCCGCGAGCTTGGCCTGATCGTGGTGGACGAAGAGCACGAAACCTCCTTCAAGCAGGAGGAGGGCGTGATCTACCACGCCCGCGATATGGCGGTGGTGCGCGCTTCGCTCGCCGGGATTCCGATCGTCCTGGTCTCGGCCACGCCTTCGCTCGAAACCACGGTCAATGTCGAACAGGGACGCTATGCGCGGCTCCACTTGCCGGTGCGGCACGGCACGGCGCAATTGCCCGAGATTCGCGTGATCGATTTGCGCCGGGACAAGCCCGAGCGCCAGCGCTTCCTGTCGCCGCCGCTGGTGCGCGCGCTCGAGGACACGCTCAAGGCGGGCGAGCAGGCGATGCTGTTCCTGAACCGGCGCGGCTATGCGCCGCTGACGCTCTGCCGCGAATGCGGCTTTCGTTTGCAATGCCCCAATTGCACCGCGTGGCTGATCGAGCACCGCTTGCACGGCCGGCTGCTGTGCCATCACTGCGGCTATACCGCGCCGCCGCCGCCGCACTGTCCGCAATGCAACGCCGCCGGCAGCTTCGCCCCCTGCGGTCCGGGGGTCGAACGCTTGGCCGAGGAGGTGGCTTCGCGTTTCCCCGCCGCAAGGTTGCAGGTGATGGCGAGCGACACGCTCGCCGGCCCGCGCGCCATGGAAGAATTACTCGAACGCGTCGAGCGCCGCGACATCGACGTGCTGATCGGCACGCAGGTGATGGCCAAGGGCCATCATTTCCCGATGCTCACGCTGGTCGGCGTGGTCGACGCCGATCTGGGCCTGGCCGGCGGCGATCTGCGCGCGACCGAGAGAACGTATCAGCTGCTCCACCAAGTGGCGGGGCGGGCGGGCCGCGCCGAGCGCCCGGGCCTGGTCTATCTCCAGACCTTCATGCCCGAGCATCCGGTGATGAAGGCGCTGGTGAGCGACGATCGCGACCGTTTTCTCGCCGCCGAGGCCCAATCGCGTCGCGCGGGCGGCTGGCCGCCCTTCGGCCGCTTGGCCGCGATCATCCTGTCGGGTCCCGACGCCGGTTCCGCCGACCGCGCCGCGCGCGATTTCGCGAAGGCGGCGCCCCATCTCGAGGGCGTCGAGGTGCTGGGTCCCGCGCCCGCGCCCTTGGAACGGCTGCGCGGCCGGCACCGGCGGCGCTTTCTGGTCAAGGCGCCGCGCAACGCCAATCTCCAGACGGTGTTGCGCGACTGGCTGGCGCGGGCCAAGCCGCCCTCCGCCATCCGCATCCAGGTGGACGTCGATCCCTACAGCTTCGTGTGATCTAAGCGGCTGTATTGTTGCGGCATTTTGCCCGGGCAGGCCGGGTTGCGCGGCTCATATCCCTATGTTAGAACCGGCCCGCTTTCCAGGCGGGGCCGCTCGCGGGTTTCGGGCGACGATAACGTGCCGGGAAGCGCATCGCGGGTGGGGCTGTCCAGGGCGGTCTCGCCCCTGGCCAATAGGGAACTAAGTTCAAGTGGCATCCGAATCGGCAGGCGTTTCCGGACTGGCGGAGCGTTACGCGGCGGCGCTGTTCGATCTCGCCGATGAGCGCAAGGCGCTCGACGACGTGGCGAACGACCTCAAGGCGTTGCGCGGGCTCATCGCCGAGAGCGCGGATCTGCGGCGCATGATCCGCAGCCCGGTGCTGGCGCGCGGCGAGCAGGCCAGGGCGGTGAATGCCCTTGCGGAGCGCGCCGGGTTCAAGGAATTGATGCGCAATTTTCTGGGTTTGCTCGCGCGCAACCGCCGCCTGTTCGCGTTGCCCGAGATGATCGAGGGCTTTCTCGGCATCCTGGCGGCGCGGCGCGGCGAGGTGACGGCGCAGGTGATCTCGGCGCAGGAATTGTCCGAGACGCAGCGCAAGGCGATTGACGAGCGCCTCCGGAAGGCGGTTGGCGGCAAGGTGGCGATCGATCTCAAGATCGACCCCGGCCTGCTGGGCGGCCTGGTGATCAAGGTGGGCTCGCGCATGGTCGATGCGTCGCTCAAGAGCAAGCTCCGGCGGCTGGAGCTGGCGATGAAAGGGGTTGGTTGATATGGAAATCCGCGCGGCGGAAATCTCCGCCATTCTGAAGAAACAGATATCTCAATTCGGCACCGAAGCCGACGTGGCCGAAGTCGGTCAGGTGCTGTCGGTGGGCGACGGCATCGCCCGCGTTTACGGCCTCGACAAGGTGCAGGCCGGCGAACTGGTCGAGTTCCCGAACGGCGTCAAGGGCATGGCCCTCAACCTCGAAACCGACAATGTCGGCGTCGTCATCTTCGGTGACGACACGGGCATCGGCGAAGGCGACACGGTCAAGCGCACCGGCTCGATCGTCGACGTGCCGGTGGGCAAGGGCCTGCTGGGCCGCGTGGTCGATGCGCTGGGCAACCCGATCGACGGCAAGGGGCCGCTCAAGGACGTGAAGCGCACCCGCGTCGAGGTCAAGGCGCCGGGCATCATTCCGCGCCGCTCGGTGCACGAGCCGGTGCAGACCGGCCTCAAGGCGATCGATGCGCTGGTTCCGATCGGCCGCGGCCAGCGCGAGTTGATCATCGGCGACCGCCAGACCGGCAAGACCGCGGTCGCGATCGACACGTTCATTAATCAGAAGGGAATCAACGCCGGCAGCGACGAAGGCAAGAAGCTCTATTGCGTCTATGTCGCGGTGGGCCAGAAGCGCTCGACCGTGGCGCAGATCGTCAAGACGCTCGCCGATTACGGCGCGCTCGAATATTCCATCATCGTCGCCGCCACCGCGTCCGAGCCCGCGCCGCTCCAGTTCCTGGCGCCTTACACCGGCTGCGCAATGGGCGAGTATTTCCGCGACAACGGCATGCACGCCGTCATCATCTATGACGATCTCTCCAAGCAGGCGGTGGCCTATCGCCAGATGTCGCTTTTGCTGCGCCGCCCGCCGGGGCGCGAGGCCTATCCCGGCGACGTGTTCTATCTCCATTCGCGTCTTTTGGAGCGCGCCGCCAAAATGAACCCGGAGCACGGTTCGGGCTCGCTCACCGCGCTGCCGGTGATCGAGACCCAGGCCGGCGACGTCTCGGCCTATATCCCGACCAACGTCATCTCCATCACCGACGGCCAGATCTTCCTCGAAACCGAACTGTTCTATCGCGGCATCAGGCCGGCGATTAACGTCGGTCTCAGCGTCAGCCGCGTCGGCTCGGCGGCGCAGATCAAGGCGATGAAACAGGTCGCCGGCAAGATCAAGCTCGAATTGGCCCAGTACCGGGAAATGGCGGCCTTCGCCCAATTCGCCTCGGATCTCGATCCCGCGACTCAGCGGCTTTTGGCGAGAGGCGCGCGATTGACCGAACTCTTGAAGCAGCCGCAATTCAAGCCCATGCCGGTCGAGGAACAGGTCGTCTCGATCTTCGCCGGCACGCGGGGATATCTCGACAAGGTCGAGATCGCCGCTATCACGCGTTTTGAAGCCCAGATGCTGGGCGAGATCAAGGCCAAGGCGCCGAAAATTCTCCAGGCCATCCGCGAAAAACGCGAATTGGCCGCCGACACCGACAAGGAATTGTCCGCCTTCCTCGACAATTTCGCCAAGAGCTTCGCCTGAATCCATGGCGAGCCTCAAGGAACTCCGCGTTCGCATCCGCTCCGTCCGCTCGACGCAGAAGATAACCTCGGCGATGAAGATGGTGGCGGCCTCGCGCTTCAGGCGCGCGCAGGAGGCCGCGCTCGCGGCGCGGCCCTATGCCGAGCGGATGGAACGCATGCTGGCCTCGCTCGCGGCCAATCTCAGGAGCATGCCCAACGCGCCGCCCTTGCTGGCCGGAACCGGAAAAGATTCGGTGCATTTGCTGGTGGTCGCGACCTCGGATCGGGGATTGGCCGGCGGCTTCAACGCCACCATATTGCGCGAGGCGCGGCGCGTGCTGCGCGAGCTGGAGAACGCCGGCAAGCAGGTGAAGATTCTCACCATCGGCCGCAAGGGGCGCGATGCCTTGAAACGCGACCGCGCCAAACAGATCATCGAGAGCCTGACCGAGGTGGGCCGGCCCAGGCTCGTCTTTTCCGCCGCCGAGGACATATCGGCGCGCGTGGTCACCCGCTTCCAGGCGGGTGAGTTCGACGCCTGCACCATCGTCTATAACCGTTTCAAATCCGCCATCAGCCAGATCGTCACCCGGCAGCAGCTGATCCCCTTCGCCGTTCCCGAGAGCAAAAACAAGCCCGATGCCGCCAAGGCCGGGGTTTATGAATTCGAGCCGGAGGAAGAGGAAATCCTGGCCGCGCTGCTGCCGCGAAATCTGGGCGTGCAGATCTTCACCGCGCTTTTGGAGAACGCGGCCTCCGAGCAGGGCGCGCGCATGACGGCGATGGACAATGCCACGCGCAACGCCGGCGAGATGATCGACCGGCTGAACATGACCTACAACCGCCAGCGCCAGGCCTACATCACCAAGGAACTGATCGAGATCATTTCGGGCGCCGAGGCGCTTTAGAGGGAATCCCACCATGGCCAAGAACAATGTCGGCTCCATCTCCCAGATCATCGGCGCGGTCGTCGACGTCAAATTCGACACGGACCTGCCCTCGATCCTCAACGCGCTGCACGTGCAGAACCAGGGAAAGACCCTGGTGCTGGAAGTGGCGCAGCATCTGGGCGAGAACACGGTGCGCGCCGTCGCCATGGACACGACCGACGGGTTGGTGCGCGGCATGGAGGCGGTCGACACCGGCGCAGCCATTCGCGTGCCGGTCGGGCCCGAAACCCTGGGCCGCATCATGAACGTCGTCGGCGAGCCGGTGGACGAGCGTGGGCCCATCAAGACCAAGCTCATGATGCCAATTCACCGGGCGGCGCCCGAGTTCGTCGACCAATCAACCGAAGCCGAGATCCTGATCACCGGCATCAAGGTGGTCGATCTGCTGGCGCCTTATGCGCGCGGCGGCAAGATCGGCCTCTTCGGCGGCGCCGGCGTGGGCAAGACCGTCATCATCATGGAGCTCATCAACAACATCGCCAAGGCGCATGGCGGCTATTCGGTCTTCGCCGGCGTCGGCGAGCGCACGCGCGAGGGCAACGATCTCTATCACGAGATGATCGAATCGAAGGTCATCATCCCCGACGGGCCGGGCTCCAAGGCGGCGCTGGTCTATGGCCAGATGAACGAGCCGCCGGGCGCGCGCGCGCGCGTGGGGCTGACCGGCCTGACGGTGGCAGAATATTTCCGCGACGAGGAAGGCCAGGACGTGCTGTTCTTCGTCGACAACATCTTCCGCTTCACCCAGGCGGGTTCCGAGGTCTCGGCGCTGTTGGGGCGCATCCCCTCGGCGGTGGGATACCAACCCACCTTGGCCACGGACATGGGCACGCTGCAGGAGCGCATCACCACCACCAAGAAGGGCTCGATCACCTCGGTCCAGGCGATCTACGTGCCCGCCGACGATCTGACCGATCCGGCGCCGGCCACGTCCTTCGCGCACCTTGACGCCACAACCGTGTTGTCCCGGCAGATCGCCGAGCTGGGAATCTATCCGGCGGTCGATCCGCTCGATTCGACGTCGCGCATGCTCGATCCGCGCGTGGTTGGAGAGGAGCATTACCAAGTGGCGCGCGACGTGCAGCGCGTGTTGCAAACCTACAAGTCGTTGCAGGACATCATCGCCATCCTGGGCATGGACGAGCTCTCCGAAGAGGACCGGCTCACCGTCGCGCGCGCGCGCAAGATTCAGCGTTTCTTAAGCCAGCCCTTCCACGTCGCCGAGGTCTTCACCGGCACGCCGGGCGTGTTCGTCAAGCTCGAGGACACCATCAAGGCCTTCAAGGCGATCGTCGCCGGCGATTATGACGATTTGCCGGAGAGCGCCTTCTACATGGTCGGCACCATCGAGGAGGCGGTGGAGAAGGCGAAGAAGATGGCGGCGGAGGCGGCGTAAGGCCCATGGCCGACAAGGTCAAATTCGAGCTGGTCTCGCCGGAAAAGCTGTTGCTCTCCGAGGAGGTCGCCATGGTGGTGGTGCCGGGCACCGAGGGCAATTTCGGCGTGCTGCCGGGCCACGCGCTGCTCATCTCCACCGTGCGGCCGGGCGTCATCGACGTCTACGCCCAGGACCAGCGCGCGGTGACGCAGCGCCTGTTCGTCTCGGGCGGTTTCGCCGAGGTGACGCCCGAACGCTGCACCGTGCTGGCCGACGAAGCCATGCCGGTCAAGGATATCGATCGCGCCGCGGTCGAGGGCGTGGCCAAGGCCCTCGAAGGCGAGGTGGCGGGGTTGAAGGACGAAGTTGCCCGGGCCGCGGCCGAGGAAAAGTCCGAGCTGCTCGCCCGCCTCCGGGCATCGGAGCGGCGCCTGGCCGCATCCCGCGCCAAACTCGAGGCGCTCAAGGCCCTCCCGCACTAGGCCTGTTTTCGTTTCAAGGCCGGCCTATCCCTGCGGTGCATGGTTAATTTATACTGCCGCTGCGATGGATCACTGGAAACTCGCCGATATTCCCTGGAAGAGATTCGAGCCCGGCAAGGTCGATCCCGAGTTCGTGCGACTCGTCAAGGCGGCAAGCCTGGTCGAGCACAATGGCGGCGACTACAGCCAATATCTTAACAGCGTCTTCGCCGGCGACCCGGAGTTCCAGGAAGCCGCCAGGCTTTGGGGCGCGGAAGAGGTCCAGCACGGCCAGGCGCTCGGCCGCTGGGCCGAACTGGCCGATCCCGGCTTCGACCACAAGGCGGCTTGCGCGCGCTTCCGCGAGGGCTATCACGTTCCCCTGCGCCCGCAGGGCTCGGTGCGCGGCTCGCGTTCGGGCGAGCTGATCGCGCGCTGCATGGTCGAGACCGGCACCAGCTCCTATTACACCGCGCTGGCCGAGGCGTCGCAGGAGCCGGTGCTGAAGGAAATCTGCCGGCATATCGCCGCCGACGAACTGCGTCATTACAAGCTGTTCTATACCCACTTGAAACGCTATCTCGAGATCGAGAAGCCCAAGCTGTGGCGGCGTTTGCTGGTCGCGCTCATCCGCATCGTCGAATCCGAGGATGACGAGTTGGCTTTCGCCTATCACGTCGCCAACGAGCGCGAGGACGCGATCTATTATCGCCGCCGCGCGGTTCATGCCTATCTGCGGCGCGCCTATGCGGTCTATCGCCGTCCTCATGTCGAGCGCGGCATGGCGATGATCTTCAAGGCGGTGGGATTGAAGCCCAACGGCCGGCTCGAAAGCACCGCCGCGCGCATTGCCTGGTGGACGATGAGGCTCCGCGCCTTCGCGCTCGAACAGGGCGGGCTTATCCCACCGCGCGGCTACCGGACAGAAAAGGCGCGAATTCCGCCAACAGGTCGCGATAGAGCGATTGCTTGAAGTCGACCGCGAGGCGCGGCAATTCGCGCGCCTCGACCCATTTCCAGGCGTCGAATTCCGGCGTATGCGCGGCGAGGTCGATGTCGTCCTCGCTGCCGGTGAAGCGCATGGCAAACCATTTCTGCGCCTGGCCCTTGAAACGCCCGCCCCACAGGGTCTTCTGTAATTCCGGCGGAAAATCATAGACGTGCCAATTGACGCTCTCGGCCAGAAGCAGCGCCTGGTTGGTGCCGATCTCCTCCTTCAATTCCCGCCGCGCCGCCTCGAGCGGTTTCTCGCCCTTGTCGATCCCGCCTTGCGGCATCTGCCAAGCGTCGCTTGTGCCGATGCGCCGGGCGACGAAGACAAGCCCGCTTCTGTCGAGCAACATCACCCCGGTGCCGGTCCGGTAACCGGCCGGCGGGCCGTCCCTCACTCCGCCGCCTTGGTGGAGCCGAACAGCGTCACGCCGCGCAGCATGTCGACCGCGCGGGCGAGCTGATAGTCGTCGGTCGAGCCGAAGGTGCTGGGGTTGGAGCTGTCGGCGGGCGCGGCGTTATCGTTGTCCGATGGCTTGGCCGGTGCCGGCGGCGAATTCGCCGCGCCCGCATCGGTGTTCTTGAGCGCGCCCTTCAGATCGGCTTCGTGGGTGGTCTGGCCGGTGGCGATCTTCTCGATCTTGGCCGGCTCGACCGTGATGTCGGGCTCGATGCCCTTGGCCTGGATCGAGCGTCCCGAGGGCGTGTAATAGCGCGCCGTGGTGAGGCGGATGGCGCCGTGGCCGGGCAGCTGGATGATGGTCTGCACCGAGCCCTTGCCGAAGGAACTGGTGCCCAACAGCACGGCGCGGTGATGGTCTTGAAGCGCGCCGGCCACGATCTCCGACGCCGATGCGGACCCCCCGTTGATGAGAACGATCATGGGCAGGCCCTTGGTGAGGTCGCCGCCGGCCTTGGCGTCGAAGCGTTGCGCGTCCTCGGGATGGCGGCCGCGGGTGGAAACGATCTCGCCCTTGTCGAGGAAGTCGTTCGACACCGCGATCGCCTGGTCGAGCAGACCGCCGGGGTTGTTCCGGAGGTCGAGCACGATGCCGGCGAGCTTGTCGCCCGCCTTGGCCTTAAGCGATTTCATCGCCGCCCGGACGCCGCTATCGGCCTGTTCGTTGAAGCTGGTGATGCGGATATAGCCGATGTCGTTGCCGATGAGTTGCGACTTGACCGATGCGACCTTGATGATCGCCCGCTTGAGCGTGATGGTGAAGGGCTGCGTGCTGCCGCGCCGGATCACCAGCTTGATGTCGCTGTTCACCGGCCCGCGCATTTTCTCGACCGCGTCGTTGAGGCTCATGCCGGCAACCGGCTCGCCGTCGATGGCGACGATCAAATCGCCGGGTTTGATCCCGGCCTTCGCGGCGGGCGTGTCGTCGATGGGCGAGACCACCTTCACCAGCCCGTTTTCCATCGTCACCTCGATGCCCAGGCCGCCGAATTCGCCCTGCACTTGCACCTGCATGTCGCCGTAGCTCTTGGGGTTCATGTAGCTCGAATGCGGATCGAGCGCGCTCAGCATGCCGTTGATCGCCGCTTCGATCAGTTGCTGGTCGGTCACCGGCTCGACGTAATCGGCGCGCACGCGCTCGAACACCTCGCCAAACAGATCGAGCTGCTTGTAAGTCTCGGAATTGGCGGCGGGGACCTGGTTCTGCGGCTGGTCGGCGGCGCCGGCCTGGAGCGGGAGTAACCAGAGGAGGGTGGCGGCCAAGGCCGCTGCAACACGGGAACGCATTATCCATTTACCTTTTCATCGCGGATTGCCAGCCACGGCAACGGGTTGATCGGTTGGCCGTCGTGTCGAAGCTCGAGATAGAGGCGGGGTTTTTGACTGCCTTGAGACATGACACCCACCGGCTCGCCGGCTACCAGCCACTGACCGACGCTTGCATCGACCCGGTCGAGGCCCGCCAGAAGCGAATGATACCCGTCGCCATGACCTATGATCAATATTTGCCCGTAACCCTTGAACGGTCCGGCGAACAGCACCTTGCCGTCGAACGGGGCCACCACTTGCGCGCCGGAGCGGGTTTCGAAGGTCAGGCCCTTGCTGGGGGCGGCTCCCGCTTGCATGACATCGCCGAAATGTACGACCAGGATTCCGCTCGCCGGCGCCGCCATATGCCCCATGGCCTGGGAAATGGGCCTTATGTCGCGCGGCCGCGTCGGGTCCGGGGTCGCGGGCGGCGGGGCATTCATCGCCAAGTTTTGGGCCGGGGTTTCGCCGGCCTGCGGGCGCGAAGCCGCGCGGGCGGCCTGCGCGTCGCGCG
>Ga0187863_10001257_pt1 | contig 20612 bp, 19 predicted proteins | sample June2016WEW_11_1_FD_132975 | JGI IMG/M metagenome (GOLD analysis project Ga0187863, IMG submission 132975) | Peatland microbial communities from SPRUCE experiment site at the Marcell Experimental Forest, Minnesota, USA - June2016WEW_11_10 | ecosystem: Environmental > Terrestrial > Soil >... | reverse complement strand
CGGCAATTGCGGCGTGCATGAAGGTAATCCAGATCGGCAGAGCTGCGCGTGCGCCGGTCTCTTTTTCACCCAGCGATTGACGGCTGTCAAAACCAACCCACACTCCGCAAGTGACGGACGGCGAGAAGCCGAGAAACCAGGCATCGGTGAAGTCGCTGGTTGTTCCGGTTTTGCCTCCCAGAGGATGCTGGAGCGCGGCGACTGCGGCGCCGGTGCCGTGATCGGTGACAGCGCGGAGGAGGACCATCATGGAGCGTGCGGTCTGCTGCGAGATGACCGGATTGATTTCGGGCCGGTCCTGCCACAAGGTAATGCCGTCGGAGTTCGAGACTTTGCGGATGAGGCGCGGAGTCACACGGATGCCATCGTTGGGAAAGACTGAATACGAATCCACTTGCTGTTGAAGCGTGATTTCCGCCGCTCCCAAAGCTACCGGCAAATAGGCGGGTATGTCCGAAGTGACGCCGAAGCGATGCGCGGTATCGATGACTTTGTGAATGCCCACGCGCGCAGCGAGTTTGACCGCGGGAATGTTGCGCGATTCGGCAAACGCATTGATCAGGGTCATCGGGCCCTTGAAGTCGTTTTCGTAGTTGTGGGGCGTGTAGCTGCCAAAGCTGACTGGCGCATCGTCGATGATGTCGTCGGGTTTCGCGCCGGCCTCAATGGCCGTGGTGTAGACGTAGGGTTTGAAACTGGATCCAGTCTGACGCTCGGCCTGGGTTGCGCGATTGAATTGAGAGAGAGCAAAGTCGCGCCCACCCACCATTGCCAGAACATCGCCACTGGTGTTGTCCATGGCGAAGAGGGCGCCCTGTGCGCCGGAGTCTTGCTCCAGTGTCGCGCGGCGAGCATTGCCTTCCGCCTGATCGGTCAGATGGACATAGATGATGTCGCCGGGCTTGACGAGCGCATCGCCGAAGCGCTGACCGGTCCATTGCCAATCGGCGGGCAGCAGGACCACTTCTCCATCACCGATGCGGGCATGAATCTCGAGCGGCAGAGCGCTGGTGACGACCGCGTGCACATAGTCGCCGGGACCGCTGGCTAGGGCCCAGTCGGGATGCCGGTATTGTTCAATGGGGATGCCGCCGGCGAGGACGTTTTCAAGCTTGCCCTTCCAACCATGGCGGCGTTCATAGGCCGCGAGACCGTCGGGCACTGCGCGGTTTGCCGTCTGCTGCAGAGTGAGATCGAGCGTGGTCTCGACGCGGAGCCCGTCTTCATGGACTTCGTCTGTTCCGAATCGCTTCTCGAGTTCGCGGCGCACTTCCTCCTGGAACCACGGGGCGACGGAGGCATCGGGCTGCGAGATGTGCAGGCCCAGCGGAGCCTGGCGGGCTTCCTCCGCTTCCTGGTGCGTAATGTCGCCATCGGACTCCATTTCACTGAGCACAAGATTGCGTCGGCGGAGAGCTTTGTCCGGGAAAAGCAGCGGCGAGTAGGCGACGGGGCCCTTGGGCAAACCGGCCAGAAGAGCTGCCTCGGTGAGTTTCAGGTCTTTGGCGTGTTTTGAAAAATAAAACTCCGATGCGGCCTCGAAGCCATACATTCCACTACCTAAGTAGATCTGATTCCCATACAAGGTGAATATCTGCTGCTTGGTGAAGGCGCGTTCAATCTGAATGGCGAGGTAGGCTTCCTGCAATTTTCGAGCGGCGGTGCGTTCAGAAGAAAGAAAGAGATTGCGCGCCAGTTGCATGGTGAGTGTGGAGGCACCCTGCACGCGGCCGTGACTGCGCAGATCGTGCACGACTGCTCCCGCGATGCGCAGGACATTGATGCCCCAATGCGACTCGAAGCTCTTGTCTTCAATTGAAATCACAGCCTGGCGAAGAACGGGTGCGAAATCGTCGTAATTGACGACCACCCGTCGCTGGAGAGCGAAGGAACCGATAATGTGATCGTTGCGATCGTAGAGATCGGTTGTTGTGGAGGGCCGATAGCGCTCAAGATCCTGAATCTGCGGAAGGTCTACGGAATAAACGAGTGTTGCTCCTGCGAGCGCTCCCGTGATGATGGCGAGGAGAAAGAGCGCAGCAAACGCAACCTTGCCCACAACCTGGCGCCGTCGCACAGCCGGAACCGGATCGGGGTCGAGGCGATGGTACCGGCCCATTCCCCGCTTTTCGAAGGTCTGTTTGGTCGTGGCAGCCAAGAGCTTCAGGCCTCATGGGCACCGAGCGAACGCAGAAGGTGCCAAAAGCGGTTCCTAAAAGCAGTTCCCGATCCACGAGCTGGACGAGGCACTGCGAGCGCTTGCTCATGCTGCCGTTATGCCAACAAACGCCGAACCCGAACAGACGCAAATCAGGAAAAGCGAATCAGCAAAGATTGCTCAACGGAAGATGATCAGGAAACCCCTTGTGTTTAAGGCTAGCATGTCTCGGCTTCGCTGCGGGCTGCGGGTGTCGCTGCAGAATCAGCCCATGCAAGATCGGGAAACTTCGACCCTTTTCTGAAGGGGTTACCCGTTTTTGGCTTTGAGCAATTCGAGTGCTTTGTTCAGCGGCGCGTCTTCCTTGGGCTGGGTCGTTCCTTCCGCAAAGTCGTCTTCTGAAGGCTGGCCCACTTGCACCGTTGGAGTGACGGCATCGTCCTGGATCTTCTTGCCGTCCGGGCCCTCGAACTTGGCCACCGTGAGCATCAGGGCCCCGCCATCCGGCAGCTCGATTGTCTTTTGGACGGAGCCCTCGCCGAAGGTGCGTTCCCCGACCACATCGCCGCGCTTTGCGCCCTCAATCGCATCGGCTGTCAGCTCGGCTGCGCCGTAGGTGCCGCGATTGACGAGCACTGCGAGGGGAGCGGCGGTGATGAACTTCGATGAATCGGCAGCGAAGTCTGGGTGGTGAACTTCTGCCCTTCGAGCGTCGCCAGCGTTCCCTGGTTGATAAAGAAATTGGCGAGCCGCAAACCCTCGGCTGAGTCGCCAGCCGCGCAATCGCGCAGATCCAGAAGGACTTTGTGGTTTTTACCGGCAGACTTGAGCTTGGCGGCAATCTCGTCCACGCGGGGAGCGGTAAGAACCCCCGGCTTGAGATACAGAATGGTGGAGTTGTTGTATTGCTGCTCGTTCAGAGCCGGAGGAGCGGAGATGGTCCGGGTGAGGGAGACTTTATCCGGGTCTGGTTTCCGGGGACGAACCACCGAAAGCGCAACCGAAGTGCCGGATTTGCCTTCGAGCATCAGACGGATGACCGCCAGCGATAATTCGCGCGTGGACTGGTCGCCGATGGATTCAATCACATCCCCGTCGGCCAGGTGTTCTTTGTCGGCAGGCGAACCGGGGGCCACGCTGACGATCGTGGCGTAGCCAAAGCGTTTGGAGACGGTGACGCCGATCTGGGCTAAGCCGGTCGCGGGGCGATCCTTGTAAATCTTGTACTCAGCTGCGGTGAGATAGCTTGAATCGGCATCGAGCGATTCGAGCAGTCCGTGGAGCGCGCCCGTGGTGACGTTGCCGATGTTGGGCTCGGTCACGTAGTCGCTTTGAATCCGCTTCAGAACTTCAGCATACACATGCATTTGGCGGTAAGCGCCGTCTTCTTCGCCGCCGGCATGCACGCCGAAGAAGCCGAATTGGCCGAGGCCAAATCCGAGACCGAGAACCGCAAAGACTCCGGCTGAGAGGATGAAAACCAGCCGTTGGAAGGATCGAGACACAGGCACCACCAGGACGGTCTTATGGGGAAAAGACCGCTCACATTCTATAGACGTAATGATAACCCAAGGGTGGGTACGCCGGCAGAAATTGGGACTCGATGGTTACGCCTTGCCCGCTTTCTTTTCTACGCGTCTTCTTGTGCCGAAATGCGAGTCAACTCGGCAGCCACGCGCTCCAATTCCTCCACAATTCGATTGGAACCGGATGCCTTGAAGATTTCCAGCAAGGAGTCGAAGTACCAGATTTGCAGGTCGCGACCACGCTTGAAACGTTTCCAGACCTCGGGGCCTATTTTGCGGTAGTCGTCGAGGATGGTTCGCGCGTTGTAGAGCTTGTCAGCGGCTGAGATGAGCTGCACGTCTGCAGGCTCGCTGCGAAGCCGCTCAAGATAGGCTTCCTTGCGGTGTTCCCAGGGCTCCTTCTGGTTTGAGTCTTCGGCCAGCGTGTCGGAGAGGCCTTCAACCATACGCGCCACATTGGCGCCGAAGCTGTACTCGATGTCTTTGAGCCGCGGGGTTCCACCATGGTCTTCGACCGCATCGTGAAGGAGTGCCGCTATGACCATGTCTTCGGTGACCGGGACGGTGGAGTGGCCTGCTTCTCCCATCACAAGGGAAGCGACACCCAGCAGGTGCGCCATCGAGGGAATGTCGGATCCCTTGCGGCGCTCAATGTGAAGGATTCGAGCGTAATCAACGGCGCGGGAAAACCTGTCACCCAGGTGGAGGAGCCGCGTCTGGGTTTCGGCATCGGGCGCGTGTTCCTTTTGGGTCTTCATCCGCGCAATGTCTCACTCTCCGATACTTTTTCCGGCTGGAATTTCCTTACGTATGAAGATCCTGAGCTCTGCGGGCCTTCAGTGCCGTGTACTCTCGCGGCGGCCCTCGATGGTGATCGGGGTCTGCTTGGATTTCCGATACACGTTGGCGACCGCCATCGTCCAAAAAGGAACCAAATCGACTCCGGGTACGAGCTTCGCGAAGAACGATGGCAGAAACTCCCAGTGCCAACCGAGAAGTTGGATGAGCACAACTCCGATACCGAGATCGAGTATGTCGTCGGCGGGCGACGCACCGCCCTGGACGAAGAGGGGAAAAACGATAATTTGCAGGGCATCGGCAAGGATCGCGAGAGCCATGGCGGCTCGAAAACGCGAAACCGGCGAGATGGAAAGGATGGCTTGATTCATATCGGCCTGCCGCTCGAACTCGTTCCCGATTCGACTATTCTACGCAGCAAATCCCGGCTCATCCAGGTTCAGATGCGCATCCCGGGAACCGCCTTCTACTGAATTGATCTAATTTGGTGGCGGAGGGCAGGATCGAACTGCCGACCTTGGGGTTATGAATCCCACGCTCTAACCATCTGAGCTACTCCGCCGGGCGGGATGCAGCGCATAGCGCCTTCACTGTAGATGATACGGGCGCTTAAACTTGCGGTCAAACCACCTGCGGCGGGGCCAATCGCGCCTTCGGCGCCCTCCGTCCGCGGCGTCGGGGCTAGGCTCTCAACTTGTGCCTAAGGGTCTGTAAAAGAGCAAGGTTAATCTAGCCGAGAATGGCGCCGAAGGCGCAGCTAGCCCCACCGCAGGTGGCGCCGCAGGCGCAGTTGGCCCCACCGCAGGTGGTAGTAGACTCGCCAGCATGGGAACAATGCGCATTGCCGGCGTGATTCCGGCGCGGCTTGCTTCGACACGCCTCAGCCGCAAGGTGCTCCGCGCGATTGCCGGGCGCTCCATGGTGGAGTGGGTATGGCGCGCCGCCCGCGAGAGCGGACTGATGGATCCGGTTTTGGTGGCGACGGATTCCGATGAAGTGGTCTCTGTCTGCCGGGAGCGCAGCATTCCGGTGGTGATGACGTCCCCTGCGTGTGCCAGCGGTTCCGACCGGGTGAGGGAAGTGGCGACGCAGATAGATGCCGACATTTACGTCAACATTCAAGGGGATGAGCCGACATTGACGCCGGAGTTTTTTACGCCGCTGTTGGGGCTGTTTGATCGCCCGGAAGTTGAGGTGACGACGCTGGCGGTTCGCTGTCCGTCGGAGGAGATTGGGAACCCAAACGCGGTCAAAGTCGTGACGGCGCTCGATGGGCGGGCGCTCTATTTCTCTCGGTCTACGATCCCTTTTGACCGCGATGTGTCGGGCTCTGCCAGGTATCGCAAACATCTGGGAATCTATGCCTATCGCAAGGCGGCCTTGGAGCGGTTTGCGTCGCTCGCGCCTTCGCCTCTTGAAAAGCTGGAGCGCCTGGAACAGCTGCGGCTGCTGGAAAACGGGATCGGTATCTATGTTGCGGAAGCTCCCGGCGACACGATTGGCGTGGATACGGAAGAAGATTTGGCGAGGGCCGAAGCGGCGCTGCGCGCCAGGGGCACTGAGGCCCGCTGAACAATACTGAACAATAGAAGAATTGCGCGCAAGAACCGGAGTGCAGCAAAAGGCGAATTCGCCGAATCTAGTTCCATGAGCACCATTCCACAAATCGTCATGCCGACTCCGCCACAGATTCTCGACCACGAAACCGCCTGGCAAAGCCTCACGCGGCGCGACCCCGCCGCAGCCTTCTTCTATGCGGTGGCCACAACCAGAGTCTTCTGCCGGCCCAGTTGCAAAAGCCGGTTACCGCTGCGCGAAAATGTCCGTTTCTTCGCGACTGTCGAAGAAGCGCAGGCCGCTGGTTTTCGTCCATGCAAGCGCTGCCGTCCCACCACTGCCCTTGCAGGGAGCCGACCCTTGGATAAGATTCGCGCTCACATTGAGGCACACGTCGATCGCCCCGTGCGCCTTGAGCAACTCGGCCGGATCGCCGGCTTGAGTCCCTTCACGGTGCAACGCCTGTTCAAGCGCGAGATGGGAGTCAGTCCGCTGCAATATCAGAAGGCGCTCCGGGCGGGTAGCCTGCGCAGCGCACTGCGCCGAGGCACCACCGTCACGGACGCCATCTACGAGGCGGGCTTTGGCTCATCGAGCCGCGCGTATGAGGGGGCGCAACTGGGCATGACGCCGGCTCGATTCGCCCAAGGCGGCAAAGGCGAGTCGATTGGCTGGTGTGCAGCGCGCACTCCCTTTGGCTGGATGATTGTTGGTGCGACGGAACGTGGCCTGTGCTGGCTGTCGCTGGCTTCCACCCGCGCCGAGGCCGAGGCGAACTTGCGCGCCGAGTTTCCCGCGGCGGAGTTGCGGCGGGATCAGTCGCTGTCCCGGCTTGTGGATGCGGCGCTTGCGAGCGTGCGCGAAGGCGACGATCTGGCCGCGAGCCGCTCCCGGATCGATTCGCTGGACTTGCGGGGGACTGTTTTTCAGTTGAGGGTGTGGCAGGCGCTGCGCCAGATTCCGCGTGGCGAGACCCGCAGCTATAGCGAACTTGCGCGCGCGATGGGCGATCCCAAGGCGACGCGTGCCGTGGCTCGTGCCTGCGCCATGAATCGCGTGGCGCTGCTGGTCCCGTGTCATCGCGTCGTTGGTGCAAGCGGCTCGCTCACCGGCTACCGCTGGGGAGTGGAACGGAAACAGCAGATTCTCGCAGCCGAAAGAGCCTGAACCGCATGGGCTCCCACCCTTTCGCAAAGGCTACGAACGGGGGGGAACGGAGACTTCAGAGGCGCGCGCCTCCGGAGGCCTTGATGAGCTGACCAGTGACCCAGTACGAGTCGTCGGAGGCAAGGAACGCTGCGATGTCCGCGATGTCTTGCGGCTGACCGATGCGGCCGAGGGGAGTCTCTGCTTCGGTCTTCTTCTGGAAGTCACTGCCGATGAAGCCGGCCGCATGTACCCCTTCTGTTTCGACCATTCCGGGATTCAGCGAATTGACACGGATCTTCTTCGGGCCGAGCTCGCCCGCGAGCGCCACCGTGATCGAGTCGAGAGCGCCTTTGGTTGCGCTGTACACCGACGCGGCAGGGATTCCGGCAGCAGCCACCGAGCCGATGTTAATTACGCTGCCACCCTTGGGATCGAAGTGCTGCAGCGCGGCCTGCGTGGTGAGCAACAGGCCGAGAACATTCACATTGAACTGCTTATGGAAATGCTCAGGCGTGACGGCTTCGAGCGGGCCAAACTCATAGATGCCGGCATTGTTAACCAGGATGCTGATCGGGCCAAGTTCTTTCGCCACGGTCGCGACGAGTGGCCCAATGGTGTCAGGGTTTGCGACATTCGCCTGCACGGCAATCGCTTTCCCGCCGGACTGCTTGATTTCGGCAACCACCTTGTCTGCCCCTGCTTTGCTGCCTGAGTAGTTGACTGCGACTGCCGCGCCACGGCTAGCAAGCTCGCGCGCAATGGCTGCGCCAATGCCTTTGGATGCGCCGGTAACCAGCGCGACTTTGCCTTGAAGTGTGCTCATAATCTCTGCTCCGTTCGGAATGTCATCGATTCGACATTTCGATAACTGCCGAATTGATGGAGTAGACCTCCGAATGGATTCAGATCCGTTGTGGAAATTCTTCGGAGAGTATTTCAGCGCGAGGCGCAGGGTACGGTTTCAAGCGCTTTCAGCGTCTCGGCCAATGCTTCGAGGACACCGGGCCGGAGCTTGAGATTGTGGAACTTGCCGGCGCGTTCGATCTCGATTAATCCTGCAGATTCAAGCTCCTTGACATGATGCGAAAGAGTCGCAGGCGAGATTTCGAGCGCCGCCAAAGCCTGAGAGCAGCCGAGCGGACACGATGCCTTGGCAATGCGCTCCAGCAGCTCAAATCGACGCGGATCGGCCAGCGCCTTCAAAATTGCCGTGCGGCGCGCGCGTGTGAGCCGAGGAGCTTTCGCCGGTATCTCAGAAATCTTTGGATTCGTAGCGATCACTTCAGTGTCCGTTTCTTGGATGCAATGGTAGCGCAGCCGGATTGGATTATGGAGGAGGGCCCTGCATTGGGGTTCGATCGGGCGTAAACTAAGTTCGCCTGAAGACGGGTTTAGAAGGGAGATTCTGCGATGAGCAATCTTCTCTTGATCTTCACGGTTGTATTTGTCCTTGTGATCGCAATGTCTTGCGTCGCGGGGATTGTGGTAATGCTTGGCAACATCCGCCCGACGGAAGAGCCGCCGTGGCGCAAGCGAAAGATCAGAAACCCGTCTGCTACTGCACATCACCTTTTTAGATGACGTGCATTAAATACGGCTCGAATCGGCAGGCACGACGGCGTTTTTTTCCCCGAGGGCGAGCAGCGTCTGGAACTGCGGCGCTTCCGGATCCTTGTCGACGACCGAAGCACGCACGCCGGCGAATCCTGAATTCGCGAGCATCGCTTCCATCTCTGCCTCGCTGAAGCCCAGCCACTCATCGGCATAGAGTTCGCGTGCTTCTTCAAACCGATGCTTCGCCAGATCCAGAATCACAAGGCGTCCTTGCGGTCGCAGAATCCTCCGCGCTTCGCGGAGGGCTCGTTCCGGATGCGCTGCGTGATGCAGCGATTGCGAAAAGAAAACAAGATCGACCGAGGCATCATCGATCGGGACATCTTCCATGTCTCCGAGTCGGAACTCCACATTGGGGGCTGCTGCATGCAATGCCCTGTCTCGGGCAACGTCGAGCATCTTCTGTGACGAATCGACTGCGATCACTCGTGTCGCGGCTTGTGCAAGAAGGAGCGAGAAGCTTCCGTCGCCTGCGCCGAGATCGGCGATGACCATGCGGGGCAGTAGTTGCAAAAAGGCCTCCGCGAGGCTCTTCCAACTTTTGCCGGGGACATAATCTTTACCCAAGCGGCCTGCCATGCTGTCGAAGAAGGCACGCATCTTGTCCTGCCGCTTCTTCACCACGCGGCGCATCGCGGCCTGGTCTGCCGTGGCCTCGGGAATCTCGAGCTGCGCCTGGGCGAGCAGATCGGACCTCATGTTCCCCTCGGTCTCTGGCGATAGGCGATAGAGGCTGTTCTTGCCGGTGCGCCGATCCTCGACCAGGCCGGCCTGCTTCAGCTGCGACAGGTGCGTGGAGATGGAGCTTTGCCCCATGATCAGGATTTCCTGCAATTCCGCCACGGACAACGCTTCTTCCTTTAGAAGCAAGAGTATACGGAGCCGATTGGGTTCGGCCGCGGCGCGCAGGATTTTCACGATTGACGGCATGGATGGTTTCTGCTACATATCAATATATCACGATTTTACGATATAAGGAGTAACCGATGGCCCCCACGACACTCGAAGTTGCGCAAGCCGAATACAAAGTTGCCGATCTTTCTCTGGCCGAATGGGGCCGGAAGGAAATTGCGATCGCCGAGCACGAGATGCCCGGCTTGATGGCTATCCGAAACAAGTACGCGGCAGCGAAGCCGCTGGCCGGCGTGCGCATCACCGGCTCGTTACATATGACGATTCAAACCGCCGTGCTGATCGAGACGCTGATCTCTCTCGGCGCCGAAGTGCGCTGGGCGAGCTGCAACATCTTCTCTACGCAGGATCACGCGGCTGCCGCGATCGCGGCGAGCGGCGTGCCCGTGTTTGCCTGGAAGGGTGAGTCGCTCGAAGAGTATTGGGATTGCACCTATCGCGCGCTTACCCACAAAGGCGACAAGGGGCCGCAACTCGTGGTCGACGATGGCGGCGATGTGACGTTGCTTATCCACAAAGGCTACGATCTCGAAGAAGGCGACAAGTGGGTCGACACGCCGTCGGGCAATCACGAAGAACAGGTGATCAAGGATCTGCTCAAGAAGGTTTACGCCGAGGATCCGCAGCACTGGCACAAAGTCGTGAAGGAATGGCGCGGCGTCTCCGAGGAGACGACGACCGGTGTGCACCGGCTCTACAAGATGATGGAGCAGGGCAAGCTGCTTGTTCCGGCTATCAACGTGAACGACTCCGTCACCAAGAGCAAATTCGACAATCTCTACGGCTGCCGCGAGTCACTGGCTGACGGCATCAAGCGCGCGACGGACGTGATGGTCGCCGGCAAAGTCGCGGTGGTCTGCGGTTATGGTGATGTGGGCAAGGGCTGCTCGCACTCGCTGCGCGGCATGGGCGCTCGCGTGATTGTGACAGAAGTTGATCCCATCAACGCGCTGCAGGCGGCGATGGAAGGATTCGAAGTCACAACGGTCGAAGACACGCTGGGCCGCGGTGATATCTACGTCACTTGCACGGGCAACGTGGACATCATCACGCTTGAGCACATGAAGAAGATGAAGGACCAGGCCATCGTCTGCAATATCGGCCACTTCGATAACGAGATCCAAATGGACCGGCTCAACGCAGAGAAGGGTGTGACGAAGCTGAACATCAAGCCGCAGGTGGACAACTACAAGTTCCCCGATGGGCACAGCATCTTCATCCTGGCAGAAGGCCGCCTGGTGAACCTGGGTTGCGCAACGGGGCATCCGAGCTTCGTGATGTCAAACAGCTTTGCCAACCAGACATTGGCGCAGCTCGATCTCTGGAAGAACAAGGACAGCTACAAGGTCGATGTCTACACGTTGCCCAAAAAGCTGGACGAAGAAGTAGCGCGGCTGCATCTCGAGAAGATCGGCGTGAAGCTGACGACGCTGACCAAGCAGCAGGCCGACTACATTGGCGTGCCGGTGGAAGGGCCGTACAAAGCGGAGTTTTACAGGTACTAAGTGAATTGGCCGTTCTAAGTTCGTAGTTCACAGTTACCGCCTTACGACTGCACAGTGAGCTACGAACTCTGGATTTTGAAGAGAACCTTAGAAATACGAACTGGGAACTTAGACTCCTATGGATACGCCCAGCTTCTCTTTTGAGCTGTTCCCGCCGCGCACGCCGGAGGCTGCGGCGAAGTTGCCGCGGGTGATCGGCGACCTGGCTTCGGTGAGGCCGGACTTCTTCTCGATTACTCACGGGGCCGGCGGCTCGGATCAGGATGGCACTTACGAAACTCTCTTGACGGTCGTCGAGCACGCAGGCGTTGAGGTCGCGCCGCACCTTACCTGTGTCGGTTCGACCCGCGCTCACATCGCGGCTCTCCTGCAGCGTTATCGCAACGCAGGCGTTAAGCGCATTGTTGCCCTTCGCGGCGATCTTCCTTCGACCGCGCCAAGTCCCGCCGCGCCTGGAGAGTTTCATTATGCGAGTCAACTCGTCAGCTTTATTCGCGAAACCCACGGCGACGCTTTCAAAATCGAAGTGGCTGCTTATCCTGAGATGCATCCGCAAGCATGCAGCCCCGGCGCGGACTTCGATCATTTTCGCCGCAAAGTAGAGGCGGGTGCGGACGGCGCGCTGACGCAGCTCTTCTACAACGCCGATGCGTATTTCGACTTTATGGAACGCTGCGGCAAGGCCGGCATTGCGATCCCGGTGGTGCCGGGCATCATGCCCATCACCGGTTTTGCCAATACGCAACGTTTCTGCAACGGCTGTGGCGCCGATCTGCCGCGATGGGTGCGCCTGCGCCTCGAACAGCTTCGGGACGACAAGGCTGCCCTTCTCGATTTTGGTCTGGAAGTGGTGACCCGGCTCTGCGAAACTCTGCTGCGGAATGGAGCGCCGGGTCTGCATTTTTACACCATCAACCGGGCCGAACCAACGCTGCGCTTGTGGAAGAGCCTCGCACTACCATCTCCGCTGGATGCGAAGCGGCTGGAAGACGAGATTGCCGCACTGCATCCCGACAAGATCGAGGCGGAACTTGCTTCAGTGTTGGCGAATCGGGGCCAAGTGGAACGGCGTTCAGCTGGACGCCTTGTCGAAGGCAGAGTTCTTCCCGCATTAGGTTGATCGGGTCAAGACTCGGTCGAAGGTTGCAGTCGGGATATTGGCGTTCAACGCCGTCTCCGGCGGAAGAGACGTTGGTAGAGGCGCCAGACAGCGCTGTGCATCAGGTGGGTTTGTTCGGCTTTGAGCGCGGCGTAAGAGTGTCTGACGTAGACATCGAACTGCGGCGGCCAGCCGATCGAGGAGCGGCGTTCCACGTAATTGCCCTCGGCCCACTTAGCTAATACTGCTTTGTAACCCACAACGTGAGTAACGAAATCGAGCAGGCACTGCGGCATCCGCTCTTCCACAACGAGATAGGCCTTCTCGATAATGATCTTCTCGCGAATATCATTCAGCGGCATGAAGATCGTGGTCATCCAAAGCATCCAGTCCTTCATTTCCGAATCGAGAATGGGGTCGCTTTTTTCTTTTCCCTGGCGATTCAGCAAGGCACGGTAGGCTATGTTGCCTGCCTCGGATGCGACATACAAAGGACCGTAAAACTCATTGAGGCGCTTGTTGACGAGCTTCAGCTTGTCGCGACGCCGGGCGAGCATGCGGGCGCTGAGAAAGGTCATCAGGTAGCCGGCAAAGGCGAGGAGGATGGTGAGGATCGCTGCGTTCTGCAGCACCGTGGGAACGGAGTAGGACAGCAGGTCCATTACGCGGTCGCCTCGGCGGAGAGTATACGGGAAGGCGAATCGGGTTCAGTGTGATCGAGACTACAGATTGGCTATGGGGAGACGCGCCCAGAATATGGGCTGGAGTACCCGGCTTCGGGCCTATTTGTGCGCAGTATCACATCGCCGGCGGGCACACGGTAGTTTCTACGACTTTAGTAATCTATATTCTACAACGTAAGTAACATATAACGATAGTTACCATTTCTATTTCTTTTTATAAGGTGAAGATAATGAAGCACTTATTCTTTCAAAATCTCAAGAATCATCTCGCAATCGCTACCCTTTTCGGCATTTACGTTAGTCACAACGCAGTTCCGGCCCAGGCCGCCACCAGTGTCGCAACCCGGCTCGAGTTTGCCTCAACAGTCCAAACCATTCCGCTCGGCGCCTGTGGCCTTGTAAAAATCTCTACCGCCTCCGGTGCAATGCAACTGGCGGCGGTTGCGTCGCCAACCACTGTGACGGTGAGCGGGGGCAATGGCAATCTTGAGTTCTTCAGTAACGCGGCTTGTACCGTGCGCAATGCCGAGGTCGTTATCCCGGCGAGCCAGAACTCTGGAAATCTCTTCGTCTCGGGATCCAAAGAAGGTTCGTATGTGCTTTCGATCAAAGCGCCGGCTTACAACGCCGCCAGTCAGAATGTCGTGATTTCGGCACCACCGCCGCCGGCCTGTTCAGGCAGTCAAGCAGCACCGACTGCGCCGCCGGCACAGGCGGCAGCGGCCGGGTTCAAAAACCTTGTGTTCGTCGACGAGTTTAATTCGACGAGCACCATCTCGCCGAATAACTCGGGGACCTTCAACTGGTATACCTACAACCCGTATACCGCTTCCGCCGAGCTGAACAAGAACGACATGGAGGTCAATAACGGCTGCCTGACCATCCTGACCGATCTGAGCGGGTACAGCGATGGATTAACAACGATTCATTCAACCAGCCCAACTTCCGGAATATTTCAGCATGGGTACTTCGAGGCGCGGATGCAGTTCTATCCGGCGGGGAGCGAAGGCGGAGCATGGCCTGCATTCTGGTCCTACGCGCTCGAGGCCGTTCAAGGAGCCAGTCCTTTTGCTGAACTGGACTTTCTCGAAGCCTATCCCGGCGGCAAGGGCGGTGCGACGAGTGGAAACAATGGCGTAACGCTGCTGACCACTGTCCATCAGTGGACATCAAGCAATGGTTCCAGCAGCAGCGTGCAGCAGCCGAACGATGTTCCAACGTTGCCGGAGAACTTCAATTACGATGCGTTTCATATCTACGGCTGCTTGTGGACCAAGGATAGCGTCACCTGGTACATCGACAATCAGCCGGTGATGACGGTAGCGACGGGTCCGGGGACGAAGTTCACAGCGTTGGAGCAGGATCACATGTTCCTCGTGCTGGGGACGGGCAAAAACTGGCCTGCCACGTACGACTACGTTCACGTTTGGCAGTAAGCCGGTCAATTTTACCTGGAGAAAAGTTTCTCCCAAAGAAGGAAGGGCCATTGGAGCACGCATTACAAATTTTGCGTGCTTGATGGCCCTTCTTTCGTAGTCACTTTCTTTGTTTGGGAATAACTTTGATCTCGAAGAGCCTGGGCCACAGTTTGCCCGTGACGAAGAGGCGATCGTGTACTGTGTCGTAGGCGATGCCGTTGAGCACTGCTTCGGGGTTGGACCGTGCACTCTCCGGCAACAGGCCGTCAAGGTCGATCCAGCCGAGCACCTTCCCGGTCGCGGGTGAAATGCGGGCGATTCGATCGGAGTGCCAGATGTTGGCATAGATCTGGCCGTGGATGAACTCAAGCTCATTGAGTTCGTTGACCGGAGCGCCGCGATCTTTCACCGTGATGCTTTTCGTTTCGCGGAAGGTTGACGGATCGTAGAAGCGAAGGACGGCCGTTCCGTCACTGAGAACCAGGTTCTTCGCGTCGTGCGTGAGGCCCCAGCCTTCGCCTTCGAAATGGAACGAACGCAGAAAACGAAATGTCGCGCGATCGTACACCAGCGCCACATGCGATTGCCAGGTGAGCTGGATGAGCGTGTTGCCCCAATCGGTCAGACCTTCAGCAAAATACTGGCTCGGCACGTCTTGATAGCGCAGGATGCGCCCGGTCTCGAGGTCTTCCATGCGCAGAGAGGATTTGCCTTGGATCCCAGTGCTTTCATACAGGTGACCATCAACGTAAATAAGCCCCTGCGTGAAGGCCTGCTGATCATGCGGGTAGGCGTGGACGATGCGATAGGTATCTGCCGCGTGCGCTTGGCTCGCTGCGGAAGCGCCGAAGAAGACAACGAACAAGATCCGAATTGCTCTTGGGAAAAACATCTATTGGGATTCTATGGGGATCGTCGCCCTGGGTCGATTAGCTTGCCCCGAGGTAGACGAAACGGAGAAGGAACAGCACGGCCAGGATGTAAAGGAGCCAGTCCTGTTTACGGTAGTTACCGGTGGCGAGATGCAGCACCGCCCAGGCGATGATCCCGAAGCCAAGACCGTTGGCAATGGAATACGTCAGCGGAATCAGGATCAACGTGAGGAAAGCTGGAACGGCGACGAGGGGTTCGTGCCAGCGAATCTCCGTAATCGTGGCCAACATGAGCGAGCCAACAAGAATGAGTGCCGGCGCAGTCGCCGCCGACGGAACGACTCCGACAAAAGGCGCGGCACCGACAGCAGCCAGAAAAAGAAGGCCAGTGACGATGGCGGTAACGCCGGTGCGGCCGCCGGCAGCGACGCCCGCCGTGGATTCGACATAACTGGTCACCGTGGATGTGCCGGTCATGGAGCCGAAGACAGTAGCCGTCGCATCGGCGAGCAGGATCCGGTTGAGCCGCGGGATGGAGTGATCGGCTGCAATAAGGCCGGCGCGTTTGGTGACGGCCACCAGCGTTCCCAGGTTGTCGAAGAGATCAACGAAGAAGAAGACGAAGATGATTTCGAGAAGCCCCTTGTTGAGGGCGCCGCGAATGTCGAGTTTGAGGAATGTGCCGGCCAGGCTTCGGAAACCGCCACTGGCGGGCGTCCAATGAACAATGCCCATGGCCCAGGCGATTCCCGTGATCACAAGAACGCCGATGAGAATGGAACCGCGGACTTTTTTGATCTCAAGCGCCACCATGAGAATGAGGCCCAGCAGCGCAAGTGCCGCGGTGGGGTTGCGAATGTTGCCGAGTCCGACAAGCGTCGCGGGATCGCTGACGACGAGGCCCGCATTGCGAAAGCCGATGAAGGCGATGAAGAGGCCGATGCCGCTCGCAACGGCGGCGTAAAGCTCATGCGGAATGGAGCGCAGAATCATCTGGCGAATGCCGGCCGCAGTGAGGGCGAGAAAGATAACCCCGGAGAGAAAGACGGCTCCAAGAGCGGTCTGCCAGGGGATGTGCATCTTTAGGCAGACGGTGTAAGTGAAGTACGCGTTGAGGCCCATGCCCGGCGCAAGGGCGATGGGATAGCGCGCGATGATGCCCATGAGAATGGAGCCGAACGCCGCCGAGAGGCACGTGGCCGCAGTGACCGCGGCCAACGGCACGCCAGCTGCAGCGAGGATTGCGGGGTTGACCAGCACGATGTAAGCCATCGTGAGAAAGGTCGTAACTCCGGCCAGAATCTCCGTCCGCCAGTTGGTCCCCAGATGAGTGAACTCAAAATAGCGTTCAAGGAACTTGAGCATGGGTAGGCGCTTTTAGAAGAACATAGATGGAGCGCGGCGCAAAGCAATTTGTGCGGTCGCTGCGGATGCCGTCTATGCGGCGAGGCGTTTCAGCGAGCGCCGGTGCAGGATCCAATTCATCGATGTCCCTTGCGTAACAATCGAAAAGACGACCACCATATACGTAGCGCCCAGCATCCACGAACGCCCAAGGGCTTCCGGAACAGAAAGAGCCAGTGCGATCGATAAACCTCCGCGCAGCCCGCCCCATGTAAGGACGAACGTGGAACTTCGATGAGCAGGCCGGATCAGGCGCACGAGCAGGAGCAGTCCGGCGACGGTGACCAATCGCACGGCATTGACGGAAAGAATTGCGGCGAATCCAGTAACGATCGTCGTCCGATCGAGCGCAATGGCCATGGCCTCGAGGCCGAGCAGAACAAAGAGAATCGAGTTCTGCACCTCGTCAATCACCTTCCAGAAGCCATCGACGCTGTTATCCGCGATATTTCCTTTCGGCAGCATGCGATTGAAGTGACGCAGAGCAATTCCGGCCACCACTGCTTCGAGCGGCGGCGACACGTTCAGTGTGTCGGAGAGGGAATATCCGCCAAACGCCAGTGCGATGGTGAGCAGAATGTCCACCTGATACGCATTGATGCGGCGCATGAGCTGGGAAGCAATCCACGCGGCCATCAGGCCGACAAGAATTCCGCCGCCGGCTTTGGCCAGCAGAATTCCAGCAACGTGCCAAGGTGTGGGCGCGTCACCGGCAGCGACCTCAAGCATGGTGATGAAGAGCACGGCGCCGATGCCGTCATTGAAGAGAGATTCGCCGGCAAGCTGGGCTTCAATGTGCTTCGGAATGCCGACGCGGCGCAGCATCTCCAACACTGCAATGGGATCGGTGGGGGAGATGAGTGCGCCGAAGATCAGGCACTCGATCCACGGGATGCGGCCGCCACTCATGAGCTCCATCAAAAGGGCGACGAGGAAAAACATAATGCCCGTGCCCACCGTGGACAGCAGCGTGATTGCGAGCTTTTCCCGGACGAGTTCATCGAGATCGAGCAGAAAGGCGCCCGCAAACAACAGAAGGGGCAGCATGCCGCGGAGGATCAGTGTTCCAAAATCAATTTGGTTGAGAAACGCAGTCACCCAGAGGTGAATGCCAGGTACTTTTTTCGATGTGAGTATGAGCGCGACCGAGGCAAGCACCGTCAGCAACATCGTGCCGATGGTGATGGGCAATTTGAGCCAGCGGCAGGTGATCAGACCGAAGACGGCTGCGGTGGCGAACAGAAGGCTCAGAATCTGCAGGATCGTCATAGGTGGCCTGAAAAGTGAATGCACCCATATTAGCGAAAGGGAGAATGACCAACTTCCCGACAAATGGCGAGGCCCTGGGACCGAGGGCCGCTACAGAAGTTTTGCGGCGTCTTTTGCGAAGTAGGTGACGATAAAGTCCGCGCCGGCGCGGCGAATGCCGAGGAGCGACTCGAGAATGGAGCGATCGCGCTCAAGCCAACCTTTTTCAAAGGCAGCGTGGAGCATGGAGTATTCGCCAGAGACCTGGTAGGCGCCGATGGGTACGTCGACACGTTCGCGGGCGGCAAGAATTACGTCGAGGTAAGGCATGGCCGGCTTCATCAGGATCATGTCCGCGCCTTCTTCGAGATCAAGATCGATTTCGCGCAGCGCTTCGCGGAGATTGGCGCCATCCATCTGATAGGTGCGGCGATCGCCGAACTGGGGAGCCGAGTCGGCTGCTTCGCGGAAGGGTCCGTAGAACGCCGAAGCAAATTTGGAGGCGTAGCTGAGGATCGGTGTCTCGGCGAGGCCGTTCTTGTCGAGATCTTCCCGGATGGCGGCGACGCGGCCGTCCATCATGTCGCTGGGAGCAACGATGTCCGCTCCGGCTCGGGCAAGACTGGTTGCGGTGCGGGCCAGAAGTTCGAGGGATGGATCGTTGTCGACCGCGAAGCTGTCCGCAGTCTTGATCACGACGCCGCAGTGGCCGTGGCTGGTGTACTCGCAGAGGCAAACGTCAGCGATGAGGACGAGCTTCTTGGCAGCGGCAGTTTGTTTGAAGGCGCGAAGGCCTTGCTGCACAATGCCGTTCTCATGCCAGGCTCCCGTTGCCTGTTCGTCTTTCTTGTCGGGCAAGCCAAACAACAGGAGGCCGCCAATGCCGAGCTGAGCCGCCTCTTCGGCTTCGCGCACCGCCTCGTCGACCGAGAGATTGAAGACTCCCGGCATGGAACTGACGGCGTTGCGAACACCTTTGCCGGGGCAAAGAAACAACGGATAGATCAGGTCACCCGGGTCAAGCGCAGTTTCGCGGACCAGTGCGCGAAGCGACTCGGTGCGGCGCAAGCGGCGCATGCGATTCTGCGGGAAGCTCATGGATTCATTCTAAGGGAACAGGGAACAGAGGACGAGCGGAGTGAGCTGGGGTTTGCCGCACGCGTCGCGCGTGTTAGAGGAGTCAGGCCCAACACCCGTAACTCCGCCAACACCGAACCCCGCTCAAAGCTGATCGTAGAGTGTGGTGTTGCGATAGCCGAGCAGCGTGACAAGGGTCCAAATGCCGAGTGCGGTGCCAATGGGAATCCGGATCAGGGAGATGAACGCCGCTACGATCGCAACGACGCGGCCCCATTGGGTGCGCTCCATGAGACCCCAGCCGGCGATCAATGCGAGGGCTGCGCGAACCACCATGATGGACCATGCGAACCGGATCAGCGCTGGACCGAAGCCCCATCCCGGACCGAAGGGCCCATGACCCCATGGGCCGAAGCCGTGATTAAGAAATGAGTTGGCGAAGGCCATCCCAACGAAGCCCAGCGCGAGCGAAAGCCCGCCATAGACAAACCAGACGATGCTGAGAGCTTTTACGCGGCTTGCGTAGTTCTGGAGCTGGAAATCGAGATTGGGCACGAAGGGAATCGGCGCCGCGACCGGGCGGCCACAATGAGCGCATACCGGTTGCCCCTGCGCCAGAGCCTGACCACATCCACTGCAAAACATGGTTGCCTCCTCCGAATTCCGTACTGAGCTTAATACGAAAGGGGTGCAACTTGCGTTCCAGTAAAGATTGGGATTGTGGGGAGGCCCGATCAGCGGGTGGAGGGAGCCTGTCGTTGCTTCTCCCAATGTTCCTCGTGGCGGTCATCGCGCAGAGTGAGGGCAGTGATGTGGCCCAGGGGGTCCCGTTCAACGGTGATGCGCGTGAGGCTGATGCCATTGGGATAGAACAGGGTGGAAAGCGACTCGGCCGCCAATTCGTTGATTTCGCCGTGGATGTTTTTTTGATAGAGCTGGTCGCCCTGACGGAAGAGGGTAACGGCGAGAGCGCCGTGTTCGTCGAGGTAATCGCCCGCGAAGCTGTCGAGCTGCGCCGGGGTCAGCCGCAGCTCGGGGGGATGCAAGGGAATGACGAGACGTTCGGCGAATGGCAGTAGTTCCTGCTTTGGATCGAGACGGTGCGTGAGGAGCCATCGCGGCAGGTCTGGCTCGTTGAAGGCGCGGAACCAGCAGTCGTGCCTGAGGCCCTGGTAGACCCAGTAACGGATGTGGCCGCCGGAGGACTTCAGGGCCGCGTACATCAACTCATCTTCGCGCACAGGTACGATCGGATCGTCGCTGCCATGAAAGGCCCAAATGGGCGTGCGGCCCACGGCGTGCGCATATTCGGCGGGAAGCGTCGCGGCCTCATGCCAGCGTTCCGGCGCATAGCTCCAGAAAATTCCGCCGGCGGCGATGGCGATAGCCGCCCACCGCTTGGGGTAGGTGCGTGCGATCTCCCACGCGCCATAGCCGCCCAGCGAAAGACCGGTGAGGTAGGTGCGCGCCGTATCGGCGTGGAATTCGATGGTTTCCTGATCCAGGGCTTCCATGGCCATGTTCATCATGTCGGGGTCGGTCCAGTAGTGAACCTGCGGACATTGCGGCATCACGATGATGAAGGGCCAGCG
>Ga0187863_10001252_pt1 | contig 20663 bp, 14 predicted proteins | sample June2016WEW_11_1_FD_132975 | JGI IMG/M metagenome (GOLD analysis project Ga0187863, IMG submission 132975) | Peatland microbial communities from SPRUCE experiment site at the Marcell Experimental Forest, Minnesota, USA - June2016WEW_11_10 | ecosystem: Environmental > Terrestrial > Soil >... | reverse complement strand
CGCGGAAAGAAAAGAAGAGGTACTGAACGCTTTGGCCCAGGCAGCATCTCACCTGCGCACAAGGTTCGGTGAATCGGTAGGGACTGTGCAGAAATACAATACGCCTCTCGAGCAAGTTACCACGCCTTCGCTTCAGGCACTTCACGCCTACAGTTTGGGACGTACCACTTTGATTGACAAGGAAGACCACACCGCGGCAATCCAGCTTTTTCAACGCGCCATCCTACTCGATCCGAACTTTGCCATGGCCTATGCCTCTCTCGGCCTGGCGTATGGGGAAGATATGGAACGAGAAAGCGTTACGAACTACCGTAAGGCGTATGAGTTGCGCGAACACGTGAGCGATCGTGAGAGGTTCTATATCGAAGCGCACTATCAAGAATCGGTCACGGGCGACTGGGAGGAAGCCCGGGAGGTTTACAAACTCTGGAGCCAGCTTTATCCACGCGACGATATTCCGCACCTGAATGTGAGTGAAATTTACTCCGCTCTCGGCCAATACGAAGACGCAAGGAGGGAGTCGGCGGAGAGCCTGCGGCTGCTTCCTGGAGATTGCCTGAGTAACGGAGTACTGGTGGGCTCGCTTATTCGTTTGAATCGCATGGATGAAGCTCGTGCGCTGATGAAAAGCGCGGAAGAGCGAAAGGTCGATTGCTATCATATCCAGCTATGCCGATATGCACTGGCGTTCCTGGAGCACGACAATCTTGAAATGGAGCGGATTGCAAACAATTCCGGGAATCAGTGGAAGTTGCAACTTACTTATCTCCAGGCCCAGACCGCAGCGTATTCTGGACGGTTGCGGGAGTCCCGCGAGCTGATGCGCCGGGTCGACCTGTTGGCGCAGCAATCAGACCAGGAGCAATTAGGCGGACTATTTGATGAGCTTGCCGCTATATCGGAGGGGCTCTTCGGCAATGAAGAGCTGGCTAGAAAGGAGACGAGGGAAGTGCTCTCGCGATCCAAGAGCCGGGATGCCGAAGGACTCGCGGATATAGCCCTCGCGTTGGCGCACGACGAAATCGGTGCCGAGTCACTGGCCGATGATCTTGCCAAGCGCTTTCCCGACAGCACGCTAATGCAGATGAACTATTTGCCCTCAGCGCGTGCGCAACTGGCACTGAACCAAATGGACACACAGAAAGCCGTCGAAGTTTTACAGATGGCGGTGCCTTATGAACTCGGGAGCCCGGATGGAAGCAACCCAATGTTTCCCATCTACCTGCGTGGCCGGGCCTATCTGATAGCAGGAAGAGGCGGCGAAGCGGCAGCGGAATTCCAGAAAATTCTGGAACACCGGGGAATCGTTTTGAACTCGCCCATCGGTGCCCTCTCACATCTAGAGATCGCTCGTGCCTTTACCATGCAAGGCAAAACCGCCAAGGCACGCGTTGCCTATCAGGATTTCCTGACCCTCTGGAAGGACGCCGACCCTGAGATCAAGATCCTGAAGCAAGCCAAGGCCGAGTACGCGAAACTGCATTAGCCCCGTTGGCAGGAATTCGCAATTCCACTGCGTCGAAAGTGAACTGTTGGTAGGCGGTCAGGGGTGTTTGTCGAAGATTCAGCCTAGATCAGTGCCATTGGGTCCGTTATGCGGCTTTGGACTCTGGCAAATAGCCATTCCTTCGGGCGGGCTTCGCTTACCTTTTGCCTCAGCGACTGTGCGCATCTTGCACGATCCAAAATAAATGTTACGCGCGACCAACTGTCCCTTCCACACTTGCAATGGTTCAAGAGACACTTCGGGAATAAAACCGTGCGAGCACAGTTATCAACAATGAACGATTCGCAAACATTTCAACATGGAGAAGTTATGAAGATGTCCTATTTGAACGTTGTACTTACTCTGAGTTGCCTGCCCGGGTGGGGCGGAAGTGCGCTCGCACGAGTGTGTGAGCTGACTTGCTAAACGACGCTCACTTGCCGGAAAGTCTGGTCTGGCTTCGCAGTCGCATTTTTTGGCGCGGGGAACTTGAATGAAATCTTTGTTCCTCCGTGATTTGACTCGATATCCATTTGACCACCAAAGTGGCGCACCCGCTCGCGCATCCCTCTGATCCCTACGCCAGAGCCCTGCGATTGAATGTCCACCAGCTTTTCCTCCGAGATTCCCTTCCCCTCGTCCTGGACTTCGAGGAGAACGCTTTCCGAGTCGCGCGCAATGCGAATTACCGCACTCTTACTCCCGCTATGACGATGAATATTGGTCAGGCATTCTTGCACCAGCCGAAACATAACCAATTCCATTTCGCGCGAAAGTCTTTCGAAGTCCGCCGGCACGGTGAGGGAAATCTCCAGACCGCTGCGCTGAGTCAGGCCCTGGATATACCAGCGAAGAGCTCCCGCCAATCCTGTTTCGTCCAGCAACGGTGGATGCAGCAGATAAGACATTGTCCGTATCTCCTGACTCAGCTGTTGAACCAACTGCTCGCTCTCCTGCACATACTCGGCAAATCCAGCAGGCTCTTGCGGCGCATGTCGCGCCGCTTGCGCCAGACTCATGCTCAGCGCGCTCAGGATTTGTCCGGCGCTGTCGTGCAGTTCGCGCGCGATATGCCGGCGCTCTTCGTCCTGCGCCTGCAACAAACGACTCGACAGGTCGCGTAGCTGCTCGGCCTGCTGCACAACCTCGCTGGTTCGCACGCGCACTTCAGCGTCCAGGGTTTGCGCCAGCGTGCGATAGTTCTCCTCCGCTCGCACGCGTTCCGTTATGTCCAACGTGATACCGTCGAAACGCCTCGGGTGCCCGGCCGCATCATAAAAGGTTCGGCCCATAGCACGAATCCATTTCTCGCGCCCATCCGGCGAAATCGTGCGGTATTCAATATCGTATGGAGTATCACTGGCGTTGCACTCAGCGATGGCTTGACGGGTGCGCTCACGATCCTCAGGATGCAAGCGCTCGTAAAATGTGTCGATCGTTACATCCGCGTCTGGCGACAACCAGAAATGATCCTTCACCCGGTCGTCCCAGATCAGCTTGTCGAAAGGAAGATCGCAAAACCAGAATCCGACGTGCGCCCCTTCGGCAACCATGTCGAAGCGTTTCCGATGCTGCAGCAACATTTCCTCGGCATGTTTTCGAGTCGTAATATCCTGAACCGTTCCCAGCAAGCGTAAAGGCAACCCGTCGGATCCATATTCGAGCTGAGCTGTGAACTCGACCCAAATGCACGCGCCATCCCCTCGATAAGCACGTCCTTGATAAAAGAATCGAGCACCCGTCTCCAGCGTGTGGGAAAAAGCCTTTTCGAAAGTTTGCACATCGTCGGGATGACAGACCTTCGCGCGGAACTCGGCGGCGGAAATTGGGCCATCCTCGCGAGATCGGCCGAAGACCTCATAGGGCCGGTCGTTTTCCCACGAGACTCGGTCTTGCTCCGGATACCAATGCCAGATGCCAAGCTCCGCAGCGTCTGTTGCCAGCCTCAGCCGTTTCTCGGACGCCGCAATCGCGTCGCGGGCGAGCACCTGGCGAGAGATGTCGCGGAAATAACAGACGACCCCGAACTGACCTTCCGGCAGCGGTATGCGGTTGATGCGCCACTCATAGTACTCGATGGCCCCGCGATCAAGCCGCTTTTCGTTCCATTCGGGAACGAAATAAGGTTCGCCCGTCTCGAGCGTATGACGGAATCGTTTGACGATTTCGTCCGCATATCCTTGCGGCCATAGAATATGGACCACCTCGTCAAAATCGCGGCCGATCAAGTCGAGAATATTCCCAAATACCGGTTTCGCGGTCGGGTTTACCTCCCGTATCCGAAAGTCTGCATCCACCAGGTAAACCCCGAGAGGAGCCTCGTTGAGCAGGGTCGCAAACTGCTCGTTCCGCCGGCGCAAATCCTCTTCTGCACGTTTGCGCATGCGCGCCATTTCTAAACGCGTCTGCACTCGCGCCAGCAGTTCGCGGGCGCTGAATGGCTTGATCAGGTAATCGTCGGCCCCGTGTTCCATTCCTTCGACGCGCGACTCCTCGCCCGCGCGCGCAGAAAGCACGATGATTGGAATCGTGCGTGTTTGAGGATGTGATCGCAGTTCGTGCAACAGGCCAAAACCGTCGAGATTGGGCATCATCACGTCGGTGAGAACAAGGTCCGGAGTGCGCTGCCGGAGTGCCGCCAAAGCCACCTGCCCGTCTGGAACCGCTTCTACGTCGTACCGTTCTGCGAGCAATCGCACCAAGCACTGGCGCATATCGGCATTGTCGTCAGCAACGAGGATCAGCGGACGCTTCTCGGATGCAGCTTTGGAATTCGCGAGTGGGGGACAAGGGATGGGGATTAACTCGTCGGCGGGAAGCAGTTCGGCGGCGACATCACTTCGTTCGGCTTCAGGAAGCCAGCGCAGCGCCTCCTCCACAAACGGCGCGGCCCCCACTGCAGTGGACGCTAACGTGCGTGTTCCTCCGATTCTGTCCGGGGGCAAATGTGCCGTCCCGAGCGGGACGCTCACAATGAAAGTGCTACCGTTTCCCTCGATGCTCTCCACGCGCACCGTTCCGCCATGAAGCCTCACCAATTCCTGCACCAGAGCCAGGCCAATCCCGCTTCCCTCATGGGTTCTGCTTCGCGTGTTCTCGACGCGATGGAAGCGCTCAAACAGACGCGGTAATTCCCGGGCGGGGATCCCAACCCCCGTATCGCGGACGCGCAGTGTGACGTCGTTCCCTTCTCTGGCCAGTGAAACAACAATTTTGCCTTCGAACGTAAACTTGAAAGCATTGGAGATGAGGTTGAGAACGATCTTCTCCCACATCCCGCGATCCACAAAAACCGGTTCATCGAGCCTCGCGCAATCCAAGTCCAACTGCAGACCCGCTTTCTCAGTGGCGGAGCGGAACACACTGGCCAGCTCCACCGTGAAGCCCGCGAGCTCCGTTGGTTGATAGATGGCTTGCATGCGGCCGGCTTCGATACGCGAAAAATCCAGTAGCGTATTGACCAAACGGAGCAAGCGAGAGCCGTTGCGGTTCACCAGTTCAAGCTGGCTTTTGGCCGCGGGCGACAGGTCGGTATGGCTGCGCGAGAGCAAGTCCTCCACCGGACCCAACATCAGGGTGAGCGGCGTGCGAAACTCGTGGCTCACATTGCTGAAGAATGCGGTCTTGGCGCGATCAATTTCCGTTAACGCCTCGGCGCGTTTTCGTTCCTCATAGTGTGAGCGTGCGTCCGCCATGCTGGTCACGATCTGACGAGTGACGAGGCTCAAGAAGGTACGGTAGCTCTCGTCCAACTTTTTCTTAGGACTGATGGCGCAAACAAACACACCTGGCGAGCCATCTTCTCGCGCGGCCGGAATGGGCATGAGGAGCGTTCCTGACGGCGGTGTGTCCCACGCCCCGACGGGAAGCTCGCACTCGGTGATTTGAAGATTTACCTCGAGGATCTGCTCCGATCGAATGACTTCGGTCATTCTGTCCGAAAGAGTTGAACCCTCTTCGGAAAGCAAGGATCGAAGCGGATGGCCTGCAGGAATTCCGGAACTTGACAGAATCTGAAATCGCCCATTCGACCGGGCGCACAATGCCGAGAATGGAACATCGTGTGAGTTTTCTGCGAGTGTTTCCGCGGCGATTCGATAAGCGTCCTCTTCGCTCTTGGCGTCCACAGCGCGCGCCGCCAGATCCCGCAAGGTACGAAGGCGCCGCTCGCCGATGATGTTATCCGTGGTTTCTATGACGGCGGTAAAGATGCCGCCCACCGTGCCCGCCTCGACGCGCACCGGACTAAACGAAAAAGAGAAGTAACACTCTTCCGCATAGCCGTATCGATGCAGCACAAGCAGGAGGTCGTTCGACCATGTCGCGTCACCGGTTTGCACGACACCGTCGAGCATCGGACCGATCGTATCCCAGATCTCGGCCCAGCAATCGCTGCAACGTTGCCCCAAGGCCCAGGGATGTTTCGTGCCGAGAATCGCTCGATACGCATCGTTGTAGAGGACTACGTGCTCCGGTCCCCAATACAGCACAATAGGAAATCTCGAGGCAAGGCAAATACTCAACGAGGTCTTCAGGCTTTGTGGCCAGCCGTCGATCGAGCCAAGCGGCGTCTGCGACCAGTCATGCTCCCGGATCAACCGGCTCAGTTCTCCGCCTCCCGCCAGCCATTCCTGCGGTCGTAAGGCCGGCGGTTCACGAGGGACGACATTTGCCTCATTTCCGCCCTCCAGCAATCTGGCGATTGCCGGAAGCAGCTGTTGGGAAAGCTCTCCCTTCACAACATAGGCCGCCGCGTCGACGGCCTGCGCCTGATGGCGTGCAATGTCAGGATCATTCTGGCTAACGATAAGTACTTTGGATTTTGGCAGCTCTCTGCGGATGATTCGTGTTGCCTCGAGTCCATCCATTCGAGGCATGGAAATATCCATGATCACGACGTCTGGTCGCAGGGCCTTCGTCTTTTCCACCGCCTCAAGCCCGTCGCCCGCTTCGCCGCAAACCACGTAGTCGGCGCGGGAGGAGAGCAGGGAACGAATTCCGCGTCGGACGATCTCATGATCGTCCACGATGAGTATGTGGCCCGGCATCATCTTTTTTTCTTCGAGAACACTCTTCTGTCACCTGCGGGCTCAGTCACTTCCACTCTTAAATTTACCTATTGATATCGATAGACCAGGCTTATGCACTGCCGCCATGCGATGCCATGCCGTAGAGGATGGCTGGAACTCAGGAACTGAAGAATAGCTAGGTCAGGAATGGAAGGCATATACAGTGTTCGCTGTAGAAGCGGCGATCTGATTTGCAATCTTGCCAGGATCGTTGCAATCCGCAAAATCGCGCTTGTTCCAGGGCTCACACATGGAGCTTCTGTCTAAGGCAAACTCTGTACGTATGGGTGTCTGCGTCTACAGTAAACCCTGTATGTAACGACCCGCCCTTATGTCCATAGATTATGTTGTTCGTAAAACCGTTCTTATCGCCCTACATTCGCCGAACCGGGAAAAATTAAGTGCCAATCATAGGAATTCGCACCAGGCAGCGTGCCCAGGAAATCAGCAAGGAAAATCGTAGCCTGCCTAAAGCGCCTACTGGAATTCAGGGTCTTGATGAAATCACGGCAGGCGGTTTTCCGCGCGGACGCCCCACGCTCATTTGCGGCAGCGCCGGCGCGGGCAAGACTCTGCTGGCCATGGAGTTTCTGGTTCGCGGGGCCACGGAATACAACGAGCCTGGCGTCTTCATGGCATTTGAGGAGACGGCTCCGGAGCTAACGCAAAATGTTCGCTCGCTGGGTTTTGATCTGGATGAGCTGACGAAAGAAAAGAAGCTGGTCATTGATTTCGTTCGCATAGAGCGCAGCGAAATTGACGAAACTGGCGATTACGACCTGGAGGGGCTCTTCATCAGGCTGGGCGCCGCCATCGAGGCCATTGGCGCGACGCGAGTGGTTCTGGACACTATCGAGAATCTGTTTGCGGGATTGCAGAATCAGGGCATTCTGCGTGCCGAACTGCGCCGCTTGTTTCGCTGGCTCAAAGACAAGGGTGTTACCGCCGTCATCACCGCCGAGCGCGGCGAGGGGGCTCTCACCCGGCATGGGCTGGAAGAATATGTATCCGATTGCGTCATCCTGCTCGACCACCGGGTGACGGACCAGGTTTCGACTCGCCGCTTGCGCATTGTCAAATACCGGGGCACAGCTCATGGCACCAACGAGTATCCGTTCCTCATCGACGAAGACGGATTCAGCGTTCTGCCCGTCACGTCTTTGGGTCTGCAGCATAGAGTGAGCGACGAACGAATATCGAGCGGTGTGCCGCGGTTGGACACGATGCTGGGCGGGGAAGGGTTCTACCGGGGCACCACGATTCTGGTTTCAGGAACGGCCGGAACGGGCAAGACGAGTATGGCAGCGAGCTTTGTGGATGCGGCTTGCCGCCGCGGCGAGCGCTGCCTCTACTTCTCGTTCGAGGAGTCCCAGGGCCAGCTTATTCGCAATATGCGATCCATCGGCTTGAATCTGGAGCAGTGGACCAAGAAGAAGTTGCTCCAGTTTCATTCCACCCGGGCCACGTTCTACGGACTGGAAATGCATCTGGCGATGATTCACAAGATCGTCCAAGACTTCCAACCCAGAGTGGTTGTCCTCGATCCGATAGGCAGCCTCATACAGGCGGGCAACCGGCGCGATGCGCACACCATGATCATTCGACTCATCGATTTCCTGAAGCAACGGGAAGTGACCGCCTTTCTCACCAACCTCACGTCCGGTGGGGAGGCGCTCGAGAGAACCGATGTTGAAATTTCGTCCATCGTCGACACTTGGCTGTTCATGCGCGATATCGAGCTTGCTGGTGAGCGCAACCGTGCCTTGTACGTCTTGAAATCGCGGGGGATGGCGCACTCCAACCAGCTGCGCGAGTTCCTCTTGACCCCCCAGGGAGTCGACTTGTTGGACGTGTACGTGGGGCCGGAAGGCGTGCTTACGGGATCTTCCCGTCTGTCACAGGAAGCGCGAGAGGAGGCCGCTGCCCTCGCGCGCAGGCAGGACGCCGAGCGCAGGGATCGCGACCGGACGCGCAAACGAGAAGTTCTGGAGGCGCGTATCGCGGCGCTTCGTAAGGAGTTTGAACTGGAGGAGGCGGAAGCCGAAAACGCTAGCGCGGAAGAAATTTCGCGAGAAGAGATGATTGCGCGTAATCGCGAAGCCATGTCTCGCAGCCGTAAAGGTGATATGGATAAAGATGGGATTGTTGGGGGGAGACCGAGAGGAGCCCGATGAAAAAGCCTGCCCGGGACCAAGAGAACAAACCTCTCACTCTCAAGGAGATTGGAGAACGGAACGAGCCTGCCGCGAACGAAGTGTGGCAGCTTCGCCTGTACGTTGCGGGGCAAACCCCGCGTTCGGTGGCCGCTTTCGCCAATCTCAAGAAAATATGCGAGGAACATTTACCGGGGCGCTACGATATCGAAGTTGTCGATCTGGTGAAACATCCGCAGTTAGCGGCGGGAGATCAGATCCTGGCCATCCCCACATTGGTGAGGAAGTTACCGCAACCGCTTCGCAAAATCGTGGGCGACCTTCGCGACACGGAACGGGCGTTGGTCGGGTTACAAATCCGTTCAGCAGCGACGGGAGAGTGAAGTCGACAGTAGGACTCTGTATTGACGAGGTTCGTATGAACAGCGAATTGCCCGAATCAGTCAGCCGCAGGCAACTGATGGAAGAGGCCGAGCAAACGTTGCGCGCCATCCAGTATGGAACCGTGGACGCATTCGTCGTCCAGGAACCGGGAGGTCATCGAGTTTATACGCTGGAGGGTTCCGACCTTCCTTACAGCACCCTGGTGGAGAGAATGCAGCAGGGCGCGGCTATGCTGGACGCTCGCGGGTGTGTCATTTACTGCAATTTCAGCCTGGCGCAGTTGTTAGGTGTGCCGCGCGAGGCCGTCATTGGGAGACTCTTGGAGGACTTCCTTCCCTCGGAGGACCACGCCCATTACCAGAGCTTGCTACAGCAGAATCAGATCGTATCGAGTGAAGGCGAAGTGCGTCTGCAACTCGCTGACGGGAGCCTGATCCCCGCCAATTTCTCTTTCAGTCAATTATCACGGGACAAATCAGCAACCGGAGTTCTGATCACCGACCTGACAGCACAGAAGCAGCAAATGGAATTTGCCTCGCGTCTCCAGAATCTGCAAGATGAGGAGCGTAAACGACTGGCTCGCGACCTCCATGACAGCGTCGGCCAGACTCTCGCAGCTCTCAGCATCAACATTGGCATAGCGCAGGCTCAGTCTGAAAAGCTTGATGCGCTGGGAGCCAGAGCCCTTTCAGAGAATGCTGCACTGGTGGAGCAGGTCTCGCGGGAGATTCGTACCATCTCGCATCTGCTGCATCCGCCGCTCCTCGATATTGCAGGCCTTGCCTCTGCACTTCGCTGGTATGTGGATGGCTTCTCCGAACGAAGCAATATTAAGGTGGATCTGGAAGTGCCCAGCGCTTTTGGCCGGTTACCGGACGAACTGGAAATTACCATTTTCCGCATCGTTCAGGAATGTTTGACTAACATCCACCGGCATTCCGGTAGCACCACGGCTACAATCCGTCTCCATCAGGAAGGAGACCGTTTGACTATTCAGGTTCAGGATAGGGGGAAGGGTATACCCTTCGAAAAACAACCTGAACTGATCGAATCGGGCCGCGGCGGAGTCGGATTTACGGGAATGCGAGAGCGGCTGAGACGGCTTGGCGGCACTTTGGAGATAAAATCTGACGGATCTGGAACCACGGTCAGCGCGACTCTTAAAGTGGCATAAACGCTGCTGAAGGGCTCTGCGCGAGTTACTAACACCTCTCGATGACCGTGCGACTCGCCTCCGCATAAGAACAGGATATTTGAAGGCAACCTTTCCCAAATGTGACATGGTTAGGAATTGTCACTCAACGAATTTGCCCGCGGCGGCATCAGACATTTGTGATATCAAGCGCTCAGCATCGACCCCATGGGGCCCGAATTCTCGTCGTGGATGACAATGTAGCGATGCGTCGCACATTGAGAAACCTTCTGGAAGCCCAAGACGATTGGAAAGTGTGCGATGAGGCATCCGATGGGTGGGAAGCGGTTGAGAAATTCGATAAAGAAAAGTTTGATGTCGTCGTGCTTGACTTTCAAATGCCTGGAATGAATGGACTGGACGCGGCGAAACAGATGACATCCCGTTCGCCGAGTACGCCCATTCTGATGGTCACCCTGCACTACTCGCCCCAACTCGCCGAGGAAGCCCGGAAGATCGGCATTCGCGGAATCTGTTCAAAGGCTAATGTCGGATGTGTTGTAGAAGGCGTTACGACGGTTCTCGATGACAAGTCATACTTCAGGAATAGCCCACAACGATGACATCGCGAGCCACGACGATCCTTTGTATCGACGATGATCCTGAGGTTTTAAGGGCGCGCGAGCAGTTGCTCGAAATGAATGGCTTCCTGGTATTTACAGCATCGTCAGGCGCCGAGGGATTGCAGCTGCTTTCTGATGGACAGACGGTTGATCTGGTCCTGCTCGACTACGTCATGCCAGGAATGTCTGGCAAGCAGCTCGCGGAGGAATTGAAACGCCTCTATCCCCAGGTTCCGATTGTGCTTGTATCTGGCTTTCAGGAATTGCCTGAGACCCTCTTGAGGATGGTAGATGGCTATGTGCGAAAAGGCCAGGATCCTGAAGTAGTCATAAGGACGATTGCGCAGGCTCTGGCAGCGGGCCATGAATAGTTCCGCTCATCCGGCGGACGGAGCGAGGGTATCTACAGCGAACACTGTATGGCAGGTATTGGGAGCCGCCTTTAGATTCTGAAGTTCGGTGTCGACAGCCCGTTCCCCCAACTGGGTTGGCGTGGTTCGTCTTTAGTCAACAATTCGCCGGCGGAAACGTGTGGGCTATGAAGTCGTCAGCTCCGATGGTCATTCTGTGTGTGGAGGATGAAGAACCACAGCTTGAGCTGCGCAAAATGCTTTTTGAGTCTGCAGGATTTGAATTTGTTGGAGCGCGCAGGGGTGCCGAGGCGCTCGAACTGTTTCAAACAAAAAACATCAGCGTGGTGGTTCTTGACTATTGGATGTCTGGGATGAATGGGATGGAGCTCGCCTCGGAGATGAAGCGGTTGCGCCCGACGATTCCCATCATCATGTTATCTGGGTTCCCGTCCCTGCCGGGCGAAGGCGTTGGGTTGGTTGATGCGTGGTTTCAGAAAGCGCGCGTTGAACCGGAAGCGTTGATTGAGCGGGTCAGTGAATTAATCAAACGCAACCCCGGCTGATACCTCCGAATGATTCGGGTCGGGCTTGGGTCGGGCTTGGGTCGAACTGGAATCTGCAGCTGATAGCCATGAAAACATCCGCTACCCGGCAGTCGATTGAGTTACTTGCACTCATCATTCTTTTCTATTTTTTCTCCGGCTCTCTTGACCTCGCCGCTTACGCCGAGATTCCAGATCAAACATCCAGCAACCCGGTGAAGTATTTGACCTTAGAGGAGTTGGGGAATGTGGAGGTCACGACTGCAACGAAGGAACCGGAACAGGTGTGGAAAGCCGCTGCGGCTGTTTTTGTTCTGACAAGCGAGGATATTCGTCGCTCAGGGGCCACTAGCATCCCCGAAGCACTGCGCCTCGTGCCAGGTGTCGAAGTTGCGAGGATCGACTCTGATCAGTGGGCCGTCGGAATTCGAGGCACAGAAACTAACTTTTCAAAGGCTGTTCTGGTCTTAATCGACGGTCGTAGTGTCTACACTCCTCTTTATGCGGGGGTTTATTGGGATGTTCAGGACGTTTTGCTGGAGGACATCGACCGCATCGAAGTGATACGTGGGCCGGGAGCAACGGTTTGGGGACCAAACTCGGCAGACGGAGTAATCAATATCATCACAAAGAGAGCCTCGGACACTCAGGAGGTTTTGGCCTCCGCCCTTGGGGGAAATGCAGACCATGTGATAGCAGAAGCCAGGTATGGAGGTAGAGTTGGTGACGGACTTAGCTATCGTGTGTATGGGAAAGGATTCATTCGAGGACCGGAATATCACCCCACTGGCAACGATTTCGACGCATGGCACCAGGAACGGGGGGGATTTCGTCTCGACTGGAGCCAAAATACTCGTACCGACTACATGCTCGAAGGAGATGCTTATGGAGGAACGTCGCCAGCAGAGACCGGCCCTTCAAGCTTCGTCAATCTTGTCTCGGGCGGAGATGTCGTGGGCAGGTGGCGGCACAAGTTTGAGAACGAATCCGACATTTATTTCGAAGCTTACTTCGACCGAACGGTTCGCAGCGGCCCTCTTTATAGCGAGACTCGGAACACGATTGACATTGATTTTCTTCATCGTTTGAAAGTCGCCGATCGCCACCAGATTACTTATGGAATCGGACTGCATTGGAGTCCGAATCGTTTCATCCAAAAAAGTCCGATTGTGAACGTTGTGCCAAACGTCGACACCGACTACATCCATACCGGCTTCATTCAAGATGAAATGCATTTTCTGAACGATAAACTGTCTGTGATCGCGGGAGCAAAGCTAGAGGGCAACAATTTCAGTGGTTTTGATATTCAGCCCACCTTGCGCGGGTTATGGAATCCCAATCCTCACCAGAGTTTCTGGGCGGCGGCGACACGTGCAGTGACGACGCCGTCGCGCATCGAAGAAGGTTTCCAGCTGTCCGGTGGAGAAATCTCCGCGAATCCACCGACGTACTTGCTTGTCTCAGGCAATCCTAATTTTAAATCAGAAACTGTTTTAGGCTACGAGGGGGGCTATCGCCAATTGCTCACTCCAAAGCTCTACATCGATTTGGACGTGTTCCACAACAACTACGACCATTTGCAGAGCTTTGGCGTTCCGACTTTAATCGGCAACACGCTGACGATTTTCTACGAGAATGCCATTGCAGGAGCCACTAATGGCATTGAGATCGCTCCGAGTTGGACCATAAAACCCTGGTGGAAGCTGTCTGGTTCATATTCCTATGTAGGGATCGATTTCCATGCCGATGCGCCCGGCTCAAATATCAGTTCTACCGGATCAGTTCCAACCTATGAAGGCTCCAGTCCTGCTCACCAGGTGAAGATTCAGTCCAACGTCAATATCGGAAAGCGATTCGAATTCGATCAGACGTACTACTATGCGAGTGCTCTGCCGGCTCAGAATGTTCATGCTTATCAAACCATGAACGGCCGCTTTCAGTGGAACATTCACAAAGAGTTTAGTTTCTCTGTGGTCGGGCAGAATCTATTTCAGCCTTATCACTATGAGTGGGGTACGGGCGACCCCACTGAGTCTCTCGTCGGAATTCGCCGGGCAGCATACCTCAAACTTACGTGGGAAACATCTCGATAATCGTCAGTCAAGAGTCCGACCCTGTGAACACGCGCTGGCAATCAGGAATCGTTCGGCGGGTGGGCAGAGTGGTTCGACGACGTGTCCGGCGTGCGGTACCCTTCAAGCTTCCACCGTATGCCATCGGTCTCGTCCTGCTGATTTTTGTAAGCGTCGTCCTTTCTTGGTCGCAAAGCTCCGGCCCTACTGAATCTCAGGTCAAGGCTGCCTATCTCTACAACTTCGGGAAGTTTGTCGGGTGGCAAGCTGACAGAGCTGCAATCGCCGACTCGTTCGAAATCTGTGTTCTAGGCAAAGACCCATTTGGGGCAGTTCTCGACGCGACGGTATCAGGCGAAAGCATCGGTGGCAGGAAGATCACAATCGAAAGGGCCTCAGAAACTGAACAAGCGACAGGCTGCAGCGTTTTGTTTGTCAGCTCGTCCGAGGAGAGTCGACTCACTCCGATCCTCGCGGCTGCCCAAAAGATGAGCCTGCTCACCGTCAGCGATATCCCGCATTTCGCGGAGCGTGGCGGGATTATCGGTTTGGTCTCGCAGCAAGGCAAAATTCGATTCGAAGTCAATCGCGGTGCGGCCGGGCGGTCGCACTTAGTGCTCAGTTCGGAGCTTCTCAAGGTTGCGACCAAGGTGATTGAGAAACCGATCCCAGGAAGCTAAAGATGGCGACAGGGCGAACGCGATCAATCTCAACACGTCTCACGATGATGAACATGCTCGTGAGCGGTGTGGCATTGTTGCTGGCTTGCGCCGGATTCCTAGCGTATGACCAGATCACGTTCCGCCAAGGCCTGGTTCGAACTCTTTCTGCGCAGGCACAGATCATCGGCTCTAACAGCGTTTCAGCCATTCTCTTCAACGATCCTCAATCTGCTTCCCAAACACTTTCTGCTTTAAAGAGTTCGACGAATATATCCTCAGCCGGCATCCTGACTCTTGACCGTCGGCCGTTCGCGCAATACGCAAGAGAAACAGGGGATGAGATGCTGAGTCTGCCGGCATTACCCGGTGGTGAAATCGAAACTTACAGATTCGGAAGCAAACACGTCGTTCTGATCCGCGAGGTTCTCTCCGAAGGCAAACCCATCGGCTTCGTCTACCTGCGGGCTGACCTGGGTGAGATCAGTCAACGACTCAAGCGATATGCGCTGATCGCATTTTCTGTTTTGTTGCTCTCGCTCCTGGCGGCCATGCTGATTTCGTCCAGGTTCCGCAAGTCTGTGGCTCAGCCGATTATTGAGTTGGCGGAAACGGCGCGCAAGGTATCTCGCGACAAGGACTACAGCGTCCGCGTCATTCCTACCGGGGAACAAAACGAGTTGGCAGTTTTGATCGATTCCTTCAACGAAATGTTACGGGAGATTCAGCACAGGGACAGTGCATTGCAAGAAGCCCATGACGAGCTCGAAGAACGGGTCTTTGAGCGCACCCGCGAACTAGAGTCATCCAATCGGGAACTTGAAGCTTTTTCGTATTCGGTCTCGCATGATTTACGTGCTCCGCTAGAGACGATGAACGGCTTTAGCTATGTGCTCATGAAGAATTATGCCGATAAGCTTGATGCCAGTGGCCAACAATCTCTCCAGAGCATCCGGGCAGCAGCCAGACGTATGGCGGAATTAATCGACGATCTGCTGAATCTGTCACGCGTCACTACCAGCACTATGCGTCGCGAAGAGATTGATCTTAGTGCATTTGCCCGCTCCATCATGGAGGAGCTGTGCCGCAACGAGCCTCAGAGGAAGGTAGAGTTCATCGCGCCCGCGAAGGCGGAAACATACGGAGACGCTCGCCTGCTGCGAATCGCGATGGAGAACTTGTTACGAAATGCGTGGAAATACACGTCTCAACATGACCACGCCCGAATCGAGTTTGGGAACGAAACCAAGAACGGCCGGACCGCGTATTTCGTAAAGGATGACGGAAGTGGGTTCGATGCGCGATCGATCGATCGACTGTTTCAACCTTTCCAGCGTCTTCATTCGGCAGCAGAATTTCCTGGCAATGGCATCGGCCTTGCGACGGTCAAACGGATTATTCAAAAACATGGTGGTGAAGTGTGGGCGGAAGGAGCTGTCGAGAAGGGAGCGAGCTTTTACTTCACGCTGGGAGCGAGTAGGTGACTGAAGGCCCCGAGAGATTGGGAGCTAAAAGTTCGATGTGGGCAATTTTCGTTTCTTGTACGACAAATGAGATGGCCCTATACAAGGAAGACCTGATGTGGCCGCCATCGAGTCGACTGGTACTGTCATTTCAGTGTCGACGAAGCCGCGAGAATGAAGCCGTGCACCTATGCCCCTAAATAACCCGGCGACGGCAACTTTGGATGCGCGAGACTCGACTCCTGGAGAGTCCTCGCCTGCAAATCGAGAACTAAACCACACTTCGGAAGGGCAAGAACTGCCCATGACTGCCGCAGTTATTGAGGAAGCAGAGATTCTGCATGCTTCGATTCGAGCAGGCACTGTCGCCCAGATTGTGATTGCAGGCATCGCCGTGATCGGCCTTCTGTATTTGTTGAAACTCGTAATGGTTACGACTCTGGTGGCAATCCTGCTTGCATTCGTCTTGGAACCGCTGGTGGGTTGGCTCGGTCGAATCCGTATTCCTCGGCCTGTCGGCGCTTTAGTCGCCGTGACGATCCTGATTTGCGTGGCTGGAAATCTTACATTTTTCTTCTACAACCGTGCGGTCGGCTTCGCTATTCAATTGCCCCAGTATTCGGAAAAGATACGGGACAATCTGGCAAATTTTCGCGCACAGACCACCAAGATCGAAGACAGCACGCGCTCGGTTCTTGCCTCTCCCAAGGCTGGTAAACCGCCAGTGCCCGTTGAAGTCCAAGAGGCCCCGGGCCTATCCAACCTGATTTCAGCAGGTACCGGAACGCTGGGAGAAATTGTACTGGCGATCTCATTCGTACCTTTCTTGGTCTATTTCATGCTTACGTGGAAAGATCATATGCTCTCGGCAACAGTGCGGCTGTTCCCCAAGGAGCACCGCCTCATCGCACATCGCACGGTTGGCAGGATCTCGGCGATGATCCGCAGCTTCATCGTCGGCAACATGCTGATCGGCGTGGTAGCTGCTGCGGTCAGCACAGTTGTGTTCTGGTCTCTGGGCATTCCTTATTTCTATTTTCTGGGAGTGATTAGCGGTTTCGTGAGCCTGATTCCATATCTTGGAGTGTTCCTGGCTCTCCTGCCACCGCTGGCCGCCGGTATTGGAATCGTAGATAAGACCAGAGTTGTGATCATCCTGCTCTCAGTGATTGGTTTGCACGTTGTCAGCATGAACGTTCTCTACCCGAAAATCGTGGGTAAGCGGCTACGGTTAAATCCGCTAGTGGTAACGCTATCGTTGTTCTTCTGGGCGTGGATTTGGGGTGCGATGGGGCTAATACTTGCCGTACCTCTGGTGGGAGCGACCAAAATCATCTGCGACTACGTTGATTCGCTTCGTGGACTGGGCAACTGGTTGGGAGGTGCAGAACACGAAAGTTAGCAACTGTTCCTGCGTCGATTTCATCTGACTTCGAGCGCGCGGGACTGTAAAATTTGAAACCGGAGGAGTCTCATGAGTATCTGGACAGTGCTATTCGTAATCCTCGTAATTGCGTGGCTTGGCGGCTTTATGGTGTTCCACGTTGCCGGCGGACTGATCCATCTCTTATTGCTGTTTGCCGTCATTTCGCTGATATTGCACTTCGTCATGGGCGCACGCACCGCCTGAAGGCGTAGCCGGACCGGACGCGGATGATGCTGGCGTGCGGAAACGTCGCAGGAGCCTGCTCAATAACATGCCAGCTCACGCATACTTTGAACCTTAGCGGGAGAATCGCGGAAATTAGTCGGACCGGCGACTAAGAACAGCTGTAAGTTTGTCGCGCGAGCGAGAAACTTCCCCGGATACCCGGGGTTCCCATACCTGTCGTACGAAAATCCTCCACGGGTTTGTTGGTAGGCTCCACGATTCGCTGAGAAACTCCAACTTGCCGCAACTGCACAAGGTTTACAGGATTCGCAGAAGGAGACTGCTATGACTACGCCAGAGCGCCTAAGTCGTTTTTCCGTCAAGAATCTCCGCTCTCTGGCCTGGCACTTGGCCCTACTACCCGCCTTGTTGGCAGTGCAATCGGCTGTGGCGCAGATACCCGCTCGACTTGACCCGCTCCGCAACTCGACGAGATTGTCCGATGCTGTGTCTAAGAATCCCCAGCCCGCTGCTGGCGTAACCGACACCGGCTCCGGCCAATGCAAGGTGCACGTAATTGCCAACGAGGTGATCGTCTCTGATCATGAGAGAGAAGAGGTTGGCTATCACGTTCAGCCACCGGGCATTATTCCGGAGCCCGGTCAGTGGCCATACTTTGCCTGGAGTGACACGCCGCTGGGGGTGGTTCGAGCTCGCAATGGATCGGGCTATCTCTTCTTCGGCAGCGATGGAGGCTGCCACGAAAACTGCAGCGACCCAAACGCGTCGCGCGGGGGCTCGGTCACGGTTTCGCAGGGGACACTCGATCATCCGTTGGGCGAGCCACTGGGCGATCCCAACCCGCCGGTTTATGAGTTCGCCTTTCCGGCGAGCGACAACTTGCCCGTTGATATCAACTACGCAGGAGGTGGACCGGTCTACCGCGTACCCGACAGCGAGCCCGGGGCGGGAAGTCTGCTCCTCGTTTACCATATTGAGCGCAACGCAAATCCGTTCTGGTCGTGGACTGGTCTGGCCAAGTCAACCGACGAGGGACTCACGTGGCAGGATCTCGGCCTGATTCTCAGCGTTCCGCATGCTTACAATCCAACCGGTGCTTCCGGCGTTGGTGAAAATCCGCTTGTACCTTATACCGACCCAAGCACGGGGCTAAAGTACTTCTACATTTTCTTCCCTCATCATTGTTGGACGGCTACCGCCGAATGCAGCGACTTTACTTTTATATCCGTGGCGAGAGCCCCTTACGAAGGGGTTCTTGCCACTGCAGCGACGGGCAACTCCGCCTCGAAGTTGTTCAAGAAATATTACAACGGCAAGTGGGATCAACCAGGATTAGAAGGGCTGGCCAGCGAGACTTTTCCCAACGTGACCGGGGAGACCGATGGAGATTTCCAGATCTTGTGGAGCGCCTATCGCGACCGCTTCGTCGCCATGGTCGATAACAGCCAATACATTGCTTACGGCGAATCCATCGACGGAACCTACTGGCCTCCCATGCAGGTTCTCTACAAGGAACCAAATCTTATGGCGACCATCGGCTATGCCAACGCTGTCGGCCTGGGGGAAGATCCCGGCGTTCTCGGCGACACCTTCTATAGTTACTACACCGACTCGCCCGTGCCCTACAACCCATGGCAACCCGCCACCGTCAACCGCCTCACGATCACGTCAGCGGCGTCGGTGACGTCGATTCAGCCCAATGTCGCGACCGCCGGCGCGCCGGCGTTTTCCTTGTTAGTGTTTGGTGAGCACTTTGCGAAAGACTCAACCGTCCTGTGGAACGGGTCATCTCGCGCCACAACCTATGTGAGCCCGACTCAACTCGGCGCCCAGATTCTAGCCTCAGATCTCATCGACGCGGGCGAGGCGCACGTGGATGTGTCGACGCCCGCCCCGTGCGGAGGCCTTTCCAACGCCGAGGTCTTTAACATTTACGGTCCCTGAGTAGCCTTCAATCGCCGTCGCTCGCGACTGCCTCCACGGATGGTTTACTCTGCTTTTTCAGAATCTCACCCAGCAGAAATAGATCGGTGAGGAGCGCTCGCAAGTGGATGGACGCGTTCAGATTGTCAACCAACTGGGAACTGATCGCCGATTGAGCGAGAACCAGTTCGATGGCAGCGAGAGAGTCGCGAGAGTCGCGAGCGAGTACCGCAACGAACGCCAGGTACTTGTCGGCGGGCTCTAGGCCTTCCTGTTTGACTGCCATCGCACACGCTTCCGGTAACCCCGCTAAGGCTTGCACGGCGCGATGCAGGAACTCACGGACTTGTCCACCTGACTTGCTGCCCTGGTCACTCGGTAGCCCCTGGGCTGCGTATGCCAGCAGAAACTCGTAACATTCTTCTACCGCATCACAACGATCGCGGATCTCAGCCAGCATCGGTTAGTCCTCGGCTTTCGATCCGGCTGGGTGTGTGTGACGAAGAAGCGGTCTCGACTTTCCATCGCTCAGGATCGTGCTCTTCCAGGTAGAAGTCGCGGTCCATCCAGCCAAAGATCATCGATTTCGTGATCGCGCGTTTCTCCGGCCGGAGCCCGAAGTAGACGTGCATCATCACTAAAGCAATCAGTCCAACGCCTGCCAATCCGTGGAGCACGTACATCAGGCCCCAGGTCATGTCACTGAATAGATAAGGATTCCGAGGGAAAAAGATTGTACGCACGCGAGACATCATGAAAACGCCGGTAAGGATTGCCGACAGACCGCACAAAATGATGACGCCATGAAAGAGCTTGTTTTCCAGGGGATACTTGGCAAACTTTCGCGGCGGCGGCGCGGGCATTCCAAGAAACCGGCGAACCCTTTTCCAGGCATCGTCCAGATCGATTCTGTCGGGCCAGATGGACCAGAAATCCAGCCAGAAGGACGCATGAATAATGTGAAAGACGATGGAAGCGGTTAATACGGTGCCGGCGATCCAATGATAAGTCACCCAATTAAACTGGACACCCACCTTCGGCAGGAAAGCGGTAAACAGCAGCGTGAACATGGAGGCTGCCATGATCCAGTGAAACAGCCGCGCGACCAGCGAGTGCCGGGGGACGCGCTTGGGAATCTGCGCAACAAGTTGGGGAGAATCATCGCCCGCGAACTCTCTCGCTTTGGCAAAAT
>Ga0187863_10001250_pt1 | contig 20673 bp, 13 predicted proteins | sample June2016WEW_11_1_FD_132975 | JGI IMG/M metagenome (GOLD analysis project Ga0187863, IMG submission 132975) | Peatland microbial communities from SPRUCE experiment site at the Marcell Experimental Forest, Minnesota, USA - June2016WEW_11_10 | ecosystem: Environmental > Terrestrial > Soil >... | reverse complement strand
GTCGCGGACACGCTCTTGTAGGTGCCGCTGGCCGCGGCGTACCCGGACCAGTTGGTGCTCGAAGCCGCGTTCGCCGGGCCGCCGTGCGCGACTAGGGGCCTGGTGCCGTGGCCATCCGGGCGGATGAGATGCACAGCGGGCCTGATCAGGTGGGCAACGTGCGATGCGGCGGGTGCTGCCGAGGCCGTTCCGGCCGCCGCCACCGACCCGAGCACGATGCCCAGACCGGCGAGCGGGATGCACCATCTCCGTAACATGTGGCTCCTCCTGCGGTAGCTGGGGCGCAAGGATGCTGGGCGGGTCGTTACCGGAACTCAGCACCCCCGCTGGGGTTGCCGTGAAGGTACGATGCGTCTTGGCAAACAAAAAACCATTGAATGGTAAAGCTATAGTAATTAAACCCGTCATCCAGCACCCAGCCCGGTGTGGCCGAGACGGTCCGGGCGCAGGTCGGCCAGGTCCACGACGCGGTCGCAGCGCTGCGCGACCTCCGGGTCGTGAGTAGCCAGGACCAGCGATCTCGCGGGGGCCGGGGGCTCCGGGGGTAGTCCCCCGGGAAAACGGAGCGAGGGGTCGACCCGCTGGGCCAGCAGAGTCCCGGCGTCCGCGAGTTCCAGCATCAGGCTGAGGACGAGCTCCCGTGAGGCACTGTCCTGCTCGGCGGTCGGCTCGTCGGCGATGAGCACGGCGGGACTGGTGGCCAGCGCCCGCGCGACCGCCACCCGCTGCTGCTGGCCGCCGGACAGCTCGTCCGCCAGCTGGTCGGCATGCTCGGCCAGGCCCAGCGACGCCAGCGCCGCCCGGGCCACCGCCCCGGCCTCGCCAGGCGGCGTGCCGGTGGCGAAGAGCGTGATCTCGATGTTCTCCGTGGCGGTGAGCAGCGACACCAGACCGTGGCCCTGGAGCACGGTCGCCACGCCCGGCGGCACCTGTCCCGGGACCACCGGGACCCCGTCCAGCAGCACCTGGCCGGCTTCGGGCGCGGCCAGGCCGCCAGCAGAGCGAGCAGGCTGGTCTTGCCCGAGCCGGACGGCCCGACCACGGCCACCCGCTCACCGGGGCCGACCGTGAGGTCGAAGTCAGTCAGGAGCAGCCGGCCGCCGATCGCGTAGCGCAGGCCCCGGGCCTCGAGCACGCTCACCGGCCCGCCCCCGGGCCCGGCGGATCAACCTGGCCGTCAGGATGCAGGTGAGCGTCCGGGTGCGGGCGAACGCAGGAGTCACCGGGGCCGGAGGGATCCACCTGGTGCAGGAACACGCCGTGCTCGTGCCGCTCCGCCCGGGCCAGTGTTCCGGGCGGGAAAAGGTCAGTGAGCTCGGCCGGCAGCTGCAGCGTCCCGTCCCGCCCCACCACCACGTACTCCTGCCCGGCCAGGCCCTCGGCGCCGACCCGGCCGTCCCGGATCGTGATGGTGCGGCCCAGCGCGCCGGCCACGGCCGGGTCGTGGGTCACTGCGACCACCGTCGTGCCCTGGCTGGTGTTCGCGTCCCGGATCAGCTCGATCACGGCGGCGGCCGAAACCGGGTCGAGCTGCGTCGTCGGCTCGTCGGCGAGCAGCAGCCCGGGGTCATTCGCCAGCGCCACCGCGATGGCGAGCCGCTGCTGCTCACCCCCGGACAGCCTGCCTGCCCGCCGGTGCGCCGCGCCGCCCAGGCCGACCCGGTCCAGCAGTTCCGTGGCCCGCATACGGCGGGCCGACGCGCTGCGCCGGGCCGGCGCCTGGGTGAACATCAGGTTGCCCAGGGCGCTCTGGTAGGGCAGCAGGTTGCGGGCCGGATTCTGCAGCAGCAGCCCCACCTCGGCCAGCCGGAACCGGGCCAGCGCCCCCGTACCGAGGTCGGTGAGCCGCCGGCCGTTGATCTCCACCCGGCCCGCGGTCGGCCGCAGCAGACCGGCCAGGTGCCAGAGCAGGGTGGTCTTGCCCGCGCCGGACGGGCCGAGGAGCGCGACCATCTCCCCCGGCCGGACGGTCAGGTCGACCCCGCGCAGCGCGGCCACCTCTGAGCCCGGGGTCCCGTAGACGTGCACCAGGTTGTCGCAGCGGACTGCGGGCGGCCGGGCCGCAGGTGGCTGGCCCGCCGAAACCTGGCCCGCCGGAAACTGGCCCGCTGGAAACTGGCCCGCCGAGGGCTGTGGGCCGGCGGATGCAGGCTGGGTCACGGCTCAGCCTCCCGCAGCAGATCCGGCTGGACCGACCGGACCAGCAGCATACTGGCGGTCACCGCCGCCAGCACCAGCACGACCAGCGCCGCCCCGACCAGCAGGGCCAGGCCGGCGATGGGCGGCAGGTAGTCCAGTGGCGGGGCCTGCGGCTGGCTGATGAACTCGGGGACACTGCGGACCGCCAGCAGCGTCGCCGCCAGACCGGCAGCCAGACCGATGACGACGCCGAAGCCGAGCACGATGGCCTGCTCGGCCAGCAGCGACGCGCGGATCGAACGGCGCGGGACACGGCTGGCCAGGAGGGCCGCGTACTCGTGGCTCCGCCTGCGGCCCGACGCGTACAGGCCGGTGATGGCGGCGCCCGCGGCCAGCGCGGCGGCGGCCGCCGCATCGGCCAGGAAGAGCACGGTGGCCAGTGCGGGCCCCTGCCGGATCAGCTGAGCCCGTGCGGAGGCGGCGCTGATCTCCCCGGTGATCCTGACACCGGCTGCGCGAAGCGCAGGGCGTACCCGGGCCAGCGCCCCCGGGGCCAGCCACACCTGCTCGCTGGCGTAGGCGGGCGTGCCGCCTGCGGCCCGCTCCGCGTAGGTGCGGTCGACGACGACGCCGTTGGCCGGCGCGCCCGGGATGGCCGCGGCAATCGCCACCGCGCGGACGGGCAGCGGGCTGCCGTCCAGGCCGGCGACCTGTGCCACGCGGGCACCGAGGGGCCACACCCCCCGCGCCGCCAGGCCGGGCAGCGGGTACGGCCGGTCCACGGGGACTGCGCTGGGATTCACCCCCGGCTGGGAGCTGAAAGACCAGACCAGGCCCGCCGGGCCGGGGTGCAGGGAGCTGCCGGCGTTGTTCCCTGACCGCCACCGCCCGGGCGCGCCCAGCCCGGCGGCGGCTGCCACCCACGGGCCGTGGCCAGTGCGGACGTCGATGCTGGCGATGGTGACCGCTCCGGTGACCGGCCTCGCGCTGATCACTGCGCCCGATGGCGGGGGCGCGGAAATCGTCAGGTCGGCCAGCAGGCACGGGCAGCCGGTCAGCTGGGCGGTGGCCGAGCGTGAGCCGCTCGCCGGGCCGAGATACACCGGGGTCTGCCCGACGGCGCCCACCCCCTGCTCGTACACGTCGAGGACCAGGGTGCCGCCCGCAGGCCTGATCCCTCTGGCGTCGAAGCTGACGCGCACGTGGCTGCCGCGCAGCACGACCGGCGGCGGGGCGGGCGGGTCCAGCGCGGCGGTGAGCGACTGCAGCGACCGGCCCGCCGCCCAGTCCGGCCGCCAGGCCGCGATGCGCGCGAACCGCTGCGGGTCGACCGCCATCAGGACCTGCCCGGCGCTGCTGCCGGACAAGTTGACGTACTGGTCTACAGCCATGGCCTGACGGCCACCCGGATCGATCCGATTCACGATGGTGGCCAGATCGTGGCCAGCGGGAGGTACGACCGAGAGCACCGTGGCCGCCCCGACCCGTGCGTCCGCCACGGCCCTGATGTTGGCCACGCTGACCAACCAGATCCCGGCGGCGAATCCAGCCAGGGCGAACGCGGTGGCGAGCACGATCGTGGTACGCATCCCGCCGGGCCTGCGGGCGACGTGCCGGAGGGCGAGGAAAGGCCCGATCCGCCCGCGGCTCCGGGTGGTCCGGAAGCCTGCCTGGCAGGCGATGATCAGCAGCCGGGACGCGGCCACCGCGACCGCGATGCCGAGCAGCCCGGGCAGCAGAAGGCTGAGCACTCCCCGCCGGGCCGAGCCGATCTGGCCGCTGACCCGCAGCTCGAGGAGCCCGGCCACGGCCGCGGTGATGAGGATGGCATCCAGCACCCAGCCCCGCTGCGCCGCGCCGCGGCTGGCCCGCTGCCACTGCGCCACGACCGACCGGCTCAGTGTCCGCCGCGCCGTGGCCGCCACCGCGGCCACGCCGCCGGCCGTCGCCACCGCGGCCGCCAGCCAGGACGCCCCGGGCAGCCCGACCGGAGTGCCGGGGCGGAAGAGGATGTGCCCGAGCCCGGTGGTGATCCCCCAGCCGGCCAGCACGCCGACCGGCAGCGCCACGGCGAGCAGGATCACCGGCTCGGCGAGGCCGAACGTGAGGGTCCGCCAGCGGCCGCGGCCGCGCATCTTGGCCAGGGCTATCTCGGGACCCCGGGCTTCGGCGGCGTCCGCGACGATCAGGAACAGCAGCAGCCAGGCCAGCAGCAGGAGCTGTGCGGTGATCAGCACCACCGGAACCTCGATGGCCCGCCAGCTGGCCCGGACCGCGCCGAGGGTGGCGGGCAGGGACGTGGTCGTGGTCGCACCCTCGCCCGTCAGTACCCGGTTCAGGGTCAGTCCGGTGACCGCGGTTTCCACCAGTGCTACGTCGGGCCCGGTGAGATGCCCGGGGAGGAGTGAGAGGTCGGCATAGTCGGTGCCCTGGACGGTGCCGGGGACGGCGGACATCGTGGCCAGCGGGGTGAACATCGCGTCGTAGGGGGTGGGGGGCCGGTTGGGACCATACGCCGTCTCGTAGGGAAAGTAGCGGCTGCCCGCGTCGAACCAGTACCGGGTTCCCGCGGACGTCACCGTGATCTGGTACTCACCGGTGATGACCAGATGTCCCCAGGTCGACGCGGCAATCCGCTGGCCGGTGTGCCAGTGCAGCAGGAAGGCCAGGGACTGGCTGACCGCCACTTGTCGTGCCGCGCTGGGGCAGTGGCCGGACGTGAAGTGCAGATGGGCGCAGACACCGGAGCGGTAGACCAGCGGAACCGTCTGGCCGCCGGCCTGCACCGTGGTCTCCGCCGCCATCACGGGCGGCCCGAACAGCCGGGTCAGGGCGGCCTGGCCGCCGAGGTAGTGGGTCAGCAGCGTCTGGGTCTGCGCGGTCACCCCGTTCACCGCGTCGACGGGGCCGGACTGAGCCACCTCCAGGCCGCGGCCTGCGGCGGGCGCCTGGCTCACGATGTCCTGGAGGACGGAGGACTGCGCGGCAGCATAGTAGGCGGGGCCGATGCTGACGGCGGCCACCGCCACCACGGCCACCAGGAGGATGTTCAGTGAGATCCCGCCGCGATGCAGCAATCCGCGCAGTGCGGCGAGGAGCCCGGTCATGATGAGCGATCTTAGGCAACCAGGGCCGACGGCTCAGCACTGACCGGCCGTGCAGGGTCCGCCCCCCAGGTCAGGCTTGGGTCAGGCTTGGGTCACCCCAGGTCAGCCCGGGTCAGGCGGAGGCCTCCGGCTCCGCCTGCCAGCGAGCGGGCTGCCGCCCACCGGTCGCCCGCACGGGCGCGAGGCCTGCGGCGGCGTCCCCGGCGACCATCGAGTCCGCGACCTGGGACACCAGCGACCTGACGGTCGCGGCCGCGGCCCGGTTGAGCAGGGCACGGTCGAGGGCCGCGCCCACGCTGCCCAGCGGCGGCCGGTACGCGCCGGTCAGCGTCAGCGTGCTGTGCTCCTCGCCGCTGGGGGTGAGGACCAGGTTGGCGTCCAGGACCGGGAACAGGTGCCCGGCCGCCCCGGTTGCCTCCCAGCGCAGCGGCAGCACCACGGTGTCGTCTCGCGGCACCGGCTCCAGCAACTGCACCCGGACCAGCTTGGACGCGCCCAGCGCTGCGCCGAAAGGTCCCACCCGGATCAGCCCGTCCAGCCCGTCCGCGTAAGCCTTCGCCGACGGGCCGCTCAGCCACCTTCCGTTGCCCAGTACCGCCAGCCGGGCTCGGGCCCGCGCAAAGCTCATGCTCAGCATGACCTCGTGGCTCGCGAACATGTCCCTAAGTGAGCCATCGGAACGGGGCGGGCACGAGGGACTAAAGTCACACGACCGGGCGCCGAACGGCACACGGGCCTCAGAGGGCCTGGCGCCGGCGAAGGTAGCTGAAGGCGGCCCAGCCGGCCGGTACCGGCAGCCAGAAGGTGAGCAGCCGGAAAAGGAGCACCGCGCTGACGGCCGTGGCTGCCGCCATCCCGGTCGCCGTGAGTCCGGCCGCCAGGGCGGCCTCGACCGTGCCGAGACCGCCGGGGGTAGGAACCAGGGAGCCCAGGGCGCTGCCGGTCAGGTACACCACGGCGGCGCTGGTGATGGCGAGGGACCCGCCGAACGCGCGCACGCAGGCGTCCAGGCAGAGGATGTAGCAGATGGTGAGCATGAGCGCGCCGCCGATGCCTTCCGCCAGTTTCCGCGGCTGCTGGATCACCTCGAGCAGGCGGGGCAGCACCTGCCCCAGCGCCGGTGCGAGCCGGGCCCGGAGCAGCCGCCGGCCCTGCGGCAGCGCCGCCACCACGAGGGCCGCCACCACGAGCCCGGCTATCACGAAATAGGCCCAGGTGGGGGGCCGCAGTGAGTGGCTCCGGGCGCCGGTGATGGCCAGGAAGGTGACCAGGAGCACGATGTGCAGCACGAACGCCACCACCTGGACGACGCCGACGCTGGCCGCCGCCACAGCCGGGGGCACCTTGTTGCGCTGCAGGTAGCGGATGTTGAGCGCGGCGCCGCCCACCGCCGCCGGCGTCACCAGGGTGACAAACGACCCGGCCAGCTGGGCGAGCATGGTCCGGGGGAAGTTCAGCCGCTCCAGCACGAACCCGGACAGCGACAAGGCCGCGGCCACGTAGGTCAGTACCGACAGGCCCAAGGCCACCAGCATCCAGAGCGGATCGGCGTGCCTGAGCAGGGTCGCGAAGTTGACCCGCCCGAGCTGAACGATCAGCAGGTAGCCCGCGAGGATGGTGGCGACCAGCGTGACCAGGGTGCGGAGCCGGATGCGTTCCAGCTGAACGGGCGGGACCTCGGGCGCGTCATCGGGGGCGGTAGCCAGGAGCCGCTTGCGGAGCGCGGGCAGCACGTCCTTGTCCCGGCGCAGCGTGGACCGGGTGGACCGGGCCAGCACCACCGGCTGCAGGAGCGGGACCAGGGTCACCAGCTCCGCCGGCCCGAGCCTGCGCAGCGCCAGCTCCGCGGCCCGGTCCGGCCCGACCAGCGCGGCGAACTCGGCGAGCAGCTGGGTCAGGTCCAGCCGGAGCTGCAGATCGCTGGCGGCCACATCCCCGTTGCCCGGGTCGAGCAGGATGACCTGGCCAGCGTCGTCGATGAGAATCCGGTCCGCGGTCAGCGAGCGATGCGTGACCCGGTGCCCGTGCAGCCGGAGCACCGCGTCCCACACCGACTCCAGCTGGGCATCGGTCAGCGTCCCGTGGAGGTCAGCCAGGGATGTCCCGTGGGGCTCCTCGGTGGCCAGCGCGAGAGCTTCCGGGCCGGCCCGCAGCAGGGCGCGCAGCCGGGGCGTCGGCACGCCGGCGTCCTCCACCGCATAGGTGAGCAGCGCCGTGCGCTCCGCCGCCCGGTCGGTGGTCAGCGGCGCCCGCCGGGAGACCTGCCCGCGCAGCCGGACTGAGCGGTACACGCGGTAGATCGCCCCCGCCGCCTGCTGGTCACGGTCGAACACCCTTACGTCGAGCTGCTCGCCGTCCCGGGTGATGGCCACGTACCGCCGCGACGCCGCTCCGGCCGCGTCCAGCCGGCGCAGCTCGGTCACCTGCTGGCCGGCGGTGCCGAGCGCGGCGGCGATCGCCTCGCCACTGGGCCGCTGCGACATCGAACCTGCGGCGTAGCGCACCGCCAGCCCGATCGCGCGGCCCAGCAGGAGCGTAATGAGCACCGAGAGCACGGTGGTGCGCAGGGTGGCCAGGCTCGCCACCGCGTACACCCCCAGGGTCAGCCACAAGGCGGTGCGCCAGCGGGGCCGCCCGCTCAGGTCGACGATCGTGGTGAAGGCCACCAGCCCGGCCAGGTATCCGTCGAGCAGCGCAAAGTGGCCCGCACTAGGCGACATGGCGATCGCACGGTAGAGCTGGTCACCGATGCCCCTGCGCAGGACGAGACCGGCGAGACCGACCACGCCGGCCGTCGCGACGCCGGTGATCACCGCCTCGGCCAGACGGCGGGGCTGGCGGCGGACGATCTGCCGGATGGCCAGGGCTACCGGCAGCAGCACCAGGACCAGGATGGCGAGGACGCGGAGCGTGGACAGGATCTCGGCCGGCAGCCGGCGGCTCGCCTTGACGACGTCGGTCTCCACGCCGGTCGTGGTGGCCTTGGCCAGCAGGCCGGCCGCCACCACCAGGGCGATCCCCAGGCATGCGGCCGCACACCGCAGGAGATCGCCTGGGCGGCGGATCCGGCGGGCCAGTTGATCCTCGACCACCACTGCCGGGGCGGGAGCCGGCGCGGCACCAGCGGGGACGGCACCAGCAGCAGACCCGGCCGGCACGACACCGGCAGGCGCTGAACCAGCGGCCCGGGCAGCACCAGGCCTGGCGCTGCCCGGCTCACCAGGCGCCGGCTCACCAGGGGCCGGGGCTCCCGGGGCCGGGGCTCCCGGGGCGGGCGGGTCCGCTGGCTGCGGCGCCCGTTTGGGTGTCGTCACCTCACGATCGTTTCACCCGGCCCGGGGACCACAGCGGCGCGGGACCGGATCAGCGCCGTTTGCGGCCCGGGCTGAGCCCGACCAGACGCCGCCACGCGATCACGGTGAACACCAGGCCTAGCAGCACCGTCAGGCCCATGTCCATCAGCCAGACCGCTGGCTTGTGGTCCCAGAGTGGGTCGGGCAGCCCGCTGACCGGGGGCGAGATCACGTTCAGCTTGACGGTGGAGGCGGTGGCCGCGAAGCCCCACCGGGACGGGGCGATCCAGGACAGCTGGTTCAGCCCGACCTTGCCGTTCAGCGGCAGCACGCCGCCGGACAGGATGACCTGGGCGATGGCCAGCATGACCAGCAGCGGCATGGCCTTCTCGGATGTGCTCACGATCGAGGAGACCAGCAGCCCCAGCGCCATCGAGGCCAGCGACAGCACCACGATGGCCAGGGCTATCTCCACCAACGGCAGCGACTTCAGCAGGGAGCCGTGGGCGGGCATCTGCCGCCCGAACAGGCCCAGGACCACCAGCAGCAGCGCCTGAACCCCGCTGATGACCCCCAGCACGATTATTTTGGAGAACAGGTAGGTGCCGGACGACAGCCCGGCGGCCCGTTCCCGGGCGTAGATGGACCGTTCCTTGACCAGCTCGCGGACCGAGTTGGCCGCCCCGATGAAGCAGGCCCCGATGATCAAGACCAGGAGCAGGGATTCGGCGTCACCGTTGGTTCCCGGGCGCCCGGCCAGGCCTTCCGGAGACGGGACCGCCCGCAGCAGCAGCCCGATCACGATAGGCATGATCCCCAGCACCGCCAGGTAGCTGCGGTCGGAGGCGATCACGGCCAGGTAGCGCCGGCAGAGCGTGGAGATCTGCGCGAGCGCGCCGCGTGGCGCGGGCGGGCGGCCCGGCGACTCGCGCGCGCCCTCGGGGACCCGCTGGGCCAGCCCACCCGCCACGTGCTCGGCGTAGTACGGCGACCGCTTGAAGTCCCCGGCCCAGTCCCGGTCCGGCTCGGCGTCGAAGGCTTGGAAGACCTCGGCCCAGTCCGTCTTCCCGAAGTAGCGCAGGCCCTCGGCGGGAGGCCCGTAGTAGGCCACCCGGCCACCCGGGACCAGGACGAGCAGGCGGTCGCACACGCCCAGGTTGGCCACGCTGTGCGTGACGATGATGACGGTCCGGCCGTCCTTGGCCAGGCCGCTCATCAGCTCCATCACGGACTTGTCGAGCCCCGGGTCCAGGCCGGAGGTGGGCTCGTCCAGGAAGAGCAGGGATGGCTTGGTGAGGAGTTCCAGCGCGACGTTGACCCGCTTCTGCTGGCCGCCAGACATGGCCCCGGTCCGGGTCCCGCAGTGCGCCGTGAGCGCGAGCTCGTCGATGACTTCATCCACCCGGCGGCTGCGCTCCGCCGACGAGGTGTCGCCAGGAAAGCGCAACTCAGCCGCGTAGCGCAAGGCCCGGCGCGGCTTGAGCTGCGAGTGCAAGATGTTGTCCTGGGGTACCAGGCCGATCCGGTGCCGAAGCTCCGCGTAGTGGGTGTAGAGGTCGCGGTTGTCGTACAGGACGGTGCCCTCGGTCGCGGGGCGCATGCCGGTCAGGGCGCCGAGCAGAGTCGACTTGCCGGCGCCGCTCGGGCCGATGACCCCGACCAGGGATCTCTCCGGGATGGGGAAGCTCACGTGGTCGAGCAGGATCTTGCCGCCCGACAGGCGCACCGTGAGGTCCTGGGCGACGAGCGAGATGTCGCCCTCGTCGATGAATTCGCGGAGCTCGTCGCCGAACAGCCGGAACGTGGCGCGGCCGATGCCGATCAGGTCCTGCTCGGTCACCCTGGTGGCCCCGATGACCCGCTGGCCGTTCACGAACGTGCCGTTGTGGCTGCCCAGGTCGACGATCTCGTACCGGCGGTCACCGAGGTTGCGCAGTTCCGCATGCTCCCGGGAGACGCTGAGGTCGGGGATCACCAGGTCATTCGAGGGATCCCGGCCGATGCGCAGCAGCTTGGCAGGCGCGCGCCTCACCGAGGTAGGGCGGCGGTCCACGCTGCTCATCTCGGTGCTCATGGCGGTTTGCCCGCTGCCCCGGTCCACGGTGCACATCATCACCGGGCCGTCATCGGGATGACCGAGCCGCAGGATGCAGTTCTGGGCGATCTCTACCTTGCCGATGCGCCGGGTGCCCAGGAAGGTCCCGTTGGTGCTCCCGGCGTCCTCGAGGATCCACGCGTCGCGGTCGACCCGGAGCACGGCGTGCCGCCAGGAGACCCGGGAGTCGTTGATCACGATGTCGGAGTGAGGATCACGGCCGACCCGGTACTGCGAGCCAGCACGCAGCGTCTGGTCGGTTCCCTGGGTCTTCACCACAAGCACCGGGGCATCCGGCGGCGAGACAAGACGCTCGTTCATTTGCCTAGTCTAAGGCGATTCAACCCACGGCAATATAGCTGTTCCCGGCATCCGGTCTGTGGGGTTTCGCGGACTTTGCCCGCTTATGGGCGGCATGGACATGTCCCGGAATGCCCGAAATTTAATCCTCCAGCGGGAACGACCCGGTAACGAGAAGAATGCGAGGCACGTACCCGGAGGAGTGCGGTCGAGGGCGGTATCGGGCAGGCGAGCGCTGGAGGCGTGGCGAGTGACGAGGCCCGTGGCCAGGGAGCCCGGTCCCGGCCGCGCGGTCGCGGGGTACCGCCTCGATGAGCAGATCGGCCGCGGCGGGATGGCCGTCGTCTAGCGCGCGTACGACCTCCAGCTGGACCGGCGGGGCGACGGGGCGACGGGGCGACGGCCCGTCCGCCGATCCCGCCGTGGCCGCCTGGGTGGAAGCGTTAGCGTCGCCGGGCACGCTGTCCCAGCCCGCCACTGACCCCGTCCTATCCGGCCGGCCAGCCCACGGACCCGTCCTATCCGGCCGGCCAGCCCACGGACCCGTCCTCCGCCACCGGGCCCTCAGTCGAGGAGCCCTCGGTCGCGGGGCCGTCGCTCGCCGGGCTCTCCCCCACCGGGCCGTTCCCGGCCGGCCCCTTCCCCGCCGCCGGCGCCCTGCCCCGGGACGCCTGGCCCTGGGGATTCCCGGACCCGATCGGGGTCACCGTGGCCGCCAACGGCGGATGGCTATACGTGACCGCCCAGAAGCGGGACCGGAATTCTGACCAGGGCACGCTCAGCGTGATCAACGTCCTGCGGGCTGAGTCGGACCGCGGCGCTGGCCGGCCGCCCGGCATTCGTCGGCGTGATCGGGGCGGGAGTCCTGCCTCGCGAGTTCGCCGTGGAGCCCGGCGGCCGCACCGCGCTGATCACGAATTCGGCCTCGCACCAATTGGAGGCCGTAAATGTATCCCAGCTGGGATCATTCAATTCCCAGAAACCTGGATGACTCGGTTGTCAGCAGGGCAGATACCGTCCATGGCGGATGGCTGCCGGCTTACCGTGCCGGCGTCAGCCCCTGCGGCCTGGGCGGTCATGTCATAGCATTTTGCGCAACGCTGCCCGGCACCCGGCCGGGACACGAGCACCTGGCGGCTTCCGTGAGCGATTACCCGACGCAACGCCTGCCGATCCAGCACGGAAACGACGGCGGCCACGGTGGTTTCTTCGACGATCCCAAGGCACGTGACCGCCTCACCCCACGGCGGCGCCGCCGCTGGCCGCTCGTGCTGCTCGTTATCCTGGTGGCGCTGGCCGCCCTGTTCGTGGTCGCCGACCGGGTGGCTGTCCGCTACGCGGACAACGAGTTCGCCACCCAGATCCAGAAGCAGGGCTTCAGCAGCAAGCCGGATGTGACGATCAAAGGCTTCCCGTTCCTCACCCAGCTGGCCGCCCGCAACTTCAACGACGTCCACATCACCGCCACCGGCGAGAAGACCGGGCCGGTGACGATCGACAACATCAACGCGACGCTCAAGGACATCAAGCTCAACTCGGGCTTCAACAGCGGCACCGTGTCCAGCATCAACGGCACCGGACTGATCACGTTCGGCAGCCTGGCCAAGGCCGGGTCCAGCGCGGCCGGCGTGGCCGACCTGAAGATCGCCAGGATCAGCGACGATGAGGCGAAGATCACGGCGGACGTGGCCGGCATCTTCTCCGGCAGCGGGGTGGCGCGGGTAACTCAGTCGGGCAACAAGATCCACGTCAAGCTCATCTCGGCCGGCGGGATCCCGACCTCGGTGCTCGGCGGCCTCGGCGACTTCACCATCCGGCTGCCCAACCTGCCGATGGGCATGACGCTGCAGAGCATCACACTCACGTCCCAGGGTGCGCTGGTCAACATCACCGGGCACAACATCGCTTTCGGAAACTGACCCAGCGGGACCGCTAGCCAGCGGGACCCCGCCGGGACCCAGCGGGACCCCGCTGGCTAGCGCACGCCCTAGCGTCGGCTTACCATCGCGGTCGTGCCCATGATGCTCGGGGTCGTCAAGCGCCTGCTGCTAGGCCGCCCGGTACGCAGTGACCGCCTTGGTCACACCCTGCTCCCCAAGCGGATTGCGCTGCCGGTGTTCGCCAGTGACGCACTGTCCTCCGTCGCCTATGCGACCGAGGAGATCCTGATCGTCCTGTCGGTCGGCGGCATCGCGTTCTTCCACTACACCCCCTACATCGCGCTCGCGGTGGGCGTCCTCATGCTGGTCGTGGTCGCGTCGTACCGGCAGAACGTGCACGCTTACCCGTCCGGCGGCGGGGACTACGAGGTGGCCACCACCAACCTTGGGCCCCGGGTGGGCCTGGTGGTGGCCAGCGCGCTGATGGTGGACTACACGCTGACCGTGGCGGTCTCGGTCTCCGCCGGGGTGGCCAACCTGGCCTCGGCCTTCCCGGCCCTGGACTCCCACGTCACGCTCATCGCGGTGATCGTGGTGGCGGTGATCGCGCTGATGAACCTGCGCGGGGTGCGGGAGTCGGGCACCGCGTTCGCGATCCCCACCTACTGCTTCATCGGCGTGGTCGCGCTGCTGATCATCTGGGGTCTGACGCGGCTGGGACTCGGCCATCACCTGCAGTCCGACAGCGCGGCCTACCGGATCAGGACCAGCCGCGAGTACACCGGGGTCGCCCTGATCTTCCTGCTGCTGCGCGCGTTCTCCTCCGGCTGCACCGCGCTCACCGGGGTCGAGGCGATCAGCAACGGGGTCCCCGCCTTCCGCAAGCCTAAGAGCAAGAACGCCGCGACCACGCTGGCCATGCTCGGCCTGGTCGCGGTGTCGATGTTCGCCGGCGTCACGGCGCTGGCCCTGGCCAGCCACGTGCACTACGCACCCGCCCAGGACCTGATCGGCATGCCGCGCGGCACCACCCAGCGCACGGTCATCGCCCAGGTCGGCCGCGCGGTGTTCGGCGACAGCTCGCCGCTGTTCTACGTCCTGCAGTTCGTCACGGCGCTGATCCTGGTCCTCGCCGCGAACACGGCGTTCAACGGTTTCCCGGTGCTGGCCTCGATCCTGTCCCGGGACGGGAACATGCCGCGCCAGCTGCACAACCGCGGCGACCGGCTCGCCTTCTCCAACGGCATCCTGCTGCTGGCCGGGTTCGCGGTCCTGCTCATCGTGATTTTCCAGGCCTCCCCCACCAGGCTGATCCAGCTCTACATCATCGGCGTGTTCGTCTCGTTCGTGTGCAGCCAGACCGGGATGATCCGGCACTGGAACCGGCTGCTGCGCACCGTGACCGACAAGGGCGCCCGGCGGCGGATGATGCGGTCCCGCGTGATCAACACGGTCGGCGCGTGCTTCACCGCGGTGGTGCTGGTCATCGTGCTGATCAGCAAGTTCGCCAGCGGAGCCTGGATCGTGGTGGTGGCCATGCCGATCATCTGGCTCACCATGCGCGGCATCCACCGGCACTACGACAAGGTCGCGGTCGAGCTCACCCCGGCCGAGGATCTCACCCTGACCCTGCCGGCCCGCAACCGCTCCATCGTCCTGGTGTCCAAGCTGCATCTGCCGACCCTGCGCGCGCTGGCCTACGCACGGGCCACCCAGCCGAGCCACCTCGAGGCGGTCACGGTGGACGTGGACGAGGCGGAGACGCTCCGGCTGAAGGAGGAATGGGAGCGGGCGAACATCCCGGTGCCGCTGACCGTGGTCGCCTCGCCCTACCGGGAGATCACCCGGCCGGTGATGGGGTACGTCAAGCGGCTGCGCCGGGAGAGCCCCCGCGACATCGTCACCGTGTACGTGCCCCAGTACGTGCTGGGGCACTGGTGGGAGCAGTTGCTTCACAATCACAGCGCGCTGCGGCTGAAGTCGCGGCTCCTGCTGCTGCCCGGGGTGGTGGTGGCCAGCGTCCCCTACCAGCTCCGCTCCGCGGCCCACCGCTACCCGGCGGGCGTCCAGCTGCCGACCGCCGTGGACACCTCGCCGACGGGCGGGGCGGCCTCGATGCCGCCGCTGGTGAAGCTGACCGCCGACCCGGACGCACTGCACGCTGCCGACCTGCAGGCCGAGTGCCGGGACGAGGGCGCGACCCCGATCGCCGATACCGCCGCCCACGAATACGTGGACGTGGCGGGCACGCTGCGCACGGTCACCCTCCGCCCGCGGGGCACCAGCCTCACGATGGAGGCGGACCTGTGGGACGGCACCGCCAGCCTCACCCTGATCTGGCTGGGCCGCCGGGACATCCCGGGCATCCGGCCCGGGCGGCGGATCACGGTGCACGGGCGGGTCGCCCAGGTCAAGGACGAGCGGGCCATCTACAACCCCAGCTACCAGCTCCAGCCCGGCCCCGAGTGAGCTCTGCTAGCCCGGGGGCCCGAGCCCCCGGAACCCCCAACGTGCACGCTCCCGTATGCACGTCATCTGCTGCAACTGCAGGGCTGATCGCCGGCTCGGGAGGGAACCCGCCTCCGGCGGGCCCCGCCTCGCCGGCGAGTAGCGGGGTCTGGGGGTCGTCGCCGGGCTCGGGCCCCCGGGCTAACACTGGAACCGGTAGCCCATGCCCGGCTCGGTGAGCAGGTAGCGCGGCTGGGACGGGTCGGGTTCCAGCTTGCGCCGCAAGTGGGCAACGTGGACCCGAAGGTAGTTCGCCTCGGTCTGGTACTGCGGGCCCCACACCTCCCGCAGTAGCTGCTTCTGGGTGACGAGCCGGTTTTCGTTGCGGACGAGAATTTCCAGCAGTGACCACTCGGTCGGGGTCAGCCGGATGTCGCCGGCGCCCCGGATGACGCGTTTCGCCGCCAGGTCCACGGTGAAGTGGGGGGTCACCAGGACCGGCTCGTCGGGGGCAGGCGTCGCCCGGCGGACCGCGGCGCGGAGCCGCGCGAGCAGCTCGTCCATGCCGAACGGCTTGGTGACGTAGTCGTCCGCGCCGGCGTCCAGGGCGGCCACCTTCTGCCCCTCCTGGCCCCACGCCGACAGCACGATGATCGGGGTGGACGTCCAGCCGCGCACCCCCCGGATCACGTCCGTGCCGTCCATGTCGGGCAGGCCGAGGTCGAGGATCAGCACGTCGGGGCGGTCCCGCGCCATCGCGGCCAGCCCGGACGCGCCGTCCGCCGCGGTCGTGACCTCGTACTTGCGGGCGGTGAGGTTGATCCGCAGGGCGCGTAGGATCGGCTCCTCGTCGTCGATGACGAGGACCTTGGTCATTGCTCGGCCGGCGCGGCCGACGCGGCCGGGGCCGCCGCCACCGGCAGGCTCACCTGAACAGTCAGCCCGCCGCCCGGGGTGTCCGCGGCGTGGATGGTGCCGCCCATCGCCTCCAGGAAGCCCTTGGCCACCGCCAGCCCGAGGCCGACGCCGTTGCCCGCCGCGCGGTCGCCGAGCCGCTCGAACGGCTCGAACATGCGCAGCTTGAACTCGTCGGGCACCCCCGGGCCGTGGTCGCACACTTCCAGTCGCACGCTGGCGTCCCCCGGGCAGGCGCGCAACTCCGGTGGCTGCCCCTCGGGGGAATGGGCCAGCGCGTTCGAGAACAGATTGGCCAGCGCCCGTTCCAGCAGCACCGGGTCGGTGCGCACCAGGGGCAGGTCGTCCGGCACCGCGATCCGCACGCTGCTGGCCGGAGCCAGCCCGAGCAGGGCGGCCGGCGCAACCTCCTCGACCGAGGTGGGCCGCAGGAACGGCTGCAGCGACCCGGTTGCGAGCCGGCTCATGTCGAGCAGGTTGCCGATCAGCGCGTCCAGCCGGTCGGCGCCGTCCTCGATCGTGGCGAGCAGTGCCGCCTCGTCGGCCGCGGTCCACTCCACGTCGGTCTGCCGCAGCGTGCTGACGCTGGCCTTGATCGAGGCCAGCGGGGTGCGCAGGTCGTGGCTGACCGCGGCGAGCAGCGCGGTGCGCATCCGGTTTCCCTCGGCCAGCGCCTCGGCCTGGGCCGCCTGGGTGCGCAGCCGGTCCCGGTCCAGCGCCGCGCCGGCCTGCGCGGCGAACCCGTCGAGCAGCCGGGCCGTGAGCGGCCGGGACTGCCCGGCCACGACCAGGGCCACCGTGTCGCTGACCGGGACGCGGGTCGCCATCGCCCCCGGCGGCGTGGTGCCGCTGACCGCGACCCGCACCCAGTGCTCCCGGACCCGCTCGGCCAGCTCGGCCCGGCCGCCCCAGGCGCTGGTCAGGTGGTCCAGCACCGCGGTGGGCGTGTCGGCGCCGCCGAGCACGGTCTGGGCCAGCTCCAGCAGGGACGCGGCCTCGTCGGCGCTGCGGGCCGCCAGCACCTGCCGGCGCGCGGCCAGGTGGACCACGCTGCTGACCGTCACCGCCACGGTGACGAACAGCAGCAGCGCGAGCATGTTGCGGGGCTCAGCGATGGTCAGGGTGTGCAGCGGGCGGGTGAAGTACCAGTTCAGCAGCAGGCTTGCGGTGATCGCGGCGAGCACCGCGGGCCAGAAGCCGCCGACGATCGCCACCGCGACCACGGCCACCAGGTAGAGCAGCAGGTCGTTGGCGAGGTCCAGGTGGGGGCGCAACGCGACCAGCACCACGGTGAGCAGCGGCAGCCCCGCCACCAGCAGGATCATCCCGCCGGCCTGCCGCCTGCCGCGCAGGCCCGCCCGCATGGTCTGGCCCAGCGGCGCGGAGGTCCCGGTCCGGCCCGCAGCGCTGCCCTCGGGCCGCTCGCCATGCACGTGCACAATCCCTAGTCTGAACGACGAAGCCAGCCAGCGCACCATCAGGCCGATCCCGGCCCCGGCCAGGACGCACCCGGCCATGGTCACGGCGGCGCGCACCGCGACGGGGCCGGTCATCCGCAGCTGGGCGTACGGCGGGTGGGAGAAGCCCGCCACCGTCAGCCAGCCGATCACCCCGAGCACCGGCGCGACCAGGGGCTCCGCTACCGCGGAGATAGCCAGGACCACCGCTGCGGCCAGGATCAGCACCCCGGTGGCCGGAAGCCGGCCCCCCAGCCCCGCGGCGAGCGCACCAGTCAGCAGCAACGCGGTGAAGCCGGCGGGCAGCGCGAAGTGCGCCGCCAGCCCGCGCGGAAAACGGTTGCGGTCCATCGGGTCCACTTCACCGCGCGCGGGGCCGCCCCGAGCTGATCTTCACGCGGACTTAACACGGCGGCACAGGACCTTAACGCTTCCCTAACGGCCTGTCCGCGCAAGTAAAGGCTCCTCGCTCCCCCGCCGCCCTCCGAGCCTGCCACCGGCGGGTCCGGCGCGGACCTACTCCTGGGCTCATCACCAGCCGGGCCAGCCCCGCCGTACCACCCTGCTCCGCCGGCCAGCCCCCACCCCAGCCCCCCGCCGGCCAGCCCACGGCCCAGCCCACGGCCCAGCCAAGTCACGGCCCAGCCTCCACCCCTAACGCCCGGGGTCCCCCGGGCGATAGGGCGGGTCTGGGCGGCTAATGCTTTGTGATCAGACGATTGGTGTCGCGCCGGCGACACCAATCGTCTGATCACGAGGCGGCCGGGCGAGCTGATGGAGCCGATGGGGCTGGCGCGGCTGAAGGGGCTGGTGCGGCGGGCGGACGGCGCACGAAGGCGGCCGCGGTGGCGGCCAGCACGCCGGCCGCGGCCATGAGCAGCCACAGGTGCCGGAACGCGGTCTCGGCGGCGGCAGCGGTGGCCGGGACCCCGATGATGGTGACCAGCACGGCCACGCCGAGCGCAGAGGCGACCTGGCGGCCCATGTTCACCAGGGCGGACCCGGTGCCGAACCGGGCGGCGGGCAGCGCTGTGGTGCTCGCGCTCATCAGCGTGGGCAGCGTGAGGCCGACGCCCATCCCGGTCAGCAGCATGCTGGGCAGCATCTCGACGGCGTAGTGCGGGGTGACGCTGATTGCGAACACCCGCCACAGCATCCCCGCCGCGAACAGCAGGTTCCCGGCCGCGGCGACCGGAGCGGCGCCGATCCGCCGGGCCAGCGGGCCCGCCCCCACCGCGAGGGCCGGGACCATGGCCGGCCCGGGGGCGATGGCCAGGCCGGTACGCAGCGCCGAGTAGTGCCAGACCGTCTGGCACCACAGCACGTTGGACAGCAGCATGGCCGCGAACCCGATGCTGAATACGAAGACCGCCGCGCTAGCCGACCGGAACGCCGGGATGCGCAGCAGGTGCAGCTCCACCAGCGGCCGTTCGTGATGCGAGCAGCGCCACAGGAACCAGGCGATCGCTACCGCCGACCCGGCCAGCAGGGCGATCACCCCGGTCGAAGACCAGCCCCAGGTCGGACCCTCCACCAGCCCTCCGGTCAACCCGCCGACTCCTGCGGTGAGCAGCACCACACCGAGGAGGTCGGGGAACGGCTCGCTGTCCCGGGCCGGCGGATGCGGCAGCACCCGGATCCCGGCCAGCAGCGCGGCCACGCCGATCGGCAGGTTGACCAAGAACACCCAGCGCCAGTCCAGCTGGACCAGCAGCCCGCCCGCCACAGGGCCCAGGGCGGCCGAGATGCCGCCGACCGCGGCCCAGGCCCGGACCCGGCCGGCTCGCCGGGCCGGCGGGGTAGCCGCCAGCAGCAGGGCCAGCGAGGTCGGGATCAGCGCCGCCGCGCCCGCGGCCTGCACGACCCGGGCCGCGACCAGGACGGCGAGATCCGGTGCGGCGGCGCAGGCCACTGAGGCCAGCGTGAAGATCGCGATCCCGGCCAGGAACACCTTGCGCTGCCCGGTCCGGTCCCCCAGCCTTCCCGCCGGCACCAGCAGGGCGGCGAACACGATCGCGTAGGCGTTGAGCACCCAGGACAGCCCGGCCAGCGAAGCACCGCCGAAATCCCGGCCGATGCTGGGCAGCGCCACGTTCACGATGAACAGGTCCAGGTTGGACATGAAGATCGCGGCGACCACCACCGTGAACACGGCCTGAGGTCCCGCACCACGCGGCACGGCTGCCTCACGGTTTGATATTCCAACTGCCATGCCAGAACGGTAGCGCTAGTAGGTTTGATATGGCAACCTTGGAGGATGGATCGGACCTCATCCGTCGACGAAACACCTGATCCGGGGCGCCTGGCGCAGCCGGATCTCCCGGGCCGCCCCTGCTCCATCGCCCGGGCCCTCGACCTGATCGGCGAGAAATGGGCGCTGCTGGCGATTCGCGAGATCTCCTTCGGCAACCGCCGGTTCAACGAGATCGCGCGGAACACCGGCGCGCCCCGTGACCGGCTCGCCGCCAGGCTGCACACCCTGGTCGAGGCCGGGATCCTGGAGCGCCGCGAGTATCAGAGCACGCCGCCGCGCGCGGAGTACCGCCTGACCGCCGCCGGCCGCGATCTCATCCCGGTGCTCCGGGCCCTGCTGGCGTGGGGCGATCGCTGGGCGTCGGACGAGCCACCGGCCACGCTGATGCACGGCGATCACGAACTCGATTCCGTGCTGGTCTGCCGTCACTGCGGCGCCGAGGCCTCCGGCCCGCTGCCGGTCCGGGTGAACAGCCCGGGCTGGAACCTCCGCGGCCCCGTCCCCGCCGGCGAATTAGTCCTGGGTATCCCCTGGCGGGGTGGCGCCTTCGACTCCGTGCTGCCGCCCCGCCAGCGCGTCACCCGGCGGACGTCGCCCGGACGGGGCCAGTGGCCGCAGTGGGAGGCCATCTGGCTGCGCCGCTGACGGTCTGGAGCGGGCCCGGCCGCCAGGCTAGCGAGCGCTCAGCCCCCGCGGGCCGCTAGGCCTGCGGGACCACGGGGCACTCCTCGTGGACCCACTGGCCGTCCGGCCGCCGCCGGGCGTCCTCCGCGGCGGTGATGACC
>Ga0187863_10001246_pt1 | contig 20703 bp, 20 predicted proteins | sample June2016WEW_11_1_FD_132975 | JGI IMG/M metagenome (GOLD analysis project Ga0187863, IMG submission 132975) | Peatland microbial communities from SPRUCE experiment site at the Marcell Experimental Forest, Minnesota, USA - June2016WEW_11_10 | ecosystem: Environmental > Terrestrial > Soil >... | reverse complement strand
GCGAACCCGTGACCGAAGAGCCGGATGCGTGAATTGCGCACGTCCGGATCCGAAGGGGGGCCGGGGAGACAACCTCCCCGGCCTACCCGACTGACAACGAGCGCCCCAAAGGCCTTTTATGTGGCCGCGGCGGTTTCCACGTCTCTTCGTCGGCCGACAAGCTTTGCGCCGCCTACTCGCCTCACCCGCAAATTCTGCTGACGAGGCCATTTACAAGTCGCTCGAATCGTCGAATGTGATGATCGTCGGAAGCTCTGACGGCTTCCAGTCATTCTTTAGCAGAGATTCCGCAATCTCGCCGCGAACGGTGTCATTTGGCACGATTATTATGCGAACATCACTACGCTTGGGAAACGGCAGATAGTACGATTCCCCGATTTTTTTCACGAGGCCCGAGCCCTTCTCGTGATCGGCGTTCGCCGTATGTATGCCGTGCTGCACGACGCGCCACTCGCGTTCCATATAGTATCGATCTCGTCTAGCCGCTTCGGCGTCGTCTTCTAAATCAACGTCAGCGCCAAGGTCGAACATTTCCTTTACGTGGGATAAAACCCATCCGACGTCTGTTATAAAACCTGCCTTTTGTTTCTCGTTTAGTGACCGCGTCCAATGGTCCTCGGGCAACGTCTGGGGATACACCATAGCGCGAAACAGCGACGCAACGTGAACGCCAAAGATGCCGCGAAGGTCTGTCCGCTCGTGCGGGTTTCGGACCGCATCTGCTTCGACGCGATCAACGAGGTACAGGACCGGATTGCCTCCCCACCGCTTCACGAGCGACTTGCGTACTCCGATGGCACATTTGCCATATCTGGCAACGTGGCTTTGCGCAAGCCGTAAAGGAATATCAGTAAAACACACGGCGGAAATTGTGTGCACCGCGGGGTCTCCCCCGAGCGTCATCCCGAAACCCAGGCGTTGGGGACTAAACCGAAAGCCGTCGCGCACGATGGAAAGGCATGCTTCCCGTTGCGCCGACGGATCAGTACGGCTCGCACGGGCGACGAAATGCATCAGAATGTCGGACGAGTGTTTCACGATCTGGAATCGTATACCCTCGTTGGCTCGTTGGAGCCACGGCGACGGAACACCTGCTTCGGCCCCGGCCGCGCGACCCGCACCGGCGGAAAGCCCCCGGGCCGCCCAGTTGCACGCAGCAATAAACCCGGTCCCGTCCGTCAGCCACCTGTCCTGGCTACGTGCCGGGTCCGCTGCAGGACCGTTCAGAAATTCGGTATGCGCAAGACTTGAAGCCGGGCGCGACTTGGTAAAGAAGGGCCAGGTGTTCGCAGCGGTTAGTAGCCGGATTCGCGCGGCAGTCGCAGGCGTGGTCGGTTGCATCCCGTCCAAGTACCGCGCCGATGCAGGCTTTCGCTGGGCGAGGTTCGACGTACTCTGCTGCCGTGCCCTTCATGCACGGAACGTCGAGCCTTGCCGGCAACGCTCATGGGCCAGAGCGGCGCCATCGTGCGCTTTACGACCTCGCAGCTGCCAAACCTGCCCGGCGAGTAGCCGGTCGAAAGCGTATCGATCAACGAAGAGCCGCGGAAACCGCGGCGGTCAGGCGCCTTAGGCGTTGGAGCGCGAACGCGGAGCTCGTCAGGTAAGGGCTGCCGTACACTCCGCGCGATGGAGAACGCGTGTCGAACGAAGATGCCACGACTGATCCCGTAGGCGCTAAGCGCCCAGGTCTTCGCGACCGGTTCGCTTTCCTCGGCGCTGCAGTCTCCCCAGGAAATCCTGCGGCGCTCCAGTCTGCGATGTTCGAGGTCGACGACCGAGAGACAGGCGCCGAGCGGACGCTCAAGCTTTGGCGCAAGACCGGCAAGCCAGTCGATCACGATTTGCGGCAGCTTTGGCTGCACGACCTTCGGCAAGTGCAGCGTGTGATGTCGTACGCCGGAGCGCGCGAGCTCATCGTCGACCTCCTGGAGTTCGTCGAAGACGACGAGTACTTCGGCGTTGTCCTGGAGCGCGTCGGGCAACCGCTTTCGACGCAGCTCGCCGCCGTCCCACGTCAGCACTGGCTGCACAATCTAGGAGCACCACGCGCGCGACGGCTTCTTTGGCAGAACGCTCTTCGCCTCGTTCGCGCGCTCGGAATCGTGCACGCACAGGGGCTCGTCCACGGGCATTTCGGCGCCGAAGCCATCATGACCGAAGGAGCCGACGAGCCCGACTTCAAGCTGGGCGGTTTTGAGTGGAGCCTGTGGCTGAGCGCTGCCGAACCGCAAAGGACGCACGCCCGGCTCGGACCCCAGGGCACGCGAAGGCGGGCCGACCGTTATTCCTTCGCCGGGGACTGGCGAGCGCTGGGGGTGCTCTTGGCAAAGGCACTCCGCGTCGAGCTCAAGCGATCGGGCGAGGTCGCCGCGGCGTCGGCTGATGACGGGCCTGACCTTTCGATTGCAGAGCGCGTCCTGCTCAAGCGACTCGTGGCGCCATCGAAGCTCGACGCGGTCGACGCCCCCTCCGTCGCGCGCGCCGTCGAGGACATTCTCGCAAGCATCGCCCGCTCTGTCTCCATCCGCGCCGGCTCGTTCATCCTCATGTTCTTGGATCGAGCCAAGCTTGACGACCTCGTCTACACGGCGACGGACGGCGACGTGGCGATTGACGATCGCCCTGCTCAACTTGACTGGGCACGCGCCGATCTCGACGGGGGCGCCGCGCTTCTCGTTCCCCGGTCGTTCGACCCCGCAACAAGCCTCCTGCGCCTTGTGACGGAGTCGAGCGTCTATGAGCTGAGTGCCTTTCGCGACGCCGGCACTTCGGTCTGGGACATTGCCGCGTGCACGCGCGCGACCAAAAGGCCGGAGGCCCTGCGCCGCCCCGAGGACGATGCCCACACCGTCGTACAACCAATAACGGTCGCGCGCGGACACCAAGATGCTCGCGAGATTCGAGCCCGCGGGGGGCCAGACATCCTCGATTGGAGCGCCTTTGCGTCGGCGCGGCCCGCCGTGGCGCCGAAGCGCTCCGTAGCCGTCCGGCGGGCCTTGCTTCTCGTCCAGGCGGTGGAAGCGCTTGTCAAAGCGCTCGAGATCTTCCCCGTCGAAGTCCTTCATACCGAGCAGCGCGAGGGGCGCCGGTACGCAACGCTCCGAGCAAAGGTTCCGAACGACCGTGACCCGCTCGCACAGCGCGTGGGCCTCACAGAGACGGCCGACGCGCTCCGTCGCCTCTTTGAGGAGGAGCACCGCGATGCGGAGACCCCGTGGCGATTGAGCACGGCCAAGAGCTTGGGCGCGAAGCGCGCTCAGGATGTCGCAGCTCGCTATGTGGATGACGTCGAAGGCTACGGCGGCCCTGCCTACGAATTCGAGATCGACGACGACTTGCCGAACCGCGGGCCGTTCTTTCTCAGGCCGGAAAAGGACTCCGGCACCGAGCAAGTCATCCGTCGACGCCTCCGCAACATCGCCGAGCTTGAGACGCGCGTTGACTTAGCTGAGATGCTGGACGATCCGTGGCGACAGCGCCGTTCAAGCCGCGAGAGCTTGCAGGACGATTCAGAGTTGTTGGATCTCGACGCGCCGAAACAGAAGGCGCTCCGCGATCTATGGTCAACGCTTCCGTCGTTCTTTGTCGTCGGTCCTCCAGGCGTCGGCAAGACCATGCTTGCGACCGAGGTCCTGCGCCGTAGATTCGCGGCCGATCCGGCGACTCGCATGCTCCTCAGCGCGCAGGGTCATGACGCTCTCGAGAACCTCCAAGAACAAGTCAAGAAGACACTGCGGGAGAGCAAGCTCGACGACGTTATCGTTGTACGCTCGAAGACGCCGGACCATCGCGCCACGAGCGAAGACGAGGTCCATCGAGCGTCGCGACGGTACTTGGAGGCTCTTGCCGCAAGTGACCTTGCACGCGCGGCGCCGGCTCCACTGCGCGGGCGCGTCCAAGCGCTGGCGGCAAGTGGAGCGAAGGATGCGTCGGCCGTCAGTCGCGAGGATCACGCCGGACTGCGGGCGTTCTCGAACGTTGTGCTCGATGGCGCCAACGTCGTGATGTCCACGGCGAACTCGCCTGACATTGAGCGACTCGTCGACGCCCGGGAACAGTTCGACTGGGTCGTGATCGAGGAGGCGGCAAAGGCAACGGGGCCCGAGCTTGTCGGGCCGCTCATGCTGTCTGGCCGCCGCCTTCTCATCGGCGACCATCATCAGCTACCACCTTTCGACAGCGAACGGCTCGTGAAGATCCTGGCCGACCACGAGCTGGTCTTGCACGCACTTGGTCTGCTCGAGGGACTTGTAGGGCCATTGCTTCGCGAGGGCGAGCTTGATGAGCTTGTGGAACTCGCTGGCGATGCTGCCGGCTTGAGGGGTGCGAGCCAGCTCGGGCTACGGCTGCTCGAGCCGTTTCGAAGCTTCGTCGAGGAGGACGAGCAGCGCGGGCTGGGTCACTCCACACACCGCGCTCTTTCGGCCACCCTTACTGAGCAGCGGCGCATGGACCCCGCGATTGCGGAGGTCGTCTCTCAGTCGTTCTACCAAGCGAGACTAAAGACGGAGGAACGTCGAGCGGAGCGCGCTGAAACCGCCGCGCCCCCCTTTGCACAAGGGCCGCCACTGCCCTCCTCGCCCCTTGTGGTCGTCGATTTTCCTCACGTCAGCTCGACTGGCCGCGGGAGGCCCGCAGAAGTCGGACGCCCTCGATGGCACAACCCCGCGGAGGTCGATGCCGTGATCGATGTCCTTCGCCACGTTCGGGCCCTCGCGTCAGGCCCACCGCCGACACTGGCTGTCCTCACGCCCTACGCCGCACAAGTCGACAGGATTCGTGGCCGCGTGGCCGCTCTTCGTTCGGGCGTCCTGTCGCACCTCGGCGCGTTCGCCGCTGCGCGCCCGGGCATGGACCTCGTGGGCACGGTCGACTCCTTTCAGGGAAGCGAGGCGGACCTCGTTATCGTATCACTTGTGCGCAATAACCCCCGTACTGGCGTCGGCGCGCTCGGCTTCCTTCGCGACCGCAGACGTATGAACGTGCTGCTCAGCCGGGCAAAGTCTCAGCTCATCGTCGTCGGGAGTCTGGCGTTCTTGCGGGAGGCCGTGCTTGGCGTCGACCCTCGCTCAGAGCGTACGGACCTCGCATTCTTGAGGACGATGATCAGCACGATCGAACGACTGACAGGTGAGACACGGAAAGACGGAACGCCCCTCGCTCGGATCATCGCGCCCGACGTCTTGAGGGTCCGACGATGACGATACTCGTGGCGATCCCCGTCTATTGGATGAACTGCAAAGTCGGGATCGACACCGCAAGGCCGTGGAGCGTCGTAGACGAGCTCTTGCTGTGGGCGGTATCACGCGAGCCGGCGTCGATCGCGGCGCTCGCGGCAGGATCGAGTCTGCCCCGGCAGCTCGTTGTGGCATCTCTAGCCCGCATGATGCGTTTTCGGCTCGTTGAGGTTGCGATCACGCGCGAGGGCGACGCGGTCATCGGCGCAAGTGCGTACGGTGCGCGCGTCGTCTCGAGTGGTGAAGGTCTCCCTTTCTTTCCCAAGCGGCACACCCGTCGCGTGAGCTTCACGGTCGAGCGAGCGACTGGGCAACTCTTCATCCGCCGCGATGTGCAGCTCATGTCGCCAGAGAAGCTCGAAAGCGAGCGGAGAAACGGTGTGGATGTTCGCATCGTGAACGTCGAGGGCGGCCCGCCCGCAAGCCACGATGCGAACTTCGCTCGACTCGCAGAACTCGTTGCGCGCGGCTGGGATGAGCAGATCGCTTGCATCGACGGACTCACCGCTTCGTTGCGCGAGGACGAGTTCATCGGCATCCGCATCGTCGATGGCGCTACCCGCGGGCTCCCGGAGGATGCGGTCGAGGCGCTTCGCGCTGTCGTAGCGAAGGCTGCCGCCTTGAAAGACGGCGAACGAGTGCTCTCAGTGAAGTACGCTGGGCGCGCGAACGAAGCCGACGTGCCTCGGATGATCCAGTGCGCGTTCGATCCGAGCGATCTGGTTGTTGGGGGGCCGGCCCATCGCGAGTGCCTCGTTGCCCTGCTCGGAATGGCGGACCGTCGCGTCATTCTTCACTCGACATTCCTCGATCCCGTGCGCTTCGAGGACCTGTTCGACGAGTTTCGAGCGGCGTGTCGCCGCGGAGTCGCGATCGACATCCTTTGGGGCGCAGCCTACGACGAGGAGCCCGAGACTCGTCACGGAGGCGCCGCCGCGGCGATCATGCGGCGCGTGCAAGCGGACCCCGACACGCGCGGGCGTGTACGTGTCCAGATGACATCGACGGGGTCGCACTCGAAGATCATCCTGATCGATACCGATGAAGGCGGATGGATCGCCGCCGTGGGGTCCTGCAACTGGCTCTCGAGCCCCTTTCGGTCCGTCGAGCTGAGCGTTGTCTTGCGCGATCCTGCGGTCGTTGCCGAGCTGGCCACGGCGCTCGAGCGCGCGGTCGGCCGGCGAGGGCTCAGCGACACGGTCGCTACAGAGCTGGCATTGATTGCGCGATCGGAGCGAGCCCGTCCGAAGAGCGAGGGGGCCGCCCAAATCACGATCGTGCTCGGCGAAGCGCACGACGGCCTAATGCGAGCTGCAAGCGGAGCGGCGCGCAAGCAGTTCATCGTGGGCAGCCACCGGTTGGGGGCAACCGCCCGTCCCGGCGCCATCCTCCCGGGCGAGTTCGCCGCACGCGCCGGAGTCAAGACGTTGGTCCTGTACACGAGGCCGTCCGGCCCCGTGAAGTCGCGCGACGCGCGTGCGCTCACGGCGGACGCTGCAACCCACGGCGTTCAGCTCATCGAGACAAGCGTCCCGGTACATGGGAAATTTCTCGCATGGGATGATGACGATGTCGTCGTCACAAGCCTGAACTGGGCCTCGGCAGCAGGTGCTCCCGACTTCCCCGGAGCAGAGATCGGCGTCCACGTCCGGTCCAGTGGCGTCGCAGCGACCTTGCTCGCAAGGCTCGGACCGATTGTCCCGGAACTGGGCGAGCACGGTTCGACGTCCCGCCCGTCGTCGTGAACGCCGCACAGGGAATATCTGGCGCCCACTGCTCGTAGGCTTGATGCGGAGACCTGTTCGAGGCTTTCTCTTGGACTCGGGCGATCATAACTCGACGAAGCCGGGGTCCCCACACTCGGCGACCCAGGGCATTCGAGGGAGAGGCGTGCGCGAACGCCAGATCCTCGGGCGATCTACGTCCCCACGAGCGATCATCCAGGCGGCCGAGCGAGACGGCGACGTGGTGCTCTCAACGACTGGGGACGCGACGTTCGTGAGGGAGAGGCCTACAAGCCCGCCTCACCCGCGAGGTCTGCGGGAATCGACAGGTTCAGCCAGGTCATCAGCCTGTGCATGGTGGCCGCGGGAACCCTTTGGGGTCGAAGTTCCGTGTTCGGGAACGGTCCTCGGAAGACATCGCGGACGGCGTCGTCGTTCATGACACGACCGTCCTCGATGTCGCGGAAGAGCGCCTCGCACACTCGGACGTCCTGGCAACGCCCTCGCCGCTCGGCGTAGATCGCATCCCACTCGCGCACGACTCGCTCGTCGTCGTCCGGCCCCCGCGAGTAGACGCGGACCTCCTCGCCGTTCTGGTCCTCCCGTCGGTAGAACCCCTCCGTCTCACTAAGCGGTAGGGGCGGGTTGCCGGGTAGCATCAGGTTGCGGGGAAGCGGCTGCGAGCGCGCGCGGTACCAGTCGCCCGCGCCCGCATGGCTCCTGCACGACTCCAGCACGCGAAGCACCGCCGTCGAACGCCAGTGACTAGGCTCGCCAAAGTAAGGACGCTTCACGGTGAAGTACGCGATGAGGTCATCCTTGTTGAACTTCCTCAGCGCGTACGGTCGACATAGGCCGGTGATGGCGGGGAACTCGGCGCCAAGGTCTGGCTCGCGTCGGCAAGAGGCATCGGCAAACCTCGGGAGCGCCGGTTGCACATTGGCCCATGGGCCGTCCGGCGTATCTGCCAGCGGATGGTAGGCGTTCACCCAACACTGCACGATCAACCCCTCCTTTCTTCCGGGGACTTTCTACCGTGGGGCACCGGATGATGGCTCAAATCGGTTCGCCGATTCAGCCATAACGAACGCCCCTAAGACGCGATCATAGGTAGGATCTTTATTTCCCGAGTGATCTCGATCACTTACGTGCATAGTGCACGAATTGGATAGTCAAAGGCATCGGGGATTCTCTAGACGCTGTTGTGAGACAACGCGAAAGGAGACCCCCGATGCACGGATCAAACAGTACACGCGCCGGAGTCGGCGTGTATGCGAAACGGCTTACGGAAGTACTAGTACCTCGATTCCGCGGAATGGAAGGGTCGTTTTCCGCGATATTCCCGACGGGATCGGGTCGTCTCACCCCTCCGTTTCATGGAATCGGGGTACTAGCTAGGCTCCACACTTAGACTTTCAGGCGGTGACGTGAAACCGGGAGGGTCGCACGGCCGCTCGCGGTGGACGACGACGACGAGGCCTAGGGCTTGCCGTCGCGAGCCGGACCGTCACCCGCTTTTGGCAACGACCGTCGTTTCGACGATCGAGCTCAGATCCCACCCGAGGTGGGCGCCGGGATCGCCCGCTGGTTGTAGAGAAGCTTCGTGCGACGCTCGATCTCTTCGGGCGGCAGCTTCGAGAAGTCCTCCGCGAAATCGGCGCCGACCGCCAGGCCGCGCTGCACCCCGGGCCGCGCGCTCAGCTCCTCGAACCATCGCTTGACGTACTTGAATTCTTCGAGGTCTTGCTGCTGCGCCTTCCAGTTCACGATCCAGGGGTAGGAAATGATGTCCGCAATCGTGTACTCCGCCCCCGCCACGTAGCGTCGGTTGTACAGTCGGTTATTGAGGACGCCGTACAGCCGGTTCACCTCGTCGCCGAAGCGACGGAGGGCGTACGACTGATCGCCCTGCCTGTCGCCCAGGCGTAGGAAGTGCCCCAGCTCACCCGTCTTCGGCCCCTGGTTGGCCATCTGCCAGATGACCCATTGCGTGATCTCGTAACGCCCGCGCAAGTCGTTCGCCCAGAATTTCCCCGACTTCTCGGCAAGGTACAAGAGGATCGCGCCCGACTCGAAGACGGCGATCGGCTCGCCGCCGCCGACGGGGTCGTCGTCCACCAAGAGGGGCATTCGATGGTTGGGATTGAGCGCGAGATAGCTCGGCTGGAACTGGTCGCCCCGACCGATGTTGCACGGGACGATGCGGTATTCGAGCGCGGCCTCTTCCAGAAATATCGTGATCTTCTTGCCGTTTGGCGTGGGCCAAAAGTGGACATGAAGCATGGTTGCCTCGATGGGCGCTTCCGAACGTGAGTGCCCAGCCGGGTCCGATGCCAGCCGCGAAAGCATGGTTCCGACGGCGACCGACGCCCGAATTCGGCGCTCGAGAAAGCACGGTCTCCGATCGAGGTGCGCTGACGGTGGGGATCGCCCCTACCGCAAGCCGGCCCATCCCGCGTTGATCCGATACGTCAGAGTTGCGGAACGCCGATGACCGTTCCGTGGCTCGTGGTGTTGCCGATCACGGGAATGGGCTTCGGGGTCGTCCACGTCGCGAAGTTGTCCGTGCTGTCCGTATACATTTCGTGGCCGCCCGACCCGTAACCGTCGATGAACGCACGCCACACGTTGCCCGGAAGTTGAATGACGGACGGCCCTTCGCGATGGACTCCCCACCCCGCCCAGTCGCCCGTTCCCACGAACGTCCACGGGCCCGTCAGACTCGAAGCGGTCGCATGTTCGATGTAGCTCGTCGTCGAGTCTTTCGTAAAGGCATGATAGGTGGCCCCGAGCAGCACGACGAACGTGTCAATGAAGTCCGGCCCGATTCCCATCTCCGTCGGCCCGGCCCAGTTCATGAGCGTCGAATCGGTGGCCTTGAAGAGGTACGTCCGATGGCCTCCCCCCGGGTCGATGCTCACCAAAATGTTCACGCTGCCGTCGCTGTCTTTGAACCACTCGGGGGCCCACGTGGTTTGCGTTCCGGCGACACCCGACGGGATCGTCGTGTACGTGGCCCATGTCATCAAATCGGCGCTCGCGGCGATGCTGAAACTCAAGTCCGTCCCGCAGCACCCCTTGCCCTCGGGTGTCGTGAACGCCACGTAGTATTTTCCGTCCGAGTATTTCATGATGCTCGGATCGCGCAGATTGTCGGTCGGCCCGGCGAAGCCCGAATTGCCGACCTGCGTAAAGTTGAGTGCGTCGGGTGCTTGGTAGATGAGGAGCGTGGAGCCCGCCGGTTCCCAGAACGTGGAGAAGACGTACGTCAGGTCGCCGGCATCGGACCCGGTCGTCCAGCCCGCCGTGATGATTGCGTCGCCCGCACCGGCCACGCCGGGGCCGGCCTCGGGGTAGGTCGCTCCTTCTCCGGTCGCCGTCCCCGCGTCGAGCGGCGCGCTGCCGGCGCCGCCCCCCGTGTCGACGGCGGAGCCCGTGTTGCTGTCCGCCGCCGTACTGCTGCTGCCGGCGCCGTTGCCCACGCCCGCGTCCACGCGACCGGTGCCGCCCATGCCCGTGCCCACGCCGGCGCTGGCTGCTGCGCCGCCGACGATGCCGGTCCCGCCGCTCCCGCTAGGGCCGGCACTGCTGCTCGCCGCGCTCGGACGAGCGTTCGAGGCAACCGGGGAGTTCGTTGCGCTGGAAGCAGGGGTCGATTGGGCCGAGTTGCCGCAGGCGGCGAGCGCGATGGCCAACCCGGTCGCGAACCGCGGTCCCCAAACTCGACCTTGTCGAACTTGCTTGGCCCGCTCTCGGCGCGCGCAGACCCTCTGCCGGGGATGGCGTTTGAGTCGAAGCACACGCGCCCAGTATCCGCAGGCCGCCCAAAAGGCTCAGAGCGAGTCGGAAGGTCGAAGGCCGGCCATCGTTTCGACGGGCACGCCGCTGACGAGGGGCACATCGGGCTCGAGATTCTCGGCGAAGAGCAGCAGCGACGAGGGGGGCGCCTGCGGCCGATCCCATGCGCGCAATCACTTCAAGTACGCTGCGAGAGGGCTATTGGCTTTCGCCAAAGCCTGCGACGCAAGCGAAGCCATCTCGGTCGCGCCGGCCTTGTCGAAGTGCGCCTTGTCACCGTTGAAGGTGAGGGCCGCCGCGGCCGTTTGACCGATCATGTTGTAGTAGGCGACGCCGAGCGCGTTCAGATCGTCGACCGGCAGCCCCTTCGTCATTCCAAACGTGATCGTCGCGTCGACGTAGGGCTGCAAGCGCGTGTTGGTCTCCACGCCATTGACCCACACTTGGAGCGGCGACGAGGTCGTCGGGATGAACGTCGCATTCAGGGCGGCCACTTCGCCCGCCATGACGCCCATCTCGGTAGTGAAGTCCGGGACGGAGACTGGACCGTGCGTGGTCCCGCTGTCGTTGATGCCGAACGCCGCCATCACGTAGTCACCGGCCTTGACGTTGGCGATGAGAGTCTTCCATTTGCCCGCGTAGAAGGTCTGGATGTTCGCGCCGGGCTGCGCCTGGTTGTCGATTGTCACCTTGCTGATGAAGTATTGCCCGAACTCTTGACCCCAACCCTCCTGGGTGGTCGCGGCCGTGTAGTCGCTCATCGTCGAATCGCCGGCCATATGGATGGTGATGGCAGGAAGCGTGCTCTGATCCAGCTGACCGCCGTCGTTGCCGCCGCTTGAGGCGTCACCGCTCGTCGATCCGTTGCCGACCGTGTCGCCCTCGCCGCTGCCGCCGTCGCCGCTCAGCGGCGACCCGCCGCCGTCTTGGCTGCTGCTGCCCGCGGAGGCGCCGCTGCCGCTCCCGGAGGCGCCCGACGATGGCGCGGGCTGCCCACCCGGAGGCGTTGATCCGCCCGACGATGACGCGGGCTGGTCTCCGCCCGGAGGCGTTGAGCCGCCCGACGAGCTGCCGGCCGACGTGCCGCTGCTGTTCGGGGACGAGGCTCCGGCGGGCCCCGAGTCGCTCGACCCATTGCCTGGGGCCGCGCCCGACTCGGGCGCGCTCGCACTACTGCTGCATGCCATCGGCCCAAGCGCCATCGCCAAGACCATTCCGATGTTTAACGGCCCGTATCGCATGGGGTCTTCCTGTCGCGGAGCTGCGCGGTAACCCCCTTCGTAACCCCCTTCGCATCGCTCGTTGTACGTTGAACGGCCCGCTCGATCCAGTCAAGCGGGCCTTCAGAAGAACGATGGCCGACGGGCGCCAAGTCGAAAAATTGCGCCCAGCGCGCATTTCGCTCAGCAGCGAACAACGCTGCCGGGCGAAGCCCAAGGAACATCATCTCCGTCGAGCGCGAGACTGCAACGCGGGCGTACCCAGCGCAGCTGGGCTGCCTAACGCGGCGCGAGGGCCGCCAGGATTTCGGCCCACTTCGCATAAGCGACAAAGTGCCCCTCTGCCGAGACAAACGTCGCGTGGCAGCCGGGAATGGTCGCCGCGAGGTAGCGCCCCATGGCGACGGGTGTCGAGACGTCGAGCTCACCGTGCCAGAGATGGACCGGCACCCGGATATCCTCGAGACGAAACCCCCACGGGCCCGCCGCGAGCGCCAGTTCGGTCGCAAACGCCGTGGGCCCCTGTCGAAACGCCTCCCGTTTCATCGCGGCGTACGGTTCGGCGATCCGCGCGAGGATGGCCTTGTCTCAGTCGGGAACGTCGGCGCTCATCACGCGTTGGACTCCGCGCGGTCCGAGCAGGCGAAGCAGGGGCACCGCGTACGGGGCCAGCGGGAGCACGCCGTACATGAGGCGGCGCCGCAACGTCATCGAGCGACGCACTCCGGGTGCGTCCAGAGGACAGACGACGCCCAGCATGCCTACCGAGCGGACCCGCCTCGGAAGCGCGCTCGCACACGCCGCAAGATACGGACCCGCGCCTGACATGCCCGCGATCGCGAACGAGTCGATGCCCATCGCATCCGCCACGCGGGCGACGTCGGCCGGCCAATCGACGATGCGCCTGCCCGGCTGCGGCGAGCTCATGCCAAAGCCGGGGCGTTCGAGCACGATGGCCCGGGCGCCCGCTTCGCCCGTGGCAGCGACGTCCGGTAGGGGCGTCAACCGGGAGCACGGGATTCCAGGAAAGACGAGGAGCGGCCAGCCGCGGGGATCCCCAGTCTCGCGCACGCCGATCCGTCTTCCGTCGGGCAGCCGGACCAGCGAGCCGGTAGCGTCGGACAGGGGCTGGACGCGGGGCTCGTGCGGCGTAGGGTGTATCGAGCCGTAGGGTGTCATTTCCACTGGTTCAGCGGGCGCCGTAAGTGTCACTTTGTTGCGGAACGAAGCTGCTGCGCCGGCGTCATCGAGTCAAACATGGCCGCGACCCCCCTCACCCCATAGCCGGCATCGCGCGGTGCGGTGGACCTGTCTCTGCAGAACTCACGTTTACGTCGCTGTGGTTCTCACTCAAGTCGGCGCGCTTCGGTGATCGCGACGATCTCGTCGCGGGTCAGCGCGAGCTTGCGTGCCGCCCAGTTGTCTTCCAGGTGCGCCACGGTGCTCGTGCCGGGGATGGGCAGTATCGCGGGCGAGCGAGCCAGCAGCCACGCGATCGCGACCTGCGTTTCCGACACGCCGCGTGAGGCGGCAATCTTCCTGATGGCCGGTCGCTCGACGGGGCTTGGCCCCGGAACGTTCAGCGGAAAGTACGGCAGGTACGCGATCCCCTGCTCGGTGCAGAACGCGATGATCTCCTCCTGCCCCGCCGTGTTGCCGAGCCAGCTCTCGCCCAGCTTCTCACCGCTCGCTGCCGCGTTGTACAGGTTCTCGACCGTGACGATCGGCGTCTTGCGGAGCGCCTCCTGGATCTGCGCGAGCGTCACGTTGCTCAGGCCCAGGTGGCGAATCTTGCCTTCGCTCTTAAGCGTGATCATCGCGTCCAGCGCCTCGCCGAACGTCACGGCGGCGCCATGCGGGAGCCACCGCAGATGCACGATATCGAGGTGGTCGCGCCCGAGGGTGCGCAGGTCGTGTTCGCAGCCCTTGCGGAGCTCCTCGGGCCGTAGGTACGAGACCCAGCCCTTGTCCTCCGTCCTTCGCCCGCCGAGCTTGGTCGCGAGGACGAGCCCCGCCTTGTACGGGTGCAGGATCTCCTTGATGAGTTCGTTCGAGACGTACGGGCCGTAGTACCAGGACGTGTCGATGAGGTTGATGCCCAGGTCGATCACGCGGCGCAGGACGGCGCGCGCCGCCGCGGGATCGCGCGGCGGCCCGTAGACCATGGGCCCCGGCAACTGCATGGCGCCGAAGCCGAGGCGGAACACGTCCAGATCCCCGAGGCGGATCGTCTCCGGCAAGTGGGCAAACGAAGTCACGGCACACATCCTGGCACGGCAGGAGGGAAACGAAAAGCAGCGGCGCCCGGGGCGCATGACGTCGAACGGACGACGGCTTGCACGATCGCGAGCATCGCGGCGATGCTTCGCGCCGGCCGCAGTCCCGGTACGACCTCAGCCCGAGGGGCTTTCTTCAGGACCGAGACGAACTTCGTTGCTCCACGCGTGCGCGATGGCCACCGCGAGCGAGGCCTGCCGCCGCGGCGGGACCGAGCCGCGTGGCGCGATCCAGCCGGACGACAGGCATCGGCTGCGCGCAATCGAGCGCTGTCCCGTCGGCCAACGCGCTTTGCGTTTGCTTCTCGCCTCGTGGCTCCGGGAAGGCCCGGGAGAAGGCACCGAGCGACGGCCCTGGTAGAATCCCACCGATCGCCCATGGACCTGGCCCGCCTAATCACGATTCCGCTCAGTCATTACTGCGAAAAGGCTCGCTGGGTGCTCGACGCCACCGGCGTGGGCTATCGCGAGGATCCGCACGCACCTCTGGTGCATCTTCGGGCGACGCGCGCGGTGGGAGGCAGGACCGTGCCCGTGCTCGTGCACGGCGACGTCGTCCTGCTCGATTCGAGCGAAATCGCTCGCCATGCAGACGCCCTCGCACCGCCCGAGCAAGGGCTCATCCCCGCCGCACCGGCAGAGCGCGCGCGTGTTCTTGCTCTCGAGGACGACTTCGATGAGACCCTCGGCGTGGACGCGCGCCTGATCTCATACTGGCATCAGCTTCGTGACCCCGAACGGGCGTGCGCCCTGGTCGGCGCGATGATGCGCCTACGTTCACGACTCGCCCAGCGCGTCGCCGCATCGCTCTTCCGACGGCTCATCTTCCGCAAGTACAGGATTGACGAGCTGGCGGCACGGCGCGCCGAGGCGCGCGTTCGTTCGCTCTTTGAACGTCTCGCCCATGCGGTCGACCAGGAGCCGTACCTGGTTGGAGGACGCTTCACGCTGGCCGACCTGACGCTCGCGGCGCTATCGGCCCCCTTGCTTGCGCCGCCGGAGCACCCGCTCATGGGTCGACTCCGGGCGGCGCCTCCGCCCGCGCTCGCAGCGCTTCGTGCCGAGCTCTCGGCCATGCCCGTCGGTCGGCGGGTGCTCCGACTGTACGCCCAACACCGCAGACCCGCCTAGGACCTCGACACCTCTGTCTCGATCGTTGGCGGCCGCAGGGAGCGGCGGGAATTCCTGCGAGCGAGATCTTGACCGAATCCCGGAACGCAAGCTGAAGTCCGGGCGCAATGATCGCCGCGAAATCGGCTTCGATTCGGAGCCCCGGTCAACGATGAGAGACGGGACGAGTCCGTAGCAAAGGCGCCGGGACGGCGCCAAGGCGGAGCCAGTAACGAAGCCCGCGGTGTTTGCGCTCCTGCGCTACGCTTCGCATGTGCCCGAGCCGAGATGATGTCGCCTCCCGATTTCCTCGTGCGAAAGCCCGTGCCTTCCCAACGAACCTGCGATTGAATGCGGCGTCGAGAATCCGAGGAGGCCGTACCATGGGTGGATTCGTGCCCTATGTCGTCCGCAAAAACGACTACCTGGCGAAAATCGCCTACAAGTTGGGGTTCGACCCCGACTCGGTGTGGAACGACGCAAGCAACGACGACCTCAGGAAGCTTCGGCCTGACCCCAATCAGCTCCTCGCCGGGGACTTGTTGCACATCCCGGATCCGGGCGACAACCCGCCGCCGGTGCACACGCTGAACATCGGCACGAGCAACACGTTCGTCTCTCCGGACCCGCCCACCGTCACGGTGAATCAAACATTCGAAGACGGCGACGCGGACACGTACACACGCAAGGCTTACACCATCACGGAGCTGCCGGAGCAAACTGGACTGTCTACGGGCGACGATGGCACGGCCACCTTTACGGTGCCCGTCTCGCTGGACCAGGTGACGCTCGTGTTCACCGACAGCGGCGAGTCGTGGGTCATCGTCGTAGGGGGCATCGATCCCGTCGACTCGACGTCCGGAATGTTCAAACGGCTGCAGAACCTGCACTACATCGCCGTCGACGAGAGTTACGACCTCGACAACCAGTCGAACAACATCGAGCTCCTGCGTCAGGGCTTACGGCGCCTTCAGGCCGCTTCCGGCTTGACCTCAGGCGCCTCCAGCTTGCCGCCAGCCAACGGCGGTGACAACTCGGCGGCAGACAGCGAAGCGCCTTCGGTGCTCGAAACGGGCGGGCTCTCGGACGACGGAACGCTCGATGCCGACACCCGCACGCTGTTGGTCAACGCGCACGGGTGCTGAACTCGTCGCTCGTTGCCGCGTCAGGGTTGCACCGATGCTAGGGCCCGATCGCAGCACGGCACCTTTTGTGCCGCCCATAGGCGCGACCGGCCACCGTCACGCTCTCGTTCGATCCAGAGCCACTCGGCACCATCGTCGGCGACCGGGCCGTCCTCTCCGACCATTCGGTTCCCGTCTACGTACGACCACCGAGGTTGCGCCAAGCCGCGCGCCGCGTTGCCCGTATAGACGCAGCGCCCGTCGGCGACGAAATCCGCTCCGAAGCCGGGGTCGTTGTCGGCCGGGGGGAGCTGCGTGAGTTTCCATGCTGCGACGTCGAACAAAAACGCGCGCGAGTCGCGCCCCATGAACGGCATGGGCGGTCCCTCGTGCCACGTCACGAGCGGCAGGTTGGCCACCGCGCCCAGGTCGCGCGGGATTCGCTGGCAGATATCCCCCGGACACTGCGGCACGTCGCGCAGCGCATGCGTCTCCAGGTTCAACGCCCACACGTCGCTCGCCGATGCGCCGAAGATCCAGGGATACGAGACCACCATTCGCTCGGCTTGTTTGCGGACCGACGCCACGTGCCTCGTCGCGTTCGATTCCGGCCAATGCATCGCCACGAGCTCTCCGCTCGCGCGCAGTACGTAGAGGTCCGCCGGTCCAAGGGCGGCGGCAAACGCGTCGGACGCGAGCAGAGACCTGCCGCGACCGTCGCTGTCCGATCCCAGGAGCTCGTGCGAGGCGACCCACGCAAGACGGCCACGGCGAACGAAGAACGATCCGGTCGGGTGTGGTCCGCTCGGCCCGAGGACCGAAACCGTGGCCTGTGCACCGTCGGTCTCGGCCCCGACGCGAAAGAAGCGTTCACGCGGGGTGATACCGAAGATCCCTTCCGTGGTTCCCACGAGCGACACTGCGCCTTCGTCGGGCAGCTCGGCGACGACTCGCGGAGCGCAGTCGCGGGACATCAAGCCCCCGTCCTTCGGCGACGGAAGCGCGCCGGAGGCGACGGGCACAGAGGACGTTTCGTGCCGACCCGAAAAGGCGATGATCGGCAGAACGCACATCCCGACGAGGGCCCCGATTCGAAGCGCGAGTCCCAGCCGATTGGAGGCCGTGCTTCGATCCGAGACGTCCGCGCCCCGCACCGCCGGAAGGGTAACGGCTCGGCGCCAACAGGCAAGTCTCCGCGCCTCCGCGAGTGCTGGCATGCTAGCATTCAGCAAAGCGGCAGGGCACGAGGGCTCGACCATGGGAAGCAAACCTTCCTCCTTCTATCCGGCTCCGGCACCTCCCTACTCGCCGCCGCCCCCACCGCCGCCAACTCCGAATCCGGGGCCGCCCGCGCCCCCTCGGACGATCCAAAACGCTCCGAATTCGCCGAATACCGCACGACCGGCGTGCCCCGCGACGTATACGTCCGAGCGACGAACGTCGTTCACCGATCTCGTCGCCCTCGTCGTTGCCGCCGAGGACGCGCTCACGAAGAGCGGAATCACGTCCGTCAAAGACCAGGTCCACGCTCTACGCGGGGTCTATTACGGCACTTTGTGGAGTCTCGATTATGCTGGTACTCCATCGTCGCCCGGGGAGAAGAGTCTCACGCGCAATGAAGGTTTCAATCATTTCACACGCCCGTCAGTCTCGGACGTCGCTTCAACCGTTCCGCCGGACGTGAGGCCGATTCTCTGCTGCGGCCTCTTCGAGGCGCTTTATAACAACCAGGATTGGTACGACGACGCCACGGGCCGCGCGCTCGATTTTGGCCACGTAGTCATCGGGCTCGACGCGCGATACGACTCCGCTGCCATTTCCCCGAACGTGACCTACGCTGCCCAGGTGATGGGCGTGACCGTGAAGACCATCGACATGGGCGGCTCGGGGTTCGAGGTCGTCACGTGGTTGGGGGATCTCGGAGGCGGCGGCGGGAGCCTTTCTCGCATCCGCGGGGACGGCGCGCCGGCACGAGGAGATATCCTGTCAGCAGTCTTTGCGAAGGATCCGCCCCACAATTCGGACTACGGCGGATTCATCAACCTCGAAGGAGACATCGGCGCCGCGGTGGTGGGCTCCGGGGGGACCACGCTCAGCGTGCCATCGATCGGTGGTCGCTTGTCCGACGCGCTTCGGTCGTATGTGACCCCTGGTCCCACGTGGGATTCGCGGGCCAAGACATTTCTGACGATGTATGGCGCAACATTCGACGCCTCGGGAGCCCTGACGAATCGCAGCACCCTCGTCTCGTCGATGTCCGCCAAGATCGCGGCGTTTTCTTGCAACTACCTCGCCTCACGAGTCAACGACGGGCGCCTCACGCTCGCGCAGGGGAAGGCGGGAGCCTACCACGTCGTCGGCGTCGCCAGCGAGGTTGCGGGGGTATTTCTCGATGCTCTCGTTGCCGCGGAGGCACCGGGAACGAAGATTGACGCGAACAACGCATCCATCACCATTCCGTCGCCGTCGCCGAAAGCCGCGTCTCAGTCCTGCCAGGAGCAAATCGACAACGCGTCTTGGGGGCGGTGGATCCCGGGTAATTGAGCGGGCCGTGCAGTCGGAGAGCGGGCAAGCCAAAAGCATGCAGACGCCCGCGGCACCAGCGAACGGCCCGGCTAGCTTAGGCGTCGTCCATGAATTACGGACCAGTAATCTCGCGCTCCCATATCGAGGAAAGGCCTATTGGCGCGCGCCCAATCCGTTCCATTATTTACGGACGGCGCCTTAGCTGCTAGGGCCCCGAACTGCACGTCCGCGAGGTCGAGGCTCGCATAGTGGGTGGAGCGTCCCGGGCAAGGTCTGGGCTTTCCTGGGTGCGAAAACCGCGGCGCGGCCCTGAATCCCCCGAGCGACGCGCCCATCCTGCTCTTCGGCCGATACGGGCCGCTACTTGCCGCCTTCCGTGCCAAAGAGTGGGAGTCGAAGAGCGAAGGCAACGCCAAGGCCAACCGCACATCCGGCCGCGACGTTGTTCGTCGCGAGGGAGATGCCCGCGGTGGCCATCATGATGAAGGCGGCGGTTCGCTGCGTCTGGTCCCGCGCGACCAGAGAAAGTTCGAGCCCACTATGACCCGTGGCTCGAACGAGACCGACCGGTAACGCCGAACCAGTTCCGGCACTCGTTGCCGATCGTGGGGTGAGGGCGATGACCCAACGGGTCCGTCTCGGGGCGCTTTCTGGCATACCCAAGGGCGAAGGTCGGACCTTCGAGGTGGGCCCGCTCAAGGTCGCGATCTTTCACGGGCGCGACGGGCGCGTTTTTGCGACCCAAGCCGAATGTCCGCATCGCGGGGGGCCGCTGGCAGACGGGCTGCTCGGCGGGACCACGCTGGTCTGTCCTCTTCATGAGTGGACCTTCGATCTCGCGTCAGGGATGGCCCTTCAGGGCAGCTGCGGCATTCGTATCTACCCGATCCGCGCGGACGCAGAAGGGACCTTGGTGCTCGAGATGGAGGAGGACGGCGCCCAACCGCCGTGGCGCGTGACGAACTACGAGAAGCACGGTTGAATGTCGGGGCCCGCCCCGGCGCGCCGCGGTTCAAGACCCGGTGCGCCTTGGGTCTGTTCGGCTCGGAGTCGAGTCGTCGATCGCAGGAGGCGCGCCGCATCGACAGGTTGAGGCGCGAGGACTCCGAGCTCCGCTACCACCTCCGGGGGCGGAGGCATCGCATGGCCTCGCCCGCCGGCTTCTTCCTGCGCGCTGACGATGCGCGCGTCCGTGTGGCCTCGATGCTACTGTTCCCGGGGTGTTGCTCACGGATGGTCCCCTCACGTTGCGCGAGTTCATGACCCACGAGACGGTGCCTCTCGCGGCGCTCTTTCGCGAGGTTCTCGCCCAACTCGCGATGAGGCCGGACGCCGTTGTCTTCGGCGCCCACGCTGTGAACGCGTACTGCGAGCCCGAACGGATGACGGCGGACGTCGATATCCTTTCCACCGATGCGTCGGGTCTCGCCGAGAGAATTCGCGGCACCTTGGCCGAGAAGTTTCACATCGCAACACGTGTAAGGGAACCGGTCGCCGGCCATTTTCGAGTGTACCAGCTAAGGACACCAAAGAACCGACACCTGGTCGACGTGCGTGCGGTGCGGCGAGTAGGCGGCGCAAAGCTTGTCGGCCGACGAAGAGACGCGGAAACCGCCGCGGTCACATAAAAGGCCTTTGGGGCGCTCGTTGTCAGTCGGGTAGGCCGGGGAGGTTGTCTCCCCGGC
>Ga0187863_10001243_pt1 | contig 20730 bp, 24 predicted proteins | sample June2016WEW_11_1_FD_132975 | JGI IMG/M metagenome (GOLD analysis project Ga0187863, IMG submission 132975) | Peatland microbial communities from SPRUCE experiment site at the Marcell Experimental Forest, Minnesota, USA - June2016WEW_11_10 | ecosystem: Environmental > Terrestrial > Soil >... | reverse complement strand
TTCGACACCGTTCTGCCCGGCAGCGATGTGGTCGTGGGCGTGATGCCGTCGAAGTACGCGCGGGAGATCTATGCCGGGATGCTGCCCTTCGTTGAGCCCGGGATGTCGTTCATCAGCGCAACAAAAGGGTTGGAGCAGAAGACGCTCTTACGAATGTCGGAGGTAGCCGCTTCAGTCCTGGCTGGACCGGTGGCCGTGCTCTCCGGTCCGACCTTCGCGCGGGAAGTTGCCGCCGGTGTTCCCACCGCTGTAGTGTTAGCCGCGCAAAATGCCGATTTCGCGAAATCACTCCAGCGCGATCTCTCCGGCCCCACCTTCAGGCTCTACACCAACTCCGATCCCGTAGGTGTTGAAATAGCAGCAGCTTTGAAGAATGTCATGGCCATTGGCGCGGGGGTCTGCCACGGCCTGGGGCTTGGCCATAACGCCATCGCAGCACTGATCACGCGCGGGCTGGCCGAACTTCGTCGACTGGCTTGTGCGATGGGAGGAAATCCGCACACCCTCTCAGGGCTGGCCGGCCTCGGCGATCTGGTACTGACCTGCACGGGCGAGCTCAGCCGCAATCGGCATGTCGGGATTGAACTGGCACGGGGTCGATCGCTCGAGGACATCGTTGCGTCCATGAAGATGATCGCCGAAGGCGTGGATACCACAGCCGTGGCGCTACAGCTTGCCGCAAAGTTCAGCGTCGAACTGCCGATAACCAGCCAGGTGGAGCTCATCCTGCGCGGGGAGCGGTCGCCACGCGAGGCGATCCGCGAGCTGATGGAACGAACGCTCAAAGACGAACACATCTGATCGGAGCCCGGCGTGGCGCAACTTTCCGATTCGCAACGGGTTAATCAGGATATGACGGCGCTCGCTTCCCTGGAACGGGACGCTGAGTTAATGTTGCGGGTCCGCGACGGGGACGAGACCAGCTTCGCGCTGCTGTTGAATCGGCATCGCGGGCCGGTGGTCCATTTTTTGTATCGCATGGTGCAGAACCAGGGAGTCGCTGAAGAGCTTGCGCAGGAGGTGTTCCTGCGCGTGTACAAATCGCGGGGAACATACGAACCCACCGCGAAATTCACCACGTGGCTGTTCCGCATCGCCACTCATCTGGCGCTCAACTGGCTGCGCGATGGCAAGGCCGAGAAGGGCCAGGAGAGCATCGACGATACAGGCGGCGAGGGGCCGGCGCGGCAGTTGCAGGACCGGTCGGGGAGCATTGAGCAGACGCTGGTGTATGAAGCCAGGCTGCGGGAGATTCGCGCGGCCATAGAAGCGCTGCCGGGCAAACAGCGGGCGGCCGTGCTGATGCACAAGTACGAGGAGATGGAGTATTCGCAAATTGCCGGTGTGCTGGGATGCTCGGAATCGGCGGTAAAATCGCTGTTATTCCGCGCATACGAGACGCTTCGAGCGCGGCTGGCGCACCTTGTGTGAAAGATTGCATAAAGGGAAGAAAACGATGCGGTGTCCAATTGAGGCGGGAAACGAAAAGACATTGATGGTGGCGCTTGCTGCGGGCACACTGACACCCGCGGAGCAGGAAACTCTGGAACGGCACATCGACGAATGCGCCGGGTGCAGACGGCTGGCCGATGAGCAGAAGGCCGTGTGGAGCGCGCTGGATGTGTGGACGGTGCCCATGGTATCGGAGGATTTCGACCAGAGGCTGCACGCCCGGATCGCCGTGGAAGCGCGACGTTCTTGGTGGAAGCGACAGTGGGACAGCCTGTCACACGCGCGCTTCTCCTGGAAACCCGTGTTGCCGGTGGCCGCGGCCTGCGTAGCGTTGTTTGGCGTGTTCCTGGTGCGCAATCCTGTTTCGCTGGGGACTTCCCAGAAGGCTCCGACGACGGTGATTCAGACGCAGGACGCGCAGAAGGTGGATGTCGATCAGGTGGAGCGCGCTCTTGATGACATTGACATGCTGAACCAGCTCGATGCGCCCGCGACCGCGCCCCACAGCTCTCCGGCGGGTTCCTGAGAGCGATCATGAACGCCAACCGATTTGCGGCCGCCGTGGTGGTGGCCGGGGGATTGTTCTGGTCGACGGCGCGCGCGCAGGAACCGGAACAGTCTGCTCCATCTGCGGCGCCGCACCGCCAGCCGGGCGAACCGTGGTCACCGCTCGATCAACTGGAACGTCTGCGGCAGATGAATCCCGACCAGCGCGAGCGTCTGCTCGAACGTCTGCCGCCGGAGCGCCGGGCCAATATCGAAAAGCACCTGCGCAACTACATGAGTCTTACGCCGGAACAGCGCGCCCACCTGCGCGAGCAGTATGAGACGTTCCGCGAGCTCCCACCCGATAAGCAGGAGGCGTTCCGCAGGCTTTTCGGCCGTTTTCTCAATCAGCCTCCAGAGCGGCAGGAATTAATGCGCGAGGAGTTTCAGCGCTTGCGGCACATGACGCCGGACCAGCGTCTGGAGCGCCTGAACAGTCCTGAATTTCACTACCGTTTCCAGCCGAACGAGCGCGACATCATCTGGCGCATGGTGGAACTGCTGCCGTAGGCGCTCCGGCCTCAAATCCCATGGATCCGTTGCAATCCTGGCCAGAGGTCGAAAACGCCGTCAAAGCTGAAAATCGTTCGAATACCGTGGCGCTCCATAATGGCGATGTGGACAGCGTCGCGGGCCGATAACAAAGCGCGACTCTGGGTAATCTCCCCGGCGCGCAACACGTCTGCTTTCTCGATTGAGATCACTTCGTCGACGACGTCCAACGTAGCCTGAAGCGCCGGCGCTATGGCTTCGCGCTTGTCGATGGCTGTATAGCGGTGGAGAATCTCCTGAAGCACCTCAGCATCGGTGACGAGGCGTTGCCCCGCCGCAATCAGGCGCTCCAGAATCACCTGTGCTTCGGTCTTAAGGGGATGGGCCGCTCCGACGAGGTACATCGGGATATTGGAATCCACGAAGATCAACCGTCGTACCCTTGCTCAATCTCGCTTAGCATCTGCTGAACGTCAGCGGTGGGGAATGAATAACCGGCGGCACGCCGAACTGCCCTCAATTTCGTTTCGGGTGCAACCGCTGGCCGACCAGCGCGCGCGTCGCGGAGCGCTCGCCGCACCCATTCGCCGACGGTGAGATGCTCGCGTTTGGCCACACGTTGGATCTCCGACATTTCCTGATCGGGAAGCAAAACCTGAAGGCGCTTGCTCATATGTTGAGTATACTATGATCAGGGAGAGAGCAGACGATTGGCATGGCCGCCGGGCGATTCCTCAGTTGTTTCTCTCCTGCCCGCCTGCGACAATGAAGTGCCGATGATCGATGAGCGCGCGTTCTACCGCGAAACCGAGACGACGAAGCCGATCAGCCTGACCTGTCCAATGTGCCGCACGGCCGAAAGCTATGACCTGAAGTGGCTGGTGCGAACCAAGTTGGCCCAATTGCCGCGCGGAGCCGACGAGCGCGACCGGGCTAAATTTGCCAAGGCGGCCAGTTACATGGTTCTCCTGGACGACAAGGTCATGTGCAAGAACATGCGCTGCCGCAAGCGTTTCGACATTTCCGGCATCAAAACCACGGCTTTTATCTAGCCTCCACGAAATCTTTCCGGGTCCCGGCGAGTCCTACCAGCAGTGGAGGATTAGTGTGTCTCAAAAACTGACCATCTGCCTGATGTCCTTGTCGTTGCTCGCCATGGCGGCCGACCGCAGTGGGTTCGAGGGCAAGTGGGTGATCGACAGCGGAGGCACCGGCGATGAAACGATCCCGGTGAATCTGGTTCAGAACATCCGGCAGAAGGGATCGGACCTGGAAGTCCAATCGACGTTCGCGGAACCCGTTAACGGCGTCGTTCCACTTCTGTATGTGGGGGTGATGGCCAACGACCTGATGCTATCCACCGACGGCTCGCTGAAGCAGAACCAGATTGGCCCGTTCCAGCAGGCGTCGAAGACAACTCTCGACGGGACCACGATGACCACTGAATGGACCGCCGTGTACAAAGGCGAAGACATCAACGGTAAATGGATTCGAACTCTTCAGCCAGACGGCAGGCATATGACTTTGGAGATTCGCGAATCGTCCAACGGCGAAGACCGTACTGCAACGTTGAATTTCCACCGCAAGTAGATTAGCTCGCTGGGGCGATGATCTTTTCGATACGCCGAAGTTCCATTGGCGTCAGATTCAAATTGCCGATCACCGCAACGTTCTGTTCGATCTGTTCCACGCGGCTGGCCCCGATGAGCGAGCTGGTCATCGCATCTTGCCGGAGCACCCAGGCGAGAGCCAGCTGAGCGAGGGACTGGCCGCGTGAGCGAGCGACTTTATTGAGCGCGCGGATCTGGTTGAGGCGCGCTGCGGTGACATCGCCACGCTTCAGGAACGTGTCCGGCTTCGCGGCCCGCGAATCCCCGGGAATGCCCTTGAGATAGCGTTCCGTAAGAAGGCCCTGCGCAAGGGGTGAGAACGCGATTCCCCCCACACCCTCGCGAACCAGCACATCGAATAAACCCGCTTCCGGCCCACGCTGGTACATCGAGTATTTCATCTGATGGATCAGGCATGGTGTGCCGAGTTGCCGCAGGACTTCGATGGCGTGCGCGGCCTGGGCAGCATCGTAGTTGGAAATTCCGGCGTACAACGCTTTGCCCGAACGAACCGCATGATCGAGCGCTCCCATGGTTTCCTCGATCGGCGTTTCGGGATCGGGCCGGTGCGAGTAGAAAATATCGACGTAATCGAGTCCCATGCGGCGCAGGCTCTGGTCGAGGCTGGCCAGGAGGTACTTGCGCGATCCCCAATCGCCATACGGGCCCGCCCACATCTCATAGCCGGCTTTGCTGGAAATGATCAATTCATCCCGATAGGGAGCGAGGTCCAGGCGCAGCGCGCGACCGAACGTCTCTTCGGCCGATCCGGGCGGCGGCCCGTAGTTGTTCGCCAGATCGAAGTGCGTGATGCCAAGATCGAAGGCGCGGCGCAGCATGGCACGGCAGTTTTCCAGGGTGTCAACGCCGCCGAAATTATGCCAGAGGCCGAGGGAAATGACGGGCAGACGCACGCCGCTTTTTCCGCATCGGCGATAGATCATCGAATCGTAGCGTTCAGTCCTGGCTTCGTACAAAGTGGCGGCTCCCGGATGAAGGTCCGAATCACCACGCTATCAGAAACGCAGGGGGCCCGGTGTCAACGTCGATCACTCAGGCAGCTTGTCGAAGCGCGACGCATAATCGCCCACAAACACGATGGAGCCGACGTGATTGAGGCGACTTTCGAGATCCACCCAGATTTCTCCGCCCATATCGGTCCAGCGCCGGCAGAAGCTGAAATCTTCGCTAAGGTAATTGCCGTCGTCGTCGATCATGCAATTGAAAAGCGCGCTGCGCCACCGGCTGTGCCGCAACGGATCGTCCGTCTGGTGTTCGCGCTGATAGCGCAGCTCGGGATAATGCTCAATCATTGACACGAGCGCGGCGCGCCGGATCATCAGAAAGCCAGTGCCCGCGTAGCGTGCCTTGACAAAGCGGCCACGGAGAGCGAGACGATCGGGCGCTTCCAGTTCCAGCACATACGAGAGCGCTTCCGATTCAGGGTGAACGCGCCCGGCCTTCGCCAAAGCGCTGAATCTCGCCCATTCGATTCGCTTGGTGGGATACACGGCGGCGGTCATATCGGCGTCGCAATCGAGCAGGCGAAAAACCTGGTCAGGTTCGAAGCCGATGTCGGCATCGATAAACAGGAGATGAGTGGCCGCGGCGTTCTCAAGGAAATGTGCAACCAGGTTCTGGCGCGCGCGTGTGATGAGTGCATCACCGGCCTGCATCAGAACGGTGAGATCGGTCGCACCGCGCTGGAGACAGGCCTGTTGCAGCTTGAGGAGCGAGCTCGCGTAAGCCGTGGTTACCTGGCCGCCATAACACGGCGTGCCAATTACGAGGTGTGTACGGGCGTCAGGCATCTGCACGCTCTGCCGCGGCGAGCACTTCGTGGACGGGCGGCTTGCCTCGCCGCCCATAGCGAATGATGCCGTCCGGTCCGATCAGGTACACGGTGCGCCGAACGATCATGGCGCTGGCATGGTAGAGAGATGCTACGCGCTTGCCCTCATCCACCAGCAACGGAAACGGAAAATCATAGCGTGCCTGGAACTTCTGGTGGCTGTCCGCATTCTGCGGATTCACGCCGAACACCACCGTATTGTGTGCGCGAGCCGCTTCCCACGAATCGCGAAACTCGCAAAGCTGCCGCCGGCAGACGGTGGTGTCGTCACCGGGATAGAACACCAGCACGACGTTCTGTCCGCGAAGATCCGCGAGGTGCACGGCATGGCCGAGCGGATCGGGGAGCGTAAAATCGGGGGCTGTACTGCCAATTGCCAGCGGCGCCGAGAAAAGCGATGCGAGCATCTTCTCAGCCTTGCGGCTTAGCGTTGCGCAGCACTTTGGTTAGCGTGGCTACCGAACGGTCCACCAGTTCTTCGGTGATGATGTAAGGCGGCAAAAAGCGCAGGACAGTGTCGTGCGTCGCATTGATCAGCAGGCCCTCCGCCATGGCATCCAGGACAATCTGTTTGCCGGAAAATTCGAGTTCGACGCCCAGCATCAGCCCGACGCCGCGCACTTCGCGAATACAATGGAAATGCTTGGCCATTTCATCAAGTTTCATGCGGAAATAGGCGCCCATCTGGGTGATATGCGGGAGCAGCTCGTCCAATATGTCGGCGAATTCCAGCGCGACCCGGCAGGCCATCACGTTTCCCCCAAAGGTCGACCCGTGCATGCCCGGCGCAATCGCCGCCGCCGCCCGCTCGTTCGCCACAATGCATCCCAGAGGAATGCCGCAAGCCAGCGGCTTGGCCGTCACCATCACATCTGGCAGAATGACCGGCTCTAAAGTCTGGTATCCGAAGTAGTGGCCGGTGCGCCCGACACCGCACTGTGTTTCGTCGAATACCAGCAGAGCGTCGTATCGGCGGGCCAGGTCGTGCGCCGCATGGACGAACTCGGAAGTCACGAGATGAATGCCGCCCTCGCCCTGAATCCACTCGATGACGATACCGGCGGTCCGCTGATTCACCATCTGCTCGAGCGCGGCGATGTCGTTCATGGGAACAAAGCGAGCGCCGGGGAGGAGCGGTTCGAAATCGTGCTGATACTTAGGCTGGCCAGTGATAGAGAGCGCGCCGAACGTTCTCCCGTGGAACGAATTGTCCAGCGCGACGATCTCGTATTTCTTTTCGCCGATGCGGCTGCCGTGCGCGCGCACCATCTTCATCGCGCCCTCGATGCCTTCCGTACCGGAGTTGCAGAAAAATGTCCGGGCTAGTCCGCTCATCTTCGACAGGCGTTCGGCCAGGCGACCCTGATACTCGTGATAATAGAGATTGGAAGAGTGCAGCAGCAGCCCCGCCTGCTCGCGAATCACTTTCACGATTCGCGGGTGCGCGTGCCCCAGCGCGTTCACGCCGATGCCGGTGATGAGATCGATATATCGATTGCCGTCGGTATCGTAAACATAGCAGCCCTTGCCGCGGTGCAGCACCACCGGATAGCGGGCGTAGGTCTGCAGCAGATGGTCCTTCTCAAGATCCATCACGTGCTGGGTTTCGGCGGTGTGCTCTTGCGTGGAGACGGTGGCGCTCATCCCAACCATGATAAATGGTCAGGCGAGTACAACATTCGATGTTGTCAGTTTGCCCCCCGCGGCGGTGAACTCGTCGAACGTTTCCGCGGCCTTCTTCTCATCCAGAGCGCGGACCGCGTCGGTGACCAGCTCCACCAGCTTCCCCTCGCGCAGCAGGCCGAACACCGCGCACCGGACACAGATTTCCGTGACCACGCCATAGACGATGAAGCGCTGAGCGTTCAGGTGATCGAGCACGAACGGAAGATTCGCATTGGTGAAGATGTCGATATGCTGCTTCTCAACGACAATCTGCTGACAGGATTCCAGCGAGAAAACCGCGCCCCGAACAGACGGAACAGTGACGCGGCGATCGAGCAATGTGCTCGCTGGTTTTTGCTGGCCCACGGTTCCGGCAATGCAATGGTGAGGCCACGCGGCGAACTCAGGATCATCCTCGGTATGGGCGTCCACAGAAGAAATTACAACCCCGCCGGTGCGCTCCGCATGCCGATTCAGCGCGGAAATCACCGGCAGCGCCTTCTCGGCGCCGGACACATAGAGAGCGCCGGCGGGAAAAAGAAAATCGATCTGCGTATCGATATCGACGAAGACCGTGTTCACCGGTGAACCTCCGGACGGTGAGCGCGGGCATGGAGGTCGGCTCGTGCGCGGTCGGATCGTGCCAGCAATTCAGCGCTGTAGTCGATCGGGTAATGATCGTCGCTTTCAAAGAGGCTGCGGCAGGCCAGAGGGAGCTTGTGTACACAGCGTTCGGCGTAATCGCGCGATGCGCGGGCGGTTGGCAGGTCGTGCACCAGACGTCCCTGGACGATCACCGGACCAATCAACGCGCGCGGGCCACTGTCGCCATGTCCGCAGCCCGTGCACTCCCAGGAGCAGGCAATCTGATCGTGATCGGCGAAGCGAAAAACCTGCTTGGCGCCGGGCATGGTGTATTTGCCTTCGCTGTATTTGGCGGTGTATCGCGTCGCACCGTCTTCTTCGAGCTCCACCAGCTTATAAACGGCCCCCAGACTGGGCGCATCGGCGGACGTCGCCAGATCCGTGCCCACGCCGAACGCGTCGATGGGCGCGCCCGCGGCGGTGTATTCCAGAATGCGGTATTCGTTCAGATCGCTCGTCGCCATGATCTTCGCATCGCGCAATCCCGCTTCATCGAGGATTTGCCGGACCACGTGCGAAAGCTCCACCAGATTGCCGCTATCGAGCCGAACGCCCCAGAGCGGCCGGCCCAGTTCCGCGGCGAGTCGCGCGCCATTCACCGTGTCGTAGGTGTCGATCAGGTACACGGTGGACTCGCCAAGCATCTGCTGCAGGCGCAGGTACGCTTCGCGTTCGCTCGGGAAGGATTGTACCCACGCATGCGCGGCCGTGCCGAACACGGGAATGCCGAAGCGGAATCCGGTCTCCGTGTTGCTGGTTCCGATGCAGCCGCCGATGTACGCCGCTCGCCCGGCGAACACGCCCGCTTCCGGTGAGTGTGCCCGCCTTGTGCCAAACTCGACAACGCCTCGGGTGCCGGCCACTTCGGCAATGCGAGCAGCCTTCGTGGCCACCAGCGATGGAAATCCCATGGTGGCAAGGAGGTACGTCTCCACAATCTGCGCCTCGATGAGCGGGGCACGAACGGTGAGGAGAGGCTCTTCGGCAAATACCGGCGTGCCCTCCTCCATGGCGAATAAATCGCCGGTGAAGCGTAGCTTCAGGAGATAATCGAAGAATTCCGGGGAAACCCGTGAGAACTGCGGCAGGCCACGCAGGTAATCGACTTCCTCACGCGTGAACCGCAGGTTCAACAGATAATCGACAGCCTGCGCGAGACCGGCGGCGAGGATGAAATTGCGCGAGCGCGGAAGACGGCGAAAAAACAACTCGAAGCAACCGGTCTGGCTAGCCTTGCCTGCCTCAAAATAACCGGCCGCCATGGTCAGCTGATAGAGATCAGTGAGGAGACCGGTCATATGATTCTCACGCCATCACTTCTTCGGCGGCGCCGCGGGTTTGACACCAGCAGCCGCGCTTTCGAGATCCTGAACAGTTTTCGCGTCCACTTGATACAGCGTTGGTTCGTTGTCGCGCTTTGCCAGATAACCATCGCCCTGCTTCGCGAAGGAAGCCTTTTCTGTGCGCTTGTTGTCTTTCGAAACGACCGTCAGATCGATGGAAGGCGAGCCGAAACCGCTCTCCGCAAACTTCACCGCGCTCAGCTCACGTAGTTTGTCGATGAACGACTGAATGCCGATGCTGTCCACTTCCTTCCCGTTCGCGAACCATTTGTCGCCGCCGCGCACAAAATCGTAAGACTTCGATCCGTCGTGCATGTCCACCTTGTTCGGATCGTCGAATCCGAAATCGAACAGCTTCTTGTTGCGGAAATCGTCCACCGTTTTGTTGAGGCCGTCGCCGAGATCGCTGGTGGCCTTCCAGACGCCATCCGCCACGCTCGACTTCGCGTAGTAATCGCCCGATGACGTCTTACGAACCTGCAGCTCCTCTGTTCCGGATTTATCGGTAACCTTCGTCGTCGCCACCGGCGCCGCTGAGGCGAATGCCGTGGCGGCCTTTTTGCGATCGTCTTCCGTTCCGGAGAAGTCCATCTTGGCGTCCTTCAATTTCCGCAGGAGTTCTTCCACCTGCAGCCCGTCTGCACGATACGGACCCGGCTTCAGAATCTGCCAATCGCCCTGATTGTTCTTGCCGAATTCAACGTCCTGCCCTTTGGAATCTAGCTCCACGCGCGCCAGGCTGTCCTGATCGAACGTGAGCAGGCGCTTGTCGCGAAGATCGTTCAGGCTCTTATCCACTGAGCTTCGCGTGTAGGAGGCCACGGTGTAGACCTTGCGATCGCCCTCAGTCGTCGCATAGACGTCGCCACCCGTGGGTACTTCATCGCCGATAAGCAGCGTATGGGTCTTGCCACCTTTGCCTGTGATGACGACGGTCTCAGATGGAGTGGCCAGACCAAATGAGCCAAGGTTCGATGCTTTTTGCGTCACGACGCTGTCGGCCGTGACCGTGCCCAGACTCGTGATCAGGGTGTTCACTGCGTCCTGGTCCGCTTTGTATGCTTCGGGGGCGGTAATCTGCCAGGCATCGCCGCTTCTCTCCAGCACGATATCCTGACCGTCCTTTTTCTTCAGCTCGACTTTGCCGATGTCGGGCTGGGGCACGGATATAAGCTTCGTCTCCGTGTCCTTCGGTGGTGCGCTTTCTTCCTTCGCCTTTTCTCTGTTCGACCAGTAGATGACACCAGCCAGCGCCACGAAAACGACGGTGGCGATCAACAAACCTCGACCGCGCATCCGTTACCTCCTGCGCCACCAGACGGCGATTCCGGCGACGATCACGATCAGCGGCAGCCCGAACTGACTGACCGAGCGAATCAGCCTCATCTGTGACTGGTTCACGGTGATGCGGCGGTCGTCCTGTTCCTTCGGGCGAATTGAAATGAGATCCTCGTCCGACGAAAGCCAGTTCATCATATTGAGCGCGAGATCGCGGTTGCCGTTAAATCGAATAAACCCATTGGCGGCCCATCCGGAATTTCCGACAACTACGAAACGCCCCTGCTTATTGGGTTGACCGGTATTGTATGAGCCAGCCGCGGCCAGCGTAAACGGACCTGGCTTGCTGGTCTTCGGATCCGCGCTGATTGGGCCCGGGCCAAGATTCGTCGTGGCGAAGCTGCCATCCGAAGATGAAAACAGCTTGTCCACCGTGGTCTTGTCCGTACCCTTCGTATCGAGAGCGCGCGTGAGCGGGAATCCGGTGGCCGTGCCTTTCATGGGCGCGACAATCGGCTGGCTCTCGTAGTTCATCACCAACGGCACTTCCGGACCGAGCCCGGCAAGCTGACCGATGGGGTTCTCGTCGAGCACCAGATCCTTCTCCGGGGTGACGCCCCAGCCTGCGAGCAGATCGCTGAGCGGCGCGTTGTCCGCCACCTCGCGCCCACGCACCTTCAGCGGGGGATCCAGCAGGAAAAGAGCGCGTCCGCCTTCTTGCACGAGGGTCTTCAAGGCGTCGATTTCCGGTTGCGCGTAGTCACTTGTTGGACCAGCCACCACCACAACCGTGCAATCGGACGGTATGCCGCCCTTTTGCAGGAGGCTGATGGACTTCGAAGCGTAGTTGTCGTGTTCGAGCAGAGTCTTCAGTTGCGAGATGCCGTTCTGATCGGTATCGTCGATCTGGTGTTCACCATCGCCCTGAACGAAGCAAACCGTTCGCTGGCCGCCCTTCAGCGCTCGTACGATGGCTCCCGTGACACCCTCTTCATCGAACGTCTTCGCTTCTTCATGTTTCGGTCCGATGTCGATGGTCGCGGTTCCCACATTTTTGATTCCGGCTGATCGCGCCATTTGCGGGTTCTTGAAGGGATCGACGTACTCGACGTGCACCTTTCGCGAAAGGTTGGCATACCGGTCCAGAAGATCCTGACCCTGCTGGAAGCTTGTAGATTTATCCCAGTAGGTGATGCGAACGTCGTCTTTTGCTTCCCTGATCACTTTGGCGGTTTGATCAGACAGCGTGAAACGTTTGTTGGCGGTGGCATCGTAACTCTTGTTGTAGCGATTCGCCAGATAATTCGCCGCCACCAGCACCGCCAGAATCACCAGGATGTATACGGTCGCGTAAGCGGCGTAGCGCGTCTGCCGTGCTCTAATCCATGCCGATGCCATCTACGACCTCCACCGCAGCGATTCCATCGAGCGCGACGTTAAGAACAGCCCGAGGAATATCAGCGACAAATAATAAACGGCGTCCTTCGTGTCAAGGACGCCTTTCGTGAACGATTCGAGATGTCTAATTACTGAGCAATAAGCCATCACCTGTGCCCATGTTGCCGTGTCGTAACTGTCCCATTCCAGAATCCACAGCAGAAGGCAGACGCCGAACGTTGCCGCCGCCGCGATGATCTGATTGCGCGTCAGCGTCGAAATGAACGTCCCCACGGCAAGCAGCGCGCCACCCTGCAACAGTAGTCCCAGATAACCAATCGCCAGCGGCTTCCAATCAGGGTTTCCGTACTTGAACAGGAAGGCGAAGCTGAGCGCCGTGAACAACAGCAGCGCGGCATACATCACCAGAGATGCGAGCCATTTCCCCAGGATGATCTCCGTGTCGCGAATGGGAGAAGTGGCCAGAAGCTCGATGGTGCCGGACCTCTTCTCCTCGGCGAACAGCCGCATGGTGATCATGGGAATGAAAAACAGGCCGATCACAGCCGCGTTGGACAGCAGCGGCCGGATGATCATCTCATTGATGTTCATCGGGAAGGATTGCCCCTGCATCTGCGATTCGATGCTCATGTTGGAGAAATACTGCACGGCGTTCCAGAAGAAGAATCCGAAAATCACCGCGAACATCGTCAGCAGCAGATAAGCAATCGGCGAAACGAAATACCCGTGCAATTCTTTCTTGAAAATGATCCAGATGTTTCTCATTGATCGCCTCCGGCGGGTTCGGCGGCGGCCGTGGTCGCATCCGCGCCGGTCAATTCCAGGAAGACTTCTTCCAGCGTCATGGCGGCGGAGCGCAGCTCGTTGAGGTTCCAGCCAGCCTCCACCACCGCTCGCGCCAGATCTCCGCGAATGGGCCGTTCCTTCAGGCTTTCCACTTCGAAGGTCAGCAGATTGCCGCGGTGATCGCGGGGCACCACGCGGCTTACGCCGGACACGCTCTCAAGTCTCTTCTGCACGTCGGGGGATTCCAGAGTTTCATCGCGGCCTTCCACTGCAATCACCACGGATTCGGCCCCGCGCACGCGGTTCTGAAGATTGGTCACTGAATCCTTGGCCACCACCTTGCCTTTGTTGATGATGATGGCGTGATCGCAGGTCTGCTCCACTTCCGGCAGAATGTGCGTACTCAGGATGATGGTGTGCTCGCCCGCCAGATCGCGGATCAGCTTGCGTGTTTCGATGATCTGATTAGGGTCCAGCCCGGCGGTGGGCTCGTCGAGAATCAGCACATCGGGATTGTGAATTATCGCCTGCGCGAGGCCAACCCGTTGCCGATAACCTTTGGACAGCTTGCCGATCAGCTTCTTCTTCACGTCGGCGACGGCACAGCGCCCGGCTACTTCGTCCACGCGCCTGGCCAGATCGGCGCCCTTCAGCCCCTTCAGGCTGCCGACAAAGCCCAGGTATTCGCCCACTTCCATCTCCGGATAAACCGGCGGAGCTTCCGGCAGGTAACCGATGTGACGTTTCACCTCGAGCGGCTGATCGAGGACGTCGAATCCGGCGACCGAAGCGGTGCCGGCGGTGGGAGGAAGAAAGCAGGTGAGGACACGCATGGTAGTGGTCTTCCCCGCCCCGTTGGGCCCGAGAAAACCAACGATCTGCCCCTTCTCCACCTCGAAGGAAATGTTGTCGACGGCGATGTTACGCGCGTATCGCTTGGTAAGCCCGGTGACTTTGATCATAATTGAAAGACGTATTGGTAAAGGTTGTGTGAGATCGCACTCGGCGCGTGGCGCATCCTGGGCGCGGTTCTGTCCTAAGTCCCAAACTCACAATCCTACGAGTCGATTTTGCCACTTGTCAATCGCGTCCAGGCATGATGGCGAGCCTCAATCTTCAGCCCCCACAATGCCCATCGCCTGATAGCCCGCGTCCACATACAGGACGTTGGCGGTGACTCCTCTGCCGAGATCGCTGGCCAGAAACACGGCGGCGTCGGCTACCTCCGCCGGATCGGTATTGCGCCGCAGAGGCGCGATTCGCGCCGCGCCGTCCAGCATCCTGGAGAAGTCCTTTACTCCCCGGGCCGCAACGGTTTTCACCGGGCCGGCGGAAATCGCATTCACACGTATATTAGACGGACCAAGATCGCTCGCCAGGTACCGCACAATCGATTCCAGCGCCGCCTTGGCCACACCCATAACATTGTAATTCGGAAAGACGCGAACAGCGCCCAGGTAACTGAGCGTCATGATCGCCCCGCCCTGGCTCATCAACGGAGCGACCGCGCGCGCCACCGCTACCAGTGAGTAAGCGCTGATATCCTGCGCCAGAGCGTATCCCGCGCGCGAAGTTTCGATGAAAGGGCGGCTCAAATCCTCGCGATTCGCGAAGGCCACGCTGTGGACCAACACATCCAGCCGGACGCCTTCGGACCGCAGCGTTTCGGCCAGTGCGTCAATCTCCTCGTCTTTGGAAACATCGCAAATCAGCATGCGCGCGGACCCTAACTCGGCCGCCAAATCCTGGACCGTCAGCTTCTGCCGCTCGCTCTGATAGGCGAGAATGATGGTGGCGCCCTCGCGGGCGAACGCCTGCGCGATAGCAAACGCCAGACTCCATCGATTGGCGACACCCAGCACCAGCGCCGTTCTCCCCTGCAGCAATCCGGGCATGAATGGATATTGTAGCGTGTGCCTGCGAACGGCCTGCCCGTTCCGCGCGAAGCGATAGGTTATTAGGATCGCTTCCATAAGCGCGAGCGGGTTGAGCGGTCCGGCGCTCGGGTCCTACTAGGCTGCCAACTGTGGTAGCATCCTTCGGAGGTCGCGAATCGTGTCTTTTCACATCGTCATCGCGGGCGATTTTGCGGGCGCCAACCCGGAGCGCCCTTCGAAGCCGCTTGCAGTGGACCGGGATAATCTCGAAGCCGTCCTGGCGCGTGTGCGGCCGCGAATCGAACTGCCGCTGTCCGGCGGCGATGGCAAGCCGCTTTCGCTCGAAATCACCGATCTCGATAGCTTCCACCCGGACCAGTTGTATCAGCGGCTTCCTCTCTTCGAAGCCATCCGCGCCACGGTCACCGCTGAGCCTGATCCACCTGCTCCGGCTCCTCCTCCTGCCGCTCCCGATGCCGCTGCCAAACCAGCGGGAGGTGGGTTTCTGGACGACATTCTCGCCAGCACGGAAGAGCGTTACACCAGTGCCCCTCCCGCGCCAGCTCGCGGTGAGTGGGATGAGGCACTGCACCGCATTGCCACTACCCACGCGCAGCCAAAACAAAGCGCACAACAAGAGCGGCGCGAATCCGACGCGCAGAAGGCTTCCGGTCTGGTGATGCGAGCCATCCTGCATGCGCCGCAGTTTCGAACGGTGGAGAACGCCTGGCGCGGCCTTGATTTCGTCACGCGCCGTGTGGATACGGACTCGGATATCCGAGTGTATCTGCTCGATATTTCGAAGGCGCACCTTGCCGCGCGCCTGGCCAAAGCCACGGATGACGAGTGGAGTGTGCTGCTGGCGAACTACACGTTCGGCCCCGGGGACGCCGATATCGCCACGCTTCGCAGCCTCGCTCAGGCGGGCGCAGGTGTTGGTGTCCCGGTGATCGCGGGTGCTCATCCGATGCTGCTTGGTTGCGAGAGCGCCGGGGGCTTGTCCGACCAGGCCGAGTGGCGTGAGTTGCCGGAAGGCACTCGAAACGCCTGGAACGCACTGCGGCGCGGCGCCGATGCTGCGTGGATTGGCCTCGTTCTGCCGCGCGTATTGATGAGGCTGCCCTATGGCGCGGAGTCATCGCCGTGCGAAGAATTTCCTTTCGAAGAGATGGGATCTCATGTTGCAATCGGCGACCTGGCGTGGGCAAACCCGGTCTTCACGTGCGCGGCCTTGCTGGGCCAGTCGTGGACGGATTTCGGGGAAGCCGGAGCCGGCCGCGATCTCGACGGCATGCTCTCGTATTCGTGGCGTGAAGATGGCGAAGCGCGATTCCAGCCCGCCGGGGAAGCGCTGCTCACCGATCGCGCCGCGGAAGCGATCCTCGACCGTGGCCTGATTCCGCTGTTGTCCTCGAAATATGGAAGCGAAATCAGGATCCCGCGCTTTCAGTCTCTGGCGGACCCGCCAGTGTCGCTGGAGTTTCCTGGCGAATGATCCGCGCCTCGTGGCGCACCGGGAACTTGACCGAATTCGCGATAAAACAGAGGCGGTGAGCATCCTCGTGCAGCGACCGGGCCTTCTCTTCATCCGAAGCGACGCTGATCGTGACCGCGGGATGCAGCGTTACCTCGGTGAACACACCGCCCCCATCCGCGGTCTCCTCCATGGTCCCCCGCGCGTCGTCCCGGTAGTCGGTCACCACGACGCCGTTGACGGCACAGAGGTGCAAGTAGGAGAGCATGTGGCACGCGGAGAGACTGGCCACCAAAAGCTCTTCCGGGTTGTAGCGCGATGGGTCGCCACGAAACGCCGGATCGCTTGATCCCGCCAGCGGTGGCTTGCCCGCGATGGTAATGGTGTGGTCACGGCGGTAACCCCGGTACGTGCTGGTGCCGTCGCCGTTGTTGCCGGTCCAATCCAGACGGACTTCGTAAGAATGACGCTTCACCGGCCAAGTTTCTCACAATCAACCGGCACGCGAGCGCTTCGGGGATCGCCTTCGCCGTGCGGTAGAATGACGGTCGGATGACGGAATCTGCCGCGCAAGCATCCGTGGAAGAGATTCCGGACAAACTGTACTTCCGCATCGGCGAGGTCAGCCGGCTGGCCGGCATCAAGCCTTACGTTCTGCGGTTCTGGGAAACCGAGTTCCCCGCCCTGATGCCTAAGAAATCGGGAACGGGACATCGCCTTTACCGGCGCAAGGACGTGGAAGCGGTACTTGAGATCAAGCGCCTCCTCTACGAAAAGCGATTTACCATCGAAGGCGCGCGGAAGTTTCTGGAAGGACGCGGTAAACCATCCCCGGCGCCCTCTCGCAGCGCGCAACGTAAGCAAACCGGCCTGTTTCCGGAGCAGGTCGCCCCGGGCTCACTCGACGAGATCCGTCAGGAATTGCGCGCGATTCTGAAGCTCCTGAACTAAGGCCCAGCCTTCGCGAGCCGGACTCGCCTTTAATCCTGCAAAGGACTAAGGCAAATAAAGGAGATGTCCGCTCCGACTTACGTCGCCAGCGCCGATAAGCCAGTTGTACCGGCATATGATTCGGCTCACGCGCATCAATCGGATTCCACTCGTTATCAACTCGGATCTTATCGAGCACGTCGAAGTGACGCCGGACACCGTCGTCAGCCTTACCACCGGTCAGAAATTCATGGTTCTCGAAACCGCCGACGAAGTAGTGAACCGGGTCATCCGGTTCCGCCGTGAGATCCTGCGCACCGCGGCCGAGGCAGGTTTCCTGAAGCACCATGGCTGAGGACCCCAGGAAGCCCGAGGCGATAAGGAAGGCCAAAAAGGGCGGCGGTATCAGACCCGATATCGCCACCTTTGGCGGGATCGCGGCCGCTATGGGCGGCATTCTTGGCGGGCTGATTCTGGAGGGTGGCCGCATCCGCGATGTCACGCAGATCACTGCGGCGTTCATCGTCTTTGGGGGAACCGTCGGCGCCATGATGATCGGCACGCCTCTGAGCACGATCATGCGCGCCATGAAACGGTTCAAAGACGTCCTCTTCGAGCGGAGCATGGACGCCGACAGCGCCGTGGAAGAGATTATCGGCTACGCTACCAAGGCGCGCAAAGGCGGCATTGTCTGTCTGGAAGCCGAAGCCGAGAGGATTCAGGACCCGTTCCTGCGCAAGGCGCTGAACCTGGCCGTCGACGGGACCGATCTTCAGGAGCTGCGGAAAATGATGGAGCTGCAGATCTCCATCGAACATGAGCGCGCCGAAGCGGAAGCGAAGGTGTTCGAGGCGGCCGGCGGTTACTCGCCCACCATAGGCATCATCGGAGCGGTGCTTGGGTTGATTCAAGTGATGAAGCACTTGTCGAACATCGAAGAGGTGGGACATGGCATCGCCATCGCCTTCGTAGCGACTGTGTATGGCGTGGGCGCAGCGAACATCCTGCTGCTTCCGGCCGCAAGCAAGATCAAGGCACGCGCCAAACGAGAGCTGGAGATGAGGGAGCTGGTGGTGGAAGGCGTAATCGGCATCGTCGAAGGCCTTAATCCGAAGCTGATCCGCAGCAAGCTCGAAGCGTTCGCGCCGCCCGGCGATAAGAAAAAGCCAAAGAAGGAAAAGGCCGCCGCCGCCAAAGTCGCGGCTCCGAAAGCAGCCTGAGGCGTTCATGGCTCGAAGAAAACAAGCTCCCGAACATGACAACCACGAGCGCTGGCTGGTTTCCTATGCCGATTTCATCACGCTGCTCTTCGCGTTTTTTGTGGTGATGTTCGCCACTTCGCAGACTGACAAAAACAAGGCCAAAGCCGTGGAAGATTCCGTGAACAAGGCTCTCGCGGACGGTTCCCTCTCTTCCATCGTTGCCGCTATGTTCGGCGGAATGCCCAGGGATAAGGGTAAAGGCAACATGCAAATGCACGGAGAGGGAGGCGCGGAACCAGTCGTCGCGAAGCCGCCAATCCAGGTGGCCGACCTACTGCCGTCTTTGAAGGTCCTTTCCAAAGACCTCGAAGACGAGATCAAGTCCGGCAAAATCCAGATCACTATGGAGGCTCGCGGACTGGTGATCAGCTTCCGGCAGGCGGCGCTTTTCCCGTCCGGCACCGCAACGGTGCTCGAGGACGCGTTGCAACCAGTGTCGAAGATCGCCAGGGCCATCCGGGAAATCCCTAACCCCGTGCGGCTCGAGGGCCACACCGATTCAGTCCCCATCCACAACGATCTCTATCAGAGCAACTGGGAGCTCTCCGCCGCGCGCAGCATAGCGCTCATGCGCCTGTTGACCGAAGACGGCGTTCCGGTGGAGAAGCTATCTATCGCGGGCTATGCCGACAACGCGCCGGCCGAAAGCAACGCTACCGAGGAAGGACGAGCGAGAAACCGGCGCGTGGATCTCGTGGTCCTCAATGAGCTGGGCGTTCGAGCCGAACCGCAACGCGCCGCGGCAGCCTCATCAGCAAGCGCGGCGGCGCCACCTGCCGTATCAACTCCGGCTGCCGCTCCGGCCGCCATCAAACCATCACCGGGCGGAATGGCTCCCCTCAGGAACATCCCTCACAAAACCTAACCCCCCCACTCGGTGAGCTGATCCAATAAATGACGCGCGGCCTGTTGACCGGCGCTTTTCTTGGAATAGCCTTCCGCGCTGCCGCTCCATTGCTCGCCCACCGTCACCTCCACCAGGAACGTCTTCGCGTGCTCGGGGCCGCGTTCCTCAACGATGGAATACTTTGGCATCGGAAGCTTCAAGGCACGCGCCATGTCCTGCAGCGCGCTTTTATAATCGGTAACCGCCTCGGTCTCCGCGCCCGCCAGAGATGAACTCGCCAGAATGTGTTCGCGCACGAATGCTCGCGCGGTCTCAATGCCTCCGTCGAGATAAAGCGCGGCGATGAGAGCCTCCACGGCGTCTGCCAGCAGAGCGCGCTTCATCCGCCCTCCGCTCATCTCTTCTCCGCGGCCCAGCAACAGATACTCGCCGAGGCCGAGTGTCTGGGCGGCATCGTACAAATGCACGGCGCTAACGAGGTGCGCCTTTACGCGAGACAGACGCCCCTCGGACCAATCAGGATGCTCACGAACCAGCGCGTCCGTTATGAAAAACCCAAGGATGGAATCGCCCAGAAACTCGAGCTGTTCGTTGTCGCTCTGGCCTTCGTCCGCTGCCGATTCGCGAACACGGCTCTTGTGAGTGAGGGCGCGCGACAGAAGCTCCCGGTTGGCGAACTGGTGACCGAGAATCCGTTCCAGTTCTCCCTGTCCGCCGCCGGCCATCAGCGTGACCAGCTTACTTCGAATCAGCCGGTGCGGATGTACCGGTTACCGGTGCCGCCGCCCCGGATGGCGGAGCCGGTGATGCCGCGGGTGCTGGTTGTGCCGCCGGCGTTGCCGGTGCCGCCGGAGCAGCCGGCGGGACGCCCTTGTGCCGTAACGCTTCGTTCTTCTCGCGCTCGGCCACCTGCTTGACCACCGGATTGAGGTCCGGGGTGGCCAGCACTTTGTCGTACGCGGCAATGGCGTTGTCGTACTTGCCGCCGCGGATGCTGGCTTCTCCGACGTGAATCAGATACGCCGGCTCCGGCAGAATGGCGAAGGCGGTCTGGAATTCCGCTGCCGCGACGTCGTACTTCTTGCGGTCCATCGCGATGAGGCCCAGCGTCTGATGGCCGGACGACTCGTAATACTTCTTCACCTGCGGCCACTTGTCCTCGGTAAACCACGTTGGTCTCGGCACCGACTTGAGCAGGTCCAGCGCGCCATTGGCCCATTTCTCGGCGTCGGCGAGCTTCTTTTCCTTGTCCAGATCGAATTCCTTGGTGGTG
>Ga0187863_10001242_pt1 | contig 20738 bp, 17 predicted proteins | sample June2016WEW_11_1_FD_132975 | JGI IMG/M metagenome (GOLD analysis project Ga0187863, IMG submission 132975) | Peatland microbial communities from SPRUCE experiment site at the Marcell Experimental Forest, Minnesota, USA - June2016WEW_11_10 | ecosystem: Environmental > Terrestrial > Soil >... | reverse complement strand
GTAGACGTCGCACACGATCCAGACGAAGCTGAGGTCGGAGATGGTGAAAGGATTCGGACCGGATAGTCCTTGAACCCCGGACGCATTGGTGACCTGCTGGTCGGTAATGACGCCGGAGATGGGCGCGGTGATGTCGATGATGCCGGAAGGATGGTCTTTGTCGATGCCGAGAGTGTGCAGCTGTTCGGTCGCTGCGTTCAGGTCGGTCTTGGCGTCGGTTTCGGTGGCTTCGGCTTGTTCAAGGGCGCTTTTGGCGACGGCGCCTTTGTCGTAGAGAGTCTGCGCGCGCTCGAGTTGCACGCGGGCCAGGCGCTCGTCGTTCTCGGCCTTGAGATAGGTCTGGTAGGCGCCGGATACGTCGTTGCTGCGAACTCTTAATAAGATCTGGCCTTTTTCGACGACGTCTCCCAGTCTGGCTTTGAGCTCGATGACTCGTCCGGCAGCGAGGGAAATTACGGGGACGGCGCGGGTGATGTCGGGTTGCACGACGCCGGTCACGTTCAATGCGGGGACCGCTTTGTGCTCGACCGCAGTGAACAAGGGGAACTGGTCGGGGTGATCGACTTTGAAGTTGTTGGCGTCGAGGTCGGGCTCGACAGCGGCGTTGGGTGGAGCTTCGGCCTTGGGGTCTGCTTTGCCGCTGCTGCAGGCGATGAGGGATAGAGCGAGTGCCAAGGGAAGGGCGCAGAAGAGATGCTTAAAGGTCGGGCGTGGCGAGGCTGTCGAGCTTTGCTCGACCGGACAGCCGAGAGCCTGCCCTGAGCTTGGCGAAGGGGCGGCTGTCCCCACATGGGCATTTTTGGTCCCTGCGTTGATATTTTCGTTATGAGTCTTCATGGAATAACCTCGCGGCCTACCGACAAGTTCATCTGGGCCGCCGCTGTTAGATAGGCGCCGACCAGATTCACGTAACTCAGCTGCACGGTGCGGTAATCGCTTTCTGCATTTAAGAAATCCAGTAACGACGCGCCGCCATGCTGGTAGGAAAAGAGAATGGTGTCGCGGACTCGGACGGCTTGCTCCAGGTAGTGGCTCTTGTACGGCTTGAGCAGAGTAATGTTGCTGTTGAGAGTGGCGAAGGCTGAATCCACGTCGCTGTAGACTTGAGTTTCCGCCGCTTCGCGCAGCTTTTCGTTGCGCTTGATGTCGATTTTTGTGCGCAGCTTCTCGCCCTGGTTGGTGTCGAAGATACGCAGCGGGATGCTGACGCTGGCTCCGAGAGTGTTCAGGGCGTCGGGATTGTTGTAGGAGCCGTTGTGGGTGAACCAGACGCTGACGGTAGGATCGGTGGATCCGTTGGCTTCGGCCAGCTTGTAGCTGCTTTCGGCCTGCTGTACGGAAAGTACGGCGGCGCGCAGGTCGGGGCGGGTGTCGAGTGCTTGCCTGCGATAGTCGTCGAGGGTGAGCACGTCTTCTGCGAAATCGAACGGTCCATCGACGTCGAAGCTGTCGATGGGTCTGCGGTCGTTGAGTAGCGCCAGCAAGTTAATCTTGGTCGTGCGCAGATTCACCAACGCGGTTTGCACGTCGGACTCATATTGCAGGCGCTGTAGTTCTAGACGATCGAGGTCGATCTGGGCGATGTCGCCGGCCTGGTAGCGGTCACGGCTGATTTTCAGAATCTTGTCGTAGTAGTCGATATTGTCCTGCGCGAGCTTCAGCACGGCTTTGGCCTGCAGGACGCCGACGAAAGCGCTGCGCAGATTGAACAGCAAATTGCGCTCGGAATCGTCCTGCTGGGCGACGCCAACGGCGGTGCCTTCTTTAGCGACCTCGTAGCGCAGCCCACGTTTGTTGCGGCGTTCGAATAGATAGCTGACGGCGGGCGAGATCAGAGTGCCGGCAAAGGGCTGCCACACGCCGTGACTGGGGGCGATCTGGGTTCCGTCGGCCGAGAGGGTGAAGTCGGGATTGGGGCGCAAGTTGGCCGTGATTTCCTGGGCTTTCAGTTCGTCGATGTTCAAAAAGCCTGCCAGCAGGGTCGGATTGTTCATCCGGAAGCGGTCTTTGACGTTGTCCCAAGTCCAGACCTGAGCTGTGGGCGGAGGTGCGGCTGGGGGCGCAGCCTGGGCGAACAGGCTCGCCGCTCCAAGAAGCAACGCTGTGCTCGACAATCTCCCACGCATCAAGAGCTCCATCTGGCAATCCATTTTTGCCGGCGTCCGTCAGGCACTTGGCCGACAGAGGGAAAAGATTTCGGCCCCGGCAGTTATGCTTGCCGACGACTGAGCCGACAACATTACTATCTCGTTTTCGGCCTAAGAATTAAGTAAGAACGAGTGAGATTCGCCGTTTAGGCCAACGATTCTTTGACTTTCGGCGATTCGGGAACCTGAGCAGGAAGAAAGGCAGGAGGAGCTCGGCCCACCCGCTCAATGGCGGGCACTGCCGGCAAGAGTGAGGTGGTGGGGAGTGATTCCAGCCAGCCCTCGTCATTCACGACCAGAGAACTCGCGGTTGCAGCCAGGGCCGGAGGACTCTGCCACTTCCAGACCGAAGCTTTTTCGCTGCTGGCCTGCCGGACGCTGCGCTTGCTGGCGGGCGATTCTTCCATCTCGTTGCGCATGGCGCGGAGGTCGTCAGTGGCCGAAACCACCGGGAAAAGGATGAACAGCAGACAGCCTAAAGCCAACAGGCATTGCAGGGACGTGAACCTGCGGGCAGTTCTGGAATCGCGCCACAGCCAATAGGCGGGCATCGCCAAAAGCAGCCATGCGAGATTGAGCATCAATTCCAATGAAATCCCAGACTCAGGCAGCAACGAACTTCCTAAGTCGGTAGTTTGGCAGAAATCTCAAATCGAAGTCAATGTGACTTCCGAGTGGAGGGCGGTGCGCAAGATCGCTCAGGCAGAACATTCCTATATTGTGGCGCGAGAACTGTGGGAGAGTAGAGGATGGCCTTTTGGGCTGCGAATGACTGTGTTCATTTTCCGAAGCAGGGGACCTGAGGTGAAAGAAGATGACAAAGGGGCAGAGATCGTGGGTTGCGGGGATGGTAACCCTTCTGGCATTGGCCGCGAGCATGGCGGTCTGCCAGTTCGCGTGGGCCAAGATATCCGATGAGCGGGAGCAGGCTCCGGGGGCAATGAGTCCGCCGCAGGACGTTCCCGGGTTGGTGATCGAGAATGATTCGGAATTGCCGGATAGTCATCCGCACGCGCCGTATGAAGTGCGATTTCGGGCACACGGGAATATCTCGACGCCGCGCTGGAGCGTCGAGAAAGGCGCGTTGCCGCAAGGCATGAAGCTGGAGACGGACGGCCGGCTACACGGGCGGGCGGATCACGCGGGGGAGTTTCAGTTTACGCTTTCGGTGACCGACGGCGGCCGGGAGCGAGCTGTGCAGAAGGGGTTTGTGCTGCGCGTAACCTCGGCATTGAACCTGAATTGGAAGGCTGGGGCGCACGTGGACGGGAACCGGATTGAGGGCAGCGCCGAGGTTTCGAATACGACGCCGGACGATGTGGATTTGACGTTCTATGTGCTGGCGGTGGCGTCGAATGGCCGAGCGACGGCGATCGGATATCAGCATTTTGTGCTGCGGCGTGGCACGCTCGACATGGAGTTGCCTTTTGGCGAGACGCTGCCGCATGGCGGGTATGTGGTCCACGTGGATGCCGTGGGAGAAGTGGCTGCGAAGAACTTGATTTACCGCGAATACCTGGAGACGCCGGGACCGCTGCAGGTGATGGTTGGGCCGTAGGAGGCCTGCTGAAAGAGCATTTTCGGCGTAGCAGTCAGACCTCAGCGGCTAAAGCCGATATTGAAAATAACCAGTTATCGCAGCGCTGAAGCGCTTCGCCACCCAAAAACCAACCCCCGAGAACCGGCCTTTCAACAGCTTGGCGGCGAGGCAGACCGAGCGATTGGATCGCACGGCGCCCCAGCCCGCGCAACCTATTCCTCGATGCTAAACTTATCGGCGATTCAGTCTCTTTTTGTTGAGAGAACGAGAACACCGTGAGCGACGCTTTCCCTAATCCTGAGCTGCCCAACTCGGAAGGCAATTCCGATCCTGAAGCGACGCTGGACTCGGCGGTTGCTCCGGCTGGGTTTGGCGCGGCCGAATTCGGCTCTATTGGGCCCTACCGGCTGATTCGACGACTCGGCGAGGGCGGGATGGGGCAGGTGTGGCTGGCCGAACAGTCAGCTCCGGTCAAGCGAGAAGTTGCGCTGAAAATCATTCGAGCTGGGCAGTACGACCACTCGGCGCTGGCGCGCTTCGACATGGAACGGCAGGCCCTGGCGATTATGGATCACCCGGCCATCGCCAAGGTGTTCGATGCGGGCTCAACTTCCGAAGGCCAGCCCTATTTCGTGATGGAGTACGTGCCGGGGCTGCCCATTACTCAGTACTGCGACCGGAAACGGCTGACGGCGCGAGAGCGGCTGGAATTGTTCATTAAGGTGTGCGAAGGGGTGCAACATGCGCACCAGAAGGCGATCATTCATCGCGATCTGAAGCCCTCGAATATCCTCGTGGTGGAAGTGGATGGCCAGGCGATGCCGCGGATTATCGACTTCGGCATCGCGAAGGCGATCGCGCAGCGAACTGAGGACGAGACGCTGATGACGCGAGTTGGGGGGATGGTAGGAACGCCGGGATATATGAGCCCGGAGCAGGCCGACCCGAGCGTACAGGACATCGACACGCGCACGGACGTTTATTCTCTCGGCGTGGTGCTTTATGTGCTGCTGACCGGCTTTCTGCCCTTCGATGCGAAGCAGTGGCAGACCAGACCGTTCCACGAGGTGTTGCGGCAGTTGCACGAAGAGGATCCCCCGAGTCCGAGCACGCGCATCATAGGAGAGCCCACGGCTACAGCTGTGGCGGAGAGCCGGAAGTCGGATCCGCGGCAACTGGCCAGCCTGCTGCGCGGTGATCTCGACTGGATCACGCTCAAGGCTCTTGAAAAGGATCGCGCCCGCAGGTATGGCACGCCGTCGGAGCTGGCGGCAGATATCCATCATTACTTGCGGAATGAACCGGTGACGGCTCATAAGGCCAGCGTGGCGTACCGCGCGCAGAAATATGTGCAGCGCCATAAATTCGGAGTGGCTGGGGCGGCTGCCCTTGCACTGTTGCTGATCGCATTCGCGATCATGCAGGCGATTCAGTTGCGGCGGATTACGAGGGAGCGCGACCGCGCGGACCGGGTTACGGAGTTTATGACCGGCATGTTCAAAGTGGCGGACCCGAGCGAAGCGCGCGGCAACACCGTGACGGCGCGCGAAATTCTCGATAAGTCGTCGAAAGACATCGACCAGAGCCTGAGCAATGACCCGGAGCTGCAGGCCAAAATGATGTACACCATGGCTGATACCTATACTGGTCTCGGTCTTACCTCCCGCGCTAAATCCCTGCTTGAGGGCGCGGTGGAGATTCAGCGGCGGGCGCTGGGCCCGGAGAATCCGGAGACGCTGCGCTCGCTGAGTTTTCTGGCATCCCTGTTGGAGGTGGAAGGGCTTTACGCGGAAGCGGAGAAGATGGCGCGCGAGACGCTCGAGGTGCAGCGCCGCGTGCTTGGCCCCGAGCACCCGGACACACTCCATTCGATGCGCCATCTGGCCGACGCACTGCGATATGAAGGGCATTACGTGGAAGCGGAGAAACTGCTGCGCGAGACCATTGACGTGCAGCGCCGCGTCCTCGGACCGGAGAACATCGGTACCTTGAATTCAATGACTTCGCTGGCCACCACTCTGATTTTTGAGAATCGCTACGCAGATGCGGAAAAAGAGTACCGCGCGACGTTGGATATCCAACGCCGCGTCCTCGGAGCTGAGCACCCCGACACTCTGTATTCCATGAATGCGCTAGCGAGCGATCTGGTGAACGAAGGCCGCTTCGCAGAGGCGGACGAACTGGAGCGCAAGGCGCTCGACATCAAACGCCGTATCCTCGGTCCGGAACACCCCCAAACGGTGTATGCGATGGAGAGCCTGTCGGCCACTCTGCTGGAGGAAGAGCGTTATGAAGAGGCGGAGAAACTGCTGCGCGAGACGCTGGAGATCGAGAGCCGTTTCCCGATTGACGCAGGATCGGCGGTGAACGATCTGGGAAATGAGGCGACCGCGCTCAGTCATCTGGGAAGGTTCGCGGAGGCAGAAAAACTTTTCCGCGACGCGATCCTGAAGGCCGAGGGAAGCAAGCAGCCGGGGATTCTGGGGGATGCCTGGTATAACTTTGCCGGCGGGGCGGCTGTGGCGGGGCGGCGTGACGAAGCGCTCCAGTATCTAGGCCGGGCGGTCGATCAAGGGTATGAGAGTTTCCAGTGGATGGAGGTCGACAACGATATAAAGTCGTTGCGAGGGGATTCGCGCTTTGAGGCGCTGGTGGCCAAGGCGCGGGATCGGGCAGCTGCCCACGAGAAAGCAAAGTAGTCGGGGGTGCCGGAGCCCTGGGATGTGGCCGTCACTTGGCGGCGGTGGTTACGGTGTCGGTCAGCGGAACTCCGAGTGTGCCTGCAGTGCTCGACTTGAAATCGTAGATGCCCGTTCGCAGGAATGCGTATCCGTTGGGCACGTCGATCTCCTTGTGAATCTGCAGGCCGCCCTTCCGTACGCTTTCATATTCTTTGGGTTGCAGAACGACGTTGCCTTGCATGACCACGAAGTTCAGCGGCTTGCCCTCGCGGCTGTAGGCCAGCAGCACGACTTCGATGCGGCCGTGCCGGGCGCCATCGGGAGCAGGATCAAGCTTGAGGTCTCCTACCGAGATGGCAAAATCCACGCTGTAGCGCGTGAACGGCCCCTTCAATTCTGTATTGCTGCCGATGTGGGGTGCGTCAGGCGCGGGCTGCGGATTCGACGGTTGTACGAGGACCTTGTACAGAATCTGAGTGTAATCGGGCAGGTTGCGTCCCATAAGGGGCAGCAGGGGATCAGCGTCCGGTTTCTGTCCTGCAGAGAGCGCGGTCGCAAGGTCGTCGGCATAATATCCGCGCCGGTAGGAGAGAGAGACCTTGCCGCTGACGAGCTTCACCTGAATGCGGCGGAATTTTCCATCCATTGCGGTGTTGGACGGCGAGTAAGACAGGGAGTAGTAGCGTGCACCGTTATTGACCACGCGAGACAGAGCGCCGGCAAGTCCGTTGGTGTTGTAGTAGGCTTGGCCGCCGGTGTCCTTGGCCAGGTCCTCCATCGACTGGTGGTTCAAATCACGATCCGTAGCTCCGGACTTCATTTGCTTTATCTGATCGCGCGAGGACAAGGTTGGCCGCTTCGATCCGATCTCGCCGGCATCGGCTTGAAAGATGGCGTCCGAGGTCAGGCCCTCGGCGGCGATGGGATAAAGGGCGAGTTGCGCGGAAGAAAGCAAGTCGGTGGTCTTGCGGATTTCGTCCTGGAAACTGGCTGCGATGTTGAAGGGATCGGGCAGATCGGGATCAGAAAAGATCGCCGTGGGGAATGATCCTGAAAACCAGATCACGTTCTTGCGGCCGGGAACGCCTGACAGATAGCGAGCCAATTGCTGCATGGCGCCGAGAGTGATCTCGATACGCTGTCTCGTCTCAAAAGCTGCTGTGTCGGCCAGGAACTGCTTGGCGGCCTGGACGGGATCGAATGAGGCGTCAGCTAGATTCTTGGGTGGAGGTCCCATGTCCTCTTGGGTCAAAAAGTCGATGCGTTGTTGGTTGGCGTCGTTTTCGGCGTCGGAGGGAAGCAGCGCGGACTGTTGAGGCCCCTTCGTATTGTTGAGGGCGGCAAGCAATTCTGTCGAATCTGTGGTCACGCCTTGCAGCATGCGCAATTGGGATGCAAGCGTGAAAATGGCTACGCGTGTACCGGGAGGAATCGTCTTCAGATACTTGAGCATCTGCGCGCGGACGTAGGCCTGGTCGCGGTTTGGAGTATTCAAGGCATCGAGCAGAATAATATTGACCGAATCGGCCGCTTGAACCAGCGGGAAGTTGGTGTAGACGTGCGGTGGAAGCGGCGGTAGCTGGATCTGGGTGATCGGTGTGCCGCGGTGCTCTTCGAAGGTGGAAATGGCTTGGGGCTGGCCGTCTTCGAGTACTTCGAAGTCTTTCTTCTGCAGACCGGTGACGGGCTCGCCTTTGTCGTTGGTGACGACGACGTCGACCAGAACGAGGCGGGCTTTGGTCTTAAGGACGGTGTTGGCGTCGCCGGAGGCGGGAGGCGCTGTTTGTGGGCAAACCAGAGTGCTGGCCGACGCGAGCAGAGCGAGGCAAATGGTAAAGCTGCGGCGAGACATGCGAACCTTCTTGGCCACAACCTTATCACAAGCAGATAACCCGCTGAATGGCAAAACGAGCGGGTAAAATGATCGGGCTCAGGGGATGAGGATCTCAGGAACGAGACGTGAGGGTGTGCGGATCGCTAGGGGTGAAATGAATGGCGCATGAGAATGGGTTGGTTCAAGTTGCCAGTCGTTATTCCGTGGAGGAGACGGTACGGCGGCTGGAGGCGGCTTTTGCTGGAAAAGGAATGCAGGTTTTTGCTTTGATCGATCACAGCGGCGAGGCGGAGAAGGTTGGGCTGAAGATGAGGCCGACCAAAGTTGTAATTTTTGGGAGTCCGAAGGGCGGAACGCCATTGATGGTGGCGGCTCCGAGCCTGGCGATTGATCTGCCGCTGAAGGCTCTGGTGGCGGAGGATGCTGAGGGTAAGGTTTCGGTCACTTATAACGATCCGGAGTATTTGCAGGAGCGACATGGCGTGCCGGCGGAGCTGATCAAGAATCTTGCGGGCGCGGGCGTTGTGATCGGGAAAGCTGTGGAATAATGCTGGCGGCGTGGGGAGTGCTGCGATGCCACAGGTCCGACTCGCTCTATCGAAAATCCCCACGTCTCGCGCGAAGGGCGCGCGACAAATGGGGCACTCATCCCGCGTGTGACGGAGAACTCGTGACGGGGACTCTGTGACGGAGAACTTGTGACCGAGAATGCCAATCCCAATCGGGCGCGTGACCATTTGGCGAACGAGCGGACGTTTTTGGCGTGGGTGCGGACTGGGGCTGCGATCGTTGTGTTTGGATTTGCGATTGGGCGGTTCTCGATTGCTATGCGGCAGTTCACGGCGCTGGAGGGGCATCCGGTGCGGACGGCGGGGGTGTCGGTGTGGATGGGGTCGGGCGCGATTCTGGCGGGCGTGGGGCTGGTGGTGGCGGGGCTGGTGCGATATCGCAGGACGCGGGTGCAGCTGGATTCGGGGACGTTTGAGCCGGCGGGGTTTGTGCTGGATCTGATCACGATTTTGACCGTGTTGTTTGGGTTGGCGCTGGCAGGGTATTTGATTTATACGGAGAGGATTCTGGGCTGAGCAGTTTCCTTGGTGGATGGGAACAGCAGGTTCCTCCCCCCTCGCTCCGCTCATGGGTCGGAATGACAACCTAGAAAAACGACCGGCGACATACCTCTGAATGGGAGTGCTGCAGCGCAACCACTATGGCGAACGAGCTGGGAAAAAGCGATCAGGAAAAAGAGGCGGCGGCGCGGGCTAGTTTGCGGTTTGTGAAGGATGGGCAGGTGGTGGGGCTGGGGACGGGGTCGACGGCGGCGTTCTTTATCAGGCTGCTGGCGGACGAGGTGAAGCGCGGGCTGCGGGTGCGCGGGATTCCGACTTCGGTGAAGTCGGGGGAACTGGCGCAAAGTTTGGGGATTCCGCTGACGACGCTGGATGAATGCCAGGAGATTGCGGTCACCGTGGATGGGGCGGATGAGGTCGATCCGCAGTTGCGCTTGATTAAAGGTGGCGGCGGAGCAATGCTGCGGGAGAAGGTTGTGGCATCGGCGACGAAGCAGTTGGTGATTGTCGCGGACGCGTCGAAGCAGGTGCCGGTGCTGGGCAAGTTTCCGCTGCCGGTGGAGGTGATTCAGTTCGCGCAGGCGCTGGTGGTGAAACGGATTACGGCGCTGGGAGCGCAGGTGTCGGTGAGAACGGGTGCCGATGGGAAACCTTGGGTGACCGACGAGCATAATCACATTCTGGATTGCCGCTTCGGGCAGATTCAGGATGCCGATGGGCTGGCGCGGGCGTTGAGCGACATGCCGGGGGTGGTGGAGCATGGGTTGTTTATCGGAATGGCCAGTGTCGTGCTGCTTGCGCGGGGGAGCGAGATTGTGGAGTTGAGAAGGTAGGCGAGGCAGCCGAGCTGCGCTCGGCCTATCCGGGTCTGAGACCCGGACCCACACGAGCAAGAGCAAATTCCTCGCTTCGCTCGAAATCCGAATTATCTTAATCTCGGAATGACAATACTTCATTTATAAGGATTGAAATGGCAGCGGGCGCGCAAGTTCCGGTGTGGAGCGGGCCTTCACGGAGGCGGGTGCCGCGGTTTGAGATGCAGGCGCCTCTGGATGTCACGGTGCTGCGGTCTGGGATTCCGGACACGGTGCCGGGGCGATCGTTGGATGTTGGCGAGTGCGGAATTTCGGCGATGCTGGCGGGGGAGTTGATTCCGGGCGAGACCGTGGGAGTTGAGGTTCGGCTGCCGCTGGCCGGTGCGCTGCGGGCGCGGGCGATGGTGCGGCACCAGGAACAGCTGCGCTGTGGGCTGGAGTTTCTGGGGTTGTCGCTCGCGCAGCGGGCAGCCATCCGGGACTGGGCGAAAGAGTCGAAGGCGGAGACGGAGATCGAGGAGAGTCCGGCGCTTGTGCTGGAAAACCCTGCTCTGGAAAAGCCTGCTCTGGAAAAGAAAGAGGCCGAGGACGCAGGTGTATTCGGGGCGACTTTGGGTATGGCGAACTCGAGCGTCGCAAGTTCGGGAGTAACAGGATCGACGGGAGCAAGTTCGGGAATGACAAGGTCGGGTGCGGCGAAGTCTGGCGGCGCAGCACCACGCCCGCCAAGGAAGAAACAACGGCCGGGATGGACCATCGTTCTAGTTTGCTTCGTGGTTTTTGCGGCGTTCGTCGCAGGTGTGTTCTTGTGGCGGTGGAACCGGACCTGGGACGATTTGGAGTCAGGGTTGAAGAATCCGGAGACGGCGTCAGCCGAGAAGCCGCAGACGAAGGTGGCGGCGGAAGTGATGCAGAAGTTGCTGGTGCACAGAGTGGAGCCGGCGTATCCGGCCGAAGCGCGGAAGGCAAATCTGCAGGGGATTATCGCGCTGGACATTGTGGTGGGGCGGGATGGATCGGTGGTGAGCATGCGCGCGCTGAATGGGCCAGATGTACTGGCGCGGGCGGCGATGGATGCCCTGCGCTGGTGGAAGTTTGAACCTTATCGAGTGAATGGGGAGCCGGCGGTGGTGGAGACGACGCTGGCGGTCGAATTTAAAAAATAAAAGGCTTCTGCTTTGGAAAGCCTAGGAGGCGACGCCGCGTTCAGACCTTCTTCTTGCGCAGCGCGCGCAGGATCGCGGTGCCGCTGACGGCGAAGCAGACTACCGATCCCAGGGCCGCGATTAGCATTAGGTTGGCGCTGAAGTGGAAGAGGTCGGCGGAGACGGCGGCGACCGCGAAGACCAGGCCCAATACGTTCAACCAGAGCGGGGCTCGGACTTCACCACGAACTTCGCAGCTAACTTGGGTGCCTGCCTGGACGCTCAGGTCTTTGCGCAGGCGAAGTTGCAGCAAGAGTGCGGCGATCCCGATGGCCGCTACGACGACCAGGGCGAGCGGGCTGTAGAAAGCGGAGCGGCTGGTGTAGATCACCACCAGCGCGAGCGCGAGCAGGAGCAGTCCGGCGGCGACGATGCTCCAGCGGCGGGGCTTTTCCCGTGGATCTGGCTGAGTTCCAGGAGCAGGATTCGGGTTGGAAGCGGCGTCGGGCAAGGAGTTCCGTCCCAAGTTATACAGGGCGGAGCGTGGAGTTTCAAATCCTGAAGAGCCGCAGTCGCGCTTGAGCAACGGCCCTTCGGGCGAGTTCAATCCAGCAGTCTTCTTTTTACCTCACATTTTTGCCTCACAGTTTGCCTAACATGTTTGCCTCACGACGAAATCATTCGGAGCCGCAGGGAATTCACCCGCTGGGCGGGGGGCGGGTGGCGCCGGTGATCCATTCGGCGTTGCGGGGATCTCCGTTATTGACGGCGTAGAGGACGAGTTCGACGCGGCTGGAGACGCCGAGCTTCTCGAAGATGTGAAAGAGATATTTCTTGATGGTGTGCTCGCTGAGATTGAGTTCGCGGGCAATCTGGCGATTGCCGAGGCCTTCGGCGACCAGGGCGACGACCTGTTCCTCGCGCGGGGTGAGAAGGGACGAGCCGCGGGAGTTGAGCACGCGCAGGGAGGGAACTTCAGAGATGAGGTCGATCACGTAGTTCAGTTGCTCGGTGTTGGCCCAGATTTGTCCGGTGGCAACGCGCAGTAAACACTTGCACAGCAGTCGGAGATTGGCCTCGGTGATGGGGAAAATGCCGCGGGCACCGGAGCGGAACGCACTCACTACCAGCTCGCGGTCGCAGGTGTCGACCAGCAGGACCTTCGGAATTTCGGGGTGTGAAAGATGAAAACGGCGCAGGGTCGTGACGGTATCTGAGGCGTTCGCAGGCGCGTTCAACGACAGCACGGCGATGCGGGGCAGTTTAGTGCTGACCGCCTGGAGGATAGAGACAGTGTCCATCGGGCAGGTGACGATGTGGAACTCGGAGTGGCGGCGCAGGGCGGTCGTGAGCAATTGCGCCTGCATGCGATTGGAGTCGGCGATGAGGACGCCAATTGCATCGGAGGTGGCGGCGGACGACGGACGGTTCAAACAATCTCCCAAGAGACCGAAAGAGAAGCGATGCGGCGATTGTAGGGAGGGGAAGTCGGGTTCACAAGGAAACTCAGCACAAAATTGTGGGGTCACTCTCAAATCGGGAATTGGGGTTTCTGGTACGCGGCAATGCGAGCGGGGCTCGTCCGGGGTGTGGAAGAAAAGGACATAGCGCGGCTCGAGGGAAGTGAAGTGGGGGTGTTCAGTGACTGCGACCACTCCATGCGGTTTCAAGACGGGAATCGCGCGCATGATCCATTCCAGTGAGTGTGACATGACAAACATGCAAGTCCACTTTTGTGGGTACTCCTGGTAGAGACGGTGCACGCAGCGTCTTCCGAGGGTTGCACCGGGACAAGCCCGCGCAAGCCTATGGTTCGAAACGACCCTTCGTGCGGCAGGACCGTTTCCCGAAAGGGAAGTGCATTCCACTTTTGTGGATGGTACTTCCCATGTCTTGCCGGTTCCCACGAGCGAGCTTAACTTGCAACAGTAGAGAGTCAACCTAGCGAGTGAAGCTCGGCGCCCTGGGGCGGGGCAAAGTGAATGAGACAAGCGTTTATATTCGTGCGATTCATCGTAATTGCTCTGTTGGCTTTGGAGTGTGGTTCGGCCGCGGTCGCACAGGGTGAGAAGACAGACCTGGGCGGAGACCAGAAGACTTCCCCATCCGGCTTTACCGGGGCAGGAGCGGGAGGCAGTAGCACGACGGCCGCAACACCCGGCGGAGCGGATAGCCTGAGAAACCCCATGTTCGGAGGGGAGCGCTATCCGCTCTACCGGTTACGACCCAGCGATGTGGTGGACGTGAGCTTTACCGTGGCACCGGAGTTCAACCAGACCCTGACGGTGCAGCCGGACGGCTACGTGATGTTAAAAGACGCCGGCATGGTGGAAGTGCAAGGATTGAACCTACAGGAGTTCAGCGAAGCGGTGCAGAAGGCCTACCACGGATATCTGCATGATCCGCAGGCAGCGGTGGCGCTGAAGGAATTTGAGCATCCTTACTTCATTGTGGGCGGCGAAGTAGGCAAGCCGGGCAAGTATGAACTGCGTTCGGACACGACCGTGGCCGAGGCGGTGGAGATTGCGGGAGGGTTGACGCAGCAGTCGAAACACTCCCAGGTAGTGCTGTTCCGGCGAGTGAATGACGATTTGGTGGAAACGCGGCTGCTCAACCTGAAAAAGATGCTGAAGGACAAGACCCTCAAGGAAGACGCCCATCTTCGACCGGGGGATCTGGTGTTTGTCCCGCAGAATTCAATTTCGAAAATCGCCCGCTTTCTGACCAAGCCCTCCCTAAGCGCGTACGTAAGCCCCACTCAATTTTAGAAAAGAATCTCACAATCCCCATGCCAAATGAAGACGCAATTCGCGTGCGAGAACAGGTGTCACCACCAACCCTGCGGGAACTCGCCATGGTGCTGTTCCGGCAGCGCCGGCTCTTCGTCTGCGTTTCGGGGACAGTGTTGGCGCTGGCGATCCTGTATGCGTTGTTGGGCACGAAATATCAGGCCAACATGAAAGTGCTGGTGCGCAGGGGGCGTGCTGACGCTCCAGTGAGCGCCGCGGAAGACGCGCCTATCGACCTGACGCGGATGACGATCACGGAGGAAGAGTTGAATTCCGAAGTGGAGTTGTTGCGGGATGATGAGGTTCTACGGAAGGTGGTCGAGCAGACCGGAGTGGGCGGGCGCGACTGGTTTCACCTTCTGCGGCTCGGTGAAGGGAATGCGGAGCGAGTGGAGCGGGCGGCCAGGCGTTTGGCAAAGAAGTTGGAGGTCGAGCCGGTGAAGAAAACGAATTTGATTGCGATCAGCTATGCGGCGGACGATCCGCAGGTGGCGGCGAAGGTGCTGCAGGCGGTGGCGAACGTGTATCTGGAGAAACATATGGAAGTGCATCGCCCCTCGGGCGAGTTTCATTTTTTTGAACAGCAGACGAACGAATCGCGGCGACAGTTGGAAGAGTCGCAACGGAAACTGCTGGATTTCACGGTGGGACATGGAGTAGTGGTGGCGGCCCAGCAGCGCGATCTGGCGCTGCAGAAGTTAAGCGAAGTGGACGGCAGTTATCGGCAAACGCGAATCGAACTGGCCGAGACGCAACAGCGGGTATTGGAACTTGGGGACCTGCTCGCGAAGCTGCCGGAACGGACCACCACGCAGGTTCACACCGCGGATAATCCCGACCTGTTGAAGGCGTTGAAGTCGAGCCTGCTGGATCTGCAACTGAAGCGGACCCAGTTCCTGACAAAATTCGAGCCTGGCCATCGCCTGGTGCAGGAAGTCGACCGACAGATTGCGCAGAACGAAGCGATGATTGCGACGGAAAATGGATTGCCGCTGCGGGATGAAACAACTGACAAGAATGAGCACTACGAATGGGCGAAATCGGAATTGCAGCAGATGCAGGTGCAGTTGAAAGCGCTGCAAGCCCGCGAGGCAGCGACCTCGGTGCAGGAGACGGCGTACCGGGCGATAGCGCAGCAGCTGGGCGAAGATGCTGTTATTCAGGATGATCTGCTCAGCACCGAGAAGGCTGCGCAGGACAACTATCTTCTTTACGTGAAGAAACAAGACGAGGCGCGGATGGACGACGCGCTGGATGAGAGGGGCATTGTCAACGTCGCGATCGCTGAGCATCCGGTCGCTCCGGCATTACCGGTGTGGTCGGCCTGGATGGTGCTGGCAATAGGATTGGCAGCGGCCGGCGCGACAGGTACGGCCGCTGCGTTCGCGGCGGATTACGTGGACCCGGCATTCCGCACGCCGGAGGATGTGCTGGTGTACTTGAATGCTCCAGTTCTGGCATCGCTGCCGCGAAGGGCGCGAGGAAAGCTTTCGGCATGAGGGAACAAGTCATGAGTGCGGGAGTGTTGTTTGCGCGACCGGATATGCGCGTGGAAGCGCGTCCGGAGGATAGGGTCGTTGCGGCCGCGGGAGGATGGAATCCCGAAGACTTTGCCCGGGAACAGATCCGAGGACTGGTGCGAAAAGTCTTTCTTTCGAAGGTCGAGAGGCCAGTCCGGCAAGTTGTGTTCAGCGCTCTGGATTCGGAGACGGATGTGCGGAATATCTGCCGCAGGGTTGGCGAGACGCTCGCGATGGAGACGGTGGGGAACGTCGCCATCGTGGGGGCGTATCCGCGGGTGTTGCCGGGCGCGGAGACTTACCAGCCGGAGATCGTTGGACAGCCGGAGAGGGATGCAAACCCGCAGTTACGGCAGTCCGCGACCCGCGTGCAAAGCAATCTTTGGCTGGTGCCCGGCTCGGACAAGGATGGAGATCAGGGCGGCACTGCCGCGTTGCACTCGTACATGGGCGAGATACGCAGCGTTTTTGAGTATTCGGTTGTGGAAGGTCCGCCGGCCGGGGAATCGAACGAGGCCATGGCCACCGCGCAGTTTGCGGATGGAATCATTCTGGTGGTGTCGGCCCATCGCACGCGGCGGATTGCGGCGCGCAAGATCAAGGAAGTGCTCGAGGCGGCGCAGGCGCGGATCCTTGGAACCGTATTGAGCGACCGGATATTTCCGATTCCCGAAGGGATTTATCGACGGTTATAGCGTAAGAGTTCGACGGCGAACCTGGCAGGGTGGAAGGTTGAAGTGGGACCTCGAACGGCGTTTTGATGGGACGATTTGTGGAAATGCAGCCGAGCTACGAAGTGGAAATGATCTGACGTGTCCTCTCCTTCATTGAATCCAGAGCAACAGAAGCCGCAAGTAGTCGACTGGGCACGGTTGATACCCGGCGAGGCTCCGGCGTTTCATCGTGGAAAGAAGCCGGTTCAGTCGGTTCGCGCTGACGCTGTAGAAAAAGTGCTGGAAATGGGGACAGCGGGCGCGCCAGAGAAGGTAGTGCAATCACTCCCACCGGGTCCAACGCGGAACCGGATGGCACGGAGGTGGTTGCGCTTGATGGCGGCCGACTTCGCGCTGGTGGCGCTGAATTGGCTGTCGATCGGGGCTCTGCTCGTGCCGCTGCGAGTGCTGTTTCCGCATGTCCGGATGTTCGACTACGCGGCCGGAGCTCCGGGATCGCTGCTGGGTATCGCGTTGCTGCATGCGGCGTTGATTACCTTGATGGGCTACACCAAGGGACTTCATGCCGATGCCGGAGGCGTCGAGCTGAGGGGGCAGGCGCGGATTCTGGGGAAGTCCGTCATTTGGGCGACTGCTTTAATGTGCTGCGTCTATGGGTTGCAGGGGGCTCCGTGGGCCACAAGTGGTTTGTTCTGCGGAGCAGGCTTGCTGCACTTTGGCGCGCTATGGGCATGGCGGTGGCAGAGCGCGAGGCAGAGCCATGGTGCTCGGGCCGGCGATGTGCGCATCGTGCTGATTGTGGGAGCGGGAGGGGTCGGCAGGCGCGTAGCGGCATACGTAAAGGGGCATCCCGAATCGGGGCGAACCGTGTGCGGATTTTTGGACAACGAGAGGCCGTTAGGCAACGGGGTCATCGGGCGGGTGAGCGATCTCGCACGGCTGGCGCGCAAGGGATTTGTGGACGAAGTAATTCTGGCGGCGCCCCGGGACCGAGACTTGACCATGAGAGTGTTGTGCGAGGCTCGGCGGCTGCGGCTGGATCTGGAGATTGTTCCGGACTTGTTCGGATGCGAGGCAGCGGGGACGCAAGACGAGCGAGTCGGGGACCTGCCGGTGATTTGCCTGCACGCGGAGCGCTTGCCGGCGGGTCTGGTTTTGAAACGAGTGCTGGACGTGGCCGTAGCGGGCCTGACGTTGATGGCGCTGGCGCCGTTGCTGGCCGTGATCGCCGGTTTCATCAGGCTGGATTCACGGGGCCCGGTTCTCTACTGCGCGCAGCGGGCCGGGCGGAAGGGGAAGCTGTTCCGCTGCTACAAGTTTCGCACCATGGTGAGCGGCGCGGATCGCTTGAAAGACGATCTACGCGAGAACAACCAGCGATCGGGACCGTTCTTCAAGATCTCGAATGATCCGAGGATCACGCGGCTGGGGCGTTTTCTGCGGCGCTACAGCCTGGATGAACTGCCGCAGTTGTGGAACGTTGTGAAAGGGGACATGAGTTTAGTGGGGCCCCGGCCGCATCCCCTGGAGGATGTGGCTGGTTACGAGATCGAACACCTCGCCCGGCTGGACGTCACGCCGGGAATCACGGGTCTATGGCAGGTAACGGCGCGCCGCGATCCATCGTTTCAGAGGGGCATGGAATTGGATCGGGAGTACATCCGCACGTGGAGTCTGAGGTCGGATATGCGAATTCTCCTCAAAACATTCCTCGCAGTAGTACAGGGGAGCGGCGACTGATGCAGTCGATCTCTCTGAGAGCGCCGGGATCCGGGATCGGAGGCCAGTTCTATGCCGGGGCGTGTCAAGTATTTCTGCGTCTGCTGCAGACGCTGACGGCGGCGCCTTCGCTGTTGTTCCTCGCGGCGCTGACGGCGATGCTGCTGCGGCACCCGGATGTAGCGTTTTATGAGGTTGACCGGGTGGCGTTCGGGCTTCTCGTGGTGGGAGTGCTGGGGAGGGCGGTGGTCTTTCGGCAACGGATATTCGTGATGGAACGGGCGACGTGGCCGATGATCGGGCTGACAGGGCTGGCTCTCGCCAGTGTGCTGGGTCAGCCCTTCGACAATGAGACGTGGAGCTTGCTGGCGTCGAAGTTCGTGGTTCCGTTCACTCTGTTTCATTTGGCCCGTCTGGTGTTTACGGGTGAACGACAGTTCCGGCAGTTTGAAGGATTTGCGCTAGTAGTGCTCGCGTATCTGAGCTTTACGGCGATTGCATTCCTGGTGGGGGCGAACTCGCTGATCTTTCCCCGGTTCATTCTGGATGAAAGCCTTGGGTTTCACGCCGACCGGGCACGCGGACCTCTGCTGCAGGCGGTGGCCAACGGCGTTTCGCTGAACCTGCTGGGATTGCTAGCTTGGCGTGCCTACTGCAGGGGAAGCGTGCGAGGGCTAAAGGTCGTGGTGTTGCTGGCCTCGGTACCGGTCGCGATCCTGGCCACGATGACGCGAGCGGTGTGGTTGTCGTTTGCTGGCACGGTCCTGGCGCTGATCTTTCTTTCGAAGAGCCGCATGCTGCGGCTGGCGTGTGTAGGACTAGTCATGCTGGCGGGGGTGGGCCTGCTGGCGGTCTTGAGCGCGCATGAGTCAGGCGGTGCGTTGAGCGATCGACTCGAAGAACGCGGGCCGTTGGACTATCGCGCGGCGGTTTATGCGGGCGGCTGGGAAATGTTTCTGGAGCGTCCGCTCACCGGATGGGGTTTTCATGAGATGCCGGCCGAGTTGCCGCGGCATGTCAGCGGATACTTCGAGAAGGTGTTGTATCCGCACAATACATACTTGGAACTGCTGGTGGAGCACGGGCTCGCGGGCCTAGGGCTTTATTTGTGGCTGATGTGGGAGATGTGGCGGCTGGGCCGCGGAGCGATTCCGGTGGGGGAGAAAGACGGGTTTCTCGGCCCGCAGTTTCATCGGATATGGCCGATTCTGCTGGCGGTGTATTGGGTGAATGCGGCGATGGTGGTGATGAGCTATCAGTTCGTGAACGGGTTGGTGTTCACGATGGCGGGGATGCTGGCGGCGCAGAGGCGGAGAGCAGAGGTTGCGGAATCATGCTGACGGTTGCCTACCTGGCCAATCAGTTCCCGTCGGCAGTTGAGCCATACGTGGTGGAGGAGATCGGGGAACTGCGGAGGCGAGGAGTTCGGGTGGTTGCGGGAAGTGTGCGCAACCCTGTTCGTGAAGGGTCGTCGGGCAGAAACGTTCCCGAGGTCGTTTTGCAGCCACTCTCAGCAATGATTCTGTTGCGGGCCATGTGGCTGTGTATGCACCGATGGAGGCGAATTTCGCCGCTGATCGGGAGGGTCGTTTTCCGCGGCCGAGAAGGGCTACTCCAGCGGTTCAAGGCCCTGGCACACACCGCGATGGGGGCCTGCTACGCGGTGCTGCTGGAGGGACGAGGAGTTGAGCATATTCACGTACATCACGGGTATTTCGGATCGTGGATCGGGATGACGGCGGCACGGTTGCTCGGGGTGAAATTCAGCGTGACGCTGCACGGCTCAGACTTGTTGCTGCGCGGGATATATATCGATGCCAAGCTTGAGGCCTGTTCGTTCTGCCTGACCGTGTCGGAATATAACCGGCGTTACATTCTGGAACACTATCCCAGAGTGGATGCGGCGAAAGTGGTGGTGACGCGGCTGGGTGTGGAAGTGGCCGAGTGCGGGGTGATGCCGTCCCCGAGCCTGAAAACGGAAGGTGCTCCGGTCCGGCTGCTGGCGGTAGGGCGGCTGCATGCGGTGAAAGATCATGCATTCCTGGTTCGGGCTTGCGAGCAACTTCAGAGCAGCAACGTGGGCTTCGAGTGTGCAATCGCGGGCGACGGACCCGAGCGGCGGAAGCTGGAATCACTAATTCGAAAATATGGTCTGAATGGGCGAGTCACGCTGCTGGGACACATGCCGCGCGAGCGGATGGGTTCGCTATACGACTGGGCCGATGTGGTTGTGCTGACCAGCCGGAGCGAGGGGGTTCCGCTGGTGTTGATGGAGGCGATGGCGCGCGGGAAGATCGTGCTGGCGCCCGCGATTACCGGAATTCCCGAACTCGTAATCGCAGGAAGGACTGGATTCCTGTACGAGGCGGGATCGCTGGAGGGTTTTGTGGATCGCCTGCTCTTTATTCGTTCGCTGCTGATCCGCTCGGTTATGCCGGCACCGGATTATTTTCATTCCGGCGCTGTTCGTCCCGAAAATTTGTCGGCGGCCGGGAGTTTGGCGGACCGGCAACTGGAGTGGGTACAGCACGCGGCCTGGGTGCAGGTCCGCAACAACTTCAACCGCAGTAGGAACCTGGAAGCCTTCGGCGACTTGTTTGTCCAGCGGATCGCCCCGCAGACAGAGAGCGTTCCTGATGAGAATCTTGTACTGCAACAAATATAACTATCCCTTCAGCGGCACCGAAGTTTATTTGTTCGAATTGATGGAACTGATGCGGGAGCAGGGGCACGAAGTGGCGCTGTTTTCCATGACCGATCCGCGCGGAGAGCCGACTCCGTACGATCAGCACTTCGTGCCGCAT
>Ga0187863_10001241_pt1 | contig 20740 bp, 14 predicted proteins | sample June2016WEW_11_1_FD_132975 | JGI IMG/M metagenome (GOLD analysis project Ga0187863, IMG submission 132975) | Peatland microbial communities from SPRUCE experiment site at the Marcell Experimental Forest, Minnesota, USA - June2016WEW_11_10 | ecosystem: Environmental > Terrestrial > Soil >... | reverse complement strand
GGGATTCTCAGCCGGCACGATTACTCCACAACTCGCTTGGCGGATTATCCGAGCCGCTTCGCAATTCTCGTTCACGGCTGCGACGATCGGGCGTCCTGCAGCCATATAAGTCAAAAGCTTGCATGGAATCACCGCATCTTCCATTGCAGCGATCTGGTTTAACAGAAGAGCGTCCGCGGCTGCGTACATCTGCGGCAGAGCGACAGCTGGCTGCAAAGGCAACAGCCTCAGATTGGCCGCGCGATCCTCCGCCGCGCGTTTCAGCCCCGGAAACTCTTCGCCTTGGCCCACCAGAAGCCACGCTAAACCTCGTTCGCCTTGTGACCTTTCGGCCGCGTTCACAACATTCATCAGGTTCTGTTTCTTCCCCATATTTCCGCTATGAAGGATCAGGAATTGCTCGCTCAAGAAGCCATTTTCCCGCCTAAATGTTCCATCGGATTCAACCGGGCGGATCCGTTCGGTGTCGCCCCAATCCGGAACCAAACCGAGTTTTTCAGCCGGCACTCCGCGATCGATGAGCGTATTGATGAAACCCTGGCATAGGCATACCACCGTGCGCGCCTTTCGGTATACGAACGCCTCAAGCGCGCGTGCCCCGCGTATCGCCAGGCCTTCCTTTAAGATTCCGGTCGCCAGCGCGGCATCGGAAGCCAGGTCCGTAAGCTTGATAACGTAGGGCGCCCGTTTTATTTTTCCCAAGATGTAAGCGGCGAAGCCGACGGTCGGGGGAGGACACGAACAATAAATCACATCGCACTTGCCGGCGAAAAGTGCGGCAATGAACGCAGATATTGTGAAAGTGAAATCGTAGGCCAGGCGCTCGATCAGACGGCTGGGCTTGTGGGGGATGTAATGCGCCACGCGATGCACGATGACGCCGTTGATGATTTCTTGGCGGTGGAGAGAGCCTCGGTAGTCGTCCCATACTCGCCACTCCGGATAATAGGGGAACGCTGTCACAACTGTTACCTTGTGGCCCTGCGCGGCCAGATGTTCACACAATCCTGTCGTGAACGGACCCACCGAAGTTTTTTCCGGTGCATAATTAATTCCGATGACTAGAATGCGCATGAAAGGTATCAGCAAGCGGGAGCGTATGGACTATTTCTAACGCGTGGCCACCAGCGCAGTGTTCATTCTCGCTTTCGTTTTTTCTTGCCCCAGTTCCTGCGCGATCCATCTGTAGGTGATCGCCAGACCGCGGTCAAGCGAAATCGAAGGCTCCCAGCCCAGTGTTTTCCGCAGCAGGCTGTTGTCGCTGTTCCTTCCGCGGACTCCTTGCGGTTTGCTGGGATCGTGGCGCTTAACCAGCTCTTTGCCGGCGATAGAGCAAACCAAATCTACCAGCTCATCTATGCTGATCAGCCGGTCGGTGCCCAGATTCAAAGGCTCGCGACAGTCCGACGCCATCAAGCGCACTAGTCCTTCCACGCAATCGTCCACATACATGAAAGATCGCGTCTGCCGGCCATCGCCCCAGATATTGATGATTCCGCCGTCGGACGCCAGCGCTACTTTGCGGCAAACGGCCGCTGGCGCTTTCTCCCGGCCGCCATCATAGGTTCCTAGCGGACCGTAAACGTTGTGGAATCGCACTATCCGAGTCTCAAACTGATAGTCCTGCCGGTAATATCGGCACAATTGCTCCGCATAAAGTTTCTCCCAGCCGTAACCCGGCTCCGGATCAGCCGGAAATGCGTCGGACTCTTTTAGCGGTATCACGGCTGCATCCGTTTGCTTTGACTGCGCATAGACGCATGCCGATGAGGAAAACAGGAAACGACCCACATTCTGTACCCGGCTTGCTTCCAGCATTTGAGCGTTAATCAAAATGTTGTTGCGGGCGAGTGCCGCGTGGTTTGCGGTGATAAATCCGATTCCGCCCATGTCCGCCGCGAGATTGTAAACCTGCTCGATTCCGCCGCGTGTGGCCAGCAGGCAATCCTCAAAGCCCCGAAGATCGAGCAGCTCAAATTCGTCCACCGCCGACGTTTGATATTCCGGGTATTTTAGATCGGCTCCGCGAACCCAGTGGCCGTCGGCCTTCAGGCGATTTACAAGGTGATGGCCGATGAACCCACCCGCGCCGGTAACCAGAATGCGAGATTTGTTTTTCATGCCTTCCTTTGTCCTTTTTAGGAACGAAATGTTTTAGAGTCGGAAAATGAAATGGATCAGATTTTTTTCGCTACAATAACTAGAGCGTCCCCTCTCCCCGCACTGTTCGCCATACCTAGAAAGGGAAAGAGGAGAATCTTCGCGGCGATCATGGTCAGGGGAAACAGCAGCGGATTTCGAAGCTCTCGAGTCGGCTTACCGCGTCGAAAGAACGCAAGGATAATCAGGGAACTAGCCAGCCACGCGCCCGGAGAAACCTGACGAACTCGGACGGGGCTACAACCTGCATTACGCAACAAGCGGTCCAATAGATCTGTGGAGAAATGCGAAATATGAAATGGTACGTGCCAATTAATCCAGGAACGAGAGAACAAAGATCGCTGCCAACTCCTGCTGTTCGGGCAACTGATCCAAATTTCGCCTCCGGGTTTCAATACCCGCACAGCGTCCCGCAGCATTTGGCCTGGATCGGGCGAGTGTTCCAGAACGTTCGATAGCACAACCACGTCGTAGAGCGCTGCTGGTTGGAAATCACCGATGTCACACGTGTGAACCGTGAATCCGTCGGCTCGTGCCACCGTCGCCGCTTCTTCGCTCAACTCCAGGCCCGTAACCTCAAAGCCATTTCGAGCAAAGATCTTGAGACTACGCCCTTCATTGCAGCCTATATCAAGCAGGCGCCCCGTTCCTTTGAAGCTATGGAAGGACACATCGCCATCCGACCATATCCACAATCGGTACAGAAAGGAATCCAGGAAACACCCGCGCATCCTGGTATAGAGAGTTCTTTTCTCTCCGCCAAAGTTGTAGTGGTGCTCGTAAAGATCTCGAAGCTCCTTTGGCCCAGGAAGCGGATAGATCTGCTCCAGCCCACATTCCAGGCATCGCCAGATATCATACGGTCCATCGATTCCATAACGCGTGTCGAAGAGCTCGTTCAGCAATTCCTCGAGTGACCCTCCGCAATCCAGGCAAGTATTCGGGCGCAGCGCGCAGCCTTTCTCCGCTTCGTGGAGGAAGTCGATAGCCGAAAGCTGATTCATGGAGTTTTGTATTTCGGAATTAGGCAAGTTGCGTGCGTCTACTTTTTGCAAAGAAGTACCGGCTGCCAATCCTGAGGTCCCACAAGCATTTCCGCCGTTTGAAATCCGGTTTCGCGAGCAGTCTGGAATAAGAAGCCTTCTTCATAAGCAACCGCTGCTTCCGGTACGGCCAGCGATTCCACGCGCGCGTTATCCATCTTGAATCGGAATGTGTGCCGATCTCCGAATGTCGGTGGTGGATGGTCCATCGAAAAGCAAAACATGGCCATGGAGCAGCCCGGCTTCAACACGCGGTAACTTTCGCGGCAATAGTTCACCATTTCCTTCTCCAGGAGGTGTGTGAACAGCGAGGACGAAAAAACGAGATCCACGCTCGTATCTTCCAAGGGAAGCTCGTAGTAAGCCCCCGCTCGCCCTTTTGTGTTGTAGGCCTTGCTGCCATGCTCGGAGCGATGGAATTCGAAGCGCGTGCGATCGAAATTCGCGCGGCACCAATTCAACATTTCTTCGTCGATATCAATTCCAATGTATTTTCCGGAGAATGTTTCATACTTGAATTGATAGTCCCGCAGTGGATGGGCAAATCGCCCGCAGCCGCAGCCAATGTCCACAATCGTGGAATCAAGCCGGAACAGGCCCGCATGAAATGCGTGGGTCCAGAAATCCCTGGCCTCATTCAAGTAAAATATCTGGTTCGCAAAGATGCGGTTCCCTACGCCGACGCGGATACGCATGTGATTCGGCGGAATTCGCGAGAATTCCTCGAACATGCGGTTCGGCAATAGATCGAAGGAATTCAGTAACATCTTAAAGAGCGGGTTATACGTCAACCGCGCCGCGGATGGTATGACTCGCCGGATTGCTCGATCCAGTTTCATTCCTTGTTCCCGTGGATATTCACAACGCCCTGATTCCCAAAAGCAGGGAGAAAGGGTGTCATCTTAGAAGTGAGTCTTTGCCAAAAGTTCGTTGCGATCGGAACTCTTTCCGCCGATCTCCTTCAAATCGTAGCCCCATTTACGCAGCAGCTCACGGCATTCTGTTTCTACGCCGGCGCCATGAGTCGCTAAAAAAAGTACGGGATGGAATCGTTGAAATACTTGGCTGGCCCCCTGCAGAGCAAGCAATTCCGCCCCTTCAATATCCATTTTGATAAAGTCTGGTGGAGCGATCCCACCGCTTTCAACCAGAGAATCCACAGTCGCCGTTGCAACCGTTGTACTCCCTCCGTGCGCCAGATGGCCCATCAGACCGCTGGCCTCGGTTTGGAAGTGCGCTTGCCCCATCGTGTTGCTAATTGCAAGCGGAAGAACCTCCACGTTTCCGGCATGATTCAATTCCAGGTGCTTCCGCAAGTAGGGAAGATTTCGAGGCGCCGGCTCGAATGCAAATACCTTTCCGTATCCAACCAGCAGGCTGGAAAGGAGCGAATAAAATCCGACGTTGGCGCCTATGTCGTAAAAGACCGACCCAGGCCACACCTCTCGAGCAATGATCTGCTGCTTGTCATATTCATAAGACCCTAGCCAGCAGCCGTGAGTAGCGGAACCGCTGATCCACCGTTTGCCGCGAAGCGGTCCTCGCAGAATCGGTAATATCAATTCACTGGGAACCAGCGCCAGAAGAAGCCGCGCAAGTCTTCCGAGCCTACTCTCGCTTGAGAGATTCGGAAAATTCATATCGGCGCGGACTCCGAGGCTCGCCACACTACATTGCGGCTGACCAACCCCTTCTCCAACCGCAAGCTTCCAGACAGAACGAATGCGAGAACGAACGTGATGAAGTTATCTTCAAAAGAAGACCTCGCGACCCATATGAAAAGCACAAACACAACGGCAGACAAGAGCGCATGATTTTGCATTTGCCCGGCAAGACTCGCGGACAATTTCATAATGATCACGGTCGCCAATGGAAACAGCAGCAGGCTGAGCGGCCCAAAATTTGCATAGCACTCTCCGAATTGCGTCACCGCCAGACTCGCGAGATTGCCGGGCTCATACAGCGCCGCCATGCGAACTGAAAACCCTGAGGGCTTTTCTGGATAGATGCTTCTAGGAACCAGAAAATAAAGGACTCTGGCATAGGATGCGCCATACAAGTAATCGTACTTCGTCCCAAAGTCGTTGATCATGTGAAGCAGGATCATGGTATCGACGCCTTCGAAAGCGTCCATCAGTGAGGTCACCGCTCTGTTTCCGAGATCGCCTTCGACATATGTCGGAATGTTTTTCCCAATCGCGCTAAGGTCACTGCGGAAATAGTTCCAGGCGCTGAAAACGGATATCAAGACCGGAGCAGCCGCAAGCAGAATCACAATCGGCGTTTTCCTCCGATAGAGCCAGCACGAGGCCGCAAACGACAACAAATAAAGAGCGAAGAAAATCCGGTTTCCGGTCATGACAATCTGCAACAGAAAGAGGAAAAGGATAACAATCCAAAACGGCCGGTCATACTTGCGGCGTTTCATTTGCGTGTGCGTAAACAATGCCGCGCCTGCAGTGAAAAGAATTTGATTCGCCAGCGAAAACTGCGAGAACAACACGTGCCAATCACCCAATCGCGCCACTAACTCCTCTTGCCGGTTGTACCAGTGGGAGACGAGGAAGACTCCGACACCCCCCACCATTTGAATCATCGTGACGTAAGTAAAAATAGCCACACCAGCCGTCACGATTACCGCCCTCTTCAGACTCGATTCATTGATTGGGGCCCTAAACCTTTGCCGCGATTCGCCGGCCGTAGGCGTGAAGAAAAGCACGGCTAGGAAGGAAAACAGAAGCGAGGCCCATACGACAATGATCGGAATGCGAAATTCTCCCGTGGAGAGATCAACGTGTGAATAGCTGTCGTTTACTTCGTAAAAAGAAGGGATCGAATAACCGCCGTGCACAACAATCAGCGTCAGCGGCGCAAGAATGAAAAAAGCTAGTCCGAGAATCCATCCCAAAATCGGTGTCAACGCCAATTCATTGTGGCGCAACTTCACCAGTACCCGCCAGAAACTTACCAGAAGAATTGCGATCATGAATAAATATAGAATTCTCATTCGAAGCTGAATGTAACGAGGTAGTTTTTATGCTTTTGGCGGCATTGCAGAGTTCAGCGAAAAGGCTTATGAAGTTACAATTCTTTCAAAAAGATTTAGGTACTTCCGTGCCGCGTTTGCCCAGGAATAAAGCGAAATAGTCCGGCGATTGTGGGCGGCTTGCGCCGACGCTGTTACCTTATCGCCCCAACGCAACAGGATCAGCGTGGCCAGTTCTTGAACGTCTAAGGGACTGAATAAATTTAATTGCAGTTTCTGTCCAAGTTCCTCATTCGGAGGAATCCGCGCAGCTATAATTGGTGTGCCCGCTGCGGCCGCCTCCAGGATGGGCAGGCAGCTTGCTTCATACACTCCAGCCGCAATCAAAAACTCCGCCTCTTGATACAATCCGACCAAATCCTCAAAGGGCACCTTACCCAGGTAGCGCGCGTAACCCATTCCTTCATCGGATATGAACTTCGCGATCGCGGGTCCAGCAGAGAATTGCGCGCCGGTCATCACTAGCGGAATCTTTACGTTTTCCCGTAGTTCAAGCTGCTTGAGAGCTTTCAGCACGGTCACATGATTCTTATGCGGCCAAAGCTGCGCGGGATAGAATAGAAATCTCTCCGGAAGATCGTAGCGTGCGCAAAGCTGCGAAGTATCTCGCCGCGCCGCAAAGTCTTCCACCGTTACTCCTTCCGAAATAGTCTCGACGCGCTCCGGCCGCATATCCGGGAAATGGGACAGAATGTCTGCCTTTATGAACTCGCTGCTAGCTTGCAGATAGGTCGCATACCGGGCGCTCAAACCGTACGTAATGTTCCTACTCAGCCTTTTTGTCCAAGTGAAGAATTCCGGATAATGGACATGCTGAATGTCGTGCATGGATAGCACCGCCGGCCTGCTGGTATGGAAGCTCTGCAACACGACGCTGGGCGTGTAGATGATGTCAGAATCCGAATCCATCTTTTTCTGAATTCCTCGATAGGACAGATTGCTCGCGATCCTATAAAATCCGCGGCTGCCCGAAAGCAATCCCGCTTGGCACAGCCTCTTTCGCAGGGCCAATGTTCGGTCGTTGGCGACCACTATTTCGAAATTGGGCCATTTTTCAAATTTCCCAAAGAGCGACTGATTCGACTGCGTAACGTATAAGATGAAGCGGTGCCCCTTTCCTGCCGTTGCAAACCCGTTCAGTAGCCCGAGAGTGAATGTGTTTAACCCGCCCACGTAAGATGGATCGATGCGCAGGCAATTAATCCCGATTCGCATAAAAGCGACGGATCTGTCCGATCACAAACGATTGATCTTCCACGGTCAAGCTGTACGAAGAAGGCAAGGAAATGCCTCGTTTGTAAATGTTTTCGCTAATCCGAAAGTCTTCGCCTATATTCCGGACGTGCTTGCCGTCTGCGTAGCAAGGTTGCTGATGGAGAGGATAGAAGAATCCGCGCGTTTGAATGTTTTGATCGGCTAGAAAGAGTGAAAGCTCTTCTGCCCGGTCGCAAAGGAACGAGGTAAACCAAAACACCGGCTCGCACCGCGAGTCTATTTGTACCGGGAGGAAGTGCTCAAGTTCGCGCAGTTTCTCCACGTAACGATCCCGAATCTCGCGCTTCTTCAGCACAATGCGCGGCAATTTCTTCATTTGTGCGATGCCGATGGCTGCTTGCAAATCCGTGAACGCGAAATTGAATCCAATCGCCTCGTGTATGAACGTCCCTTTCTTCTTGCGGCCGTGATTTTTGAGCTGGTAAGCCGCTGCCGCCAGTTCGTCGTCGTTCGTCAACACCACGCCGCCCTCGCCGCACGTGACCGTCTTGTTGCCGTAGTAAGACAGAATGCCCATCTCCCCGAACGTGCCGACGTGTTGGCCATCGAACCGCACACCGATGCCTTCGGCAGCGTCTTCGATTACTTTCAATCCATGCTGGCGGGCAAAGGCCATCACTGCGGTAATGTCGGCGCTTTGTCCGTAAAGATGAACCGGCATCACCGCGCGAGTCCGGCTCGTCACGAGCGTTTCCGCCCTTTCCATGTCAATGCAAAATGTGTCTTCCCGGATCTCGCAGAGCACCGGTTCGGCCCCCGCTAGAATCACCGCATTGGCCGTGGCCGCGAACGTCAGATTCGGAATGATGACTTCATCTCCGCGGCCGATTCCAAGCGCCCGCAGGCAAACGAACAGGGCTGCCGTTCCGTTGCACACTGGAATGGCATGCTTCGCACCGGTCAGCCGCGCCGTCAGCGCCTCGAATTCGCGTGTGAGTTCGTGCTCGATCACAAACGTCGATTGAATTACTCGTTCGAGTTCGCGAAGTTCGCAGTCATCAATCCATGGTTCGATTTGGACGATGTGCGCAAGCGCACTTGGGCGTTCTGGATTCGCTATTTTCATTTGTACGATTTCGGAAATCCGAAAAGCGTGCGGAGTAGAGTTCTTCTTCCTTGCAAGGGACTGCAGCGCAAATACATGGAATCTGCCTGCGTCATAGTTTGCGCTCCAGTTGTTTGTATAGATATCTCAGAAATCTTATCCCCAGGGGAGGGCGAGGGTGAAGCCGGCGAAGTTCGGCGAGAAAATAAGGATCGGGTTCTAGAGAATCAGTGAGGCGGCACGGGAAACCTTCACTTCGCGCTAGAGCGGCTTGTGCCGTGGACGGACGGCGGCAGTGCACGCCGGAGCCGTCTAACCCGATGTTATAAACCTTGGAAACCGTGGAAACCACTGCGACTGCATTATGCTTGAAATGCGCGTAGGCCCAGCGGATGGCCCAGGAGTCGATCGTGCCCGACATTTGCAGGCCAAGCATGTAAGTCAGATCGGCCCCGCCGCGATTCAAGAGTTCCTGCTGATTTTTATTGTTTAGAAATTCTGCGTAGTCCGAAACCTCCCAGTCCACGCGTTCCCAGCGGTCTTTCCAAGTACCCCATCCCCAGGAGCAGCTGCGGTGCGAACAAACCGCATCGTATCCATAACTTTCCGGCATTCTGATCGAGTGACTGAAGCCGGTTACCGAGAATATTCTCGTCTCCTTCTTGTAATGATTGAGAACCTCATTCATGAAGGTCAGAAAATCCGGCGCGGTCAACAGATCGTCTTCCATCACGATCTGGTGGTCATGCGTGCGGAATATTTCTGTGACGCCGCTAATCACAGATTCCGCTAACCCGGTGTTTAGTTCGCGTTGAATAATTGTCACCGAACGAAAGCCTTCGATGCTCCGAAGGTAATGCCGTACCTCTTCCACTGCCGCGCTATCGGCTTCGTTTTTTGCACCATCGGAAAAAACAAACAATTGGCTCTGCAGCGCCAGGTCGTTGGCAACAAGAGATTCCACCGTCCTACGCGTGTGTTCCGGACGGTTGTAGACAAATAAAACCACCGGTGCCAAATCCTGTTTCAAAACGCTCGGAGAGTTTCGGCGGTGCAGCGAACTCGACAAAGTCTGAGTGGCAAAATCTTGGGGCTTGGCCAGCCGGGCCAAATCGGACGCCTGTTGCCAGGGTTTTCGTGAAACTTGAAATAGAAATCCCAGGGCTAGGACCCCCGAGTATATAGCGGCTGAAACCAGCATGCCGTACACCGCTCCCTTCAAGCCTAAGAGTCTCACCAGCGGAATCCCCAGGAGCAAAGTGGCCATGCCGCTGGCAAAATATGCGTAGAACACCACTCTGGGCATTTCCGCCGCTTTTAGCGCATCGTTCATGGTGTTGCCAATTCCCATCAGCATTGGCAACAGAGCCAGCAGGAACAGCAAGGGGACAACGCCATCGAACCTTCCCGCATAAAGAACGTGAATTACGGAGCGCCCCGCCATCCTGACACCGGCTGCGAAAAGCCCTGTCGCGCAAACCGTTCCTAACCCGACTTTTCTCCATAGTGAGAAATATTCTCCCATTCGCCCGGCTGAAAAATACGCAGCCAGAGCCGGCAGAACAAGGTAATTCACGGCTATAAAAAGCTGATCTACAGGGGTCACCAAAATATAGATGGCCTTGAGTTGGGCCACATCCTTCACCGACAGCAGCCCGGCAACGAGCCAGTAATAACCCTGCGTCGTCAGCTGAAATACGAAGGCCGTCGCCAAAACCCACTTCGAGTATTTCCAATGCTCCTGCCAGTAGCGTGGCTCGGTCTGAAGGAATTCGTTTTGGGGCTTTGAGATCGATAGCTTTGTGGCGTAACCGGCGCCACCCGCGATCCATCCCAACGCAAGGATTAAGAAAACGGAAAAGCTGTTCAGCAGGTGGAAGTGAGTGGTAAGCAAAACACCTGATACCACGGAAACAAAAAACACGAAGGAAACCTTCGCGGCTAGCGCCGCGCGTCCCTGAACGTAGAAGACTCGCCGGAGAAACGAGCTTGAAAGTAGCACGCCGACCGTCAGTGCAAGACCCAGCAGCGCGCGGGAATCGAGATGCGGCGCGAAGACTCTGAAAATTACGCAGGCGGACAGCAGGGACGCAGTGAGAATGGCGGCTACCAGTGCGTTACCGTGCGCCATCAAACTTATATATTCCGGGAGCTGCTTCCGATATCGCCCGGATCCGTACACCGTGCAGGGCTCCAGTATTGCGGCATTGTGAAGGCCGGTTAGAAACGCGTAGATCGAGTAAGACAGTGCGAACATTCCGTACGCTTCCTTACTTTGGGTGCGAGCCAGCGTCACATTTGCCAGAAAAATTCCGCCGACTGAAAACGCCTGGTCCGCCAGGCTATATGCCAGCGGCATTGCTTTCGAAACATTAGCCGCGGCGCTTGGCGAAAATTGCCCGCCTGGAGTTCGCGGGCTGGTCGCCAACGCCGGATCAGCAGTTGGGTAAATAGTGCGAAGGTTTCGATCTGCGGTTAACGTCGGTGCGTTTTTCATTGCAGGAATTGGCTGTAACGCAATCTTGATCGCGAAAGCAAGGAGGACAAATGTTCAGATTCTTTCGATATCCGCAGCTTCTACTTCCACCGAAGCGGCGCGCGCGAGCAAGTCAATCGATACCACCACACGGTTGGCTTTCTTCTTGCGAATTAAAACTCCCTCGGCACCCTGAAGCGCGCCCCGCACGATTCTTACCGTTCTGCCGATTTTTAGGTAGGGATGCGGCTCCGCCCGCAATTGGGGAAGCAAGATATTTCTCAAAAAATCGATTTCCTGGGTAGAGAGCATCGCGGGATGACCGTTAAAACCCACTAGCTTCACTACGCTGGGAACTCGTAATACGTCTACCCGGTCCCGGAGGCCAATTCGCACGAAAACATACCCGTCGAACAGTGGCAGTTGGATTCGCTTCTTGCGGTCTGCCCACCTCCGAACGCTGTCGTATACCGGCAGGAAATGCTCGATGTTTCGCTCAAGAAATTGTTTTGCGACCTGCTTCTCATGATTTGCACAGGTGTAGACCGCGTACCAGTGAGGGTCTGAAAGCTCAGCGGGATGCAGTAAAAATCTGTCGCCGGAGAGAATCACAGGATTTGAAGTAATCATCAATTTCTACCGTGTTTTATTAACGACCTTCGGGCGACCGGCACAGCTTCGCCCCGCGGCTTACAAGGGACATTGCTCTATCCCTTTTCCTGCGAGTCAGTTACACAGAAAAAAGCGCCTTACTGCCCTCTGTGGGGCGCGTACACTTTCTGCGTGGTTCCCGAAACAACGCTGCCTCGTCCTGAACTATTCTGCGACCTACGAAACATCCCGACTTTCACCGTCTGGAACACTTCGCGCGCCAGTATCTTGCGCGGATCTTGCGTGTCGATTTCCCGCCAGTTGGACGCCAGGAAAATCCAGCTCATGGCCCCGGCCACCGAAAGGCAAGTCCCCAGAATTGTGATCAACAAGCGCGGTGGGTACGACCTTCTCTCCGCTACTTCGGCTGGATCGATCACTTTTACGCTGGGCGTCTCTTTGGCCTCTTGCACTTTCGCGAGTTCGTTCTGCTGCGTCAGCGTTTCGAAAACGGCTTCCTGCACTTTTGTTTGGCGGTACAAATCGGCGTAAGTGACGCCCAGCAAGGGAAGCTCACGAATCGATGGAAACGCCGGACCGGCGGATTGCGTGCTCGTCTCGGAATGCCCTCTGAGATCTTGCAGACGTCGCTGAATCTCATCCACCCGTGCCTGCGTGGCGCGAACCCGCACGTTGCCGGCCGCGTATACTTGCTTCAAGCTCTCGAGTTCCGTCTGCGCCGCAATCAACTGGCCCTCCAGGGTCCCGGCTGCTTCGATCATCGCCTTGCCCTGCGCCTCAATATTTATTGCCGTATTTTTGCTGGCGAACTCGCTGAAGTTTTGCTCCGCAATTTCCAAATCGCGGCGAACTTCGACCAGCCGCCCTTCCAAGAACACTCGCTCCCGGTGTGCCGACGAAGTATTTAGTTCCACCACTACGGTGTTCAGCTCCGTCACATATGCCCGCGCCAGTTCGGCAGCACGTTTCGCATTGTGGTCGGTCACCGCGATAGTGATGATCCCGCTCTTCAGGTCTTCTGCGATCTGCGTGTTTTCTTGGAGACGCAGTCTCGCATCCGCTCGAATTCTCGATCCATATACCTTCTCGAGATCAAATTGCGTCACCAAACGGTCTTGAACCGTTCTGGTCAGTAAAATCGCCGTAAAAAGAGCGCCCGTGCTCTTCAGGCCCAACAGATCCCCTGCAATGTTGCCAAGCCCTCCCCCTTTTCCCGACAAGGCCGCCATCATCATCAAGCTGCTTGATGATTGGTTTTCCGGGGGCATCAACCGCGTTGTCGAGTTGTATCGCACCGGAATCACAAACGCCGTTAGCAGCGAGGCAAGCAGTCCCACCGCGGCAACGCGTCCCAGCAATTCACGCCGGTTCCAAAAAAGCCGGACTCGTGCAATGTTTCTGTCACGAACGGCTCTCTCGCCGCTCGCCCCAGTGTGATTTCCGTTACTCGCAGAAATCTGCGCGAGCAACTCTTCCAAATTGGCGGACTCGGTCGCCATCAGAAAAGCCGCTCCCGCCGGCCAAGATACTTTTCTGTACTTTCAGTCATCTTGTTGCGCCTGGATAAAAACCTAGCTCCAAAATTGTCGTAAAATTTCTTTGTACTCCCTTGAACAGTATGGGGAAATGCGAGATGTGCTCGTACTGCACCTGAGCTTTTGCGTAGAATCCCGATTTCAAACCAATTTCGCTTCGAATTCCGTAGTCCTGCCACTCACCGCCTCCGGGAATGAAGTCAGGGCTAACCGAGCTGTGCTTGTACACAAATTGAACGGTGTCCCGCGGCGATATCCAATAGCTTGACCACAACTGAATCGCGCGGCCCTCTCGCCCCACCGTGTTTCCAATCAAATTCCCGTCATTGGTGTAACCGTCGCGATACAGCGAGTTCCAATAGTTCAAGTGCCCGTTGGCCTGACTCGGACCGACGTCGGGAGATTCGGTCGACACCGCCTCCATGTGAAAATCGAGCTTGGAAATTCTAGGAAAGCGTGTGAGGTAAATGCCGGGCCGATATGGATTCTTGGCCGGTTTTTCCCAGGCAATTAATTTGTCATCCGAATACACTTCTCCGTAAAACACAATGTAGTTTCGAACTTTTGGAACGTAAAAGGTCCAATCCATTCCTGAATGGCCGTCGCCGGGGGTCGATCCCAGCGCCGCCGGAGCGTAGCCAAAAAAGCTATACAGAAAATTGGCGGGCGTTAGCGGATTGCCGCCTACGCCGCCAATCGTTACCGTACGCCCTAAGCCGATCTCAAGGCATGACCACGGCTTGAAACTGATCTTGTTTCCGTAAATAAACGGCCGAGGAATAAAATCGTGACCTCCGAGCCTGCCGATAAACTGATCCATGCGCACCGGGCCAAGAAAACGCAAGAATCCCGGCAACTCGAGTGGTTCCGGATTCACCAGCCGAATCATGTCAACGGGAGCCGCATTGTTGCTCCAGATTAGTGACCCGCCGGGTCCTGGCCCCCAGGAAAAACTCTGCCTTCCAACCGCGATTTGCCAGTTTTTTACGTCCAGCGTGATGTAGGCATCGAGCAACTCCGGCCGGTTGATCGCTTTTACCGGAACATCGGGCGGCTCGGGAACCACGTCGACTCCGGCGATGGTTTCGCGCACTACATCCGACGGCGCCGGAGCCGAAGGTGCATGCTGGTATTCGGCCCGCACGTAAATTGCCAGGGGTCCAGCTGCCGCGCGCACGCTTCCCCCGGCTTGTCCGTTCGTTCCGCGCTCAAACGGACGACCGAAGTCGTAGGAAATCGTTTGTCCGAAGTGATAACTGTCTGTCAGAGGCGGCCCGCTGATCGACACGACTCGCGCATAAATAGATTCCACGTTTGCCGTGAAATTCCGTCCTCCACTCAGCAAATTCTCCTCGTAGGAAAATTCCCGTTGCAGGCTGGCTTGCAAATCGGCTGCGCGCGCGCTGGGGTCTGGATCTTGCTGCAAGTTTTCGTCTGCTTCTTCTGTCAGTCGCGCGCATTCCATGCGCGTCCACGGTTGCATTCCCGCCATCGAAGTCGTGACGTAGCCAAGCGCCGCCAGTTTTTCCAAAACTGGATACACCCAGCTATCTAGTGGCACGAATGTGGATCCCATGCTCTGCCGCTCGCGGTGATTTTCGTCGTAGTCGCTGGACTCTGCGTGCGTCTCCCACGTTGCGCCATCCAGCCCCGCGTCGTGATGCGCGCGATAAACATGCTGCCCCACAAACCATCCGATTGCGCTTCCGATCAAAACGTCCGAAGGGAAGTGCTGCTTCGCAGTCAGACGTGACATGCTCACGGCTGATGCCATTCCGTATGCCAGCACGGACGTCAGCGGCCCGGGATATTCGTGCGCCACAACGCTTGCAATGGACCACGCAATCGCTGCGTGGTCCGACGGCATGGAGCTGCCGCCTTGAAAAAAGTTTCCCCGGTAATCATTCGTGAGTGGACCTTGCCGGCCGAATGCGTACTCCAACGCCGTGGTGGCAGCAAAGCTGTCCGCCGCCGCTTCTCCCGCCAGGATTCCGGTCTCGCGTTTGTGTTCGTCGTGCGTCATGCGGCCCCACAGATAAAACCCGCCGGCGAGTCCGGCCATCGAGTAAAGGCCGTAGTTCGAGAAATTCGCGCTGTATTTCAAACGGCTCGGAGAATTGGAGAGGTGCTTACTGAATTCCGTGTCGGTGGCGAGCAGACCGCCGGTCACCAGACCGGACGGCACCAGCCATTCGGTATCGGATAGCTGCAGTCGAAGTGGGCTCGTCCACATCGCTATTTGGTCCTTCTCAATGTTTTCAATCAGGCGCAGCCCCAACGAATTCTCGTTTTGTTCCCGCTTCGCGCTCGCGTCCGTCACGCTGGAGGACTCTTTGTCCCGCGCGTGATCTTTTTCGGTGCCCGCTCCATTTGCCGGAGCCGCCTGCGGCTTGGCGTCTTCCTGAGCCTGCACCCAGTCCTTTACGCCAAATGTTTGAAGGGCAAAAAGAAAGCAGCAATTCATCACCAGCCTCTTTCTCCTTCGATTCATCCCAACTTTCTCGCTAGAACCGCACGGCGATAATTATTGCGCTCGCCACGGATGCTGCCGTTTGCGCAGCCAGAAAAACGTTTTGCCACTGCACCCCGCCGCCCAGCGCCCTTTCCGGCACTACCAGCGTGTCTCCCGGTTCGAGCACCCGAGACATGGAGTCTCCGGCCCACACACTGCTGCTCGAGCCGATCACCGAGCCATCCGCGCGAATCACGAAGATGGCCTTCTTGTTTGCCAGTTGCGTGGGGCCGCCGGACTGGCTCAAGTACCATTTCGCACTTTTTCCCGGCCGAAAAGAAACCGCTGTCGGGTTGAAGACTTGGCCCGTCACCATCACGAAGCTGGGCCGCTTCGGTATCAGCAGAGTGTCGCCGGCTCGTACATTGATATCGGCATTCGTGTCTTTCCAATGATCCACATTTGAGGAAATGCGAATCGTCACACGGCCTACCGGCGGGTTGCTGTTCAACAACTCGAGACTTGTCTGCCACTGCTGCAGCGCCATTTCTTTCGCCTGTTTGGCCTTCGGATCCGCATCCGGCAAGAGTTGCAGTGTGGTTTGAGCATCCTGTACCCGCAGGATCATTTCGTTCTGCCCTTTGGCTTCCAATTCGCGCACTTGCGTCCGTTGCAATACCGCTCCGTACGGGTAAGCGTCGGATTGGAATCCCCCCGCTCGCTCGATAATTGAACTCAGCCGCTCCCCGGGGCGAATTCCATACGTACCAGGGTTTTTCACTTCGCCTCTCACGCGGATGGAAGCGCCCAAATCGTTCCAGCCTGGAAGCTGCCCGATGGTGAGCACGTCGCCGTTGTGAAGTGCGACGTCTGCTTTCGGGTCCCCCGCAAGCGCTGCGGCGATTGCGATGGTTTCGTGTTTCGCGGTAAGTTGATTTGGCGCCGCGGCCGGATTCGCTGCCCCGTTCGTGTCCTGCCCATTTCGAACCCATTGATAATGGGTTAGGTCTGCGGTCTGCGTTTCCGCGCTGGGAGTCAGCCCGCCGCCCACGCGAATCAAATCTCCGACCTGCATGTTTGTCGTTAATGGATAGCGTCCCGGCTTGGCCACTTCACCTTGCACGTTTACCGTGGCTGGTTCCACCGCATCCGGGTTGCGGTGAACCAGCAGCCGGTCGCGAGGCTGCATCAAAATGTTTTCCGACGAATCGCCCGCCAGTGCTTGTTCGAGATTTACGCTGAATATTCTGAATTTCCCATCCGGCAAGTAGCGAAATACCTGGGCATCCTCGGTCTGCGCGTCGGGCGCAAGCCCACCCGCCAGATGCACGGCATCGCTCAAACGTACTTGGCCGGAAGTTCGGTAGGTTCCTGGTTGGCGCACATCGCCCCATATGGAAACGGCCGGGGGATTCTCAAAGTCAAACCTGCTGAAAATTCGAATGGTATCCATGGTTTGCAAAAGGGGCGCTTGCGAAGGATTTTCTAGCGCACTCGACAGATCGAAACTCTCCACGCTGGGATGGAAATCGGGAGCATTCAACCGAATGATCTCCGCGTACTGGTTCGCCGGCTCCGGCAATAAATCCTTGTAGGACGAAATCACATCCGTCACGCGCATATCCGCGCGATAGGAATAACGACCCGGCCGGATCACGTGCCCTTCGAGGTAAACCGCATCCTGGTTGTATGGCGCGATAGGATAAACGCGGATGCGGTCGCCGTCGTGAATTTCGAATGCTGCAAGCTGCTTGGTAACTTCCGAAGCTTGATCCGCCTCCGGGATATCCACGCTCAGCATCGTCTGCTTTTCGTGCGCCAGAATTCGCTGAACCTCAATGTGGCGCAAAGCTGCGGTGGGAAGCAACCCGCCCGCTAGTTCCAGCACGCTGGCCAGATTTTTCTCGTCGCGCAATTCATAGATCGCCGGCCGCCGAACCATTCCTTCCACCGTAATTTGCGCGCCGATGGGAGGAACCAGCACTGTGTCGCCACTCTCAAGCCGCAAAATATCCGTCTTCACTCCGCGCAACAGCAGGTCGTACACATCCACTATCTGCACGAGCTGATCGCCCCGGTAATGCTTCAAAATCCGCAGCGAGCCCCCCGCGGTCGGTCCCCCTGCGGCAAACAGTGCGTTCAGTGGAGTGGAAAGCGAGCTTACATCGTAGGCTCCTGCGTTTTTTACGTCGCCGACGTCGTAGATACGAATGGTTCGAAGGCGTCCGAGTGATACATCGGCGGACACGTCGCGAAACTGAGTTCGCAAGATCTGCTGCAAGTTTTCCTGTACCTCAGCCAGACTTTTTCCGCTTACCAGAATGGGTCCGACTTCCGGAAGGCTAACGCGCCCCTCGTGATCTACCGTGCGATAAAGTCGCTGCGAAACACCTCCCCAAAGATTGATCGACAAGCCATCGCCCGGCCCCACTACGTAGTCCGGCCCAACAGGTAGGTCCATCGGGATCAGCCTCGAATCGCGCGCGCCATGCGCGAAAACTTGCATCCCAAAGCGCTGCGGTGTAACAGGCTGCGGAAGCGCTTGCATGTACATGTCGTAAAGCGAAGGAATATCGCTGTAGGGATTCGCCGTCCGAACCAAGTCCGCTGGTCGCCCGAGCGCCTCGCGAGCATTTGGAGTCCTGGCAACGGAGAGTTCTTCAGCCGCCATCCCGTTAAAGCCGTTACTCCGAGGTTGAGACCTGATCGAGTTCTCTGGGCGGTAGGTGCTGGAGCCATCCGGCTGATAGGTTGTCGATTCCGCGATTGCATTTCGATTTTCCGCGCTGTCATCGAACAATTCATTGTTGGACTGCTGCCTGCCACTCGCCACCATCTGCCCTACGGATAGTTCGCGCGGCGTTCCATCGCGGCCGAGGCCGTCGGAGGATTGTTTGGCTCTTGGAGAATCGTCGAGAGGAGAAGAAATATCGGTGGACTCGTTGTCCGCCTGCGAAGCTTGTGGGTAATCCGTCTGCATGGTTTGCGGGTAACCAAAGGAATTCCTTGCCGGAGGATTTGCGGGCTGCGGCTCCTCGCTAGGATTTGCAGTCGGAGCCGCGTTCTGAGGGAATGGCGATGAACTCTCGCCGGGAAATTCTGTTTGCCGCGCGGTGCAGTCAACGTCCAGCTTCGGATCGCAGGATTTCGCATTTTGCAGATTTTGCCCCCGACGCTTTCGTGCGTCTGATAGCTCTTCTTCTTGATCCTGGGCCAGCCACTTCGCACGTTCCATAACCAGCAGGTTGTGTTCTTGGGCCGCGTCCGAATCGGGGTTTATCTTGGGCAGCAAATAGCCGTAGTGCTGGACCAACGTGGTTGCCACCGACCGGAATCGGGCGTCTTCTTCCAGCCGCTCGAAAATTGCGTCATTCGTCAGATCAGATTCGCTGATGATCTGGCCGTGCTCGGTGGCATCCTTGGCCACCCAATATTTCAGCGACACCATCAACCCTGCATCCTTGAACAGCACTGCTTTGATTTCTCCCGCCGAGGCTGCCACTCGGCTCAGATTCTCCCGGCCGAGCTCGGAGCTGGGCATCGGAGCGCGCCGTTGATCTGGCGCTTGGGCCATGACGCTGGGGCTGTTTGCCGCAACACAACAGCCCAACAGCGCCGTCAGAAATACGGCGACACTACGCCTTTGGAAGGAAAAAGATCTCCGAAGTGGGACGCTGCGCCTCATTCTCCTCCTCGCGCTGACATTCTTCGTTCCAAGTGGCCGTTGAGCTTGTCCTCCAGCATTCGTGCATCGGCCTCGATCATCACTTTCACCAGGTCCCGGAACTTCGTGCGCGGCGCCCATCCCAGTCTTTTGCGCGCCTTCGAGGCATCGCCTACTAGCCGGTCAATTTCGGTGGGCCGGTAGTAGTCCGGGTCGATTTCCACGTACGCCTGCCAATCGAGTCCCGCCTCTTGAAACGCGAGCTCCAGGAACTCCCGCACCGTGTGTGTTTCCCCCGTTGCCAGAACGTAGTCATCCGGAGCGGCCTGCTGCAGCATCTGCCACATTCCCTCGACGTATTCCGGCGCGTAGCCCCAGTCGCGCTGCGCGTCCAGGTTTCCGAGATAGAGTTTTTCCTGCAGTCCATTCGCTATTCGCGCCACCGCGCGCGTTATTTTGCGAGTCACGAAGTTTTCACCTCGTCTCGGAGATTCGTGATTGAACAGGATCCCATTCACCGCATAGAGGCCGTAGCCATCGCGCGCGTTCGCAGTCATCCAGTAGCTGTAGAGTTTCGCGCAACCATACGGGCTACGCGGCCGGAAGGGAGTGTTTTCATTTTGCAAACTCTCGCATGCTTGTCCGTACATCTCACTGCTCGCCGCGTTGTAGAAGCGCGCCGGAATTCCTGTGTCGCGAACCGCGTCCAACAGCCGCGTGGTTCCCAGCGCCGTGATGTCGCCGGTATATTCCGGAATATCGAAACTCACCCGCACGTGGCTTTGCGCCCCGAGGTGATAAATTTCGTCCGGTGCCAGGCGATACAGCAACTTTGCCAAACTCGTCGCGTCTGAAAGGTCGGCAAAGTGAAGATAAAATTGCGCATCGCGCTCGTGCCAATCGGCCAACAGGTGGTCTACCCGGTTGGTATTGAAACTGCTCGACCGGCGTTTGAGCCCGTGAACTTCGTAACCCTTCGATAGCAGCAATTCCGCGAGATAGGAGCCGTCCTGCCCCGTTACCCCGGTTATCAGTGCGCGTTTGGTCCTGCTCTTGAGCTCTCGAGTCATTGCTGGGTGTCCGGAGCCTTGCTGAATTCGTATTCGCTACTCGTCTTCGAACGCGTAGCTGGTTCGATGCGCGACCTCAAAGTTCCGCCCTCTGAAGAAATCAGTCTCGTGACACCCCCTGTTCCATTCAGGATTCCCGGAACGGAACAGTTTCAGGGTTTTCGGTGGTGTGATTGCAAGCGCTTGGCCAATGTCATTTTGGGTCTGTGAATCATTTGCAAGGTTTTGTCCTACTTCGTTGTCATCCCTTCTCGCTTGCGTTATTCTCGTTTTTAATGGTCGACATCCATTGCCACATACTTTCAGGCCTCGATGACGGCGCAGAGTCGGTCGATATGTCTCTCGCCATGGCCGAAATGGCC
>Ga0187863_10001240_pt1 | contig 20746 bp, 21 predicted proteins | sample June2016WEW_11_1_FD_132975 | JGI IMG/M metagenome (GOLD analysis project Ga0187863, IMG submission 132975) | Peatland microbial communities from SPRUCE experiment site at the Marcell Experimental Forest, Minnesota, USA - June2016WEW_11_10 | ecosystem: Environmental > Terrestrial > Soil >... | reverse complement strand
CGCCTGGATGCACAACTACCGCCGCCTGGTCACACGATGGGAATATCACATCGAAAACTTCCTCGGCTTCGTACAGTTAGCGTGCCTGCTCATGCTCCTCAGACATTTATGAGATGGGTTCTATTGTGATGCTATGGACAGGGACCTTTGCTATCTCTGCGGAGTGCCCAAAAGAATATGGTTTTTGCTATTGATCGCATCCAGGCCTGTAGTCGAATACCTGTCCAAATTGACGATCGTACAAATCTATACTGTTACCAAGAAGATAACCAGCATGGCGTTTTGGAAGGATACCTTTTCGCTTTCCAACTTGTTTGATGATGACACGGTCAGAGGACTGACCGGGCTGGTGGGTTGTATCATGCTCATTGCTCTGGCCTGGGGTCTCGCGGCGGCTCTTTTCTCTTTCGGCTTATATGCAATAAGAAACAAAGGAGTAAAATATAGATGGCTTAGAATAGTTGCCGTGTTTGTCTTCCTCCCGGCCGTCATCATTATCGTGCCAATTCTTAGGAACAGAACGTGGTTTTTCTGAACACAAATATTGAGGTGGCGGGTGGCGCAAGTCCCCATGAGTAACAAATGACGGGTGCCCCAGGTCCCTTGTCCGCCGCGGCGGAGGGACCGGGGAGACCACGAACCCCGACCGTCCGTCTTCCGCTAGAAAACTTCGCTGTGAGAACCGATGCGCACTAGCCGGGTGCCCCACCCTCGCCGCGCTTTTGTTTTTGCGGCTAGGGTGGGTTCGCTGACAGCAAGTAATCCATTTTCCCCGGTAGCTTCAGTCCTTCCCGCCTCCCAGCCGTCCAAAACGACTCAATCTCGACTTGGCCTATCTCTCCTGTCAGGTAATGCCGGAAACTGGACCACCTCCATTCTCCGGGATGAGCAACCAAGCCTCGGGTGACAGGGTTGCGGTGCATATACCTGAGTTTTTCAACTCGCTTTTCTTTCGAATGGACATTGAAATCGTAATAGCGCGGCAGCCAATAAGGCCGTTGAGTAGATTGCTTGGAAACAGAAACTTTCAGGGCCTGAATGGCGCGGTCCAGCAGTCCCCTCCTTGGCTCCGAGACCATTACATGCACGTGCTCCGGCATAATCACATAGCCGAAAACATGGAGGACATAACGCCTGCGTATCCGTTCCAGGGTCTGCTCGAACAGATCGCGGCTCATCGGCGTCGAGAGATACGGCGACCTGTCGTGGCAACTGAAGGTAAGGAAGTGAATATCCCCCGTCTGTTGGAAACGTGCAAGCCTCGATGGCATGACAGTGGAAGTCTAATCCCACCCTAGCCGCAAAAACAAGTACGCGGCGAGGGTGGGGCACCCATTCGAACAAATCGCGTAGAATGGAGAGCTACAGGGGCCGCGCATCCGCCACTTCCGGCGGCCCTAAGCACGATGATCCTTCTCGACCCAGATTTGGAGCCCTCCGCCGCAGCGGACGCGCCGAAGGCAACTTCGGCGAAGCGGGCGGCTGCGTGCGGCCCCACTGCCGTCCCGCGCAATCGGCGCATTCCCGCCGCGCGCACGCTGGGCCGCTTTCTCACGGCTGCGCAGGCTGCCGTGCGGCTCAAGGGCGAGGTGACCGTGCTGCTGACCAACGATGCGGCCATCCGCAAGCTCAATCGACGGTTTCGCGGCAGGAACGAAGCTACCGATGTGCTGTCATTTCCGGCGGAGGGCGTGGGCGCGGAAGAGATTGCCGGCGACCTGGCCATCAGCCTGCCGGCCGCGCTGCGCCAGGCAGCCGAGCAGGGCCATTCGCTCTCGACGGAGATCAAAGTGCTGATGCTGCACGGACTGCTGCACCTGGCCGGGGGCGACCACGAGGCCGACGCGGGGCAGATGGCGCGGCGCGAGCGGCAGTTGCGCGCCAAGCTGGGATTGCCGCAAGGGTTGATCGAGCGGGCGAGGGCGAGACGCACATGAGCGCGCTGGCCATCGCGATGGTGGTTCTGTTGGCAGTGATCGAGACCCTGGCCAGCTACATCAGCCGCGTCTACTCCGAGTTCGGCAAGATCCTGGCGCGCGAGATCGAGGAAAACCTGGACGCCTGGGAGGAGCTGATCGAGCCGCAACTGGGCCTGACCCGTGAGCACGCCGCCATCTGCGCTGCCGTCTTGCAGCAACTGGCGCTGGGCATCATCGCGCTGGAGTTCGGCGCGGTGCTCTTCGATCGCGCTCCGCACCTGGCTCGGCCCACCTATGGGGAGATTGCGCAGGCCGTGCTCGGCGTGGTCCTTGTAGTGGTCTTCTGCAACCAGTTCATCCCCACTGTGCTCTTCAACCGCACCCGCGGCCGGTGGGTCAGGAGGCTGGTGTGGCCCATCCGCCTGCTGCTGTGGCTGATGACGCCCATCACCGTTTTTGTGCGCTTCTTTTTCAGTGTGGCCTCGCTGGCCGAGGAGCAGGCCAGCCAAGAGGAAGAGACCTCGGTGGATGTGGAGGCGCTGCTCGAAGCCGGCGAAGAGGAGGGCATCCTCGAAGAGAGCGACATCGACCTGGTCCGCTCCGCCGTGGAGTTTGGCGACAAGCTGGTTCGCGAGGTGATGACCCCGCGCCCGGAGGTCTTTGCCGTGCGCGATGCGACCACCCTGGAAGAGTTCCTCGCCGAACTGCGCGAGCACAACTTCTCTCGCGTGCCGGTCTATGCCGGGTCGCTTGACAGCGTGACCGGCATCGCTTTTACCCACGACCTGCTGCAAATCACCGACGAGGAGGCCCGCACCCGCACTGTCGCCAGCATCCAGCGCCCGGCGGTCTTTGTGCCGGAGACCAAGCGCGGCTACGAACTGCTGCGCGAGATGCAGCGCGAGAAGCAGCACATGCGCATCGTCATCGACGAGTACGGCGGCGTCTCCGGGCTGGTCACGATCGAAGACCTGCTGGAGCAGATCGTGGGCAATATCCGCGACGAGCACGAGGTGGACGCTTCCATCGAGGAACCGCAGCGCGAACAGGGCGGCGTCTGGCTGGTTCCCGGCAGCTTCCCCGTGGATCAATTGGCGGACCTTTTCGGCGAGCAGGCCGGCCTGGCCGAGCTGGACGATGCCTACGAAGCCACGACCCTGGGCGGCCTGGTGAGCGAGATCGAGGGCCGCATCCCGCTGCCCGGCGAGGTGGTGCTGCTGGAAGCCATCGGCCTGCGCATGGAGGTGGTGGCCTCGACCGACCGGCGCGTGGAGCGGCTAAGAGTGTTTCCGCCGGCCGGAGAAAAGGCATCTCCGGCAGCGGAGGACTCGTCCCGGTGATGGGTTCGGCAGGCGCCGGTCTTCGCGGGACTGGGAAGGGTGGTTCGCGCGAGCGGAACGACTGGCTGGCGGGGTAAACCCTTAGCGATTGGACGAGAGGAAACTACGACAGCGGGGCGCGCGAAAGCGGACAACACTATGCTCGTCAGAATTGAAAAGCCTGAAGATTGCGCCGCGATTCGTTTCGTCAACGAGCAGGCGTTCGGGCGGCGGGACGAAGCCGATCTGGTTGATCGTTTGCGTGATCAAGAAGTTGTGCTCGCTTCGTTTGTCGCAGAAGTTGGTGGGCGAATCGCCGGACACATCCTCTTTAGCCGGATGTGGATTGAGACGGCCGCCGAATCTCTTCCGGCGGTGGCCTTGGCTCCCATGGCGGTGATTCCGAATCTACAGCGCCAGGGCATAGGCGGGAGGTTGATCGGGCATGGCCTCGGTTGGCTGCGCGGAGGAATAGAGCGCGTTGTGATTGTAGTCGGCCATCCCGAATACTATCCGCGCTTCGGCTTCTCCACCGCTATGACTCGCTTCCTCGGCAGCCCCTTCAATCCGAAAGCTTTCATGGCGCTTGAACTGAGGCCGAATGCACTCGAAAACGTTCGCGGCAGGGTTAGATACCCGGATGCATTCGGACTCTAATAACTGAATCGAAACGTGCGCGGAAAGTGCGGCACTGGCAGGTGGAGGCCGTGCGGCGGTTCCAGAAATGGCTCAAGTTCGCGCTTTCCACGCGCGCCACTCGTCGGCCGTGATCTCCCATGTCTCCGCGGGCAAGCGGCCGGAGACATAGTCCTTCTCGATCATGCCAACCAGGCGCATGCCTTGCTTCTCAGAGATTCGGCGCGAGGCCGTGTTGGCGGCGGCCTTGGTAACTCGCAGAACCGGGAATCCGAGGGTCTCAAACCAGAAGTCGTTGGCCCACGCGCAGGCTTCGCTCATCAACCCCTGCCCCTGCCACGGCGCGCCCAGCCAGAAGCCGCGATTGTCTTCCTCCCCCTTCATCAGGCTGATGAGCCCGATCGTTTGAGACGGCGAGCCGCGCAGGCGGAGGGTCCAGTGCCAGGCTTCTCCGCGCTCCATCTGCGGCAGCGCAATTTCGCGGCAGTAATCAAGCGCGCCATCGGGCGGGTAGGGCCACAACACGCGATTGAGAAGATAGCGCACGATCTCCCAGCGAGGGAAATGCTCCTGAATCGCGGGCGCATCGGCCATCTCCAGCGGGCGGAGGATGAGACGTTCGGTCGTGCCTTCGGGGATCATAGGCCGATGATAGCAACGCCTGAGCAGCGAATCCGCGATAATGGAGATGCGGGAGAATAGAAACCCTTTGAAATCTGGATTTGTCGCCATTCTGGGCCGGCCCAACGCCGGCAAGAGCACGCTGCTGAACGCCCTGACCGGCGAGAAGGTGGCCATCGTCTCCACCAAGCCGCAGACCACCCGCAACCGCATCGCCGGGGTGGTCGAGGTGGAGGCGCGCAAGGGAGTGCATCCGGCGGCGCAGATCGTCTTTGTGGATACGCCCGGCGTGCACAAGCCCGGCACGCAACTCGACCGCCGCATGTTGCAGGAGGTCTACGAGGCTCTGGAGACGCGCGACCTGGTGCTGGTGCTGATGGATGCCACGCGCCGGGTGCAACTGGAAGCGGCGGCGGAATCCCAGGTCCGGTCCGCCGCGGAGGACGGACCTGGGGCACCCATATTGTCTGGCGCGGTGGAATCCCAGGTCTCAGAAGCGAGACCTGGGGCACCCGGCAAAAGCGCCCACGGCGCCTGGGCCAGCGAGGACGAGTTTCTGTTTGGATTGATCCGCAAGCTGGACTGCCCGGTCTTTCTGCTGCTCACCAAGATCGACCTGGTTCCCAAGGACCGTCTCCTGCCGCTGATCGATGTGCTCACCCGCCAGTTCAACTTCGCCGAGATCATTCCGGTGAGCGCCCGCAAGCGCGACGGGCTCGATCTGCTGGTCCGCAAGATTGTCGAGGCGCTGCCCACGGGCGAGCGCTTCTACCCCAAGGATCAGTACACCGACCAGCCGCAGCGCTTCATGGTGGCCGAGCTCATTCGCGAGAGCATTCTGGCGGCGACGGGCGAGGAGGTTCCCTACGCTTCGGCGGTGGTGATCGAGCAATTTGAGGAGCCGCAGCCGGCAGCTCCGCGCAACCAACACACCGATAAGGATCTGTCGTCGGAGACCCCGCGCAAGAGAAATGCTCCGCCGGCCCGCCTGCCGCTCACCCGTATCGCCGCTGCCATCTACTGCGAGCGCGACGGGCAAAAAGCCATTCTGATCGGCAAGGGCGGCGCGAAGCTGAAGGAGATCGGCACCGGCGCGCGGCGGCAGATCGAGTCGCTGCTCGGCACCCGCGTCTATCTGGAGCTGCGCGTGATCGTCGAGCCGAACTGGCGGGAGTCGAAGGCTTTTGTCGAGTCGCTGGACTGGCGCAATCAGTTGGAGCGGCTGGCCGGTGACCAGATTACCGAAAAGCATTTGGGCGAAGAAGAATAGGGCCGCCTGCTCCGAAATCCTCTCAAACCCGATTACACTGTTCCCAATACGTTTAAGGAGAGGAACGTGAACCCGACCCACACCTTCGATCCCCGCGTTGACGTCTATATCACCGAATCCAGACCCTTCGCGCAGCCCATCCTCATTCATCTCCGCGAACTGGTCCACAAGGCTTGTCCCGGCGTCGTCGAGACCATGAAGTGGAGCCGTCCCTTTTTTGAATACAAGGGCGTCATCCTCGCGAACATGTCCGCCTTCAAAGAGCACTGCAGCTTTGGTTTCTGGGGTCAGGAAATCGCCGCGGTTCTGCGCGAAGAAAAGGTTCTACAGCCGGACGCAATGGGTTCGCTTGGACGCCTCACTCGCATTGAAAATCTGCCCGCCAACGAGCAGATGCTCAGCCTGCTTCGTCAGGCGGCAAGCTTCATCGACTCCGGCCAGTACACCAGCCCCATCGCCGCCCGGCAAAAGGTTGTCAAAGCTACCGCAAGGGCAGCCGAGGCGCCTCCTGAGTTCGCAAGGGCACTCAAGGCCAACAAGAAGGCATTCGCGGCCTTTGCCGCATTCAGCCCCAGTTGCAAACGGGAATACGTCGAGTGGATCGCCGATGCCAAGCGTGCCGAAACCCGTGACAGGCGCATTGCCACCGCAATTGATTGGATCAGCGGAGGCAAGCAGCGTAACTGGAAATACAAGAAGTGCTGAAGCTCACTCGGCTTGCGCTCTCCCATCGTCCCGACGCTACCTGCTCAACACAGCCTCCTGCATCTCCGGCTCGACCGGCTTCTGGCCCTTGTAGTCGGAGAAGTGGACGACGTTGTCGTAGGCGTCCTTGATGAGGTCTTGCAGGGGGATGACGCTGCCGTTGACGCGCTGCTCGTCCAGCAGGTCGAGGTCCACATCGGCAAAGATCATCTGCTCCTGGTTGATGGTGCCTTCGGCGGCGATGCCGTCGCGGGCGAAGAAGTAATCCGAGGGGGTGAGAATGGCGGCCTGTCCGTAGTTTGCGGCCATGTAAGGCACCAGGGGAAGATTGCCCACGGTGCCGGTGACGGCCACGTAGATCTGATTCTCGATGGCGCGGGCCTGGGCGCAGTAGCGGACGCGGCAGAAGCCCTCGCGGCCGTCGGTGCAAGAGGGGACGAAGAGAATCTCCGCGCCCGCCTCGGCCATGACTCTGGCTACCTCGGGGAATTCGATGTCATAGCAGATGAGGATGGCGATGTTGCCGAAGTCGGTGTGGAAGAGGTAGAGGCCGTGGCCGCGGCTGAGCTGGTAAGGGCCGCTCTCGGTGGGGGTGAGATGGACTTTTTTCTGGCGGAAGACCTGGCCGTTGGGAGTGAAGAGGTGGGCTGCGTTGAAGACCTTGCCCCGCTGGAAGACGGGATGGGTTCCGCCGATAATGTAGATGCCGGTCTCCTTGGCCAGGCGCATGAAGAGCGATTCATATGCGGGCGCCAGGCGGGCCAGTCGGCGCACGGCGAGGGCCGGAGCGGGCTCATTGATGTAGCTGAGCAACTGCATGGTGAAGAATTCGGGGAAGAGAATGAAGTGCGCCTTGTAGTCCTTGGCGCTGTGGACGAAGAACTCGACCTGGTGGGCGAAGTCCTCGAAGCAGGCAATGGGGCGCAGCAGATACTGGATTGCGGCGATGCGCACGCGGCGGGGCCGGGGAGTGCCGCGCAGGGCCTCGGCGGCGGCCTGCTCCAGGGCCGCGTGCTGCAGGCTGGCCTGCAGGCTGACCGACGAGGTGTACTCCGGATTGAGCCACTCAAGCACGGTTGCGAAACCGTGGGATTCAGAGTCCGGCATGTAGCCGGGAACCACATCCAGGACCACGAGGCCATTCTCTAGCTGGAAGGTGAGCGCGGGATCTCTTCGCTTGCCGTCCACCACCTCGGCCACGTATTCCTTGGCCGTCATCTGGCCGGCGACGTCGGCATAACCGGGGATGCGGCCGCCGGTAAGCAGCCGCTTGATGCCGCTCTCCCGGATCCAGTCTTTGCGCGCCTCGTAAAGGGCCGTGCCGATGCCCTGTTGGCGGGCCTCCGGGTCAACGCCCATGTCGGCGCCATACAGGGTCTTGCCGAGGGGGTTGTGGGTATCGAATGTTCCCTCGCCGGTGATTGACGACCAGTTTGCGGACTCGGCGTAGTCATCCCAGTCGATGAGCAGCGAGCTGGCTGAGCCCAGGATGCGGCCGGCCGGGTCCGCGGCCACCAACTGACCCTCGGGAAAGACCTCCAGGTGACGCTCCAACTGTTCGGGCCGCCAGGGCGCCTGGCCCGGAAAGGCGTGCAGTTGCAGATCGATGACCGCTGAAATGTCGTCGAAGGTCATCTGCCGGACGCAGAATTGACTGTGTGGGGTCGGCGGCGTCGCCATGGAGATCGTCTCCTGCGCCTCGTGGAGAGACACGAAGGCAAGTCTACCGGCGAAGTTTGAAAGGAATGTAACAATCCCTTCAATTCTTGAGTCTTTGACCTATTTGGCAATGGACGTGAATGCGAGGGAGAACGAATGAAGCCTACGCCCCGCGCACCTGGCCGCGGCCATTGCTCTTGACCGCGTACATGCGGGTATCGGCGGCGCCGATGACGGCGTGGACGGCCGCGCCGTCGGCGGGGCTGGTAGCCAGACCTACGCTGGCGCGCACGCTCAGATTGAGCCCGCTCGTCATGTGGAAGCGGGTCTCCATCAGGGCGCGAAGCAGCTTGTTGCTGTGGGCCAGGGCGGCCTGGGCGCCGGTCTCGGGCAACAGAATCGCAAACTCGTCTCCGCCGTAGCGGAAGCAAAGGTCCTGCTCGCGGCTCAACTCCCGGAGGCGCTGGCCGGTGCGGCCCAGCAGCTCGCTGCCTACCAAGTGGCCGTGCGCGTCGTTGACCAGCTTGAAGTGGTCCAGATCGAGGAAGGCCAGGCTCACGGGCAGGCCGAGGCGGCCGCAACGGTCGAGCTCCCGGCCCAACACATCGTAGAGATGGCGGGCATTGAACAGGCCCGTGCAGTCGTCGGTGATGCTCAACTGCTGGATGCGTGCCATGTCGCGCGCGTTCTCAATGGCGATGGCGGCGTGGTCGGCCAGAATGTGCAGGAAGGCGATGGTGTAATCCGTCATCTGGTCGGCGCGTGGATTGAATATCTCGATTACGCCGTGGGTTCCCTTGCGTCCCCGCAAGGGCATGGCAATCACCGAGCGCACCTTTTGCGGCTTGATGGCGTCTTCGGCGGTGAGCCGCGGATCGTGCTCCGCCTCGGGAACGATGAGCGTCTCGCCATGCTGGACCACCCAGCCGGCCACGCCTTCGCCCACCTTTACCCGCAGGCCACTGAGCGCCGCCTGTTCTCCGCCCGCGGCGATCGCGTAGTAGAGCTCCTGCGTGGCTTCGTCGAGCATCAGGAGCGTCCAAAGTTCCGCCTCGATGATGCGCTCCATATGCTCGAGGATGGTGCGGAGGATGGCGTCCAGGTCGAAGCTCGAGGTGAGCGAGCGCGTCAACTGGTGGAAGACAAGCAGATCTTGGAGCGGGATGCGGCGCTCGGTCTCGTTCATCATCCTTGGGCCCATTTGAGAAGTCTCAAAAGCATTCTGTCACATTCCGCGGAAACCACGCCAGAGAAACGAGATGCGCGCCCGGTTCGGCGGGCCGCGGATCGGCATTTGCGCACCGGGCGTTTCTCCCGATCAGCCGCCGATATGCACCATCGATCGCGACGGTTTCAGGAATCCGGGCTCGCCGATGTGATGGCGGGCTTCCTTACCCTGGACGGTACGAAGAATGTAGGCGCTGAGTTCCGCGTCGCTTGCCCCGGCCCGGAATCTCCCATAGAGGTCGTGTTCCACCTGGGAAAACAGGCAGGTGCGGATCTTGCCGTCGGAGGTGAGGCGCACCCGGCTGCACGCGCCGCAGAAGGCTTGGCTGACGGGCGCAACGATGCCGATCTCGCCCACGCCGTCGGCAAATGTGTAGCGCCGCGCCGTCTCGCTGGCCTCGCGGGGCGGCAGCTCGACCAGCGGCAGAACGCGGCCGATGCGGGCGACGATCTCAGCAAGCGGGACAACGATCTCCGGCGACCACAGACGGCCTTCCTCGAGGGGCATGAACTCAATGAACCGCACCACCACTGCCTCATCGCGCGCAAACCGGGCGAAGGCTTCAATCTGGCTGTCGTTGAAGCCGCGCAGCAGGACGCAGTTGATCTTGAGGGGGGTGAGTCCGGCGGCGCGCGCTGCGCGAATGCCCCTCAGCACCGCCTGAAAGCTGCCGGGAACGCGCGTGATGCGCTCGAATGTGGGCGCATCCACGGCATCCATGCTGACGGTTACGCGGCCCAGGCCGGCGCTCTTGAGCGGCGCTGCCAAGCCGTCGAGCAGGTGGCCGTTGGTGGTGAGCGCCAGGTCTAGCGGCTGGCCGGCGAGGGTGCGCAGGCCAGCCAGTTCCCCGACCAGGTCGAGCAGGCCGCGGCGCAGCAGGGGTTCGCCGCCGGTGAGGCGCACCTTGGCGATGCCCAGGCCGACGAAGAGCTTGATGAGCCGGAGATACTCTTCAATGCTTAGTTCGGGATAGAGGGCGCCAACTTCGCCGGTCCGGCAGTAAACGCATTTGTAGTTGCAGCGGTCGGTGATGGAGACGCGCAGGTCGTGAATCACCCGGCCCAGGCTGTCGGTCAGCCGTGGAGCGGGGGTCGCCGTGGGCGAGAGAATCGGGGAAGCAGCGGCCATAGGCAATTAGAACCTGTCCAATTACTTCATCTCACGTGAAGGGTACGGGCTTTAGCCCGTACATAAACCAAGCAAAATCAACGCGGGCTTTAGCCCCTGCGGTACGCTTCTCGGGTACTTCAGCCAGATTCGGGACTTCTTCCGCATCCTGTCAAGTCGCGTCGGGCTTCTATTCGATGTTGGGCATGCCGCTGAAAATCTCCAGGATCACCCCAAGATCGCGGTCCGTGCCGAGGTATGCAACCCTGACGCCTTCAAACTCGCCGCTTAGAACGACATCAATGCCTCGTTTGGTCTCCGTTGCCAGCATTTCGTCGAAGCTCCGAGCGGCAACGGCGACGTGGTGCACGCCCCCGCCTTTCTCGGCAAGGAAACGCGCATAGATGCTCTCGTCGTCGAGCGGCTCGATCAGTTCCCACTGTAGCTGGCCGACCATAGCAATTGCCAGGCGCCAGGAGCGCTTGACCGGCTGGCCATATTCGTACAGATCTTTCGCGACAAAATCGTAGATCTTCCACGGGCCAATCCCGTACTCGTCGACGTATTTCCGCATCGTAGCGGCCAAGTCGCGCACCACGATCCCGATCTGCATCGTCTTGGTGAAGATAGGTTCCCGCATCGTCGCACATCCTGCGCCCAATTTCTTCTTGCGGCTTGGGCGGCAGAGCGCCTCAGTCCAGCCGCGGTGTCCCCTTGCGGAGAGCAACGCCGGTGACGCCGAAGACGGCGACGATCACCAGAACCAGGCCGAAGTAGTAAGCGAGGGGATGCGCCCAGCCTGGGGAGTAGCTGAGATCCTGGCCCACCCACAGAAGCAAGAAGGTGGCAATCACCGCAAACTGGCCGGCAATGACCAGGAAGGTATGCCCCAGATCGCGCCGCTTGTCGAGCGCCTCCACCTGGTCGGGGGTCAGGTTGCGCTCCTCGGGGGGAAGCAGGGGATTTGCCATGGTGCTCTCCTGGCGGTCCGCGCTTGCTGGATGACCTCCAGGCCGGACCGCTCCTATATTCGATTCAATCACAGGCCGGCGGGGAGGAACAAAATTATCGCTGGTTGAAACCCCGAGAATGCGTCAAGGCCGGAACCCACTGCCCCGTTGCGGGTGGTACGAACCCCAATCGCGCTGCCGATTTCTATTCATGCAATCGTCCTGACCGGCTGAGGGACAGTCGGCTCCTGTATCCTCAAGCAGACAGCTCGCCGCCGAACCGCAGTTCTGAGAATTGAGACCCACTTCGGCAGCGCGCAGGGCAGGCCCTGGGCAGAATCGGGACCGGCTCCGGGCTCCCAGTCTCTCATTTGTTCGATACGTTTCTTCTCATTTCTTACCCCATGGCCTATACGACTCAATTCCTGTTATCGGCTCTGGCGGCGGCGCAGTTTCCCGCGCCGGACGCGCCGGAGATTGCCTTTCTGGGCCGGTCGAACGTGGGCAAATCGAGCCTGCTGAACGCGCTGGTGGGGGAGAAGGCCGCCAAAGTCTCGCAAACGCCGGGGCGCACGCGGGCCATCAACTTCTTTGCGCTTCTGGATCGGAGCGAGCGGCGGCGGCTGGTCTTCGCCGACCTGCCCGGCTACGGCTATGCCAAGATTTCAAAGTCGATTTCGGCCGGCTGGCCGGCGTTCATCGAGCCTTACCTGGCCATTCGCTCCACGCTCAAGCTGTGCGTCTGCCTGGTGGACTCGAACGTCCCCCCGCAGGAGAGCGACCGCCAGTTGATCGGCTGGCTGCGCGCCGCCGGCCGCGAGTTCGTAGTGGCGGCCACCAAGATCGACCGGCTCAGCGGCAACGAGCTAACCCGCAATCTGCTGGCCCTGAAGAAGGGACTGGAAGTGGACGAGGCGCTGCCCGTCTCGGCCAAGACCGGCTACGGCCTCAAGGAACTGTGGGCGCGGATTGAGAGCGCGGGCGGTCAACAGGGCTGAGACCGCGAGGCCTGCGGTGAGCTTGCGGGGGGGCAGAACCGGTGCAGTCTGGACTCTCCTTGGCCGCTCAGCCGCACCTCGACCGGAACGGCGATCTCACCATTCGCTACTTGCTCCCGGACCCGGTCGACGAATTGAAGCGCGGCGTGCATCGGGCACCGCAGCAAACGAACTCCGTGCGCCATGCGGCCAAGATAGCGCGGAGCCAGCCGCAGCCAGCGCCGGGCGGCGGATGCGGCCGGGTTCGATTCAAGGCTGAGGCAATCCAGGGCGATGGCGTCTAGTTTGGGCAGCCACCGGGCCGGGGCATCGGCCACACTCCACATCAGCACCGTCTGGCCCGTCTTTGCCGCCGCAGGTTCGATCTGGCGCGCGCCCACCTCGAGGAAGACCTCGTACCGGGGTGCATCCAGGGCGTCCGGCCGCAGCAGATTGGGCAGCACACCGCGCTCTACCATCTCGTACTCAACCTGTTCCGGCGCCAGGCCGACGCACACCGCGACAGGCGCGCGCTTACGAATCTCGTTCTTCAGAATACGCAGGGCCTCATCGAGCGAGGTAACCAGGAAGTCGATTACGCCATCGCGGATGGCTTGCTTTGGGGTGGCAAGGTCCGCCGAGGCCGTCAGAGTTGCGGCGCCGGCAATGTTGCCCGTCACTACGAGCGCGCGGCCCTCCCCGTCGAGTCCACCGGCGTAGAGCAGCCTTCCGCCCAGCTCCGGCTCCTCGCCGGGGCGCGAGTTCGCGGCGGCAATCAGGCTCGCATAGAAACGCTCCACCTGGAGGATGAAGTCGAATGCAGCTGGCTCGATGGGATCGAGCGCCAAGGGAAGATTCTCTCCGCAATCCAGTTTGAGCCTCCGCCATCACCCGAAGTTAGTCCTGCATTTGTTCCAGCGGGTTTCGTTTCCTGACGAAGAAAATGAACTCTCCGGGTTTGGCGACCACCTGCAGCTTGTCGGGAATCTTCTTCCCGCAGCCATCGGGAGCCACAACCCCCAACGTGAGAATGTCGGCAACCTTGTACCAGCGATCGTGAGATGCATCCTGATCGGATGCCCCGCGATCCTTGTTGGCATCGCAATTGATATAGAAAGCCGTAGTGCTGTCGTAGGTGGCGCGAACCGAAACGACAGTGGCGTCGTCGGGCACGGTCAGCTTGCCGGTACCGTCCTGATTCAGGGTTACCCAATTGGCGTGGACCGTCTGCTCGTTATTGATTCGGACCAGGAAGTCCGGGGCCGAGATGAGTTTCCCGGTTCTGCTGTCCAGCATCCGAACGGTGATGGTCTTCTGAGCCTGTGCGCATGCAGAGCCTAAGAATGCGGCCGCGCACAACGCAAGCAAGAGAGTCCGGCGGGTCGGTTGAATCATAATCACCTCTGCGATCGCCTCTTCGTTTACCAAGCGGAGTATGGCTGCCCATCCGATCCCATGTCCTGCGAACCGGAGTGCACATCGTCGATGCCGGGCTCGGTCTGGTCCAGCGAGTGCAGCGCGTCGCTTGAATCCGTTACCCAGGTGCTGGTGCTCCTGGTCATGGGGTCTTCGGGGATGGCTCTCAGATAGCCTTCCTGGACCAGATCGTCCAGCGCCTGTGGTGCCTTCTGCTTATCCATAGTATAGGAATCGATGGCCGTCCGCAGAACTTGCAGGTCTTCCTTGAGCACCGCTTCCCGGGCATGCCGGAGGGCGCCGATATAGCTGGGCACGGCCACCACCACCAGGACACCGATGATGGCCATCACGATCATCAGCTCTATCAGCGTAAAGCCCGCGTCTCGCTTGCAAATCCTGGTCATTGCACCCTACCAGTCGGAATACTTGGTGCCGTCCAAGGCCGTCCCCTGGGACTTGGAATACACGTCGAACACACTTTGCCCGCCAAAGGAGTCCGAGGTCGGATCGTCCTGCATGGAGCGCAACCCCCACTCGGCCTTCCCGGTCATGGGGTCCACCGGAATGCGGCGCAGGAACTTCACCTTCTTGGTTTGCACATCCTCGCCCTTTACCAGCGTCTCCAGGTCGGGCGGATAGTTCTGGCTATCCACCTTGGTCTGGAAGGCGTGCTGGTCGGCCGCATCCTTGTAGCGGTCGATGGCGTCGCGCATCTCCCAAAGGTCGCGGCGCAGTTCCCGCTCGTTTTGGCGCTTCACCTGGAAGCGGGCAATGGGAACCGCCGCCGAAGCGAGAATGGAAAGAATCGCTACGGTCACGATCAACTCGACCAGCGTAAAGCCCCGCTCCCACTGACGGTCAATCCGAATTGGCGAAACCCTTCTCATAGGCGTCATTCTCATTGGCTCAACGGCCTACTTTACTTGGATGCTGATGTGCGCTCCCTGGATTGGCGTCTGTTGCTGGGAGCTGTTCACGGTTGCCGCGCGCGTCATGGCTACGATGCTCGCTCCCGCGGCCTTGGCCTGGAAGCTTAGCAGGTATACAACCCCCGCGCCGCTGATCCCAGCGGCTCCTGGCGGGCGCGCGGCATTCATGGTGATCAAGCCCGGCCCGTCGTCGCGGTGGACCGGTGTCACAGCCTGGCCATCGCGACCCAGCAAATCCCCAACGGCAACGTTGACCAGCGAAAGTTGGGCCGGATCATACTTGATCTCCATGGGAACCGAAGCGATATCGGTTCCCCCAGTCAGCACGACAGGAAGCTGGAACGTGGAACCCGCGGCCACCGGACCCGGCATAGGACTGAACATCAGGTTAGCAATCCCGGCGCGCGGCGGAGTCAGCTGACCTGGCGGGCCTGGCGGATGGCCTGCTGCCGCCGCCGCGGCGGTCTCTCCATTGGCATCCGCGGATGCGCTCAACTGCCTGAGCGCCGCCGGGGCTGCCGCCATCGCGCTCTGGCCGGGAACCGTGCCCACGTTGGGCCGCGCAGGCGCGGGAACAAGGGCAGCGGGGGCAGCGCCAGGCGCGGGGTTCGAACCTGGATTCGCGGCCGGATTCGTGCCGGACCCTTCTTGCGGAACGTGGCGCAAATCGATCGACTGGCCGGCCCCGGTATCGATGGCGCGCAGATTCACCCTGTCAAGCGATTGCGTGCGCACGATATGCGGCACCACCAGAAAGACCAGCTCGTCGTCCTGAATGGTGTGATCTTTGGAGCCGAACAGGTACTTGAGGATGGGAATCGAACTCAGCCCCGGAATGCCGCTCCAGCTCACCTGCTCCTGCGAGTCCTGAATGCCGCCCAGGATGCTGGCTTCGCCCTCGCGCAGCCGGATCACCTGGTCCACGGTGCGCTGCGAGAGAATCGGCTCGGTCACTTCGCTGATGGTCACCGAGCCGCTCTGCGCCGTGACCTCGATCTTGACCTTCAGGGTCACGTCGTGATCGTAGTGGACCGTCGGCGTCATCTCGATATTCACGCCAACGTCCTGGTACTGGAACTGCGTGTTCACCAGCGAACTGATCCCCCCCAAGGCTCCTGTTCCCACGCCCCCTCCCCCATAGGAGCCGGTGGCAATAGGGATTTTGGAACCGATCTTCATCACCGCCTTCTGCCCGTCGGTGGCCCGGATGCGCGGATTCTGGAGAATCTTGGTATTCGAGTCGGTCAGCAGCAGGTTGGCTTGGGCCGAGCCGATGGTCACCGCAAAATCCGTCGCTTTCAGGTGCGCCAGGTCGTAGAGAGTCGGCGTACCGCCGGTGCTGGTTGTTCCCGTCGTGCCGGTCGTGCCGGTCGTGGTCGTTGTGCTGGAGCTGCTGGAGGTGGGCGGCGTCAGCGCCATGCCCACGCTGCTGGGCCAGGAGATGCCCAGGTTCCGCTCCCAGTTCTTGCTCACCTCCAGAACCGCAATGTCCACCACGACCTCGGCGCGCGGCTTATCCAGATCGTTGATGAGCTTCTGCGCCAGCAGCAGTTCGTCGGGCGTGCCCCGCACCACGATGGCGTTCTGGCTGGCCACGGCGGACATCTTGATGGTTTGGCTGGTGCCTACTAGAACGTTGCGGAGGGTGGTCTGCACGTCCGTCAAATCGTTAGGCTGCCAGGCGTTGGCCAAATAGAACGTCTGCACGGCTTCCTCGTCCAGATCGGTACGCTTGGTGCGGTTGTTCTGGGCTACAAAGATGGTATTCGCGGTCACCGGGCGCCAGAACGTGTTGGAGATGGTGCCCACAATGCGCAGCGCGTCCAGCAGCGATACGTTGTTCAGGTCCACCTGGATGCGCTTGGAGGTAAAGTCCGGGTCGAAGAGAATATTCACGCCGGCAGCCTTGCCGACAGCCTGGTAGATTACCTTGGCGTCTTCGGTCATGTGCAGGGTGAGCGGCTCGCTCGAGAGCGGCTTGAGCTCAACCGGCGCGCCCATCGAGTTGAGTTCCTCCTGCGCGCCCGCCTCCTCGGGAGTGCCGGCTTCGCCCTGCGGCGCCGCCTCGCCGTGCTTCTGGCGAACCCGGGCGATCTCCTGCTGCGCGGCCTCGTTGCCGGGGTCGACCTCGGCGGCGTGGAGAAACTCCACCAGCGCCCCCTGCTCGTCGCCGGCGTCCATCAATCTCCGGCCCTTGCTTACGTGCATCGAAGAGTCGGTTACTCGCACCCTGGAAAGCGCGGTGCGGAAGCGCAGGTCCTTGGGATTCTTGGCGTAAGCCTTCTGGTAATTGTCGAAGGCGGCGTCGTAGTCTTCGCGCGCTTCGGCGCTTTCGCCGTTCTTGAAGTAGGAGTTGGCCGACTGTGCGCGCAGCGGAGCGGTCGACAGGCCGGAGACGGCCAGGACAGCGAAGAGTGCAACCCAGAAAGCGGCTCCCGAGAAGACGGTCCTCGCCAGCATGGGTCGAAAGGCGAGAGCGGACCCGGAGGCAGCCCCAGCAACAGCGCGGCTTTTCATCGTACTCCCAAGCGTCTTAGCCGGCCCGCATTCCTTAGCGGGCGCCTGCGGGCTGCCTTGGCCGCCCCCGACGCAATTCCATATGCAACTCTTGACGCAATTCCCACTGACGATCTTGTACCCCAAACCGGGTGCCCCATCCCTGCCGTCCATTGCGGTTGGCCACGGCAAACGGCAAAGGCGGGCGTCGATTCTTCTCATCCTTCGATGCCCCATTCTAGCAAAGCCCCGCTCTCTGGCGGCTGAAACCCGCGCCGATGCTACGATGAAGATTCGAGGATGCGTCCCGATGGCCCGCCAAACCAGCCACGTCATCGTTCAGCCCGCCGAGACGGGCCCCAAGAAAACGCCCCGGCCCCGCGACCCGGTGGCCAGCGGCGAGCGGGACGCCGCGCACAATCGCGCCGCCAGCCATAACTACCACCTGCTGGAGCGGTTCGAGGCCGGCGTGGCCCTGCGCGGAACCGAGGTCAAGTCCATCCGCGAGGGCAAGGCCAACCTCAAGGACTCCTACGGCCTCATCCAGAACGGCGAGGCGTTTCTGCTCAACGTGCATATCGGTCCTTACTCCCACGGCAACGTGGCCAACCACGACGCTACCCGCACCCGCAAGCTGCTCCTGCATCGCGAGGAGGTGCGCAAGCTACTCTCCAAGACGCAGATCAAGGGCCACACGCTCATCCCCACCCGCCTCTACTTCCGCAACGGGCGGGTCAAGTGCGAACTGGCAGTGGCCAAGGGCAAGCAGGACTGGGACAAGCGCGAGACCGAACGCCGCCGCGAAGCCGACCGCGAAGCCCGCGCCGCCGTCAATGCCAGCAAGCACCGCGGGGGGCGGTGAGGCCGGAAATCTCCCGCGCGCGCCGCCGGTTTACCCCTCCGACGGCGCTGAGGCATCGCCGGATGCCGGGGCTATTTCTGGAAAGGATCGGGGATCGGCGAGCGACTCTGCGACGGGGGGCGCCGACTGCGGCGAAGACGGCGGGGGCAAGGTAGCGCCGGAACTGGTCTCTGTTGGCTTGGGGTCGTCACCGGAAAGTTCCCTGAGCCTACTGCTTGCTCTTTCCACGACCTCTTCGATTTCCTTCTCCGGAGAATTGGCGAACAGGCGCACGACTTCGGCGTAGGCTTTCATGGCCTCGTCCCTCAACTCCAGACTCGCGAAGGTGGATCCCTTCGCGTGGAGTGCCTTGGCGACCCACGCGCGGACCCCTGGCTCTTGGGCATCCGCGAAGCGCCGCACAACTTCGTCCCACGTCGCGATCGCCTCTTCGCATCTGGTCAGACCCCAGAGCAAGTATGCTTTGTTGTAAAGCGCATAGGCAACCAGTTCCCGAATTCCTGGCTCCTGGTCCTCTGCGAAGCGGTCCACGACGTCGCCGCACGCTGCGACCCCTTCCTCGCCCCCCTTCAGTTGCGCAATAACTATTGCTCTCCGTATGAGTGCCATCTTGACGAGCTTGCGGATTTCTGGCTCGGAAGCATCGGCGAAGCGGCCCACTAAGTCGTCGTGAACTACTAGCGTCTCCTCCATTTTCTTTAGATTCCATAACAAGGAGCCCTTGCCCACAAGCGCCCGTGCGACCATTTCACGGATTAGAGGCTCCTGAGCGTCGGCGAAGCGGCGCGCGACTTCGTCGTAGGCTGCGATCCCTTCTTCCGCTTTACCGAGTTTCCCAAGCTCATACCCCTTGTTGTGGAGTGCCTTGGCGACCGGCTCTCGGAATCTGGGGTCCTGCGAATCAGCGAAGCGGCGCAGTGCGTCGTCGTAGGCTGCTAGCGCCTCTTCGCTCCTGTTCAGCTTTGAGAATCTGACGCCCTTGTTCACGAGAGCCCTGGCGACGAACCCTTGGATTCCAGGCGCCTGAGCGTCGCCAAAGCGGCGCAGAAGGTTGTCATAGGCTGCGAGCGCCCCTTCGTTTCTGTTCAGTTCTGCGAGCGTAGCGCCCTTTTCATAGAGCGCCTTTGCAATTACTTCCAGTACGCTGAGTCCGGCGGGATCAAGCTTTGCGAGCGCCGTTCCGGCCTCCGAGATGAGGTCGAGGCCCCCGATTTCTTCCTCGCATTCGTCGTCCAGGTGCGAAATAGCATCCCGCAAGACCAACAGGAGCTCGCTCAGCTTGGCTGCAGGGAGTAAGTTCAACTGAACTTGGCCCGCCGCCCTGATTGCGCCAAGATAGTCGGCCTTGCCCATTGCGTCTCGGCTAGCTTGCAATTCGTCCGGTGTCGCGTCCTTCTCAGCCTTTGCCGCTCGCTCAACCCGCTCGATGACCGCGTGAAAACTGTAGAATGTGTCCTTCTCGGATTCCTCCTGGCTTTTGGTTCCCAACTGGGATCTCAGCTGTCTTGCGTAGAAGTTCAGAGGGTCCTTTGTAAGGTCTGGCGTAGACAGTCCAAAGCCAGTGATCAAAGCGTCAAACACTTGGACTGCCGTGAGTGTGCTTTCTTTCTCCTCGTCGAGGGGCTTTCCGGACTCTATGGCTTCACCCGGAATAGGTAGAGAAGAGAAGCCCTGTTGGACTGGTTGCGGCTCCGGGCCTGATTTAGCTTTCGCCGTGGCATCGTCCGGGAGGACAAATAGAACATCGGGATCACTCGTGAGCCAGTCAGGCAAGTCGTCCATTGAACCCCGGCGAAAACAGAACCAGAAGATGGGATTTGCCAGTCTGCCTGACTCAAGTCTCCGCCGAACCGCGCTCATGATGATGTCGCCCTCCCATCCGCTGTATCCAACGACAATCGGCGAAAGGTCCCTCATCTGTTCGTATAGCATCAGGGTCATTGGTCCATTCCCGGCGCGCCCCTCAATGTCTCCCCGCAAATTGCAGCAGTCGTAATGCCAATAGGACCCATGAACGTGAACGATCTGAATGTCGTTCGATTGGGTTCTCATGCGGTTGACTGTGAGCGGGTGATCGCACGCAATCGGGCGCTCGCCAAAAAGCTGGAGCGCCTTTGTGAGCATGTCATCAAAGTTTGGCGTAAAGACGGTTCGCGCAATCCTGTGGTCGAGAAGCAGGTGAGCTAGCCGGAGGTTAGCCTTAGAAATTGGCTTCGATTCCATGAGGCCCCGCAGGTAGGTCTGGCGCTCCTCCGCAGAAGGGAAAGCCTCGCTCATCCAGTGGGAGTAGGAAACAATCGGAGCATCTGATCGCGGCGGATCAGTTCTCCCGTACTTCTCCGCCTCTCGCTTGCAATGCTCTTCGATTTCACTGGCAAGCGGAATCTCCGAATGGGAGATTCCCGCGCCGACAATGAAAAAGAAAGGGGAGGATTGACCGCGCTCTTTTCGCTGCTCGACGATCTGTCGAATCTTGGCGGCGGCGTTCCTGAGGTCGATGATTGGCATCGCTAGCTCTGGAGTTAGATTAGAAGCTGTTTCATAACCTTCTGAGTACGATCATGAAGCAGGCGATGTGGAAGAAGGCCTCGTAGATTTGCAGTGAGCGGTCGTAGCGGACAACAAGGTGGCGGAAGTTGCCCAGCCAGG
>Ga0187863_10001239_pt1 | contig 20753 bp, 19 predicted proteins | sample June2016WEW_11_1_FD_132975 | JGI IMG/M metagenome (GOLD analysis project Ga0187863, IMG submission 132975) | Peatland microbial communities from SPRUCE experiment site at the Marcell Experimental Forest, Minnesota, USA - June2016WEW_11_10 | ecosystem: Environmental > Terrestrial > Soil >... | reverse complement strand
GGTCTTGCGCAGAATGATTTTCTTGCGCACCTGAAAGCTGGCGACGCGTTCGCGATACTCCACGGCCTTGCCCTGCCGTATGCCTTCGTAGCTCTTGAGCAGGACGCGGCAACGCTCCAGCACCTGCGCGAACTGCTGGTGCATCTCGGTGCGTAGGAACTTGGTGACAGCCAGCCGCGCCAACAGGTCGACAGAAATCTTTTCTTCTTTCTTGGCGCGATTCAGCGCCGCGAGATGCAGTTCGGTCAGCAGCGGCTTCCAGTCGGACGGATCTGCCGATCCGCGAACCGGACCGCGAGTTGTCCCGGCGGCCGCGTTTCTCATCCAGGACGGCCCCTGCGTTTTCTGCGGAGCTTCTGCCGCCAACAGTCCTTCCAATTCGCCGTGGTGCACAATCAAACGCATGATCTGGGCCCGCGCCGCGTCCACGAAGCGTGGGCTCAGCGCCACGTCGTGCCGCAGGTTATCGACACCGACGGCCAAGCCTTCGAGCGCGATCGATGGCACAGCCGCAACCAGTTCCGGCAAAGCCGGCTTCTCTGGCTCCTTGCCCAAACGGAAAATAGGAAATCGAGGCATAGATGAAATGGCTTAGGATTCTTGGAAGTTACTGATTACACATGTACATATCGAGGCTAGCACAGGCGGCATGGCGGCTTAAAGTTACGTAGGTTATCTCGCTGAACTCCGGCATGCTGACTGCAAGACGTGGTCTAAGGAAATGTGGCCGCGAGGTTGTTTCCTAGGCCCTGTAAAACCGCCCGTGTAAAATCCACTGCGTCGCTGGAAGCTCATCCGGCGTCTAACGTCCTAACCCAAGAAAAACCAGGAGAGTTAAAATGCTCGGCTTCTCGGTAAACGGTAAACGCGTCGAAGTTGACGTCGATCCTTCCACTCCGCTGCTCTGGGTCATCCGCGAGCATCTCGGTCTGACCGGAACGAAGTACGGTTGCGGGATGGCGCAATGCGGCGCATGCACGGTGCATATCAATGGTGAGGCGGTGCGTTCGTGTGTCGCGCCACTATCGCGAGCTGCTGGAAAATCCGTGACGACAATCGAGGGGCTCTCGCCGGATCTAAGTAGCCCGTTGCAACGCGCATGGCTGGAAGAGGATGTTCCTCAGTGTGGCTATTGCCAATCGGGACAACTGATGAGTGCGGCGGTGCTGTTGCGCGCGAAGCCAAGTCCTACCGATGAAGACATTGACGAGGCCATGACCGGCAACATTTGCCGTTGTGGAACATATCCGCGCATTCGGAGAGCAATCCACCGCGCGGCCGAGATGGTGGCAAAGGGAGGCGCGCGATGATCGGACGAAGAATGATCGCTGGAAAGGTGGGTCGTGGGGGCGCCAGCACGGGGGTGGAGCGGCGTGATTTCTTAAAGTTTTCCGTGGCGGCGAGCGGCGGTTTGCTGATCGGCTTTCGCTTTCCGGGAATCAGCCTGCTGGCATCCGCACAGCAGGCAACGGCTGATGTGTTTATGCCGAATGCGTTCGTGCGAATCGGAACCGACGAGCGAGTGACCGTGATCGTGAATCACTCGGAGATGGGCCAGGGCGTCTACACATCGCTGCCCATGCTGCTGGCCGAGGAGCTTGATGCCGATTGGACCAAGGTCGGCTTCGAACCGGCTCCGGTCGATCCCAAGTACAACCATCCGGCTTTCGGCATGCAAATGACGGGAGGGAGCTCCAGCGTATGGTCGGGATTGGAGCAATTCCGCCAGGCCGGAGCTGCCGCGCGCGCCATGTTGATCGCGGCAGCTGCGCAGCACTGGAACGTGGACGCAACCACCTGCCGCACTGATTCGGGGGCTGTGTTGCACGGCTCCAATGACAAGCTGACTTACGGGCAGCTGGTTGGCGCCGCGGCAAAACTGACACCGCCGGCGCATGTGCAGCTGAAAGATCCAAAGACATTCAAATTGATTGGCAAGCCGATCAAGCGTCTCGACACGCCCGAAAAACTGAACGGCAAAGCTGTCTTCGGAATCGATGTGAAGCTGCCCGGAATGCTGACGGCCGTGATTGCGCGCCCCCCCATCTTCGGGGCGAAGCTGAAGAGCTTTGACGATTCGCGGGCGCGCTCGATGCCGGGAGTGCGCAAGGTTGTGGAGGTTCCCGCGGGCGTCGCGGTGATTGCGGACTCTTTTTGGCAAGCCAAGACAGCGAGAGATGCGCTTCGGGTGAATTGGGACGACGGCAGCATGGCAAGCTTCAGCACAGGTCCGATGATGCAGGACTTTCGCGAACGCGCGAAATCGCATGGCACGAGCGTGCGGAAGGATGGCGACGCCGCGGGTGCGCTGGCCAGCGCGGCAAAGAAGATCGAAGCAGTCTACGAAGTTCCCTACCTCTCGCACCTGATGATGGAGCCACTGAACTGCGTAGTAGACTTGCGCGCGGACTCTTGTGAGGTCTGGACTGGTTCACAATTCCAGACGGTCGATCGCGCCAACGCGGCGAGAGTTGCCGGACTGCCGAACGAGAAAGTCCAGCTTCATACCACTTTCCTGGGAGGAGGTTTCGGACGCCGGGCGAATCCGCAGTCCGACTTTGTCGTCGAAGCGGTTCACGTCGCAAAAGCAGCAGGTGCTCCGGTGAAAGTGATCTGGACGCGTGAGGACGACATGGCGGGTGGTTGGTATCGTCCCGCGTTCTTGCATGCGATTGAGGGAGGGATCGACGCGAGCGGCAATGCGGTGAGTTGGAGGTCGCGAACGGTTGGGCAATCCATCATGAAAGGCACGCCCTTCGAGGCCATGATGGGAGGCAAGCCCTATGACCCGTCGTCGGTGGAAGGGATCGACGATCTTCCCTACGCGATTCCCAACGTCACCGTGGAATCGCATCAGGCGGAAGTCGGCGTGCCGGTGCAATGGCTGCGTTCCGTGGGACACTCGCATACGGCGTTCGCGGTTGAGTGTTTCGTGGATGAACTCGCGGGTCTGGCGCAGAAAGATTCTTATCAGTTCCGGCGGCAATTGCTGCTGAAGCAGCCTCGATATCTGGGCGTACTTGATCTCGCCGCGCAGAAAGCAGGATGGGGGAAGCCTTTGCCACCGGGGATGGGGCGCGGAATCGCCGTACACTTTGCGTTTGAAAGCTACTCCGCCCACGTGGCCGAAGTGTCCGTGACGGAGGGCAAGATCCGGGTCCACCGCATGGTATGCGCGATCGATTGCGGCCAATACGTTAATCCTGGCATTATCGCGGCGCAGACGGAAGGAGGTGCGATCTTCGGCGCGTCGGCTGCGCTCTTCCAGGAGCTTACTTTCGACAGTGGGCGGCTGCAGCAAACCAACTTTCACACGTTTCCGGTGATGCGGATGAATGAGTGTCCGGAGATCGAGACCTACATCGTGGAAAACAATGAGAAGTCCGGCGGGATCGGAGAACCGGGGGTTCCGTGTGCCGCACCGGCGATCGCCAATGCTGTGTTCGCCGCGACCGGCAAGCGAATCCGCCGGTTGCCCATCCGTATGACGGAGGCTGTATGAAGCGCTGGTACATCGCAGTTTGCTTGTGCCTGGCGAGCCTGATTGTGTTGGGATTCGCCGGAGCGCTCTGGTTCGCTCAATCGGTAGCTGCGGCGGAACGGCCGGCCACGCCCAAAATTGCTGCCCCTGTAGCCAGCGACGATGGAGCGCTCTTCGCTGCGCTTGTGCCCGTGCTTCGACATCCCCGCTGCATGAACTGCCATTCGCAGGGAGATTATCCCCGGCAAGGCGATGACGGGCATCCGCACACCATGAACGTGCGGCGCGGTCCCGTCGGGTTCGGAGTGACGTCAGAGAAGTGCAATACTTGCCACCAGGACCACAATCTTGCAGGCTCGCACTTGCCGCCGGGCGCACCGGGGTGGCGCTTGCCGCCTCCGAGCATGCCGATGATCTGGCAGGGGCTGACCGATGCGCAGCTTTGCGAATCGATCAAGGATCCAAAGCAAAACAGAAACCGCAATCTCGATCAACTTGTCGAGCACTTAACGGAAGATAAGCTGGTGATGTGGGGCTGGAATCCTGGTGAGGGTCGAACTCCGGTTCCTATCCCGCACGACGAATTTACCGCGAAGGTAAAGCGGTGGCAGGCAGCGGGAGCGCCTTGTCCAGCGAGGTAAGGTTCTGTCCCGGTGCTAGGTACTCGCTACTGGCTCTTGAGCCTCGCTACTGAACTCATCGCCTTTTTGTCATCGGATGAGACGAGTGCAGCTTGCCGCATCCCAGCCCAGAGCAAATCCAAACCGCTTGTTTAGATTCGTCTGTCAGGGAAAGATCTTGCGCAAGATAGTTTTTGTTTGACAAATCAAACCTTTTGCCGCAGTCTGCCGCGTATGTTGGACTCGCGAATCAGACGTTTGTTGGATGCCTACCCGGCCATCTTTCTCGCCTGCCATCGTCAGCACGTGCGCGAGGACGAAGCTGGGAAAACCGTCACCGAACATCAGGCCAGTGTCCTGGATCATTTGCATGCTACGCGCCCGATAACCCTGTCAAAGCTGGCGGAACACATGGGCGTGGGCCGGTCGACGATGAGCATAACTGTCGCACGATTGGTGCGCGGAGGATACATCGCAAGCCGCCGGGACAAGAACGACGCACGACGGGTCGGATTGACCTTGACGCCAGCCGGAGTGCGAGTGAAGGAGCAAAACACTGTGCTGGACCCAGAACTGGTCAGAGGGATGTTTCGTTCAATGCCTGCCGGAGAACTGGAAACGGCACTGCGAGGCATCGAGTGCATGGCAAGATTCGCGAGGATCATGCTTCGCCAACGAAAGAGAGGACGTGACGGGTGAGAATTCTGCTGATTGTGGCCGCTGGGGTTGTTCTGCTGATCCTTGCCATCCTCGTGACCGGTTCGTTGCTGCCGAAACGGCATACTGTATCGCGGAGTGCTTCTTACCGGGCGACGCCGGAGCATCTTTTTTCCCTGATCGCGGGCCCGCAGAATTGGCGGCCAGACGTTTTTCGATACGAAGCCGTGCCCGACGCTAACGGCCGTGAGTTGATGAGTGAAATCACGCGGGGCGGTGAAACCATCACCTATGAGCTGTTGGATCGCGTACCTGCCAAGTCATTAAAGCGCCGCATCGCCACCGATAACCTGCCCTACTCAGGTACATGGACATATTCGCTGCAGCCGAACGGCGAAGGTACCGTCGTCCGGATTACCGAAGACGGCGAAGTCTACAATCCGGTGTTCCGGTTCATGTCGCGTTTTGTCCTTGGGCATACACGCACCATGGACGCTTACCTGCGCGCATTGGGCAAAGCAACCGCACAGGAAGTTGAAATCAAAGACTAACCGCGCTACTGGCTCTTGAGTCTCGCGGCCTCGAACTCATCGCCCTTTTGCCAGCCGATGAGACGCGTGAAGCTTGCCGCTTCCCAGCCGAGAGCAAATCCGAATCGCGCCATCGCCGCATCGCCGACGAAATCCATCTCAGGATGGTACTCATCGCTCGGCTGGTGATAATGCTTTTCGGTGTACTCTTTGTCCTGGGCCAATCCCCAAGCTTCGTCGTGACCTTTGAACTTCATCCCTTGGTTGATCGAGAACGATGGAATGCCGACGCGGGCCAGGCTGAAATGATCGGAACGGTAGAAGTGTCCGGCTTCGGGGCGGGCGTCAGGACGTATCGCCAGCCGAAACTCTTTCGCCATGGCCTGCACCCACGGATAGAACGTCGTCCGCTCGGCTCCTGAAACCTCTACTTCTTCCGGCGATCCGATCGGCTGCACGTCGTCGTAATTCAGATCCAGCGCGATCTTCCCAGCCGGAACCGGGGGATGCTTGCCCAGATACTCCGATCCCAGCAGTCCTTGCTCCTCCGCCGTCACCGCCGCGAAAATCATCGACCGCGCCGGCCGATCTTTGGCAACGCTAAGTGCGCGCGCGAGCTCCAGCAGGATGCCGCAGCCCGTAGCATTGTCGGCGGCGCCGTTGTAGATATTGTCGCCCGGCATGTCTGGACGAATGCCGAGATGATCGTAGTGCGCGGTGTAGATGACTGCCTCGTCTTTCAGCTTGCGGTCGGAGCCCGGAAGTATTGCCAGCACGTTATTCGATTCGAAGTGCCGGACATTGCTGACCATATGCGCCTTCAACCTCGCGCCCAGGTTCACTGGATGAAACTCGCGGGTGCGAGCATCCGCCATCATCTTGCCCAGATCCATGCCCGACGCCGCGGCCAGCTTCTTCGCTACATCCAGCTGCACCCAGGATGCAACTTTCAACGCCGGACCTTCCTGCTTCAAATACGATTTCTCGCCCGAATTCGAGTTCCGCACCACTTCCCACGGATAACTCGCCATGTCTTCTTTGTGGATGAGAATTACACCAGCCGCGCCCTTGCGGGCCGCTTCTTCGTATTTGTAAGTCCAGCGGCCGTAATACGTGAGTGCCTTGCCCTTGAAGAACTTTGGATCGTCCGACGGCGGCTCGTTCACCAGCATGAGCAACACTTTGCCGCGCACGTCCACGCCCTTGTAGTCATCCCAGTTGTATTCCGGAGCTTCGATTCCGTAGCCCACGTAGACGATCTCGGCATCGATATCGGACTGCGCCTGCTGGGTCTGATCGTAAGCAACATAATCCTCGAGCGGCTTCAGGTTCATCGCTGGGCTTTGTCCTTGTCCTTGCTTTGGTACCAGGGAGAATTGCGTTTCTGGCAGTGTAGTGATGCCCACAAGCGGCACCTTCTGTAGGAAAGAGCCGTTGTCGCCGGCCGGTTTCAAGCCATATTCCGCGAATTGCGTGGCGATGTATTCGGCCGCGATGTCGCCGCCACGCTGTCCGGTACCGCGGCCTTCCAGCAGATCCAGCGAAAGATAGCGGACGTGCCAGCGAATGTGTTCGGGATTGATGGTCTGCATCGCCGCAAATGCCGCGCCTGGCAGGCGAACTGAGACTGCCTCGCGCTTCGCCGCCGACGGCGCGGGAGCAGGGGCGGGTGCGGCGCCTCCTTCGGCCCACGCCAACAGGCTCAGCGTCGCGATCACGCTTACAAAAACACTTCTGCTTATGATTGCTTGCATAAATCAGTCTCCTCCCCCGACGAAGCGGCGTATCGGCGCGGAAAACGCGTGTGGCTAGAAATAACCTGTTAAGACTGAAGGAATTGTAACGGACGGTAGGAGTTTCGTTGTAAGGAACTGTTGTCATTCGTTGCACTAGAGGGCAACAAACTCAGGGGGCAACCAGACCTTCCAACACTGGACTTTGGTTCCGAAGCGCCTGGTTCCGAAGCGCTTGAATGCGCGTCTTCTTGCCCGAGCGCGCCGTGGCTCTATGTCTCCGTGGAGAGTTCAGCTTTTCCCGCGACCGCGGGATCAATTCTTCGAGCTTCAACCGGCGCGGAAATCGCGCACATCTTCGCCAGGGTTGAACACCGCAGCTGGCGTGATGCTGCCGGCCTCGGCCATCTTGCGATTGATCTCGGTGAAGTCGGCCTTCACCCACCCGACGCTGGAAACTTCAATCTCGCCATGCTGCGCAATCCAGAAGATAGTCGGGACGTTGGTCAGGCCATAGGCATTTGACACAGGATACTTATGGGTATCGTCGAGCAGCACGGGGAACGTTACGCCGAATTCTTTGGTGAAGGCGGCCGTGTCCCGCGGATCGTTCTGCGAAACGCCGATGATCCTGACGCCCTTGTGCCCATATGCGCGCTCCAAACGCTCCAGAAATGGAAATGCGTATTGGCAGGTCGGACACGATACTTTGAAGAATGCCAGCACCAGCGGGCTGTTCGCTAGCTCGTCGCGCAGCACGAACCTCTTGCCGTCCATGGCTTTCAGTTCAAAGTCAGGCGCCTTGGTTCCCGCGGTCAGTGCCGCCATCGGTCGTCCTCCGGTTGGTCTTCTTAGGATGCTTCGCAGCCAGCGCATAAGCCCGCGCCGCCTTGCCTTTATCTTAGATGATTGCGAGGCGCCACGGATGAGGAGGGGACCTTCAGTCATCGGAGCACACAGCCACATCACAATCGTGCGGGAGCCACGTAGTGGAGAATCGCGATGTAGTGGAAGAAGCTGCCCGCCAAGACGAATCCGTGCCAGACGGCGTGGCTGTAGCGCACTCGCGGCATGGCAAAGAAGATCACGCCCGCGCTGTAGGCCAGCCCACCCGCGAGCATCCACACCAGAGCCGGCGCGGGCACTACGCGGATCAAGGGTCTTAGAGCGATAACCACCGACCAGCCCATCAGGAGATAGAAAATGGTGGAAGCGATGGGGAAACGGTCGACGAACCAGCGTTTGAAGATGATCCCGCCGAGCGCCAAGGCCCACACCACACTGAACAGAGTCCATCCCCAACTTCCGCGCAAGGCGACCAGAGTGAATGGTGTGTAGGTACCGGCAATGAGCAGGTAGATGCTACTGTGGTCCACGATCTTGAGCACCCGCTTCCAGCGCGGCGAGTGTACGGCGTGGTAAACCGTGGACGCGGCGTAAAGGCACACCAGCGTCGCGCCATACACACTGCAACTCACGATGCTGAGGACGCCGCCGTGCAGCGCGGCCACCACAACCAGAACCACGAGTCCCGCCAGGCTCAGCGCCAGACCGAGGCCGTGAGTCAGGCTGTTGGCAATTTCTTCAGGACTGATTCGCGTCGCGCCCATACCATCATGCTAGCACCGCGTGCGATTGCTTTCAGAGAATCGCAGCCTTGCGGAGAATCTTTCGTGCTAGTCCCGTAAGCGCGACCTGCCGAAGCCGCTTCACCGAAACCCATTTCCCGCTGACGTGCGACGGCGCGGCGCAGCGCCAGACTTGCACGGTGTAGTCCGTAACAGTGATGGAATGCCGCAGTGTGAACGATGGGCTGCCTGTACCGTTGGTGCCCGTTATCTTCGGCAACTCCCACATTCCCGGCATCAGCGATGCATCCCGCGCACGTTGCACGAGAAACACTTCGACATTGCGGCGTCCGGCATTGCGGTGATCTTCAATGTGGTGATCGAGTACATAATGGATTTCACGCTTTTTCTGCGGCGCTGCCTTTTCCTTCGCCGCGAATTCTCCCCGCATAGTGCAGAACTGGACCACCGGACACGTCGGACAAGCCGGGTCACGCGGCGTACACACGACGGCGCCCAACTCCATCATCGCCTGGTTGAAATCGCCGGGACGCTTCGCATCGAGCAGGTTCCCCGCCGCCGTCCATAATGCTTCTCCAGCCATGCGCTTTCCCGACAGCCGCTGCAGCACGCGCTCCACGTTGCCATCGACCACGGCCGTGGGCTCGCCGAATGCAATGCTGGCAATCGCGGCGGCGGTGTAGCGACCAATGCCGGGCAGAGTCCGCAATTCTTGCTCAGTCGTGGGGAATTTTCCACCACGCTCGCGCACGATGACCTTCGCGGCCGCGTGCAACATGCGCGCCCGCCGGTAATATCCCAGGCCGCTCCACGCTGCGAGCACGCTCGACTCGCGGGCTGCCGCCAACTTCTCCACGGTGGGAAAGCGACGCAGGAATTCCTGGTAGTGCTCAATCACCGCAGCCACGCGCGTTTGCTGCAACATGATCTCGGAAAGCCACACGCGGTAGGGATCGCGGCGCGCCCGCCAAGGCAGGTCGCGCCGATGATGGTCATACCAGGCAAGCAAGTGGCGGCGAAAATTCAGTTTCAGAGCACTGGAGAATGTTAGGAGGTCGCCTGGTCGCTTCAAAATGAACTCCGTCTCAGCGGCTGAAGCCGCCATTGATGTTGCTGCCGTGAGCTCAGCGCTCAGGCGCCGCGCGACCCAAAGACTAGCCACTCAGAATCAGCGTTTGCCAACATCTAGGCCAGCCCCCGCTCTACAAACGGATTCCTTATCCGCACTGTGCCGTATCTGCGGCCGTGTTCGAAGTCCTCGGAAAGAATCTCAGGAAGGCCAAAATGCTGGGCATACGCCCAAAGGTGGGCATCATACCAAGGAAGTCCGTAGGCCGCTTTGCCTAGCAGGGCCATGCGGAAAACCGCTTCATTCGGGTAAAGCACAGGGAACTGCGCCATGAACAACTCCGCTTGCCGCGTGGCATCTGCAAGCCCCATGATTGGCGCTTCCCGGCCATGCAGTCGTGTCACAGAATTCACAAACTCAGCCAGCGACTGATGCGGAATGCGCAATTCCCCGGATATCTCACCCGCACGCAAGATCTCACGGGCCGCGGCGCGCTTGTGGGGGTCTCGTGGATCACAGCGGTAGACCAAGATGTTGGTGTCAACGAGAGACGCCACGCGGAAGTCCCCTATCGTCTTCGTACAGCTCCTCGCGCGTCCAGCCTCGATTCTCCCGGGTAACGCGCATCCCTTTGGCCTTCGCTTCTTTGAGTTGGTCGGCCTGGAGTTCGTCCAGCCACTTCGTGTTGGCATCGAACAGCGCCAACCGTTCATCAGTCGTCAACTCGTGCCCGGCTTTGGCTTTGCTGCGGACCAGTTCTACACGGATGCTCTCCCCGGCAGGAATCCAATCCAGTTCGTCGCCGGGGCGGATGCCGTACTGATCGGCAATCCTCTTGGGGACTGTCAGCTGGAGCTTGGAAGTCACTTTGGGCATATCCTTACTCTATCAAGGATTACGTCCTTACTGCAATCGAGTTGCCGGACGAGGCGTCGAGAGAGACCATAGTGATCTTGCTCGCCATTGACCAGGCCTTCCGGGCACGAAATAATGGTTAAGCTTGGTATCCGCAACATTCGCGTGAGTTCATCCACGCCCAGCAGCATTGAGGAGCATCATGGACGACTTCAACCGCAAGGTGGAAGACGCATCGGCACGCGTCAGCAAGACTGTCGCCGAAGCCGCCGAGCGGATCGAAAAAGAGATCCCCGAATTTATCAAATATCTGAACGACGAGGTCGTACCTGCGGTGCGCCAGCACTCGACCAAAGCGCTGCGCGTGGCCTCGGAGAAGCTTTCCGAATTCGCCGACTACATGGAGAAACACCCGCATCCTCCGAAGTAGCCTTGGATACGACAAAACACCATCGCGCGCGACGACGGCTCGCCAGGTTCGTGCCACGCGCCGTGATTCTGATCCCGCTGCTTGCGATTTTGCTGCTCTTCTTTCCGGGCTGTAGTCATCCCAAGCAGGCGCACGCAAATGTGCCGCCGCCTCCCGCGCCAACAACAGAGTCTTCTTCGGCCGAGTCACCGGGCACGTCCCGTCCCGAGGGCGCGGCGAAGAATGACCGTCTGCCGGCCGCTGAAAGTGGCGAGGCCGACCTCGCCGAGCCCACCATCCCCGCCGACGCCAAGCCTCTGGCCACGGAAACCGGGCGGGCGAGCTGGTATGGTCCGCCGTACCACAATCGTGTGGGATCGAACGGCGAAGTCTACAACATGCATGCCATGACCGCGGCGCACCGCACGCTGCCGCTAGGCTCGATTGTGCGCGTTACGAATCTCAAAACCGGGCATGCGGCGCTGGTGCGAATTACCGACCGAGGGCCATTCATCCCTGGACGCGTTCTCGATTTGTCGCTGGCGGCGGCGCGCAAGCTTGACGTCTACCTGCCTGGGGTTGCGGAAGTGAAAGTGGAAGTGATGCAGACACCGGCCCCGCTGGAGACGGGTGGAAAGTGGGCGGTGCAGATTGGTGGCTTCCCGCACGAGAAGGAAGCCCGCAAACTTGCCGAGCACCTCACGCATCGCTATCGCACGGCGCAAGTACTGTGCTTCGCAAGTCCCGCGGGAGATTGGTGGGTGCGGGTGCGGGTGCTCGACGACGATCGCGAGCGCGCCCGACAACTCTCCACCGAAACGGAAACGACGGAGGGCGCAGTGTTCTTAGTAAGGCTGGACTAGTGAAAGAGTCGTTGGTCGTTAGTCGTTAGCCGAATCAGTTTGTCTTATCCACGCCTTCGTGGTGGAATATTAACGCCGAACGTTCTTGCCGACGACTAACGACCAACGACTAACGACCAGGATGTCCCTGCTATGACCGACCTCAGCAGTAACTGCCTTTTCTGCCGCATTCTGCGCGGCGAGATTCCCGCCAAGAAAGTTTACGAAGACGACCATGTCTTTGCGTTTGAGGACATCAATCCGAAGGCGCCTACGCATGTGCTGGTCATCCCGAAGAAACATTTTGCAGGATTGAAGGAGGCGCAGGCGGACGACGCCGATGTGATCGGACGCTGTCACCTGGCAGCCGCCGAAATTGCGCGCCAGCGGAACATTGAGCAGGGATACCGCACCGTAATCAACGTAGGTCCGGGCGCGGGGCAGTCGGTGTTTCATCTGCACGTCCACCTCCTGGGAGGACGTCAGCTGGAGTGGCCCGCTGGATAGTAGCAGTTGTGAGTCTTGGTCTTTAAACGCCGCTCCCGGCTCCGCTTTCCATCTTGACGAAGTCTCTCCATCGTAATTACAATGTAATTACTACAGAGGATTTTCCATGCGCTTGGAACTCATCCGCATCGGCAATTCACGCGGCATACGCATACCCAAACCGCTCATCGCGCAGTGCGGTCTCGGCGACGTCGTGGAAGTCCGCATAACCGAAGAGGGTCTCGTCATCGCGCCTCATCGCGCCCCACGCGCTGGGTGGAAGCAGTCTTTTGCGGCATCGAATGCAGCGGAGCTGGAGACGCTTCTCGATTCGGCCTCGTCTAATGCGTTTGATGCTGAGGACTGGAAGTGGTGAGCTATCCCCGGCGAGACGAAGTGTGGCTCATCGCTCTCGATCCGTCGAAGGGATCGGAAATCAAGAAGACCCGGCCTTGCCTCGTGATCTCCCCTGATGAAATGAACGAACCGCTGCAGACTGTATTGGTGGCTCCCATGACGACCACGCTGCGCAGCTATCCTACGCGGGTGAATCTTACCTTCCGAAACAAGGAGGGACAGGTCGCGCTGGATCAGTTGCGGGCGGTAGATCGGCAGCGTTTGGTGCGCAAGCTCGGCACAGTCTCGACGAAGGCCGCGCATGAAATTGCCGGCGTGCTGGTGGAGATGTTCGTCCGTTAGCAGAATCCACCCTGGAGTCTGTTCGCTACTGAACCGTCGGATTCTCGTCTTCCGGGGCGCCGTGACGCCGCAGCAGTTGGGGAAGGTTCTGCGAGAAGGCGGAACGGGGCAGGACCATGTCGCATCCCACTTCGTGAGCCTTCTGCTTTAGATCGCCTTGCACGTGCGAGAGGAACCCGATGATGGAGGTTCCCTTCTTCAGCTTCGCCTTCAGCTTTGGAATTAGCGTCAGCGGCTTGGCGTTGGCGTTGTTCAGATCGAAGATGATCAGCGAGGGCTTTTCTTCGCCGTTCTGCTGCATGCGCTCGGCCAGGTCTTTATCGTTCTTGGCGAATTCGACCTTGACGTTGAGCTTTCGGGCGGTCTCTTGAATCTTGGCCGCGAAGAACAGGTCGTCGACGAAGGCAAAGATGCGCGAGTTGGAATCTTCGCGCAATGCGGGCAGAGGCTCGGGATCGGCGGGCGCGAAAGGCGCAGCAAAGCCCGGACGAGCTCCGCGTCGCGCACTCTGGCCGTTATTGCCGTTGCCGGATAACGCGGCGCGATAGCTGTGATCCATGGGCGCGGTATAGATGCCGTCCTGATTGTGGCGCGACTGGCTGGGTCCGGCGGGGCGAGGCCCGCGGGGATTGTTGGGGCGGCGTCCGCGACGCCGTCGGCTTCTGCCTCCACCACCGGAGGGTCTTCCTGGTCCTGCGTTCATAGTCCTCTCAAAGCTGCTGTGCCGGGCTTCCGCTCCGGTGCAGTGTTCGAAAACTTCATTACTTCAGATTGGCCAATTTCAAGGTTCCCCATTGGTTGCGGCAGGCTCTAGCAATGTTGGTGCGTCACAGCCTTTTCCCGCCTGGGCATTGTCCCCGCGGCTCAGGAACACCCTTCGCTTAGCAAGTTCCGCGATCACATTCGAGGAGCGAGGCCACTCTGCATGCGAAACTGCGGGTTGGCTGGAGCGCAATCGTTATCAACCGCTCTCTAGGTATTGCAAACTCGTAACCAGCGATAAAAATTCAAAATGTTTGCGTATCGATTATCCGTTGTCGGATCCGTCGCGCCGCCGGGAACGGCCTGGGACGCGGAAGGCCTACGCGGGAACGAGGCCACTGAGAACAAGCTAATGGTACTCGTCCAGACGCGGGCACGCAAGTGGCAAAGTGGGCGGGTTTTGCACAAGAGGACATTGCCGGAAGTTCGGGCTTGGGGCTGCGGGCTTCGGATTTCGGATTTCGGGTTTCGGGTTTCGGGCTTGGGGCTTCGGGCTGCGGGCTGCGGGCTGCGGGCTGCGGGCTGCGGATTGCGGATTGCGGATTGCGGATTGCGGATTGCGGATTGGACCGTGCGAAGCGCTGTCGGGTTGCTCCTGGAGTTGTGTTTTTTTCGCGGCGGCGATCGCGGGGCTAGAGGCTGAAGCTCTGAGGCCCGAAGCCCGAAGCCGAAGCCCGCAGCTCGCGTTCACGCTCCGCTGGAGACTTCGCGGGCCCACTGCTGGGCCTGCCAATAAGACGTCGAAACTATATCGGCATCGAGACGCAGGCCATCGCAGATGACCTTGGCCGCTGTCCACTCGCCACTCTCGCGCGCCAGCATGAGCTGGTAAATGGGGCGCAGCGCACTAGGCTCGGCTCTGAGAACAGCCTTGGTTCCGGCATCGAGTGGGATTTTCTCCAAAATCTCGGCCATGGGCATTTCAAGCATGACATCGAGCAGGGAGAGCAGGCCCAGCAGGAACAGATCCGACTCTCCGTGATCCACCATGGGAGAAAGCAACTCCCCGAAGCGAGCCCGGACCAGGGCGCAGAGCACGAGGTCGGTGGTTTTGTCCTGGCCGGCGCCCACGGTGGCGATCAGGCGTACCCAGCGCCGGACCTCGCGGTCGCCGAGAATCGAGAGGGCATGGCGCACGGAATGAATCTCGTTGCTGAATCCAAACTTGGCGGAGTTCATGTAGCGCAACAACCGGTAGCAGATAGAGGCTTCGGTCTTGATGAGCTGCTCGATCTCGGACACGTCCAGGTCGGATCCGGAAACCGCCTGCAACATTCTCATGTAATTGAGGTGGTTGGCGGGCACGTCGTGCGTGGTCATCATTTCGGGCCGGCGCAGGAAGTAGCCCTGGAAATAGACAAAGCCTTGATCGCGGGCGGCGATGAACTCCGCCTGGTCCTCGACCTTTTCTGCCAGCATGCGGCAGCGCCAGGGACCGTGCTTTTTCACCAACGCGGCGCGCTGCTCGAGGCTGGTGAGTTTGAGGTCGACTTTGATGATGTCGGCCATTTCGGCGAGCGCTTCGCGCGGATCGTCGCTGATGTAGTCGTCCAGCGCAATCAGGTATCCGGCTTCCTTCAGATTCTGGCAGGCGGTAACCACTTCGGCATCGACGGGGACGGTCTCCAGAATCTCAACCACGGTGGAGTGCGACGGCAGCAGCGTGATCAGGCCACTAATCAAGGTCTCGCGCGTGCAGTTGATGAAGGCGCGGCGGCCGTCGCAAAGCACGTCGAGGCCGACCAGCAACGAACTGTCGAGGGTGGAGCGGGACGCGGCGTCAGAATCACCGCCGTGAAACACATTCTCTATGCTGTCCCGGAATAGAAGCTCGTAGCCAAACACCTTTTCGTCGCGGTCGAAGACGGGCTGGCGGGCTACATAACCCAGCTTAGCGCCTTGGGGGCGACCGCGGGCCAGAACCGGCGCAGCAGAGGAATTCAGCACAATGAAATCATCGGCAGGAGAAAGGAAACCCTCCAGCACGTTGGTAACGGTCCACGGTGCAGGGATGAGAAGAATCTAATTCTTGCGGCCTTCAGCAGAAAAAAGCGCTCCGCGGATGCGGAGCGCTTTTGGCCGTGCTTGCTTAATTCGTGACGGTGAGGGTGACGGTGAATTGGCTGGTGAGCGGGAGTGCGCCGCCGGTGGTGGCGTTCACAATCACGGAATACGTTCCGGCGGGCGTACCCGGGTTCTTCTGACTGCTATTGCTGCTGCCGCCGCAGGCGCCCAGCCACAGCGTGGAGAAGCCGAGAACGACGATCAGGCTGAGCAGGCGCGCGGTCCGCGTGCGTGATCCAGCCGCGAAAACAATGCCGAATAAGCCGGGCAGCAGCAGGGCGTAGAAGATGTTGCTGCCGCGTCCCAGAGGCGGACGCATCTGGCCCGTGGGGGCCGCGGTGGAGATGCTCAGCGTAACCGTGGTTGCGCTCACCGAATTGCCGCCGCTGGGACTAAAGGCGCAACTTGCCTCGGACGGAAGACTGCTTTGGGTACAGGTGTAAGTGAGCGGCAGGGCGGTGGTAGCGGGCGAGGTGCTGTTGTTAATAAACGAGGGTATGCCGCTGGTGCCGTTGCTGACAGCAAGGTTGACCGAAGCGGCTCCGCCGGCACTCACCGGGAAAGTGGCGCCGTTTGTCGGAGCGATGGTGAAGCTCTCCTGGGTCGCGTTTATGGTCAGGCTGACGTTTGCGGTGTGGGAGGTAGTGCCGTTGCCGCTGGGAGTTCCGGTGACGGTAATGGTCTGCGCTCCTGTGGGCAGCGCCATGTTGGCGGCGGTAGTAATGGTCAGCTGAACTAAGGCTGACGGACTCGCGGTAGTGAGCGTGACACTTGTGGGAGTGAGGGGATTGGTGAGGTTCTGGAAGCTGCAGAGTGCCCCTGCCGGCAGACCGGCCGTGCAGCTGCCGGGGGTGAAACTCGTAGGCGATCCCGCTGAGTTGGTGAAGTTGATGGTCTCGCTGGTGCCTTGCACCAGGGTGAGGGTCAAGGTAGCGATGGCGGATTGTCCTGCGGAGATAGACGCAGGTGCCAGCGCGCTTGTGGTCTGGAGCGTGAAGTCGGATGCCGTTACGGTGACCACCGCGGGAGTGGCGGATGTTGAGGCGTTGTCGGATGTGTCTCCGTTATAGATAGCGACCACGTTGTTCGAGCCGCTAGGCAGCGCTGTAGTGGCCAACGCCGCAGTGCCGCTCGAAACCGCCGAGGAGCCTAAGGCCGTCGAACCGTTGTCGTAGAAATAGACCGTTCCGGTCGCCGTTGAAGGGGTGATGGTCGCTGTAAAGGTGACGCTGGCCCCCTGAGCCACAGTCGTTGCAGAGGGCGAAATCAAAGTGGAAGTCGTAGTGCGCGTCGCCGCCCAAGCTACTGCCAGGGCGTGGGCATTCACGGAACCGAGGCCAGTAACTAGATCGTAACCAGCGGTAGTGGAGAAACCGAAGGTTCCAGTTTGACAAACCAGGGCGGCGGGCTGTCCGACTGGGTCGCCGACAGTACAGTCCACCGTGCTGTTGCTACCCGCCGGCGTGTCGTGAAACGCCGAAGGCGAAGTAGCGTAGAGCGAATAGAGCATGGGATTGATGAGGCCTAGCCCCGTGGTGGAAGTCCCATTCAAGTACTGATTCAGCAATACTGTGATTCCGGCCATCAGGGGAGTCGAGGCGGAAGTACCGCCGAAGGCGGAATTCTGGTTCAGGGCGCTGGCGATGCCGCTGGCGCAACTGCTGGTGGTATCGCCGCTGTCGTTCGGGTAGTTGAGAACTTCCAGGGGCATGCAAACGATGTAGGGGTCGTTGACATTGGACGCGGAAAGCGAAACGTCGGGAACGTCGCGAACGCCGTCGGTGGGCACTCCCGTGGCCACTTGCCATGAGGGTTTGGGGAAGCCGGAGACGCATTCCGAAAAGTCGGAGGTCTGGTTGGCACAGTTGCTGGGCCCACCGCCGCCGCCGTCGAGAAAATGAAGCTCGGGGAAGTCGTTCCAGGATTTTTCGGGGATATAGGAAATCGCGGAGCCGCCGTTGCCCGTGTTGCCCGTATTCCAATAAGTCCCGCTGCCTTCGTTGAACTCCGTCCCGCCTACTGCGGTGACGTACGCGCTGCTGGCAGGATAGCTCACGGCCAGACCCAGGAGCGCGGAGGGGACCTCGCTTGCGGTGTCATTAATGTCGCAAATTGCCGGGCCGTCGTCGCCGGAAGCTGCGAAAAACGAGATTCCCGCCGAGGCCGCCTGCTTGTAGAGGAGGTCTTGGGTGGGAAGGGTCGGTGGCGAAGGGCCGGCATTGTAGAACTCACATTGACCGTAGCTGAAGCTGATGACGGGAGCCACGACGTTGTCGATGGCATATTGCGCTGCGGAGGTGACGCCCTCGCCGCCGCCCGTGAATCCCGCATAAACGAAATTGATGGTGGCGTTGGGAGCGATAGCTCCGGATACTTGGAGGTCTAAGTCGGACTCTCCGAGGTCGCCCGGGACGACGCCGGGGTCCCCGGTGCCTGGCACGAGGGTTTGGACCAGATTGATCGCCGGCAAACCGAAGTCGGCGCGGTAGTCGTTGATGTCGGTCAATATGAGATCAGTTTGACCAATGATGGCAATCTTTTGCCCGGTCCCATCAATCCCAGCGCTTTGCAGAGAAGTGATGTCGTAAATAGTGTAGAGATCCCCGGGGGCAATGAAGTGAGTGGTAAAGCCGGTGAGGGTGTAGTCGGGATGCCGCTTCAGCGACGGCTTTAGTCGGAAATCGTCCATCCCGCGGAATCCGCCGACTATTCCGGAAAGTGCCGCCGGAATGGAAGGCACAATGGCATTGGCGAAGTGCATCTCCCCGTTGACGTTGTAGTGGTGGAACTCGGTTCGGAAAGCACTTTCAACCTGGGCGGCAGTGCCGCCGAAAACGACGAATTGCCTTCCGCGGGCGATTGTGACGATCTGTAGCCCCTGCGATTTCAACCAGTCTGTGACCTTCTTCATGTCGCCCGCGGGCAGGCCGAAGCGGTCGGCGAACTGCTCGGGAGTCAGCCACTTGTGGTAATTGGCCGACGCGGGGTCCTGCTGTTGGGCAAGAAGTAAATCTAACGCTTCGGTCTGCGCGGCAGATGGCGTGAACAGCATGGTGACGTAGGTAAACTGGTAAGACCCATCTAGCGGGCCCTGGTCGTATTGCGGCAGCGCCATGCGATGGATGCGGCCGGGCAGAACAACCATCTGGCCGGAGTCAATCGTTCCCGTGATGCGGTCGGGTTGGGCGGCGAAGCATAGGGTTGAGGCTAGAAGGGGCAGAAGAAACTTCCAAGATCGCATTCAAAGACTCCGTCAGCAGGTTGGGGGTTGAGTGCCGTGTTTCTAAGCTTATACGGCTTTATTGCAGTCTGATCAAGCTTTGCACAAATAAGGTTGTATGGCGACCAGAAAGTTACAAACCCGGCGCGGCGGGGTTAGTCGCGAAATCGGGTGTCAAAAATCACATTCCGAGCAGGTTGGGACGGAGCTTGACGTATCCGCGCTCTTGGGCCCAGAGGTCGAGCGGGACGGAAGTGATTTCGTCGACCAGAGGGTCGGCGAGGCCGTTCTTGCTGAGATCGATGGACTTGATATAAGTGTGGCAAGCCTCGCAGCACTCGACGCGAATGTGCGGGAACTCGGCTGCGGTATAGACGGGAAGCTTGGCATGATCTTTCTCGTCGCAGCCGGGACAGACGATACGGCGGAACTCCCACTCGCAGAGGCAGAAGCCACAGAGCAGATTGCGGCGGGCTCCATCGCCGAGAGGGCGAAGCACGCCGAGTGCAGGGTTGCGGCTGCAGAACGGGCACAGCGAGTGAGTGTAGCCTTCGAGTTGGAGCGGAACCCGGGAGCGAACGAACTCGGCATAGGGCTGTAGAAATGCGAGGGCGAGGAACTCGGCAGGCTCGGCGGGCGCATCGGTGACTGACCAGCAGTTATTCAGCAGGTCCGACCACGCGCTGGAGGGTGATTGGCTGAGGTCGCGTGCGACTTGGGCAAGGCGAGCCGGGCCATGCTTTTTAACCAGCGCGAGAAACGCGGGAAAGCTGGAAAGAAGCTCGGGTAGTTCCGGTGGTCCGGAGAGAGACGGTTGAGTTCCGGTCGCGGAGGCGCTTTCGAGACGGCGGTGAAGGTCCTGCTGGAAACGGGCAGTCTGGATGTAGAAACCGAGGATTTCGGCCGCGAAAGGATGCTGGGCGGCCAGGTGTTCGGCGCGCCGGATACGCTGCTGCCAGCCAGTGTCAGCCACCGGGCGATTATGGGGCTTCGGGCCGAGCAAGGCAACTGTTCGGGTTTGGGAAGGGTCACGGTGGCATACAGCCTTCCCGGCATTGACTGACGCTGATGACGGCGTTATAGTCTTAACCAATTTGGGGCTCAAGGTCGGCGCTGTGGAGCCAGATACCGGTCGGCGGCAGCCTGAGTTCGGGGATCCGAGTTTCGTTGTTTCGACTTCGTTGTTTCGACTTCGTTGTTTCGACTCGGAAGTTCGGTGGTTCCGGTTTTCGATCCGTTTGGTTCACGATGGAAGCGGTCGGAGGATACGAATGGAACTCTCCCGCAGAACCTTCCTCAAAGGCACGCTCGCCGGTGGAGCGGGCATCTCTCTCCTGGGATTCGATCTGACTCCGGTTTACGCGCAGACGGAGGGCTTGAAGATCTCCCGCGCCACGGAAACGCGGAGCACGTGTCCCTACTGTGCCGTGAGTTGCGGCGTCATCATCTACACGCTGGGCGATAAGGCGAAGAATGCGATTCCGCAGGTCGTCCACGTGGAGGGCGACCCCGACCATCCCATTAATCGTGGCACGCTGTGTCCAAAAGGATCATCGCTGGAGCAGGATATCCTGAACGACCGGCGCTTGCTGAAGCCGCAGGTGCGAAGGCCGGGCGGGACCGACTGGGAAGACATTTCGTGGGAGCAGGCTTACACCGAGATCGCGCAGAAGGTGAAGAAGACGCGCGACGATACTTTCCTCGAGACCGACGCGAACGGCAAGACCGTGAACCGCT